>ULWQ01046142.1_pt1 | contig 120761 bp, 135 predicted proteins | sample 1960491 | NCBI WGS metagenome assembly ULWQ01 (sample SAMEA4835816, study PRJEB28245) | human gut metagenome | biome: gut microbiome; material: fecal sample | place: Denmark | collected 2008
AGTAATCTAGTATTACATGTTGTACTGCTATACTCGCGTAATACTTCGATTTACATCTTATTGGTATGCTTATATTTTGTAATATGTCTTCCTAGATAATATCTTCTCCTATCATTTTTCAAAAGCATACCTATAATATCAAGTAGATAATTCTATTTGATATTTATATGCATCGGTAGTTTATAAGTTAAAATACATTGAATCCATCAATGAGAAGCAAGTTCACAGCTTGCCCGATTGCTCCATGTAAGTCAACTTACATTTATTTTCCTTCATTTTTGTTCTTTTATGTTTTCTCTCAAACAAAGCGGATAGACGCTTGACATCCTGGACAGACAGGAACTCTTGCAGAGATAGTTTAAGTCAAAACATCTAACATCTTGTTAGAAGATATAAGTTCAAATCTTATTTTCTGCTCCACGTACGAGAAGGTACGCTCCTTAACTATATTTTCTATTGACGACCTGGAAAGACAGGTGACACACCGGAAAGACGGTGATTTTTTTTGGTTTGATTTCAACACGAACCGTTAATATGCTATACAAAATCGGTAAGAAAATTAACAAATTCTGCTTCCTAATTCAACGAAGTTGCATGAAATTTTGAAGTGAAAATTCATTTCAAACTCTACGTCTTATGTCTTCTCCAAAGGCGTTAATTTCGGCTTAGCCAGCCGTATTTTTCTTGATTTTACACGTTTTTCAAGCCTTCAATTAAAATATTTTGAGCTGCGTTCACGTCTCGATCGTGACGAATTCCACAATTTTGACAAGTCCATTCTCGAATTTCAAGGTTTTTGACCTCGGGATTTCTATAACCGCATTTTGAACAAAGTTGTGACGACGGGAAATAGGTGTCGATTTTCATGAGTTGCTTGCCATACCAGTTACATTTGTATTCAAGTTGTCTTACAAATTCAGCCCACGAAACATCTTGAATTGATTTTGCAAGATGGTGATTTTTGACCATGTTCGCGACTTTCAAACTTTCAACACATATGATGTCATAAGTTTTCACCAATTTTGTTGATAATTTTTGAAGAAAATCTTTTCTTTGATTTTGAACTTTTTTGTGTTGTTTAGTAAGCAAAAACCTTGATTTTTCGCGATTTTTGCTACCTTTGATTTTATTTGAATGTCGTCTTTGAAGTCTTTTCAACTTATTTTCGGATTTTCTGAGAAATTTTTGATTCTCAAATTTCTCCTCATCTGAAGTGATAGCAAAATCTTTCAAACCTAGATCAATTCCAACCACTGAACCTGTTGATTCAAAGGTTTCAACCTCAGAATCACGACAACATATTGAAATGAAATATTTGCCAGAAGCCGTTCGAGAAACTGTGATATTCAACCATTGACCTGTAATTTTTCTGTCTTGTTTGAATTTAACGAAACCTAGTTTGGGAACTCGAATCTTACCGTCTTTAAGGTTCAATTTCGTTTTGTTCGGATTGGTTGTTCTATAGCTTTGTTTCAAATTTTTCTTTGATTTGAATTTCGGAAAACCCGGTTTCTTGCCTTGTTTGACACGTCTGAAAAAGTTTTGATAAGCTAAATCTAGATCTTTAATTGAATTTGTAATAGCCCAACTATCAACTTCTTTCAACCATTCAACTTCCTTTTTCAATTTAACGGAATCATTACAATTGTCAACCCAGGAAGCTGATTTTCCGATCAATTCATAATCTTTTATTGATTTTTCTAAATAATGGTTGAAGACAAAACGAAAACATCCAAACGTTTTCTCAATCAAAATTTCCCGTTCTTTCGTCGGGTAAATTCTAAATTTAAAAGCTTTATTGACAAGATTCAAAAGATTTCACCTCCCTTCAAATATTACCTTATATCTAAATATAAGGTTTAAAAATATCAAAGAAAGGTAGGAATTTTAAAATGATTTCTTACAGACCACTTCACATTACTTTGGCAGCAAAGGAGATCAAAAAGTCAAAAATGGCAGCAGACCTAGGCTGGACCACCAATATTTTAGCAAAACTTGCTAAAAATGAACCAATGAAATTTAAAACTTTAAATGAAATTTGTCAATATTTAGATTGTAGAGTTGAAGATGTTATGGAATATGTGCCAGATAAATAATTTTATAAAATTTATTTTGGTTGATATTTATAAGTTTTGACACATCTGTAAATAACTGCGGAGGTTATGTAATATGGAATTTTACCTACAGCTTGCAGTCATGTATAAATTACATACAATCATTGACAGAATTGATATCGTAGAAAATAATTGTACCATTACATTAGGAATATCAGAAAATCATAAAGATATTGAAGGATTGGGCGTAACAATGCCTACTGCTTACTTAGTATGCAACCAACTAGAAAGTTTCCTAGATTCTGATAATGTAAGTGTTGTGTATAATTATGTTGCTGAGGTACCTCAAATTGACGATTACCTCGCACGATTTGGTGCTGACGAAGACGATGTTGAATTTTTCAAAGAAATTGTAGACGGAATTTCTGGTATGTTTATACTATAATGAGGTGATACTATGAGTAAAAATGAGTGGAAAAAAGCGTTAAAACGTATTGATAGGAATTCTAAATTTGTAGAAGGTGAACTGTATAATCTTGACTATACTTTCACCGCTTTCATACTTCCTAGATTGAAAGCATTCAAAGAGCATCAAATAGGACATCCCGGTTACTTAGAGCAAGATGAATGGTATAATATTCTTGACCAGATGATTCATGCTTTTCAACTATTGTATGATGATTGTATTGATCGAGATGATTGGACACCTTTAACTCAAAAGCAGGAAGATGAAATTTATGAAGGTATTCAACTATTTGCTAAATACTATAGATGTCTATGGATTTGATGATAGCTACTATTGACTACACTTAATAATTTATTTACAGATAGTTAATATTTTATTAATATTTATATATTATAATATTAATATAGAAAATAAATAATATATAAAAGGAGCTAATTATTATGACAAAATTTGACACAAGAATGCTGACAGTAGGAAAAGATATGGTTATGAACTATGACGAAAGTGAATTAGGTCAATTAGTTAGAGAGAAGAGCATTGAAAAAGGTTTATACGCTCAATTATGTTTCTTAACCAGAAGTGAAGACGGCATAGAGTATGTTATTGATTTATATCCAACATATTCAGATTCTAAAAATGTATACTTACAGGGGAAAGAGAATAAGATTTGGTCTCAATTTAGAATTCCGAGAAACGAGCTGAATACATTACTAGCAATTTATTCAAAATCATCACTTGCAGATGTAATCTTAGACAATTTAATTTCCGGATCCGGAGAATTTATAACAAAAGGTAAAAACTTTCAGTGTAAATAAACTTTTTAATAGCAATATCATGCATATTGCTATTATTTATTTTAAGGAGGTCAATTTGTGAAGATTAAACATATAAGAAAAGATGATAATGTAAATGCAGCGATTGAAGTTATGATGTCAAACATGTATATGCAAGATGATTCTGATGTAGGTTGTTTCTGGTACGATACTAAGCTGAACGAATTGTTTGGTGTAAACGCAGTTCCATCTTCTAGCATGTCGTTTTATCACTCTAATCAGTTCAATGCTGATGTGAGAACTGGTCCAAAATTGCATCAATCTATATGGAAAAAGGAATCTATTAGATGTAAGGATGAACGATTTAACGGTGATTATACACTAATTCCTAGAGGTCGTGTATTTGAATTTAAAGATCAGGGTTTTGTAGTATTTACAGGTAATTGGATTAATGAATATCCAGAAGCTAAGTCAGAAATACTATTAGAATTTAATTTACCTAATAATACTGAATTTCGTATTGATGAACATTGGAATATAGGTAGAGGTTGGTCAGATGAATTTTAAGGGGCGTTAGTATGTCAAAATTATTGAAAGATCTAGAAGCAAAAATAAAGGAAGAATCTCAAAAATATTATTCTAAAGGATCCAATACTATCACAGATGAACAATTTGATGCATTAGTAGATACTGTAGAAGAATTAGATCCAAATTCTGATGTATTATCAATATCTTGGGGATATGATGTAGATAAAGATTCAACATCTGGTGAAAAAGTGAAACATCGATGTGGGTTGGTAGGTTCGTTAGATAAATACCGTAATATTGATGATATGCTAAAAAGATTTGATAGTCCAACACAACTATATTATTCTTTAAAATTAGACGGGTTAAGCATTGTACTTTATTATGAATCTGGTAAACTAGTAGATGCAGTTACTAGAGGTGATGGATATACAGGTATTAGTATATATGATAAAATTAGATTCATTGATAGGCAATTGTTTGTATTACCTGTAAACTTTACAGGAGCAATCCGTGGTGAGATATTAATGACGATTGATAATTTTGACACATTCAAATATATCAATCAAGATGCTAAAAATCCTAGAAATGCAGCTGCCGGTTTAGTTAATAGGAAAGATAAATATGAAGATCTCAAGTTTTTAGATATTATAGTTTATACAGTAGTTAAAGTATCTAACGAATATGAGCATATTGTATTGAATAATAGTACGATGTATAATTTCTTAAATCGTTATTTTAGTTATGTAGTTCCTTATAAGAAAATATCTGAAGATTCTTTTGATACTTTAAATTCACAGTTTAAATGTTTTAAAACTAAATGGGTTAGATTGTTACCTATTGATGGTATTGTGGTGTCTGCAGGACTTGAATTGGATAACAACACCGGTAATGTTTCATATGATTCTGTAGCTTTTAAATTTGAATCTGAGTCAAAAGCTGTAGAGGTTATTGATGTAGAATATGATATGAGTAAAACACATTACGCAATTCCACGTGTAAAAGTTACTCCTGTTCAGCTATCGGGAGCTACGGTTGAATACGCTGCAGGACATAATGCACAATATATTCTAGATAATGATATAGGTCCAGGAGCCATTGTTGAATTAACACGTTCTGGAGAAGTGATTCCATATATAAAATCCGTTATTGAACCTACTATTCCTAAGGTTATTAAGAATTGTCCTATATGCAATAGTGTGCTATCGTGGAATGGTGTACATTTACAATGTAAAAATTCAAATTGTGATAATGCTATTGTACAAGATACATTAGTATGGATAAATACATTAGCACCGTTAGATAATTTTGGAGATACTTTAAGATTAAAATATTTATCTATGTATTTAGAGGATATATCAATCGAAAGTATTATGGATGGTAGCATATTAAAATTTATAGATAAACCTACCGAGCTGGTCCAAGATACATTATTCTATAAATTTATACATCTACTATATGAAAACCCGATATCGCTAGAATCTGCTATTATCTCGTTAAATATTCCAAGGTTTAGTACAATGAATTCAGCTAAACTTGCAAATTATCCTGATATTGTAAAAAGATTAATTGCTGTATCTAATGAAGAACAAAAAGTTGATTCGTTATTAGACATATACGGATATATTGGAGATGCAAATTCGGATTCTTTAATTGAAAATATTCATAAATTTAAAAGATTAAATTTAATTCGGGATAGGATAGTTTGGAGCAATTCTGAGTCAAAAGGTAAGGTTGCTATAACGGGAAAACTTTCTGTCAAACGATCTCAATTTAACGATGAATTAAGACAATTTGGATATATTCTTGTATCCTCTGTCACACAAGATGTCATGTATCTAATCACAGATAATCCGAATTCATCATCGTCTAAAAATTTACAAGCTGATAATTATGGAATTACAAAGATTACAGAATCACAATTTAGAAAACAATTCATGAGTTCGGAGGAGTAGTTTTGGTTATATCAGAATATAAATATCAGATAGGTGAATCTATTGATAATTACCTACAATCTGGAATAAATTATAAGACGATACATCAAAGGTATTATAAAGATATGTCTTACGAAACTGTACTAGAATATCATAGACAGTACAAAATGATTAACGAGTTGTTGTTAGAATGTCAAAAGAATTCAGATTTTCTATATAATGTTGATTTACCTATTCCAACACTTAGGTGGATTTCTTTAGATACAGGCACAAATTCAATATCTAAAATTTCTACTGACTTCTTGATTGAATTAAATACACATTGGAGAAAAGTAACGGGCGTTGAATACATTCAAATTAGACACGCTTTTGCACCTTACAAAGGTTATCCCAAATATCATACAACTAAAGTAACTAAAGTTTTAAACTATAGCTTATCTGATATTATCCAATGGTTTAATCAATATAAAGATGTATGTGAAGGACTTTCTGTAAAAACTATTTGCAATAAGTATAATATTAAACATTATATTTTACAAACTAATATGCGTAGATGGTTATGGTTAGGTGTTGCAATCAATAATGCGATTCACAATGATTCAGCAATTGAAAATTTAGCTATTGATTCTAGGTATTATAAGATACTGCGTAGTAATGGTATAAATTTTATAGAGCAGTTAGAAGATATGACCGATAATCAGCTAAAACAATTAAAAGGAATTAAAGATAGAGTTGTATCTATGATTAGAGATGCGGTTATAGCATATAAACAACAATTTTAGGAGGTTAAATTTTATGATTATTTTTGGATATCCTGGAATAGGTAAATCAACATTAGGAGGTAAAGCTAGATTTATTGATTTAGATTCTTCAAATTTCTGGATTGATGGATTTAGGAATCTTAACTGGTATAAAGAAATTGCTAAAATTGCAATTTCTATATCAGAACAAGGGTATAATGTATTTTTACCTACACATCAATTAGTAAGAGATGAGGTGATTGAACATACTGACGATGTTATATGCATATTTCCTCATATGAACTTAAAAGATGAATGGATTAAGAAATTGCAAGATAGATACAATAATCATAAATCAGCAAAGAATTTTAAAGCTTATGATCATGCACGAAACAAGTATATTGGATCTGTGATTGAATTGGAACGTTGGTGCAATATTCATAATATTAGATATTATAGAATTGATGAAATACCTTACGATTTAGCTGAAATTCTTAACAACTATTAATTGAGAAATGTGGTATGCTGTTCATATAAATCGTATGAAAATACTGATATTTAGTTAAAAGGAGACATATTATGAAATTAATTGAATCTAGTGCTGAAATAGTATACGATCCTAACCCTTATAAACATGTTGAAAGAATTGGAAGAATCTGCTATAAATCTGAGAATCTTATCACAGAAGACTCTTGTTATAAATTTGTAGACCGACTCGTAAATAAATCTCATTTTGCTATACTAGAACATGCAAGATTGGAATTTCATATTGAATGTTTTGATATATATGATATCAACATCGAAGATTTAATAGAAATACCTGGAATACATTTTCGTGTAAATCCTGATATTCCGAATATTGTGGCTATAAATGTATCTATGTCACATCTATATAATCCAAAATGGTCTAAATATCCAAAAGTTTTTGAATTGTTTGAGTTATTGAAAGATTTTATTGAATCAAAATACAAATCAAATTTAGATTTATCTTACATTCCCAATATATCACATATTGAAAATTCTAAATCTATAATACCTCATACAAGTATAAAATTTGTTGTAGATAGAGGTATATCTCACGAATTAGTTCGGCATAGATGTGCAGTAGCGCAATCATCTACTCGTTATTGTGATTATTCTAAAGATAAATTTGGTAGTCAAATCACATTCGTCAAGCCATCAGAGTATGACACTTGGACAGGCCAAGTTAAATCTATGTTTAATGAGTCTATGAAAACAGCTGAAGATACTTATATATGGCTTACTACTAAAGGTAAAATTACCCCTGAAATTGCCAGAGATTGGCTACCACATTCCTTAATGACCGAAGTTGTATTAACAATGAACGTAGATCAATGGAATCACTTTTTTGATATAAGATTACACGGAGTAACCGGTAAACCGCATCCAGATATGGTAGATGTATGTAAAAAAGCTTTAGAACAATACAATCAACAATGATGTCTTAATCTCACGTCTTAACCTTCTATTATAGTGACAGAGAAGGTATGAGAGGTGAGATTTTTTGTGTAATCAAATATCGCTAGATATTCCAGGTACTTGCTACAAATTATATCCTAATAATATTGTAAAACTTGGTAGATTCGATACCGAAATGTGGTTCGTATTATTTGGATGGTATTCCTATGGCGGCAATAGGGAGGTTTGTGGCTGGTATCTCAGAAATAAAGAACACCCTTATACGATAAAACCGTTATCTAAGCCTGATCTGGATGACATAATCCTAATACAATAAGTCTGGAGGTGATAAAACATTGCAGAAATTAATAATTCCTGGCACTAATATTGAACTTAATGACGGAGCTATTATTATGCTTGCGGCATATACTAATACTAAATGGATTGTCCATAATGGTTGGTATACATATGGTGGGACTACGTATATGGGATGGTATTTATGTTCAATACCTCAACAGACAATATTACCTGCTAATACAAGTATTTTACAAGGTGTTACTATTATTTCAAATAATTGTCCGTGTCCTCCTGTCCCACCATGTCCTCCACCTTGTCCTCCTGGACCTTTTCCTCCAGATATATTTTGGGAAATTGATAGATCTTGGATATCTGTAGAAACAATTGCTGATAGAGATCTACTAAATAACCGAAATCTACCTAATGGAAAAATTGTACGTGTAAACGATATTGATGAAAACGAAAATCCAGGATACTATATATGGAGTGCAAGAGATAATACATGGGTACCTGAAACTTTCGGGATTAATCTATCTAAGTATCTTACTAAAGCTGAAGCAGATGCATTATATGCAACAACACAATATGTAAATACTGCAATATCTACTATGGAATCGAAAGTTGATAATATTCAATCTGCAGTAGATAATATCACCACAAATTTGTTATGGAATAATTTAACATAAGGAGATGTAATCGTGGCACTTGTTAAATTTAATTATTGTATACAATCTGCATATGATACACTACAAACACCAAGAGACCTAGATAGTTTATATTTTGTCACAGATACACGTAGAATTTATAAAGGTGATTTACTACTTAGTAGTGATACTGCTGAATTTGTTACAGAGATTCCCGAATTTGATCAAGCACAATCCAATAAACTTTATATATTCACTAACGGTACTGCGGCAAGTATTTATGTCAAAGGTACGGATACAATGGTTGAAGTTGCTGGTGGAACCTTAAAACCGGGAGCTATCACCAATATTAATATTTTTAATCCAGATATGGTTACGTTATCCAGCGAATTAGAATCTGGCAATTTACCTCAAAATGATACTACATTGCCGACATCTGGTGCTGTAAGAACTGCAATTGAAACTGCAATTGAAAGTATAGATTTATCAGCGTATGATGAAGCATTTACTAATGTATCTGCATCAGCTAATACGGTTGAGGGTGAAACAGGTACAATTCTAACGTTTACTAGAAAATCTGGTACTAATCCTGTAGAAGTTAAGATTGCAGATTTATTTCTATCAAATGCGGTATATGATCCAGAAACACATAACTTAACACTGACTGTCGGAACTGGAAAATCTGCTAAAACCGTTGTAGTTAACTTAGATGATCTAGTACCTCAATCTGTAGATGCTTCTCAAGTAGCGATGGCTAGAGAGATTACTGTAACTACCGATGTAGGCAATTTAAAAGCTGGAGATAAAGTTATTATAACTGGTGATCCTGAATCTGGAGAAGTTAAAGCAGCTGATGTTCAAGCAATGTTTGAAGCTATTTTAAGCAAGGATATTAATCCGGTAGCAACCCAACCCTCTGCAAGTGTAACATTATCAGGTGCAGGAGAAAAAGAAGTTGGTACTGAGTTTACACCTTCTTTTACTGCTACTTTAAATCCCGGTAAATATACTGTACAAGGTCAAAAAGATCAACCATCAGAAGTTATTGCAACTACATACACAATCACTGATACAAGATCTAATTCTGCTGACACTTCTTCTGGATCTTTCAGTGCATTCACAATAGACGATGATACAGATTATTATGTGAGTGCTACTGTATCTTATGGTGATGGTGCAATTCCTAAGACATTTCTAGGTAAAGATTATCCAAAAGCACAAATAAAGGCCGGTTCTAAATCTGCTACATCTGCTCATGTTAAGGGATTCAGAAATTGTTGGTGCGGTGTTAAGACCCCAGATAACATTATAGCAGATCCTGCAAAAATTACAGTAGAAGAAATTAAATCTTTAGGAAATTCTAATAAGAATAAACCAACTTCGATAAAAGCTACGGATATGCAACAGATGTTCTTTGCTGTACCTGCTACTATGCCGAACACCAGCTCGTTATCTATTGTAGGCACAGAATCACCTTTACCTCAAACAGTACATGGACCTATTGATATTTCTATAGGCGGTGTAAATAACTATTCACCTATAGCTTACAAAGTATTCTATGTATCAAACGCAGCGCCTGCTACTGGGACTGATACATATAAATTAACTTGGTCTTAATAATATAGAGGAAGGAGGTATTGATTATGGCAATTATTTCAAGAGATGATTTTTTCAACCAATTAACTACTGGAACTAAATGGAATGCTGGTGTAGCATTTAACCGTACTAATCCTTTACCTATTGATGATAAATCGGTATTCCAGTCTTTAGAAGAAGCTCAAACATATGCACAAAGTGTTCTAGCATATCCTGGTCAAATTATTGCAGTTGTACTTGCTAATGAAACTACATTTTATGGTATTAACCATTTAGGTGAATTACAAGATTTAGGCGGTTCTACTGCACCTATGCAATTTGTAGCTAATGAGTCTGAAATGTTAGCTCTACAGGATATTTCTATAGGTCAACAGGTTTATCGTGAAGATACACATACTGTTTGGATTTTTAAAGGTGGAGATGCTACACAAATTAGTAACTGGGTAGAATCTGCTTCTGATAATGATGTAGTATGGCAAGGTACTTCAAATAAAGTTGTATTCTATGCATTGACTCAAACTCAATTTGACGGGTTAGATGTTAAAGATCCTAATACTGTATATTTCGTAACAGATTCAGGTAAGGTATATAAAGGTGGACAACCTGTTACAGAATCTATTGTTGTATCAGACACATTACCTGAAATATCTACAGCAATTAAGAATAAACTGTACATCAATAGTCAAACTTTAGAATCTAAGATTACGATCAATGGCACAACTTGGGTAGATTTATCACCGGGATATATTACAGATGGTGGTAACTGGGCAGAAAGCACTAACGATGCTAAGATTGGAACTATTTCAGTAATTAAAGAAATCATAACTCAAGCATTAGCTACTATTGATATTAATTCAAAAATTGATAAAGTTGAATCAGCAGTGGTAGATAATGTACCCACACTCACTGCAGAGGGTGGTATCAAGGATTCAGGTAAATCTATTGGAGGTTCAACTTTATCTGAATCTCCAAATTCTAATACATTAGCTACAGAAGCAGCAATTGCAGATGCATTATCTTGGAAAAATATAAATTAGGTGGAAGGATTGAATTATATGCCTAATATAAAAAATGTTGTAAAGTTTAAATTTGGATTGCAAGCCGGTTTTGATAAGATTGGATCTAAAGATCTTGATAGTTTATATTTTACAACGGACACACATAGATTATTCGTTGGTGAAACTGAATATACAAGACCTGTACAACATGGTTCCGAACTTCCCGAAGGTTTCTTACCTCCAAACTCCTTGTTTGTTAAAGAAACTGGTACAAAACGTGATCTATATTTTAGTAAGACAGGTACTGGTTGGGAATTAATTGCTACACTCCCTGCAGAAATTGTTGGAGGCGTATTTGGTAATAATGCTGCCGGTTCGGTTGAATTTGGTGGTACTGTAAATATCCCAAAAGTAACTGTAGATAATCGTGGAAACGTAACCGCTATTGAAGACATTGCAATTATATTGCCTCAAGCACCAAAAGATGCCGAGGTACAAGTTACTACTGAAGGTTCCGGAAATGTTGTAAAATCAGTCACAAAGACCCCAGATACAACTACAGGAATTACTGTAACTCTAGATACCGTACCTACAACTGAAGAATTGCAAGGTGTTAAAACCACTGCAGATGCAGCTATGCCTAAATCTGGTGGTACATTTACTGGACCTGTAACTGTACAAGCTCCGACAGAAGATATGAATCCTGCAACTAAACAATACGTTGATGGTATTATCAGTGCTAATGATGCAATGGTGTATAAAGGTACTGTAGGCGGTGCTGATTCAGGTGCAACTGTTACTAATTTTGATACGCTGACTGATTATCAAATTGGTTGGACTTATCGTGTAATCGAAGCGAGTACGTATGCTGGTCATGTATGTCAAGTTGGTGATATGCTTGTATCTGTAGCTGATTATTCTGATAGCTTCAAAGCATCTGATTGGACAGCTATTCAGACAAATATTGATGGTGCAGTAACTTCTGAGTCAACTTTAACATCTGGTCAAATTGTACTAGGTAATGGATCACAAACTGTAACAACACTTAGTCCAGGATCTAATGGTCAAATCTTAAAAACTACCGAAAGTGGAGTTACCTGGGCTGATGAGGCTGATGATACTCAATATACATTTACAGATGGTTTAGATGGTACATTTAAAGTTAAACCATCTAATGGAGAAGAACAAACAGTATCTATTGGTAAACCTGCAACTGCTGGGACTGCAGATAAAGTTGCTCATACTTTAATTATTAATGGTACTAGATTTGATGGATCTAGTGAGCAGACTGTTACAATTGATACGGCTACAGAATTAACTCAATTAACTGATGTCAATATTGAATCACCAAGTCAAAATCAACTATTATCGTACAATAACGAGGAAGCTAAATGGGTTAATAAGACTTTAACTAAAGCAGATATAGGCTTAGGTAATGTTGATAATACTGCTGATAATCAAAAATCCGTAAAAAGTGCTGAACAACTTACTACCGCACGTACAATCACATTAACCGGTGATGCAACAGGTACAGTTTCTTTTGACGGGTCTACTAATGTTTCTATTGATACTACTGTGACACACGCTAAATCTGCTGATGATGCTACTAAAGCTACTCAAGATAGCGAAGGTAATGTTATCAACACAACCTATGCTACTAAGGCAGAGGTCCAGGCTGCAACACTTGTTTGGGAAAATTTCTAAAATATAGATAACATCCATACAAAGGAGGTGATATAATGGCTAACGAAAAAGTAATATTTAGTAAAGGCACTTCTAATAACTTACCCGAAGATCACATACCTGGAAGATTACTAGTAGCTACAGATACAGGTAATGTCTATTTAGATACTACCGAATCTACAAGAGTTCAAATGACTGATACCCGTAAATTAAATACTGATGGCACTACTACTATGTCCGGTAATTTAAATATGGGTGGATATTCCATAACGAATATAGCAGATCCTACTAATACAAATGATGCAAGTAATAAGAAGTATGTAGATTCACAGATTTCAACAACTAAATCGGAAATATCTACACAATTGAATAACTACTTGCAATTATCAGGAGGTGTAATGTCTGGAAATATAGATATGTCGAATCACAAGATTAGCAATCTACCAGACCCCTCATCTAGCTCAGATGCTGTTAATAAATCTTATGTTGATACAAGTATAGGGATGATCACAAGTTTTAAAGTAGATTCAAACGGAGGTTCTGGATATGCATCGTTAGAAGCTCTGAAAGAAGCTCATCCTACTGGTGAATCTGGAATATTTTACCTAATAAAAAATTCATCAGCAACTTCACCTAACGAATTTGATGAATACTTTTGGACAGGTGTTAGTTATGAAAAAGCCGGCGGGTTTGGTGATATAGATACTGGTGAATTAGCGACTAAGCAAGACCTATCAAAATACCTACCACTTACAGGTGGTACACTTACAGGAGTTGTTAACTATTCAAGTGTACCAACGTCTGATACTAATCTAGTAAATAAAAAATATGTAGACTCTGCAATAACTTCATCTACCGGTTCATCTAATTATATATTTACAGCTACCTTTGATGGAGCTAAGATATCAGCTACTCCGATTAACACTACAGAAACCATCAATTGGAAACCTGGAGATACGGCTTTTATATCAATTGATACTGACCAAAGTACATCCCCTCTATATTATGGTACTTTCTTATTTCAAATTGGTGATACTTCTATTCCTATTTCTACAGTGTCTATGCCTCATGGATCATCTGATATGTATATACAACAATCTACTTTAACTGCTGTATATGCTACCATTCAAGAAGAATCTGCATTGATGGTAATGAGTACTGATAACGTAATACATATAGATAGTAGTAATTCAGGATTAGAAATCAACAAAAGTGAAAATACAGGGATAGCCAACTCTATCGGACATAAGAAATTACCACAAGTAGCTAGAATAGGTCCAAATGTAACTGGTGGATCAATCAGGTTATCATATGGTGGAGGGTTTGAAGTACCATCTGTAGGATACGATAAAAATGGACATCTAGTATTTGGTGATGAAACTACATTTATATTACCTGCAGCTCCCGAATCTACTGATATAAACGTAGAACAATCTGAATCGGTAGCTAATAAAGATTTTAGATTACTGCTATCACATTCTGACAATAATATTACAGAAACAGCTAGTGTTTATAAATCTGGGACGTTACTATTCAATCCTTCTACTGGAATCTTAAGTGCTCCTAAATTTGACGGTATTATGGATGATGGTGTTATCACATAATTCGTTAGTTTAATAATATATGACTGCTGACATAACTCAGCAGTCATATTTTGATTTCACCTAATATAACAATGTTATATAAAGGAAGATATATATGAATTTTAATATTGATATAATTATATATATATGCAGTTCTATTGTAACGATTGCAAGTGCATTTGGTATATGTTTAAATTGGTTAAAGAAATATACCAAAAATATTACAAAAGATATGATTGAATCCTTGATGGAAAAGCATAATGATCATGTAGAATGTAATATAAAGAATGTAGAATCTCAACTAAGTAAACATGTGAATAAACAACAAATTATAGAATCTCATATAATTGATGCAATACGTGCATTACTTAGAGATCGTATAAATTCAGCATATATTGAATATAGATATAAAGATAGTATTGATTTGCATTCTTTATATGTATTGGAAGATATACATAAAGCATACAAACAATTTAAAGGTAACTCTTTTGCAGATAGTCAAATGGAGTGCATACGAAAGCTTCCTACATATATAGAATCTGAAAATCATAGTAGGGAGGACAAATTACATGATTAAATTTCTACGTGGTGATGAATCTGCATTGAAATTGAGTCCAGAAATTCCAGAAGATGGGCAACCTATCTTAGCAAATAAGTCAGATGGTACTAGACATCTAAAAATTGGTGATGGAACTCGGACTTGGTCAGCACTACCGGATTTATATGAACCTAAAGCCGAAGTTCTGAAATCTACAATTGAGTCAACATGGTGGGGTAAAGCTAACGGATTAGCCACGTTAGATCAAAACTCTAAATGTGAGCAAGTTGCTCCTGGAGATAAGCTTATTGCAGAAATATTTATAATATCAGAATCGGAACCACCTATAGATCCTACTAAAATTTGGGTTAAACCCATTGGAGGTTCAGGAAATCCGGTACTAGACGCACACCCCATTGGATCGCTATATGCTACCATTGATCCTAAAAATCCATCTGCTATATTTGGTGGTACATGGGTTAGTTGGGGAGGTGGTACTACACTTGTAAGTGTGAATGAAGCTGATAGTGATTTTAATGTTGTAGAAAAAGTTGGCGGAACTAAAAATGTAACACTTACCGGTGAGCAATTACCTACATCTACATTAGATAATGTACTTATGTGGACACCTTTAGGATATTCTGGAGGATTTAAGGTTTCAACAAATCATTTTGATAGAACTGCAGGTAATGGTGTAGATTTTGGAGGTAATAATATCACGTTAGGTGGTAACCAACCACACAACAACCTACCTCCCTATACTACTGCATATATATGGAAACGAACCACTTGATATAAGGAGGATGCTATATGGCGTTGCAAAAACATATAATAAGCGAAAACGGTATTATTATGGAATATCATAGGATTGATCATTTTGAAACTTTAGATAATTCAATTATATTATATGTAAAAAGTTATGCAGATAAATCATATAGAGATAAAGAGGTTAAAATAACTGAAAATTGCAAATTAGCTAATGATTTACGGTCTAAAATTTCAGAAGAAATGGCTAAAGAAGGTACTAATTCATATGATAAAGAGATGATACGAACATTGACAGATCAAGCTAATGAACTAGGATTTCCATGTATGACTGATCTATCTATTTTAACCCGGAAATTTGAATATTCTTTAGATAGAAATCAAGAATTTTCATTTAAGACATTCTATATGCTATTAAAATCTGAAGAATTATTTAAAGATTCGGAAGATGTAATAGAATAAGGTGATAGTCTATGGCATATAACGGGGGAACAACTTGGCTTAATTCAAATCCAAATCTAGGAATACAAGTATGGTATTGGGACCCAGTAAGAAGTGGTAATAACTTAACACAACGAATTAGTTTCTGCTTACTACCTATTGGTGGGTATGACTATTGGGGGTTTGGAGCTAGTATATCTTGGGGATATTATCATCCTATTACAGGAACATGGGTACAGGGTGAAGACCATCAAATGGTAGGTACTAGCCCTATACAATGGGGCGAGATATGGTGGGAACCTGCACAAATATCATTAGATGTAGGTGAAAATTCAGGTTCATTGCACCTAAGTGCTAATATATATTCTAATGGTACAGGACAGTGGGGTACAGGTGTAGAGGTGTATATACCTTACGGATCTACAGCTCCTACATATATTTATCCATCACGAGGTGATGTATCTTACGAACCTAGTGGCATTATTGACCCTTATGATGCTGCATGGTTTTCAACTATACATATTGATTATAGCAATTTTAACGGCGGATCATCTGGAATTGCTTATTATGGTGTATTCAAGTATGAATGGGGATCACCTAGCATTGGTACTACATCATCCTATAGATCTGGAATTGCACAAATATGGAACTATGGTAGTGGAGGTTCTTTTGATTGGAATGGTAAACCACCTTATCCGATGTATTATCTAAAAAACAAGCAGACTGGTAAATATTTAGATGTGGTAGATGGGATATTCCAAAATGATCAACGTATTCAGACTTATGATTTTAACGGCTCACAAGCGCAGCGTTGGGGGTTTGAGTCTGTAACTAATACAACCGATAGATATTACTTACATCCGGACTGTACCTATAATGCTATGATTCATACAGTAAATACTGGAACTGCAAGTGGTACAGAATTATGTTTATGGACGTATACCGGAGCACCTACAACTCAATGGTTAGTCGAGCCAACCGGAGATCCCGATGGTTCGGTATACATAAGACTCGTAGCTAATACAGAACAGGTGATAGATGCGAACGTTGACACCGGTGGCATCACCATTTGGGAATTTTATGCTCAAGATAATCAGAAATGGATACTGGAAGATGCTTCCGATGCTTGGATAGGTAAATGGATGTCTTTTGATATTCAAGTTATAGCTAACGATGGTAATGAATGTGAAGGGTATAATCAGAATCGCAAAGTACGTATGTACACGATTCCATATACTTTGACATCTAATCAACTATCATGGTCAAATCCAGGAACCACTTGGCAAGGAGGTCCAGTTACTTGTAGATGGGATGCTGTCGGTTCCGATAATACCTTACGTGCTTCAGATACTTATGAAATATCTATTGAGCGCCAATACAATGGTGTATGGTGTGAATATAACCGTGGATTTAGTAATACTATCAACTATACATTTACTATAGATTCAGCAATTGTAGCTTATGAATATCGGTATCGTATTAGAGCATATAATATATATGATGCAGCAGGTCCGTGGTCTGAGTACTCACATTCATTAAATATATCGGGACCTACCTTCATTGATAATAAGACTTGTACTATATACGTAGTTCAAGATGGTAAATGGATACCTACTACTATGTACTTACCAGTATCTAATGCGTGGAAATATGCAACAGTTATAAATCCAGAAGGTTCAAATCCTGGAGGATCTAGTGGTAGTGGTCCGATAAACTAACTAAGGAGGTTATCTAACAATGGATGATAAAAATTATCAAGAGGCTCCGCTTCTTACAACGGTAGAAGAAGTTGAACAAGACGGAAATGCGATGTCAGAATTGTCAAATAATAAAGGCGAATGATGTGGAGGTAACATATATGATAGGAAGTTCATTAGTATCATATAAGAAAGAATCACCTAATTGTGATAATAATAGGACAATGGATATCTGTAAAATAACGGTTCATCACATGGCAGGTAACTTAACGGTAGAAACATGTGGTAACATATTTTCCAATCCTTCAAACCAAGCTAGTGCTCAATACGGTATTGGTTCAGATGGTAGAATTGGTCAATATGTAAGTGAAGATAAACGATCATGGGCTTCATATAATTATAATAACGATAGTCAAGCTATTACTATTGAAGTTGCAAATGATGAAATTGGTGGAAACTGGCATGTATCCGATACAGCGTTTAATGCTTTAATTGATTTATGCGTAGATATATGTAAGCGATATAATTTTAGATTGACCTATGATGGTACACCTAATGGTTCTTTGACTCGTCATAATATGTTTGTAGCTACAACGTGTCCTGGACCTTATCTACAATCTAAATTCCCTGAAATTGTTGAAAGAGTTAATGTTAAATTGGATGGTGGAGATTCTCCTGTAATTCCTACGCCTACGCCACAACCACCACTAGAAACAAATGTAGATATTTATTATAGAGTTAAAACACAAGCACATGGCTGGCTATCGGAAGTTAAAAATTTAGAAGATTATGCTGGATGGCAAAATTCTTCGGTAACAGATGTAGCTATTAGAGTATCCCAGGGCAATATTCAATATCGAGTACATGTTTTAGGTGGCGATTGGCTACCTTTTGTGTCAGGATGTAATATTAATGATACTGTGTATGGATATGCTGGCAATGGTCAAGTAATTGATGCTGTAGAAGCATACTACTTTACACCGGATAATGTACGACCATTTAAAAAGGTTAAATATAGCGTTAATAATTATCCTTGGCAATATGATAATGAACAAGGAAATGGTCAAGATGGGTATGCTGGTGCATTTGGTGTTCCCGTCAAAGAACTTAGAATGATTATTGAATAAATAAATTTGCAGCTATCATGTAGGTAGCTGCATCATTATGTATGATTCTATGAGATTTTGTGCAGATCGTGGTTAAATATAATTGTAATATGATATTGGCAAAACTTATAAATGACAACCAAATTTGTATAGCATTTTACTACTATCCTTAAACATATGTATATTATTACATTAAATCATACAATGTGAATACACGATTTTCAGCCTTGTATAAAAGAAAAGAAAGGTGGTTCAATATGCCAAAAACTTTGTGGAACCAGGGGCGTGTGGTTGGTTATAGCCAATATGAGCTATACGTCAAACAGCATATGTCTTCAAATCCAGATATTCCGCCTGCTTCCGAACGACAATGGTTAGCTTCTACCATAGCAATGGGTTCTTCTATGTTATTACGTGTAGATGTAGGTACTAATCATAAAGAAAATGAATTATGGGTATATGAAAAACAATTTCCTGATACTACTTTATTATGTGGGGCAAATACTATTGTTGGCAGTTTCTTTATTGGTGATGGTGTATATTCAGACGGATGGGCAACTAAAGTAACAGATTATGGAGATTTAATTTCAAATACAGTTGATAGTTCTCCTAATGGTGTTGTAGGTCCTGATGGTACAATTCCGTTAAAGTCATTAGATTCATGGTCAGATGATGAAAAATCTCAGTTATCACAGTATATGAAAGTTGTAGATGGTGTAATCATACAACCTGGGGATTGGGTTAGTACGGGAAATAATGCACCACCTCAAAAAGATTTAAAACCTAATGTAGCTCAATATCCACGAATTAGATTATTAATCAAAGGACCTATAGAATCTCAATTTCAAATCTTATTGACTGGATTTACTATTCGTACAGTGGTCCAAGGGTTAACTGGATTAGATGGTTCTGTAGGATCACCTAAACCTCAAGATGGTGACTTCTTAGGTCCAGGTCAATTCCCTTGGGCATCTAAGATTGTTTTCTCTGTACCTAGTTCATATATTTCGTATTTTGAGCACGGTCAATATGTTAGACAATTACCTTCTGGATCTGAATCTAATGTAGTAAATGATACTTCTGTAATTGATATGAAAACTACTAAGCCAGAAACATATTATGAAACTAATTATCAGAATGCTAGAGTTGATATCAATGTAGATGATTTTACTACTTTAGGTGATGGTACATCTGTATTGACGATTTATCAAAAGAAAGATATCTACCCTCCCGCCTTATATGGTACTTTTGTAGATGCTAAAGGTCAGAATTATTTAAATCCTATTGATATCGTCGCTCCAGGTAGTGTAAAAATGTTTGAAGATGCTACCGAAGAAGAATTAAAAGATTATGAAAATACTTTTGAAGGTACTTTTGGTGTAAATAAGAATACTGAGGATGGTACAATTGAAATCATAGGTCCCGATGGTAATCTAGTTCCTGCAGCTAAATTGGAATTAACCGAGTTACAATATGCCAATATTGTATCTGAGGATACTCCAGCTAAAGGTGTATTAAGTCAAACCGGTAAATCAAAAGGGTTGACTATTTCCTTATCTAATGATCTAAATTCTGGAAATCAAGTAACTATTGGAAATGATTATACTGCTAAAGATAATGATATCGGTAATACAGTATTTAATGTAGGATCATTAGAAAAACTTACACCTAAAGGCAGCAATATTACAATTGCAGCTATATTAGAAGCTCTAGCTAATAATAAATCTATTGATATCTTAGGAAATGATTTAAAAGCTGTAAAAGTAGGGCTACCTCAAAATTATATTCAATTTCCTAATGGACTTAGGTTGTACATTTCAAGCGAACAACCTTCTGCTGAAGGTGTACCTGTTGGATCTATTGGAATTGGGTGGGGATACACCAATGGTTAATGAGGTGAAGCAATGGCTAATCTAAATCCTAGTGTAATATATACACCTCAAGGTCATGACGGTTGGAGATATAGAATTGAATTATCTATCACTGGTACTTCTGGACAATCTGCAACAATATATTATAGAGTAATTGCAGATGGCAGCTTAGCTTCCGGATCAAGTTGGATTCAAACATCTAACATGGATTTATATGTTAATGATAGTTTCTTAAATAGTAAAGCGTACGAATACGTTGCAGGAACTCCTACTAATAATAGGATTATGATGGAAGGTAGCTTCACCAGCACATCTCCATTTACACTAGCATTTTCTGGAGGATTTTATTCTAATAGTTCTAGTGATTGTAATATATCACAAACAGTATATATTGAAGGTCTTGCGTATGTTGTCACATTTGATCTAACTGGCGGGTATCGTACCGGTGGCGGTGAGCTAGTACAATATATCGAACCCGGAGGATATGCAACACCTCCAACATGTGCTAGAGATGGTCATAATTTCACAGGTTGGAATGGTGATTACACTAATATACAAAGTAATAGGACAATCTATGCTCAATGGGAGCCTTTAGTCTATACAATATCTTATGATGCAAATGGTGGAATTAACGCTCCTGGACCTCAAACTAAGATATACGGTCAAAATATACAATTATCTAATATTATACCTGAAAAATCATTTACAGTTACATTTAATCCTAATGAAGGTATCGTATCACCAACATCTAGAACAGTAAATTGTATATTTCAAGGTTGGAATACGAATGCAAGCGGTTCTGGCACCTGGTATCAACCAAACGATACATATACTGCTAATTCATCTATTACATTGTATGCTATGTATCAAAATCAACCGATAGGTGAATTACCTAACCCTACTAGAGATAGATGTATCTTAGATACATGGACTATAACGTTAAATGGAAATAATGCAATAGATTCATCGTATATTGTAACTGCGAATATAACTATATATGCAAAATGGAAGTATGAAGTAGTGCTACATGGTAATGGTGGTACAATTCTAATACCTGCAACTGGTGAACAATCAAGCGAGGTTGTAGAATACAAGCAGCATAATATACCTTATATTATCCCACCTTACCCTGTAACAAAGATTGATGGTGCTAGCACATCTGGACAAACATTTCAAGGATATTCCTTATCATCTAATGCCACTTCTACACAATATCCGATTGGATCTAATTTCAATCAAAATACCCCTTCGGACTTATATGCAGTATTTGAAACAAAAACATTTACAGTTACATTTGAAGATGGATATTCTGGCACAATTATTAAGGAATACACAAATATCCCATACGGAGGATCTGTAGAACCTCCGTCTGAACCTATTAGACCTGGATATGTATTTATGGGTTGGATGGGTAATTATCAAAATATACAATCAGATTCTACTGTATTAGCTATTTGGAGTTTCTTACCTGTATGGATATTATCAGAAACTGCAGAAGGTAATAAATGGGAACTGTATATGCCGAAAGGGTGATAATAATACTATGAGTTTTGTAAATGGCTGGTACTTGTATGATCCGTTCGGATTACCATATATTTATGATGGTATAGGGCCAAATTACACCCCTACAATTGGTAGGCCGCATTATAGCTGGGCATTTTCAGATATTTGGAAACAACATGATGCTGCTATCATATTTCAAAATAATACATCTGATAAGATAAAATTTACTAAAGTTGGAATTCAAACAGTATCTTGTAAAAACAATGGCATAAGCTTTTGGGGTGATACAGGCTTAATAGGTAAATTAGCAGATGGTGGTAGTGCTACATATAGTTTCTATGTAGATAAAATACGGTATAATGGTACTAAACATATGGGAGATTACGGTGAACATCCGATATATGTATCTACCGGTCAAATATCTTCTAGTATATCAATTTCGGTCGATGATGCGGACTTTAATTTAAACTATAAGGGAAGCAATAAAGAGGACACTGCAATATTTGGAGAACCTCCTTTTACAGGTAATTCGGCATTAAGCTATAAAGAGTTTGAACTTGAAAATTCACCAGAATTATCTCCAGGAGATTTTGCAGCCTTAAGATTATCTGTCCCTTATTTGAAATCTGATAATACCTGTATACGATTTATTATGAATCCTGATAATATGAATATTGAATTTGTATTAGAACCTCAAGCCAAGATATGGAAGATGTGTAAAGAATCCGATGGTTCTCAACGTTGGAAATTAGTAGAATTAGCTCAAATACGTACAGAATCCGGATGGACAGATATTAAGAATCAAAAGTAATTGAGGTGTATTGTATGATACGATATATACGTAGTGATTTAGCACTTTCTGGATCTAAGTTAATTAATACTATTGGGAAATCGTTATATAATCATATTGAATCAGCTTTTGAATATCGAAAATCAGCAAATATGTATGATGTCTATTTTACCATATACTATCAAATAATCGAAGAATTACGAGATATTGATGATACTGAAGTACATGAAATGATTGTCAACATTAATATAACTACATATGATAACTATATTCGAGTTAATATTTATACAAATGAAAATCCGAATCAATTAATTTCTTTTGATAAATACGATATTAAACGATACGATTCTATTGATTCAATTGTACAGAGCATCTATCAAAATACGCTCAAAAGATTAAATAAATTTTTCTACTTATATGATTTTATTTTCTAGGTGGTGATATAATTGAAACGATATATTCGATGTAATTCAGAAATTAAGCTAAAAAGCAATGCTTTATCATATTTCAAAAATATACGAAAAATTCTACAAGACCGAGATATTGTATTGTCAGAAGTAGACGAATTAGAAAATTCAGAGCTTAATTCAATTATGAATCATAAAGCAGAACGGCATGATTTAGTTAGACCTATAGCATTATCATTAGGATATAAATTACAATCTGATGGTAATGTTGTATGCTATGTATATGCTGCAATATGCTTCATAATTGCTAAATATAGACTACACCAAAATCCTATTATAGTACTAGGATCATTAGATTCTAATTTAACTGCAATTTCAAATATTATACATGTTTGGTGCGAATATAATGATACAATATATGATTACCCTAAAGCAAACCCATCTTTTGATTATGCACCAATTGTATATTTTGATGGTTCACAATTAAAATCAGCTATAGATAACGAAGAATTTGATTCTTAGTATAAATATTCAGCATAAACATATAATAATTTTACCTATCATACAATATATTCAAGATAGGAGGTTAGAACATGTATATTAAAGCTAGCAAAGGCTATGAAACAAATCGTGAACTAGAATATGTATATCGTAAATTTGATAATGCATTAGAAGTTATTGATACAATGGATGAAAGAATTTATGATAAACATAAAGTACAATTTGAGAAATTGTATAAAGCACTAGACGATGTGATGCGTGAATTAGAAGACGACATGAAATAATTATCAATTAATATCTTGAATTCATAGTTTGCAAACAGGCAGCAGAGTTAAATCTGTTGTCTTTTTTTTGAATCGTTAATATATTTGAAGGAGGTGATATTTATGAAAGAAGTTGATTTTAGAGGTAAAGATATTAATACTGGAGATTGGATATATGGTTCATATGTTGCAGATTACACTATAAGTGATAGCTATTCATCATATATTAGACCGAATTATGGGCAAACCGTAGAGGAGATGTATGCAATAGACTTCCATACTCTAGGTCAATTCATAGGTTTATATGATCGTAATGCAAACCGAATATTTGAAGGTGATATCGTTAGATGTACAAGTTCTAACGAGAATTCTGCAATCTATATTATACAATATGAGGAAGAACAATTATCATATGTTTTCAAAACTTCTATAACTAAGCATGCATATATGTATTCGTTATTTGATTTACAACAATACGAATTAGGAGAAAATATAACTTTTGAAATACTTGGAAATATATACGATAATCCAGAATTGATTGAATACAATTTGTAACCTTTACTAAACTTGCTAGTCAGTTTCGTAATCCTTAAAACCCTGACTTAAAACAAATACCTAAAAAGGAGATGAATAATTATGAATAACTTTAAACAAACCATTATCAATGAATGGAAAGATACGAAACTACTAATTCGTAATACTCCACCACTGGTAATGGTATTTCTATGTATTGCACTTGTATTGATGAATATTTTCGCAGGAAAAGAACTATTAAACCTACCCTGGCTAGCACTAGATTGTGGGTTTGCATTATCGTGGATTGTATTCTTATGTATGGATATGCTAACTAAACGATTTGGCGGGAAATCCGCTATTAAATTATCTATTATTGCAACCATAATAAATCTTACTGTAAGTTTAATATTATTTCTACTATCTTTAATTCCTGGAAATTGGTCAGTATTCTATACTTACGAAAATTCATTAACAAATACGGCTCTAGATACAACATTTGGTGGCACCTGGTATGTGATTTTAGGCTCTACAGTTGCATTTGTTGTTGCTGCAATTGTGAATGCAGTGATTAATGTTGGAATTGGAAAATTAATGAAATCCAATAATTTTAGAACCTTTGCTATTAGATCTTATGTATCAACAGCTTTAGGTCAATTTATTGATAATCTAATTTTTGCATCTATGGTTAGTTATATATTCTTTGGATGGTCTATAACACAAGTATTCCTGTGTTCACTGACTGGAGCACTTATGGAATTAATTAGTGAGGTAATATTCTCACCTATTGGATTTAAAGTATGTAAATCGTGGGAGAAGAATAAAGTTGGAGAAACATATTTAGCTAGCTTTGATCGGAATCGTTAATATCTTTATACTTTAATCATAAAGAGGTAAGATAATGGCTGTAAATAATATTGAAAAATTAATAACTTACATATCGTGTGTTTCAAAAGAAAGTATTTTGGTTAATGATAAAGAGTATACTAGACCAATTAATTCAATTGTTTTATCTCCAACATTTTTTCACAAAGATGGTTGTAATTCTTGCGGTAATTGTTGTACATTAGTTGAACATAATGTATACACTCAACATGAATATGATTACATATGCAATATACATGAACCGGAATTTTATCAGAAGTATTCTAATCTAGATTATGCATCTATTGTAAAATTAAGACATAATATTATTCCAGATATCGTTAATATAAATGGACATAAGGTTGCTTTATATGTATTTAAGCATCTTACAAATATACAATTTCTTAAGAATAAGACAATTAGACCTGAACGAGATGTATGCTCATGGCTACAAGATTATGATGGAAAGTATTATTGTAATATACATCCTGTAAGAAGTATCACATGTAAGATGCCACATATGAGGTTTTTCTATAATAAAACTACTTATAGAACTAGTATAGGAGTATCACAATTTGGACGTAATTGGGCATTAGGTTGTAAGATTTTATTTCAAGAACCGGTCGATGAATTTCAATTTAAAGAAATTAAAGAATCTAGAATTGAAAAGTTACAACATTTACAAAGGTGTGCTAAAGATCTAAAAATCGAAACACACATACCTCGAATTATTAATTATATTCAAAATATTCCCTTTGATAACTATAATATGTATTTAGAGAAAGATATACTACATCAACATAAATCAATATTCAAATTATAAGAGGTAACTATTATGAATCAAAAAATTGCAATAATCACAGGATCAAGTAAAGGTATCGGAGCAGCTACAGTTCAAAAATTTATTAAGAACGGCTATTTTGTACATGGTCTTGATATAGATCCTAAACAACCTACATCCAATGTATTCATGTATGAACATCATATTGTAGATGTATCAAAGTTTGATACACTTCCTGATATTGAAAATGTAGATATATTAATAAATAATGCCGGGACTCAAGAAATTAATAAATGCATATCCACTAATTTAGAAGGACTTATCAATACAACTCGAAAATACGGTCTACAAGAAAACATTAAATCAATATGTAATCTTGCATCTGCTAGTTCATTACATGGCGCTGAATTTGATACTTATGTGGCATCCAAAGGTGGGGTAGCTTCATATACTATTTGGACAGCTAAAGAACTTGCAAAATTTGGTGCAACTTGCAATGCATTATCATTTGGCGGTGTTACTACTAGCTTAAATCAACAAGTTATAGATGACGAAGAAAAATGGAATCAAATTATGGAATTAACTCCTTTGAAACGTTGGATGTCACCCGAAGAATGTGCTGACTGGATATATTTCATAACAGCTATCAATCGTAGCTGTACGGGTCAAAATATCTTAATTGATAATGGTGAATTTTATTCACATAAATTTGTGTGGTGATTAATATGTTTAGATATATTTATAGCTGGGCAAGATCAAACTTCGACACATTTCGTAAACTAGAAGATGCTAGCGAAGAAATTGTTGTACATTTAATCAAAGTTTTACTATTTCCAAGTGTTCAAGAACGAAACCACTGAAAGAAAGAAATTTGGAGTTTCCTACCTCGAATATCTAAATTGAAATCAACGAATAAATTTCCAACAGATAGACAACTTTACAAAGCTTTATGGAATTCATATGAAGATGTCATTTTTGACTACATTCCTGTAATTTTAGAAGATATAGAAGAATTGCCTATCACTATTGACAGAAAATGTATATACTATGCCATACAAGACTACATTAAATGGTTAGCTACAGAATTAAGTCAAAAAGGTATTATTTCCAATACGGCAGTATCTACTAAAATTGAATCTCTTCAAAAGAAGTACACGAAGGAGAATTTAAAATGAGTGAAAAATTATTAAGATCAAAAGAAGAATTTGATACAGTTAAAAGTCTTGGAAGCGGTAATACACAATATAAAAATACGTATTCACCAGAAGTGCTAGAAACTTTTATCAACAAGCATCAAGAAAATGACTATGTTGTTACATTTGATGCATATGAACTGACGACAAATTGTCCACTCACCGGACAGCCCGATTTTGCTAAAATAGTTATTAGCTATATACCTAAAGAAAAGATGGTGGAAAGTAAATCTTTGAAACTTTATCTATTTAGTTATAGAAACGAAGGTAGTTTTCATGAAGATGTTGTGAATACTATTGGTAAAGATCTAGTAAATCTACTTGATCCTAAATACTTAGAGGTGAGAGGTGTATTTAGCCCACGAGGGGGCATATCGATCTTTCCGTATTTTACTTATGCAGATCAATATGGTGATTATCTTGATTTTGAAAAACAAAGAAAACTTGATGTCTTACGAGATGCTTCTAATCGAAATGTTAAGTACGACATGTAATTAACTAACAACAGTCTAGACAGTTTCTGACACCTAGCTAGACTGTTTAGATATATTTAAAAACAGAAAGGAAAAATTTAAAATGAACAAAGCAATTGTATCGTTATCCGGAGGTCTAGATTCTACGGTTTGTCTTGCATTAGCTATTAAAGAGCATGGTGCAGATAATGTATCTACGATCTCCTTTAATTATGGTCAAAAGCATTTCAGAGAGTTGGAAAGTGCGGAGAAAGTATCACTACATTATGGTGTACGTCACGAAGTAATAGATATCTGTGATATTTTCAAAGGTGGTAATTCTACATTATTAGCTGATAATAATTCCGATATTTCGGAAGGGTCATATATTGAACAACAATCTAAATCAGATTCTACGAAAGTATCCAGTTATATCCCTTTTAGAAATGGTCTGATGCTATCGATCTTGGCTTCTAAGGCGTTATCTTTATATCCTAATGATAATATATTCCTATACTTAGCTAACCATATGGACGATTCTGCTAATGATGCATACCCAGATTGTTCTTTAAATTTTATTGAATCAATGAATTCAGCAATTGAAATCGGCACATATAATCAATGTCATATTAAATCACCATTTGTTGATAAAACAAAACAGGATATTGTAGAGTTAGGATTTGAATTATCTGCACCTTTTGCTCTAACTACATCTTGTTATAATGGTAGAGAAAAAGCTTGTGGTAAATGTGCAACTTGTATTGACAGGTTGAATGCATTTAAAGCTTTTGGAAAAACAGATCCAATTGAATACGAAAGTGAGGAACTTTAATAATGTATTATGTATCTAAAAGAATGGAATTAGCTGTTGCTCATAATTTACATTTAGACTATGAATCTAAATGTCAAAGATTTCATGGACATAATTTGATTGTAACAGTTTATTGTTGTGCAGAAACTCTAAACTCTTCTGGGATGGTTGTTGATTTTACAAATCTAAAGAAAGAAATTCACGATTATTTAGATCATGGATATCTAAATGAACTTATTCCAGATATGAACCCTACCGCTGAAAATCTTGCTAAATGGATTTGTGAAAAAGCTACTAATATCTGCGATACAGGTTATTGTTATAAAGTTGATGTACAAGAAAGTGAAGGTAATATTGCCACATATACACCTGAGAGGATTAAAAATGAATAATAATGTAAAACACGTAGACTGGGAACAGGTTGAAACATTTCTTGATGAAATATCCGTTATTTCTGATTTATATAATTTGAATTTTACAGGTGTATATGGACTACCTAGAGGTGGTTTAGTATTAGCAGTTATGATATCTCATAGATTAAATATACCACTACTGCTTGCACCTTGTAAAAACTGTTTGATTGTAGATGATATTGCAGATACAGGTATATCATTAGAACATTATGATATAGATAAAAATGAGAAACAATATTATATTACTACAATGTATTATCATAGACAATCTAAAGTAGTACCTGATTTCTACGTATATGAAAAAACAGATAATTGGATTAAATTTCCGTGGGAGTATTAATTATGAAGATAAATGAAATTTTTTATAGTATAAGTGGTGAGAGTATTCAATCGGGTTTTCCTGCAATTTTTATAAGAACATATGGATGCCCTCTAAGATGTAGTTATTGTGATACTTCTTATTCTTATGAAGGTTCTGATTATACAGAAATGTCTGTTATGGAAATCGTAAAGGAAGTTGAACAATATACATGTAGACGCATCATATTAACAGGTGGTGAACCTCTAATTCAACCGGATGTACATGATTTAATTTTACAATTACTTATAAATGGATATACAATAGAAATTGAAACTTCAGGTTGTGTAGATATCACACCTTATCGAAATTTATATGATGTGATTGTAACAATGGATTGGAAAGGTCCATCATCTAAAATGCACGATAAGATGGTATACGAAAATCTACATAAATTACGAGATTGTGACGTCTTAAAATTTGTAGTTGGTTCTATTGAAGATTTGGAAGAAATGAAAACTATACTACATTTAGCTAAACCATCATGCCATATATTTGTTAGTCCAGTTTTAGGTTCAATTCAATTACAAGATATAGTAAATTATATTTTAGAAAATAATATTCAAAATGTAAGATTCCAATTACAAATACATAAGTACATTTGGGACCCGTCTGAAAGAGGTGTTTAAATGGATAGATTAAAACAAGTTACAAATATAGATGATTGTGATTCTATAATTGAAAAATCAGTATATAATATTTTATTAGCATTAGGTGAAGACCCCGATAGACCAGGATTAATAGAAACACCAAAACGTGTTAGAAAAGCATATCAGGAAATTTTTAAATGCATTGAAGTTGAAAATTCAACAATTGCTTGTAACAATTCAAAATCATTTGATATTGAATCTAATGATTTAGTCACCGAATTACATATAACATGCTACTCAATGTGTGAACACCACCTACTACCTATGAAACTAGATATTAATGTTGGATATATTCCGAATGGAAACGTACTAGGATTATCTAAAATCGCTAGAATTGCCGATAGTGTATGTAAAAGACCTCAATTACAAGAAAGAATAGGTCATGATATTGCTGATATTATTCAACAAGCAACTAATAGTGAAGATGTCATTGTTGTAATATCTGGAGAACATTATTGTATGACAATGCGAGGTATTCAAAAACCTGGTACTATCACTAAGACTGCAGCTATGCGTGGTAAATTTGATACAGATCACGCATTACGGCAAGAATTTTACAATTTAATGTAATTGAGTTTACCTACATATGATGTACTTTATATGTAGGTATTTAATTTTATTAATAATTTATTTACAGATAGTTAATATTTTATTAATATTTCTATATTATACTGTTAGTATAGAAAATTAAGGAGATGTATTCAAATGAATAGAGCAGCAACCTGGGCAAATGTAGGTAAAGACATAACAAATATCACAAGTTTAGAAGATGTATTAGAATCTTGTAAATTAAACTATGAAGTTGAAACTCAACCAATTCAATTAGAAAGTGGTTTAGTTGTACCTGGTAAAGTAGCTACCGTAAGAAAATCAGATAATCACATATATGGAGTAGTTAGTTCTAATTATTCTATTTGTCAAAATATTGAAGCTTTTGATTTCATTGATCAACTTCAAGGCGAAGTAACGTTCGTTAAAGCTGGTGAAACAGTTTCTGGAATTGTATATATTATTTGTAAATTACCAAAAATTGAAATTCTAAGTGATGAATTTGAACCATATATTATTTTTCAAAATAGTCATAATGGGATTTCATCTGTAAAAGCTGCAATTACACCTTTAAGAATTGTATGTCAAAATCAGTTTAATTACGCATTTAGAGATGCTAATAACACTATTAACATTAGACATACTTCAGATATGCATGCTAATTTGGTTGTAGCACAACAAGTCATGCAAAATTCTGTCGACTATCTTGCAGAATTTAAGAATCTTGCAGATAAACTTGCATCCAAGAAAGTATCACCTTTAGAGTTTGAATCAATTATTGATAACCTATTTCCAATTCAAAATATTGAATCTTATGCTTTAGCAAAACGTGATGCATTCATTCAAGCTTATAATGATGAAGATAATCAAAACTTTAAAGGTTCTATTTGGGGACTTGTTAATGCATATAGCGATTATATGACTCATTACAAGGCTAGAAAATCTCAATCAGATGAATCTAAATTCCAAGCTGTAACATTTGATCCAACTTTCTTAAACAGATTCGTAAGCATTGTAAACGCTTGCACAGTTTGATTTCTATAAATCACCTTCTATATAGTGGGTGATTTATTTGTGAAACGATATATTAAACGTATAGAAATTATGTTTATATTTAATTCAAAACAAAGTGAATATATACAATGCGCGAGTTCTAAAGATTTACTTGATACGTTAGTAAGAGTAAAGTCTTCAAATATATACTCATATGGTATGGATGTAGACAACATTGAAGATAATGTTGGTGATGTTGTTGTTCAATTTAAAGGTAAAAACGGTCAGCCTGACGATATCTATATGTATTTTGATGTACCAATAATTGTTTTTAGACGATGGGTTTCAGCTCCTTCAAAAGGTAGATATTTTTGGAGATACATTAGAAATAATTATAAATATCGAAAACTAACTGGAGATAAAAGAACTAAATTACCAAATGGAATAAATTAAATGGAGTGATTGTTTATGAAAATTACAAAATCTAAGAAATCAGAACACGATCATGTTATGATAACATCTGCAACAGATTATGGAACTGTGTACTACAAAGCAGACCTATCTGATGTGAAGAAAATAGTTGACGAAAATTCAAGTCTATTTGTTGTATATTCAATTTATGAACACGGATTTGATGATATTCAAATTGATCAAATGCCAGGGTCCTATATTGATAAAGATACAATCTATATTTGTGTCACTGATGGTAAGGCTTTGAATATAAATGGCGAAGAAGTTGATCCAGAAAATGCAATTGAAGAAGTAGGTCTTGAATCCGTATCAGCGTTTATTCAAGATGCACCTGCCGAAATTGTAACACAAGAACTAGATTCTTATGTTTTTGATCTAGATAACCTGGAAGACTGTGCTTCTTGGCTGTTAGACAATGGTTATTCTCTAGGTGCAATTGTTGAGGCGTATAACGATTATGTAGGAGATTAATTCGTTTGATCTGCGCCAAATATCGTAAAGATTCAATAAAAAAAAGAACTCGATGTTAGAAACGAATCTAGCAACGAGTTCTTTCTTTTTATATCAGCACATCAAGTTCTTCATTAATATCGACAGCATCATGACACATCTTATATAAACGAGATTCTGCGATTGGTAATTTATCTTTCAACTCATTAAACTTAATCCCATAGATATCAGATAATTTCAATAATTTAGAATCAGTTAACTTGCATTCTTGCTGAACCATCTCTCTAATCAACAAATCTTCGATAGTATTATATTTATCATCTAATTTTTCAACAGGACTATAATTTTCTGACTCCATCCTTAGATACGGAGAAAAATCTTCAATATCAGCATAATATAAAGTACCAAAAATTGCCTTTAAAGAATTCATCTTATCAGGAGTAATGTTAACCCGTTCATCTGACAAATCTTCATATCTAACTTGTGCCCAGTGTTTACCAATTTGCTCTCCAACTTCCATTCGTAAAGACCGATTTACAGAATATCGTACTTCTGTGAATTCTCTATCAATCATTTCACTAATACGAGGCTTAAAAAATGTAGCAAACGATAAATCTGTTCTATATCTTTTTGCAAACCGATACCAATGCCAACATGAGCAAAAATGACATAAAGCTGATTGAAATTTATCTTCATAAGTGATATATCTATTATTTGGAAATGTATGAGATGCAACATATCCAAAAAACGTATAATTCAATTCAATAACTTTATCTCTTATATCAATTCTGGCTTTTCTGGCTTCTTCATCATCTTGTGGTAACAAATCATAGAGTCTAATGGTTTCTGCTTTTATTTCTTCAGATGTCATATTACATTACCCCTCAAATCCGTTATAATAGGTAGCCGATACATATATTTTATCAGATTTTGATAAAATTTAAAAGATTTTATTGTAAGTACATATAGAAATTTTGGTTTAATTTTTATATATTCTTACGAAAATTATTAATAATCTGTAAATTTTAAGATTTTTAAGGTTGACAATATAGATTTTAGATAATAGTGAATGTGGTGATTACGATTAGAAGCCCTAGTTGGAATTTTTAGAGTACTTAAATCTTAATAAGTAAAGTATAGTAACTTTTGAAAAGTATGGTGATACGCACGTATTGTATACAATGTACATTGTGATTGCGAGTATTTTTAGAATATCTTAGAGAATATAGAATAACTTTATTAAATAAAGTTTAAATTATAAAAAAGAAAAGTATTATATACTTTTCCAAAAACCACCTTCGGGGTTTTTCGTTCTGTATTAAAATCTCACATTGATAATCTTCTACTCAAATCTACTCAAAACTCTATCAATTGATGCTGTCCGCAGGACATCCAATCTCACATTGATACCATTTAGCCACCACCCAGGTCGGGGTGTAGGGTGTATATGGTAGATTATGGTCAAACACTTGATATCATTAGTATTGATATAATTTCACTAGTTAACTATATTTAAATATCAAAAGCATTCAAAATAAATTTTAACTTCAAAACCACTGATATCAAGTATTTGATATGGTTTGCTAAAATTTTTCAAAAAAAATATTAAAAAATGCTTGACTTTTCTTCAATTCTGTACTATACTATAGACACAGGAAGGAAATAACCTAGTAGATGAGCAGAGCTTAATTGCAGAATTGTCTACATAGTTAGTTTTCAAAATTATAGCTTGAGTTTACTAATTAACAGCAGCATCGTTAATAGTAGGTGAAAGCAGATTTAAACCGTGTAATTGAATATTTTAGCAAACAGCTATTCCAATGTAATCAGCCACATTGTTTATAACTTAGCTGTATCAATTAAAATCTAGGGTGGCTGAACTTCTAGAAATAGATGGCTCTAGTTAAATTGATACAGGTAAGATGTAAACAATGTTAGATACATTGGAATAGCTTTTTTAATTATCAAATGCTATAGAGGTGTGTAGTATGGAATTCAAAGATTTAGAATCAATATTAAATTATATAAAAGTAATACGTAGAGATTTCCAAAAGACTAGCCAAAAATGTCGTAAGTCATCCGATACCTCTGAACTAGTTAAATCTATAATTGAAGATATAACTGCAGAAGCAAAACTTCTAGCTAGTGAATGTAATAGTCTTAGATATGCAACTAACGGTGATGCTAAGCCGGTAACACTGAAATTGTTGAAAGGTAAGGATTGGTTGCGTAACGAAGTTAATTCTGAGCCTACACCGGTTACTGATAATACTGTTAATGATGTCACAACAGATACTAGCATTTCCGAATCGAAATCTTCTGATAAGCCGACAGAGTCTGCAGATTCTCAAGCTGACGAATCTACTACACTTGCAATCACAATGCCGTATAAAAGAGCGAAGAAATCTAGTCAAGTCAATCGAAAATATATGATGAAACAATATTGTCAGCAACTAGATAATTTGAGCAACATCAAGTTCCCTGCGTTTAGTAACGATAGTTGGTTAGGGTCTGCAATTAACTACATTCATAGGTGGTATAAGATACGGTTTACCTCAAAATTTAAGAATTACAAAGTTGATTATATTCCTTTATGGGTACTTAAAATATTATGCAGTTTTGCATATGATGAGGTTATAGATCATGATATTTCTCGTTCAGTCACAGAGTTTGAAAATTGGTTTAGTGTGTTAGAGTCAAAAGGTAGTGCGTTTCAAGATTGTTATTCTTTACCTGCTAATTGTCATAGTAAATTTTTATCCATTAGCCAAGTACCAGAAAATGTTGTAAATAAATTGATAGAAACGAAAAATAAATTAAAGAATTTAGGATTTACACTGTTAGAAGATGTAGAGTGTGTTAATCAGTGGTTTAATCCGCAATCTGTTGCAATTTGAGGTGGAATATGAAATTAAGATTTACAGAACTGGTAGATAGATATCCATACCCATTAAAAGTTAAATCTGAATTATCTTTATATTTTTCTAAATTATTTGAATTTGGTTGTAATCATTACGATGGTACTCGAGATTTCAAACGTCGTTTAATACATGCGTTCAATGTGACAACTAACTGGATGAATAATTATTGTGTATCTTTAATGTTTAAAGAGCCAATACGTTTATCTAATTTTTATAATGTGCCTCATAGTGAAAATTTAGAATCTATACTAGGGGAATATTATATTCGTGAGTCTGATATTGAGTGGGATATTGATATAGTTGAATCAGATTATGCTGAATGCTATATAGATCTACGAGAAAGGGAATCTTCTAATTCTGAATCTGTTGATAACTCTGTTGAAACTGTGAATAACTTGAAAGAAGTTACCGAATCATCAGTAGAAACTATATTGAATCCTACTCCGTTAGAAGATTTATCAATCAAAGGACCTCCTGTACCGTTTTTCGATGTCAATTCAATATATCGTGAAGGTATTGTAAACGGTAACCATTATGTAATTTATCGTTCTTTACCTTTGATACCAACTAAACAATGTGAGGTCACTTTAACTACAGAAGTTGATTCAATGTCCGAATCAGATCTAATGAATCTATATCCTAACGTAAAATTACAAGTAAGAAATGAATTATTTAATGAGCGTATTGACGGTTTAGATTATGATGAATTCGTAGGTTCTTTTATAAATATCGACGGCTTCTCGCGGGATCAGCTTATTGACAATATAATTAAATATCCCTTAATAGAATTTTTGGAGAGAGAAGGAAAATCTAACGGAGAACCTAAATGGGTTGATTTTTGGAAATTTATTGAGATTGATGGTCAACTGCATAAAACTACTGATGTGTGGGACTCGTTAAAAGGTACTAGAGGGTTACCTAAAACTAAACCAATTATTGCTGAATATGTGATTCGTAGGTATCTACTAGAACGTGATGTCAAACATATTGACCATAACTATAAACCTTGGGGAACCCTAGATAAGTTTCTAGTCTTGTATATGCCTTACGATATGTATATTAAGCATGGGTATAAAAATGTTGTAGACATTGCTAGACAATGTGTTGAATCCCGTGTATCTAGAATTATGAGTAGAAATCCAATAATTAGGAGGTTGAATGAAAGTGCATAATTGTATCTACACATCTTTATGTGATAAACAAAATTGTGATAGATCATGTGCACGAAATGCAGAAATTTCTTATTGGATGGAACGTTGCAATATTGAAATGAACAATCCTATACTTAAAAATACATCAGAATTTACAGTTTATCGAAATATTATTGACAATTCTATAGGAAAAATTAAAATTGTCAATGCTAAAGATACTGTGAAATCTGGTGATTTTTTATGTTATGTTGCTATTTCATTACATGGCACCGGTTTAGCTTTTAGCAAAGGAATATATAAGCTTAATTTTTCTGAGTATATTGAGAAGCTAAAAGATTCCTGGAATAGTAGGTATGAACCAGAGTCGTTAGAATATATGAGAATATGGTTAAAATCTGAACGGTATGTAATCATAAACGGAATGGATTATGTGAGGTTCGGAGATTTTGAATCTCAAACGTTATTGCAGATAATGCAGAGTCGACGATCGGTAGATCAATCTACTATTTTAGTAATACCGGGAATTGATCAGTTAGTTGGAGTACCTACTTCGGTATTCTTTACTAAGTTAATAGATAAGTTAAACGAGGTGAAGGATCAATGACGAGTTCTGTTGAATTACAAGTAATTTCAAAAATATTAACAACAGATTCGTCAATTGAACTTGATAGGCTTTGTGCTTATGACGAATCATATTATGCAGTGTTCAAAGAACATATCCGATTTATCTTAGAACATAAACAGCAATATGGCGATGTTCCTGATGTATTTACTTTTCAAGCTAAATTCGAAGATATTGTATTAGTACAAGTAAACGAACCTATTCAATTTTTAGAAGATGGGTTACGTAAAAATAAGCAGCAAATTTTATTACTTGAAACATTTAATAAATTATCAGATTTAGGTTCTGCGGATGTTTCGGAAGCTTGGGAATATCTTTCCAACCAAGTAGATAGAGCCTCAGAATTAGATACATCTCAGCCTTTAAATATTGTAAAAGATGCTGATAAACGTGCTCAACAAATATTAGAATTTAATAAACAAAAACGAATCCCTACAGGATTTAAGCAGATTGATAAATGTTTATATGGTGGACTTTCTACTGTCGAAGAATTGTTAGTAATTATTGCACGTACTAATAGCGGAAAAGCACAGCCATTATGGAGCAAAGTCTTAACACCGCATGGTTGGAAAACTATGGGTGAAGTTCAAATTGGCGATACTCTTATAGGAAAGAATAATGATAACGGTAAGGTTATTCAAATTTTCCCCCAAGGTGTAAAAGATTATTACAGAGTACATTTTGATGATGGAACATATGCAGAATGCTGTGATGACCATCTTTGGGAAGTAGTTGATATAGATAAGCGTATCAATCGCATATCTGATGAATATGAAGTATTAAAATTATCGGATATTAGGAAGTCTGATACTACTTATACCGTTGATTTGTGCGGTCAGCTAGAGTTTGATGCTACAATTTTATTCCCTAATGAGGTAGAATATGGTCAAGCTAGCGGTTATTTTGTAACTACTGAGAATGTTATTGATTCAAATCGAAGCTATAAAATAATTACTCGTATTGAATATGTAGGTAAGACAGAATGTCAATGTATTTTACTTGATAACGAATCACATACATATATAACTGATGGTTATACTGTAACTCATAATTCATGGGTATGTACTAAGATGATGGAATCTGCACAAGCAAATGGATTTCCTGTCTTATTCTATTCTCCGGAGATGCAATCTTGTTTTATTGGTGCTAGATTTGATACATGGAGATCTCATTTCAAAAATAGTGATTTATTTAGAGGTAATTATACCGAAGAATATTTGAATTATTTAAAAGATCTAGCTCAAAATTCTACAGATGCATTTGTTGTTGAAGATAAGGATATGTCTGAAGGTAAAACTACCGTAAGTGGATTAGAGCGATTAGTCAAAAAACATCATATAAAATTACTTATTGTCGATGGTCTTTCTTATATTGCAGAAGAGAAGAGGGCTGCAAATGATTCTATCAAATATAAAGATATATGTAACGGATTATTTCGACTTAGCAAAACATATGGCTGTGCAGTAGTTGTAGCTATGCAAGCAAATAGAGATACTAAAGAAACTAAAGATGAAAAAGGTTTACCATTTCCTACAATGTATGAAGCTGAATCTAGTGACCACCCGGCTAGAATTGCAACACAAGTATTTACTATGCGTCAAATATTTGAAAAACATATTATGGATATTCGACTAGAAAAATCAAGAACTGCAGCAAATACACGTCCCGTATTTTCCTATAGCTGGGATCCAAATACTGGTAATATGGAATACGTTGAAAACGTTGAAGAATCAGTAAATACACCTGTACCAACTTCTACTTCTGTTCCAACTGTATCTTCTACAATATCCATTGGAAATACTTCAAATACAATAGATGGTTTTGATAGTTTAGATGACGATGATGACGATGACATTGAATTTTAGGTGATAGTATGAGAAAATTACTTTGTATTCCTTCACGGAATATTTATGATTCCATTGAACAAGCTGCTAAAATTGAAGAAATTCCTTGTGATCAAATTGAATACAGCATTCGCACTGGTAGAAGAGTTCAATGTAAAGAATTCAAATGGGTAACTACGTTTTGGTTAATGCGTGGAGGCAATAATCATAACTAAATCGTTAATATCAGTAGAGGTGATATGATGCAACAAGTTAATTTGTATACTGACGGAGCTTGTTCTGGTAATCCGGGTCCAGGTGGATGGGCTTATCTGCTTCTATATCAAGGACATATAAAGAAAGATTGGGGTAGCAGCCCTATAACTACTAATAACAGAATGGAATTATCAGCTATATGCTATGGACTATCTAGATTAAAACGGAATTGTGAAGTAAATATATATTCAGATTCTCAATATATTTGTAATGCATTTAATCAAAATTGGATAGGTAGTTGGGCTAAAAATGGTTGGATAACTTCTAAGAAGACTTCCGTTAAAAATCAAGATAAATGGTTAGAATTATTAGAATATTCAAAGTGTAATAAGCTAAACTTCATATGGGTGAAAGGTCATTCTAACAACGAGTATAATAATGAAGTAGATAAACTTGCAGTAGAAGCTTGTAGAAATCAATTAAATTCAACTTTAGATGATAATTATATTAATCACCGTATTCAATCGCTAGATATTGATATTTATGTGGATGATATATTATGATGAAGTTAAGTAAAGATGATATCATACATGTTTTACATATATTAGAATCTCATAATTTAATTAGATTAAATAAAGATTTAGGAAATTGGTATAGCTGTTATTGTCCTTATCATAATGATGGTCAAGAACGTAGGGCTTCTTCAGGTATATCGTTAACATCTGAATATACCGGTGGTAAAACTTTAGATTCTGGAACTTTTAATTGCTTTACCTGCCATACAGTAAGATCATTACCTGAGCTTATCATAGATTTACTAAAATTTAAGCATATTAATCAAGATTCTAAAGAGTGGATATCACAAAATATACCTGAATTACTGGAATATATAGATTCACAAGAATCTGAATTTGAATCGCTTTTACCCAAAGATCTAGTTCAACAACTTAATAATGCTTTTGCATTGAAATATATTCATGCTAAAACAAATACTTTAGATGATACAGCTATATCAGAAGATGAATTATCTAAATATAGATTTACAACTGAATATATGTATCAAAGAGGTTTGACAGATGAGATCATACAAAAATATGATATTGGAGTAGATTTAGAATTTATTCCGCCAGAACGAAAACGTAAAGTTCCGTGTATCACTTTTCCAGTTAAAGATACGTCTGGGTGTGTAAAATATATATGTAGACGATCTATTTCTGGAAAAGCTTTTTACTTGCCAAAAGGTATTGATAAACAAATATATGGTTTGTATGAATTATCACAAAATGTACCAATTGTTACAATTACAGAAAGTTGTTTTAACTGTCTTACAGCTGTTCGTTATGGGTATCCCGCTATTGCATTGTTAGGTACAGGGTCATGGGATCAAATTAAGCAGTTAAAGCGGTTAGGTGTAAAAGAATTTATTTTATGTTTTGATGGAGATGAAGCTGGTCATAGAGCAACTAAACGTCTAAAACAATCGTTAAAATCTGTAGCTATTGTTAGATCGGTTACTATACCAGATGGTATGGATTTGAATGATTTATGGCAAGATGAGAAATATATAAAAACCTTGTTTGAACAGCGTATATAGGAGGATATAATCTTGAATTTAAATCGTATTATTTCTTTAATGAATAAACAAATTAATCAATTGTTAGATGAAAACACCAAACTACAAACGGAAAACGGTTATTTACGTACATTATTACATTATACAACTGAGTCAGTTGCAGATAAATCTGAAGATAAAAGGAAGTGTAAACATGGTAGACCTAGACGATCTAAGTGTTTACGGGTACGAACTCGAAAGACTATTAAAAATTAAACATCAATGTGATGAAATATGTGCTTGGTTTCTTAATGAAAAAGGAAGTATACGTATGTGTGCTAAGAATGTATGTATGTCGAAATCCTTAGTACATAAATATATTCATACATACATCAAGAAGTATTATGATGAAGAATATCAACAAATTCTACAAATCTTAAAATATAATTCTAGATATCGTAAGAAACCTCATAGATTCTGGTCTGGTAGACCTTTTTAGTAAGGGGAGCATTGGTTTGCAACATATACTACTACGTGATGACGGAATATATCAAAATATAGAATCTTTTGATCCTAATTATATAAATACATGTTTTTTAACTTATGAAATACCTTCCAAAGGTAGAATCCAATACATGATAGATGATTATCATACGTCATGTATTGAAAATCTATCTGTTAATAGTGTGACTGATTTCTTTTCTAAATTGACAATATATATCAATCAAGAATATGTTCATGTATATTATGATGGTGAAACTTTAGAATTTCATATCAATAGTGTATTAGTTGATTGGTCAAATGTTATATCAACCTTTGTATCAGAATTTTCTAATAATAATCCAGTTGAATTTATTACAATATGTAGAATTGTGAAGGTAGATAATTCTAAATATCAAGCCGCATATTTGAATAAGGAAATGCTACCTATTTATAAATTGCCACTAGCTACTTATTTAGATTCAAAAACTTCTAATTCACTTAAAATGTGTAGTTTGAAACCTGCTATGGATATATTTTCTATTATACAAAACGATAGTGATAAATATAGTAACTTACTTATTGCAGAGAGTCAACAATGCGTAATTTATACAAGTCTTTATCAAAATAGTACCACACGTACACGATCTAAATTATCTATTATACAAAGAAAAATTATATATAAATATACGGAAATTTTTGATGTGTATATAGATTCCATTTCAAATTCTAACACAAAGAATAACGATGTAGGTATTTCTTATCAATATATAATTCGATTTATTAATGGTGATGTTAAACGTATACAGGTTGATTATACTAAGTCATGTATCCCAGAAGATGTGATGTATCGTGATTTCTGCTTAAAGTATGGGCAAGAATTTCAAAATTAATAAATTTTTAATACTTTATTAATATTTTCTAATTTCAAATAATATATAATATATGTATAAATTAAATATCAAAACTCGTCAATAAGTATCAATACGTATCAAATTTGGAGGAAAATCAATATGAAAAAAGTTATACCTAACACTATTAGACCTAATAATGTTTTACAATCTAAGATTTCACCATTCCACAAAACTAAAAAATTATTTAATGACTATTTAAAGATTGACGAGCCGCTGACTTATGAAGCATGGATGCAACTAGATCCATGTGATAAAGCAGCGGCTTTATATGTGAATTTTTTCGATACAATTACGTTAGCATATTGGAAAGTAGCTAGCCCTTATTCCCCAGAAGAAGATAATGTTTCCATTGCATTGCAGTATTTACAGAAAAATGTATCTATTATTGAAAAGGATTCTAAAAGGTACACTGAACGATATATTTATCGAGTTATGTATAATTGCTTAAATTGTGAATCTCTTTATGTAGTTAGAAATATCAATAAATATAACTATGAGACTTCTGATATATACTATGATAATAATGGGATGGAAACTAGTGTATACGATACGTTTCAAGGTAAGAATCTTACAACTGAAGAAGAGTTTGATAAAGAAGAATTTTGGGAATGTATTTCAAGATTAGGTGAAGATGCAGTTATATTGGTTGATTGTCTAATTAATAGAAGTATGTTACCTCCGGGTATGAAAGCGAAAAAACCGAAAATCATACAACAGTTGAAAGAACTGTTGAAAGATTATATGTATGATAATTTTTAGGTGAATCGTTAATTTATTAATGAAAGGAGGTGTGTGATTATGGGATTAGAGATTATACAACGTGCCGAATTTTCTTGTGGCTATATGTCATCGATGTCACAGTTACCTAAATTTAATGCTTGTCATTATAAGGTAGAAGTAACAGTTTGTAGTAAGCATAAAGGTTATGACATAGACCTTGTAATTAGCTACTCCGATATGAAAAAGTATTTAGATAAAATACTTCCTAATAATGCTTTTATGATATCTACAGATATTGATGTCTCGGAATTTAATATTCTATATGATACCTTTAAACGGTTAGGTGTACGAGTAGCTAAAGTAGATTATACAATCACTTCAGAGAATTTAGCTACAGCTATAGCTAATACATTGCAAACTATTATGGATGATGACAAATTAGATTTAGTTGTCACTGAAGTAAAATTAAAGGAAACTAATAGTTCAACTGTTAGGTGGTCAAAACATATTTAATACATTAGGAGGAATTAATTATGGCATTTAAAAAGATTACAGATTATAATGAGGAAAGATTTGGTAATTTTTTCTTATTAAGAAACGATGGGGATTTTGCAGATGTTGTATTTCTGTATAAAAGTTTTGATGATGTACTGGTAGCTGATGCTCATTATGTGAAATCTAACGATTATACTGGATATATTCATTGTTGTGGTGCAGGTTGCCCTGCTTGTGCAAAAGGGTTGAGAGTTCAAAATAAATTATTTATCCCATTGTATAATATCAGTGCTGGTGAAATCCAATTTTTTGATAGATCAATTAGATTTCAAAATCAACTTGAGAGCGAAGTATTTTCCAAGTTTGCTAATCCCTCAGATTATGTATTTAGAATTATTAGACATGGTGCAGCAGGTTCGTTTGAAACTACTTACGAAATTGTTGTAGTTGGTCATATCAATGGTACAAGCTATGATAAGATTTGTGCTGATAACAATGTAACTTTTCCAGACTATTATTCTACAGTATGCAAAGATCTGACAGTTTCTGAGGTATCCGCGTTGTTCACTGCATCTGCTATGTCTACCTCAGCTTCTGTTTCTGGTGATATGCCTAGTTATACAGTTACACCAAGACCTGCATATGAGCCTGAAGTAGATACTGAATTAGATATATCTGACATTGATGATGATTCAGAACCAGTATTTTAAGAAAGTCTGGTGGTAACATGGGACTTTTTAATACTGCGGATATTGCAAAGATAAATCAAGCTGCAAAACAAAGTACCTTATTAGCTAAACCTGCAAAAGCTAAATCTAAGAGCATAAATTCTGAATTACAAGCAATGACACAAAGTGTTGTTGATTATTTTAAAGATTCAAAAGCTATCTTAATTGATAGTGATGAAAAATTACATAATTATGTAGATGCATGTATTGAATCTGGTTATGCAGGTATAGATACTGAAACTACAGGACTTGATAGGATTAAAGATCGGGTAGTGGGTGTATCGTTATACTATCCTGGAGGCGAAGAATGTTATATACCTTCTAAACACTTAATTCCAATATTTGAAGAACCCTATAAGAATCAAATAAGCTATGAATCTATATCAAAGGCATTAGATAGATTTACTAAAAGTAAAATACGTTTGATTTTTGCTAATGCTGATTTTGACTTATCTATGATTTATAAAGATTTTAAAGCTGATTTGTGTGATAACTTCTTTTATGATGTACTGATTGCATGGAGATGTTTAAAAGAAGATGAATTGCATAATAACTTGAAAGCGTTGTATAATAAGTATGTTTTGAAAGGTAAAGGTGATCCAAAAAGATTTAGTGATTTCTTTACTCCAGAATTATTTCCTTATTGTAAACCTGAAGTTGCTAAATTATACGCTGGATACGATGCTCGTATTACTTATGAGTTATTCAAATGGCAATTACCTTATTGTATGAAGAAGCATCCAAAATGTCAAAAGGCGAATTTAGAACATATTGCAGATCTTATATGGAATCTTGAATTCCCGATGGTAAAAGTATGTCAAATGATGCATAGACGTGGAGTATATATTGATCAAGATGTATCATCCTTAATTTCAAAACGATACGATGGTGAATATAAGAAAGAAATTGTAGTATTGCAGAATATGGTACAAGATCTAATTGATAATACTATTGTTACATCTAGTACAAAACGTCCGTTTATGTCAGGAAAGGATTTTAATCCAAATTCTACACCACATGCAAAATATCTTCTTTATGATTTACTGAAATTACCTCAAACTGGTAAAGCTAGCACAGGTAAAGAAGTAATTGCAGAGGTAAATCTACCTGTGACAAATCAAATATTGAAAGTAAGAAGCTTGAAAACTTTAATATCTACATTTACAGATAAGTTACCAAAATCTGTTGCTCCCGATCAACGTATTCATGCGCACTTTAAGCAGATTGGGGCCAACACAGGTCGTATGTGCATCGCTAAAGATACTAAAATTACATGTTTAAACGGCTATAAGTTGATACAAGATATAAAACCTGGAGATTTGATATATTGTTATGATGAAGTTTCTCGAGAACTAAAGTTATCAAAAGTTAAGAATATATGGAAAACAGGTGAAAATAAAGATTGTGTTGAAGTCAAATGGCAGAGTTCTGGAAAAGGTGATATTGGTACTTTAATTTGTACCCCTGAGCATCCAATTCTATTGAAAACCGGTGAATGGGTACAAGCACAACATCTAAATCGATATGACAAAGTAGTACATCTTAGAAGATCACCTGGAAGATCTAAAGAACCTAGACCAGAATTCTATGGATGGGATGGTCTTTATATTCGTGAACAAGATATCATAAGAAATCAAATATTTAATTGTACTGATTCTGGATATGTAATACATCACAAAGATGGAAATTATTCTAACAATGATTTATCAAATTTAGAAATTTTAACAGTATCAGATCATACTAGATTACATGTCAAAAAGCCGATAGCTGAAGGTACTCATAAATATAAGCACCTACATTCTGATCAAAACCTACGTAAATCATTAGAGGTTCGTGCTCAGAAGTACGTAGAAAGGGTTACATCGCCTGAGAATATATGTAAATTACGTTCTATGATTCAAGATGCACAAGGCAGAATATCGTATGTTCCAATAGATTTAGAATCTTTTAAACATCAATGCGATATTGCTGGTATTGATATCGGATTTGAATGTGCTAAATTTAATTCTAAATATTTATATAGAAACATTGATGAATCAAAATTCATTGAGACGTATACACAATTTAAAGGTGATAAATGCGCTATTATGGAAGCTTTACGAATAAATGAAGTTACATTTGTAAAACATTGTGATCAATATGGTATCTCTTTAAATCATATGATTCAATCTGTCAAACCTTGTGGTAAGTATGATGTATATGATATTGAGGTTGAAGGATATCATAATTTCATAGCTAATGAGATTTGTGTACATAATAGTTCTCAGGCGCCAAACTTGCAAAATATCCCATCTGGTGCAGATGATATTCGACACATGTTTAGAGCTACACCTGAGCAACATATAACTATAGAATCTAATTGCATTGACGATACAATAGATTTTACTCTTATTAATACATATAGTGTTAAACTATCTACTGGTGAATATATAAAAGTAAGAGATCTTAAAATACAAGATGTAATTGTAGTTAATAAAGATAAATCAATTTGTCACTTAAAAATTACGAATATTGTAGATGATGAGGCGAAAGATACACGACTTATAACCTGTGAGTCGTTATGATATTTGAACGGAAGGAGGATTTTACTTAATGTCCAAATATGAATTAGATGTCAAAACACCGGAATATGTATTGATATCTAGTGACTACAGTAAATAGTGTGCTGTAGTAAAATCCCTTTAATTAGGTGAAAGCTTTATATTGTGTTGGTTTTGTAATATAAAGTCAATACCTAGCAAGATGTGTAAACATCGTGTGTAGAGACTATCGAAAGCTAAAAATCAATACTTGTAGAAATACATAAATACACTAACTTGTAGATTGATTGAGAATAATGTGAGTAGAGTACAGCCTAAGCAGGTTAGTTTGTGAGCGACAATAACTTACTGTAAATCTATTAAATGGAAACGAGGGAAATTTATGTTATTTGGTAACAGAATACATAAATTAAGATATAGTCCGACACTTCTAGTGATAGAAGAAACGTCTAGCGAACGTATAACTCATTAAGGCACAAGAACCGCGATTAACAGCAACACTTGCACAAGATAAATTACTAATTCAATCATTTATTGATGGTAAAGATGTATATGCATCTATTGCATCTATTGCATTTAACGTACCATATGAGAATTGTCTAGAATTCCATCCAGAAACTCATGAATATCAACCGGATGGTAAAAAACGTCGTAATGAAGCAAAAACTATTTTATTGGGTGAACCTATAGCGTTATGCCCCGCGTATTCAATGTACTAATTTAGAGAATACGATGAAAAGTATGTGAACTGTGATACTCGCAGGTGTGAACTATTTAGTTTGCTAACGGGGAATCCGTAATATGTTACAACATAAGGAAATCCCGTGCTAAGCATAAATTTATTGTTTATGAAAGTGTAACGACTATTATGTAGGGCAGAGATTGAGTAACTGCTCGAAGCGCATACATCCGGATAGTACATCGGATATGATATAGTCTAGGCATTATGAAAGTAATGAATAACTGATATGTTATGGACGTTCCGTACCATCTATTGCTGATCAATTATTCGGTAAGAATAAAGAAATGACCGATGATGAAAAATTTAAAAAAGCTCAATTTGTCTATGATTCCGTTCTAAAAGCGTTTCCAGGTCTACATAATCTTATGGTTACATCTCAAGCATTTGCTCGGAAACATGGATATGTTGAAACTATTTTAGGAAGACGTAGACATTTACCAGATATGAAATTACCAGAATTTGAATTTGAACCTATGCCTGGGTATGTAAACCCAGATATTGACCCTTTAGATATCAATAGTCTTGCTAATAAAGAATCAATTCCTGAACGTATTGTTAAACAACTTCAGAAAGAATTTAAACAATATAAATACTTCGGTCAAATAGCTAAACGAACTAAGCAACTATATGAAGAAGAAAAAATTCGAGTTAAGAACAATCGAGCAAAGATAAATGATGCAACACGTCAAGTAGTTAACTGTGTAGATGTATATACTAAAATATTAACTACTTCTGGTTGGAAATCATATAACCAAGTACAAGCTGGCGATAGCATATATGCTTACGATGTATTTACTAAGAAATTAGTTAAATCTACAGTGAAACAAGTACATATTTATGATTCTGATACCTATAGTGTAGTATGTATGGATCATGCTTTGGTAAATTCTGTATCAACATTAGATCATAGATGGGTTGTTGATGTTGATGGTAATAACCATATATTGCCATCTAAAGATCTAATTTTAGCTACATCTGATTGTGAATACAAACTTAGGTGTACAGATAATTATGATTCACCTTATAATGCGTTATTTACGAAAGAAGAATTACTATTAATTGCATTAATAGTAAATTATGGTGAATATAATTGTACTAGAAATGAAATAACTATTACATTGAATAATACCCATACTGAATCAAAAGATTTGTATATGAAATTATGTGATATATTTAGTATGCATAACATATCTTATACAGTTCAAATGTTAGATGATAGATTCGTCATATATCTACATCATGGTCAATTTGTTGATAAATTATTTGAAAATTTACCAGAACGTAAGATCACATTTGATTTTATATCTACATTGTCTCAATTACAATGTGGATACCTTGTAAATTTCTTATGCGATAATTGGAAAGTAGATTTAGATTATAATTTGAGATTTGTCACAGAAGATGATACACTTATAGACGAATTTCAAGCCTTATGTTTACTATCAGGTTATACTACTTCATTTGATGTAGATCATGTATATGTTCCAAGATATACAATAAATGTTTACCGTGATACAACGGTTAATTTAACGGATATTGAGATTACAAAGAAGTATACTGACAAAGTATGGTGTGTAACAACAGAACATGATACCTGGATAGCAAGACGTGAGGGAACGTGTTATATCACAGGTAACTCTAGAATTCAGGGAAGTGCAGCTGACCTCACAAAGATGGCTATGTTAAGATTAGAAAATGATCCTACATGGCAACGAATTGGTGGAAAATTACTTATAGCTGTACACGATGAATTAATTGCCGAAGTACCTATGGAATATGCAGATATAGGTGCAGAAACATTAAGTAGGTGTATGGTAGAAGCTGCTGATTTTTTACCTTTTCCTAGTAAATGTGATACTGAGACCTCTTTACATTGGTATGGTCTTGAATTTCCTTGTCCCTTTTCTAAGCCGAAAACATTAGATAATTTATCTACAGAAGATATTGAATGGTTGCAATATATGCTATATACTAGAGAATATGAATTACCTAAACATAAAGAAGAATTAGGAGAAAATTTTAGAGGTTTAAAGGCAAAAGGTATTGATGGTATATGGGATGATATTTTAGATACATATATAGTTCAATACTGTGATAGATACGGAATTGATAAATCTGACTTTATTGATTCGATTGAAACTCATGTTTATGCTGGAATTGCTCCTAATTTAGTAAAGTAGAAAGGTTGTATTACTGATATGAATTTTACAATTTCAACAAAACCGTTATTAAACGCATTAAATTTAGGTGTTATTAATAGTAACATTTCATCCTTCCATCAAAAAAGTACAATGGCGCAACTTCGTGCAACCGATGCAGAGTTGACAATTAATCTGGAATCTGATTGCATCATAACTGAATTGAATTTAAGAGGTTCTGGAACAGAATCTCAAAGTGAATCTATTTTTATTGATTGTTTGAAATTTAAGCAATTGATTAATACATTAGATACTGATGTGACTACATTGGAATTTACAGAATCGGGTATTATTGTACACAGTGGTAAATCTAAATTTACACTTCCAAAAATGTTAGATCAAGAAGATATGTCATTCAATAGACCTGTACAGGAAGCAACCGTAGGTAGGGTTGTCAATTTGAATAAAGATAGCTGGAAGTTTATACAAGACCATCAAATGTATTGCATTTCTGTAGCATATATTCATCCAGCATATACTCATGTGTACATTGGTGAAGATGGGGATGTAATTGTTGGAGATTTTGATCACAGCATTTTTACCCATTCTAAGAAAGGTCAACTAGGTAAAACGTGTCTATTGTCAGATACTATTATTAATATGTTTAATACGTTGCCAGAAAATACTACATTAGTTGATACCGGAACTAATTATTTAGTATCATTAGATACAGATGCATTTACATTGAGAACACAATTTACCCCTAAATATGAAACAGACCCAGATGTTGGCAGCTATAATTCTGAGATTATATTGAATGTTATGTCACCAAATAAAGACAGTTATATCACAATTGATAGATCTGCACTTTCTAAATTTTTAACACAATCAGATCTACTTGCAACATCTAATGATAGTATTATTAAGATGGATGTTAATAATGGTATTTTTACGCTAGTTGACGATAGTGTTGATTGTAAAGTAGCAGTAAAAGGTGATACATCATTACAATTTAATATTGAATTTAAAGGGATTCAATTAAAATCTCTTATTTCTAATATGGATGGTGATATTATTAATATCAACCCAGTTATTTCTGATGGTGAAGTTTCAGGCATTGTTGTATGGACTGAAACTATGGAAGCTATGCTTGCAGGAGTTGAATAACAATGGCTTTCACTCAAGCACATAGAAGTTTACTAGGTAGGTTTAACTCTACTATAAGTGCTAATATATTAGAAGCCTACGATGCTTACCGTGATTCTAAAATTCAATCTAGTATTAATAGATTACCTTCTAAAACTATTGCACCTAGCTCGTTTAGGTGCGCTAGGCGATGCTGGTTTAGATTAAGAGGTACTACTCCTGATACGTTGAAAAAACCTGATAAAATTTTAGATTTTTCCGCCAATGTAGGTACAGCGTGTCATACACTTATGCAAACTGATTTAAAGAATATGTTAAATGATAATTGGCTAGATGTGTCTAACTATTTATCTAGTATCGGATTTTATGATCGTTATAAATGTATAGTTTCACCATCATCGGATAACTTAGAAACCAGAATATCTATTGAATCACCACCTATAAGATTTTCTTGTGACGGCTTAATATGTTGGGATGATACTATATATTTATTAGAAATTAAAACTTGTGAATATAGTACTTTTCAAGATTTGGTAGAACCTAAAGATGAACATATTGATCAAATACGTCTATATGCATCGTTATTACAAGTATCAAAAGTTCTATTTATTTATCAAGATCGGACTTATGGTAATATAAAAGTATATGAATATGATGTCACTGTATCTGATATTGAATACGTACGCGATAAAATCCAATATATAATGGATTGTGTTGATGCTCAAGTAGCACCATCTAGACTTCCTAGAGGTGATAAATGGTGTACTAATTGTCCATATACTGTGAAATGTAAGGAGTGGGGATAGTTATATGGCTAGTTTACCTGTCAAATATAGACCGAAAAAATTTTCAGATGTGACAGAGCAGTCTACTGTATCCAAAATGCTATCTAAAATATGTAGTGAAGATACGTTAGATTGTAGGAATTTCTTATTGATTGGACCTGCAGGTACAGGGAAAGCTCAAAGTTTAGACAGCTTGGTATTAACTACTGAAGGGTATGTACGAATGGGTGATATACAAATCGGTACTAGGGTGTTTACACATACAGGAAGTATTGCACCTATAGCTGGAATATTTCCTCAAGGTATACGTCCCATTTATCGAATTACCCTTTCCGATGGTACGTATATTGACGTATCCGATGAACACTTAAATTGTGTCTATACTTTAGATAGTACAAATGCAATAAAAGTATCTCAAGTCATGAATACTATTGATTTATATAAGATGCATTTGGAAAGTGACGTTGACTTATACATTGATTGTCCTATTGTAGATTGGGAAGATAAATCTTTAAAATCTGTAGATATTCTTGGCGAAACGGTTGCATACCTACTTGATGCGGATGTAAAATATCCTACATATCTTAACAAGTCTATCTTGTATTCTAATAAGTTGACACGGCTACAATTTATATCTGCAATGCTATCTAAATTATCACAACTAACTGGAAATACATATAGTAGTACAACTATTCAACTAGTAGTTTATGACACTGAATTATCTGATAGTATAGCTTTCTTATTTAGATCTTTAGGTTGTGCTGATAAGATATGCTGTGACGGTATTGAATATTTTCATACTATTGTTTTATCAACGGTAGTATGTGATTATTTAGATATACCCTACCCCCTTAATTACGCACCTCGTAGGCGCATTACTTCTATTAAGTATTTAAGAGATGAAGAATGTCAATGTATACTTGTAGGTCATCAAGATCATACATATATTTCAAATGATTTTATCCCTACGCATAATACAACTTCTGCAAGGATTATGGCTGATATGTTGAATAAAGGAAGAGGCGAGCCGATTGAAATTGATGCTGCTTCACATAGTGGTGTTGATGCAATGAGGGACATTATCCAGCAAGCTAGGTCTTATCCTGTAGGTTGTGATTGGAAGGTATTTGTAATTGATGAATGCTTTCATGGAAATACATTAGTAAATACACCAAAAGGTTACAGACATATTCGTGATTTAAAAGTTGATGATGAAGTTTATAATATGGTGGGAATTACATCTATTAAGCAGGTTTACAGAACGAAAGTTCCGGTCTCCGATATAATGTTTATATCGGATAGTTCTGGAAATGAAATTGTGACTACTGCTAACCATTTATTTTTCACAGATCAGGGTTGGTTACCAGCTAACAAACTTCAAGTACATGATAAGTTATTAAATTTTAATGATTTAGATATTTCAACTATATGGGATACACGAACTGAAGTTGATTCTGTAGAATTGCTTAAAGTAAGAGGTGTTTGGGAAGATTCAATTTTAGATCCTGCTATTTGGAAGTACTGGACCACGTTTAAATCAAAATCAAACGAAGTTTCAACTATCATATCTTATTCTGAAACTACTAAAGCTAAATTCTTAGAATATTTTGAGTTAGCAGATTTAAATGATGGGTATGTATATATGTACGATTTGGAGGTATCTGGACATTCATCATATTATGTTCACGATGTACTTGTGCATAATTGTCATGCGCTATCTAATGCTGCTTGGCAATCATTATTAAAAACACTTGAAGAAAATCCAGCTAAATCTGTATTCGTACTGGCTACAACAAACCCAGAAAAAATACCTCAAACCATTTTATCTAGAGTTCAAACATTTCAATTGTCCAAAATTAGTTTAAAAGGGATTGAAGATAGGTTAAAATTCGTAATTGAATGTGAAAATTCAGAAGGTCGTAATATTACATATACAGAAGATGCAATTAATTATATTGCGAAGCTATCTAATGGTGGTATGCGTGATGCCTTAACTACATTAGAAAAAGCTTTAGTATATAGTGAAAATTTAACTTCTGAAAATTTAGCTAAATCTCTAAATCTGCCTAAATATGATGATTTCTTCGCATTGTTAACGGCTTATGTGAAAAAAGATAATTCGGAGATTGCTACTATAATTAATGATGTCTATAATTCGGGCATTAATTTCGTAAAGTGGTTCTCAGAATTTCATTCATTTGTAATCAATATCGTTAAATATATCTATCTACAAGATATAAACCAAACAATGATTCCAGCATATTATAATGATAAAATTTCTAAATATTCAGAAAAACATGCAATTACTTGTTTGAAACTAGCTAACAAATTATTAAAATTAAATTATGAGTTAAAATCAACGCAATATTTACAAGAAGTAGCATTAACATATTTATGTTCTGTACCGGCAAAGAAGGTTTAATATATGAATTTAGACTCAATACTACATGATAATGTAGAAACACTAGAAACTGTAAACTCTTGGTATCAAAAATTATATAGGGATAAGTTTCAAAAATATTTTGAAAATCAAAAAGAGTTGTATAAACGTATGCAATCTAAATCTCGAAGTATTACAGATACCGAATTGGAAACTATACTTATAGATATACCCTTAGATTTGTTTAGCGTGGCGGAAATGTTAAATACGTTAAAATTACAAACTGAGGTATTAAAACTTAGTATCAAACCAAAGATCAAGGAATTATCACAAAATTCTAAAGAATCTACTCAAACAAAACGAGATCAAGATGCAGAAATGCAAGTTATCGGTGATAGAATCTTAATTAAAGTATATGAATCTGTAATAAATCAAGTAGAAAGTCAAATAACATTTTCTAAAGAATTAATCATGTCAGCAAAGAAATTGTGGGATGCAAGACGACGTACTGAGGAATCTAATCCAGTTTCTCCTGTACCTCCTTCTGAGGATATTCCGGAATATGAAATTGATAATGCGAAGTCCAATATATACATAAAGTAGTTTTAAATTGAGCAGTATGAACTTTCGTACTGCTCTTGTGTTTTACATTAATTTATGCTATAATAAAATATATAAAATATTAAAGAAAGGTTATGATATAATGATTTCTTATTTACCAATGAATGTGACATTAGCTAAACATGATATTAAACGTACAAAGATGGCGGAAGACTTGGGAATTTCTCCTCCAACATTGGCTAAATTTAATAAGAATGAGTATGTGAATCTACAAACTTTAGAAAAAATCTGTATCTATTTAGATTGTAGAATTGAAGATATTGTGGAAATTAAGAAAGGCTAAAGAATCGTTAATATCATTATAGTAACATGTAAGAGGTGAATTCTTTGAGTCTATTTGATGATATCGTAAATAAAAAGAAAAAGGACTGGAATTGTGATGATTTAATGGATTCTGCGTCTACTAATATGAGTGATAAGATTCCGTTTTCTAGCATACTAGTTAATTGGTCTACGTATGGTGGTATACCACGTAATCGTATAACTGAATTCTTTGGTGAACCTCATAGTGGTAAAACAACAAGTGCAATTGATGTGTGCAAAAATGCAATTGACCTATTCAAAGAAGAGCATGAAGCTGAATTACAATCATTACGTACAAAAGCATCAAGCGGAAATAAATCTGCAATTGCAGCTATTGAAGATTTACAAGATAGTGGACCAAAAAAGGTTCTATATATTGATTTAGAACATTCTTTTGATAGTAAATGGTCTAGTATCCTAGGTATTGATAAATCGGAAATTAGTATTATGCAACCACCTGATGTATTTGCAGAAGATATATTGCAAACTGTGCAAGAGTTAGTAGAAACGGGAGAGGTAGGTTTAATTGTATTAGATTCTTTACCTTCTCTTGTACCAAAGGCGGAATTGGAGAAAAAATATGGTGAACGTACTGTTGCATCTTTAGCTGGACTTTTAACTGTTTTCTGTCGCAAAATTGTACCGCTATTAACTCGATATAAATGTACAATGATTTTTATCAATCAAGTACGTGAAAATATGGATAACCCATATGTAGTTAAGACTCCAGGTGGTACAGCACCTAAATTCTATGCATCTCTTAGAATTCAATTTAAAATTGGTTCTCCGGTAGATTTTTTAGGTAATGAAGTTCCACAATCCACTGAGAATCCTGCTGGGTATATCGTAAATACTAAAATCGTAAAGCAGAAAAGTGCACCAAACGATAGAAAAAATGCTTCATATTTCTTAATGTGTAAAAGTGGTATTAGACTAGATATGGATTTAGCACAATTAGCAATTAAGCGATACGGTATGATACGTAAGACTGCTGGATGGTTTACTATTTGCGATCCAAAAACTGGTGAAATTTTAGAGGTAGACGGTAAACCTGTTAAGATTAATGGTCTTGCAAAAGTTTACGAATACTTTCAAACACATCCAGATTATTATAGAGCTGTTTATGATTTTATCATTGCAGATATTTTGGATAGTGACGAATCTGACACCACTCAAGTCTAGCTAGAATCGTTAACAGTATATGAAGTTAGTAAGGAGTGTAAAGTATGGATGATTTCTTTGAGCCCTTAAGGTCAACTAAATATTATTCTTCAAAACAAGAAGAAACAGTAGCTAAATATTTAGGTTGGGGAGTTGTATCCGGTAGTGGTAGTAGAGCAGGTAAACCGGGAGATATTAGTGGAGCTCATTTTTTAGGTGAATGTAAAACACATACACAACCTAATCAACAATTACTATTTGATAAAGATGTTTGGAAAAAATTACAGAATGAAGCTCAAAGTACACATAGATTCCCAGTATTAGTAGTCGATGATGGATCTCAAAAAATTAATAAAACTTGGTGTATGTTTCCTATATTTATTGTACCGCATTATGCTAAAGTTATATCAGATTCTGATGATTGTAAAACTAAACATCTTAGATATACTATTGATAACTTAGAATCTAAATATCTAGAAGGTAAGTTACAACTTGAAGATAGTATTGGTGTAGTAGTTATATCTAAAAAATTTGGCAATGAAACTGTTGGGATTACAACTTTAACTGATTTTGCTTGCATGTTTGGAGATTAATATATGTTGACTATTCAAGAAGTTGGAACCGAAATTTTAACTCATAATCCTAGAAAATTATATATCATGGTAGGGCAGGAATACGGAGTAAAGATGAAATATGTTGATATACTTGCTGAATATTACGGTAAGAAAGAAGAAATGAGCAGTATGTCTGACGTAATCAATATTATGAATACTAAACATATAATACCTTTGCAACCGGCTGTATATATTGTACGATATGACGAATCATTTATATCAAGTTTATCTGATAAAGTAATACGAACTATTGAGAATTTAAAAGTTATTGGTACAATTATATGTATATATGACCAAGATAAATATGTGTCAAAACTTGATAAATATTTATCAAAATACGTTGTTAGCATAGATGCAATTAGTGATATATTTATGTCAAAATACTTAAAAGCTGATTTTCCTAATTTAACATCTGAATGTATTACTAGTATTGTAGATATTGCTACCGATTATGGTCAAGCTAAAAATATGGCTAGATGCTTAAACCTGTTAGATACAACTGATGTAAGTAAATTAGATAAATCTGATATTAGTGAGTTATTCGGATATCAAACACAATTTAATGCTGATAAATTAAAGCTTGGAATTGCAGCTCGTGATTTTAAATATCTATCTGATAAATTAGATATGTATGTTGGTGATTACGATTCTATACTTTACGATATAATGGCTACTATGTTAGAATTAGATAAACTGCTAGATAATGGTAGGGTTAATTCCGATTTCAAACCATATGTTTCCGGTTGGAATCGTTATGATGTATATATGATGTTTGTGCATGCATATGATTTACTAAAATTAAATCGAAGTGGTAAAGTATCAGATTTGAAATCTGCAATTTTATATCTGTTTTCTTTACTTAGGTTTTCACCTATACCTAGTACAGGAGAATTACAATGAATTTTTTATGTCAACACGAAGCTATTGAATCTTTAGAACATTTATCGAGTAGTAATAGACACAGTTTATTGATTGAAGGTGTCTCGGGATGTGGTAAAAGTTATCTTGCATCTCAATATGCACATATGCTTAATATATCAGATATTCAATTTGTAAATCCTACAGTTCAAGCTGTAAAAGATGCATTAGATGCATGTATGCGACTCACAAGCCCAATGGTACTAGTTATTGAAAATTTAGATACAGGAGTGCTAGCAGCTTCGTATGCCTTATTAAAATTTTTGGAAGAACCTAATGATAATGCTTATATTATTGTAACCTGTAGAAATATAAATTATGTACCTGATACAATTATAAGTCGCTGTGCTTGTATCAATGTACCTCCTCCGATACCTTCAGATATGACGGAATACGCAAAAGCACGGTGCCGCCAGACCTCTAATACTACTATTTTAAATTCGGAATTACTGCATAGTGTCAAATCGTTTTCTGATATTGATAATTTAATGCATTTATCAGCTAAGCAACTATCATATATAGATCAACTAGCAAATATAGATTACAATGATTCTATCTCTAATATCGTTTGGAAATTAGGACATACAGATGATAATTCGGAGATACCAATATCACTTGTACTACAGCATATTGCTGCAAGTACAAAGTCTAGTGTAATTAAAAATGCAGCTATTATGTGTATTAAAGATCTAAATACAAGTCGTCTAGGTACACATTCTGTGTTATCAAGATTTGTATTAGAATGTAAATACTGTCAAGGAGGGTGATACTAATTGGAAAGATATGTATTCAGCGGATCGTTGACTGATGAAATGCATGACTTGTTAATAAATAACTCAAATTTTGAACCGCTTGATATCCTTGAATCTCAATTAAATCGAAGTTCTGTTAAGCAGATGATTGAGTGGAAGCATGAAGGGTTTGTTCGTTGGCTTTTTATAGACTCAGGTGCGTTCTCGATTCATACAGAAAAGGCATCTACAACTGTGGAGGAGTATATTGATTATCTAAATTCTATAGACGATGACATTGATGTGTGTGCTCAATTAGATACAATTCCTGGTAAATTTAGACAAGATAAGACTCCGGAAGACTATATTGAATCTGCGGAAAAATCTTGGGATAACTTTTTATATATGCGTAAACATTTAAAATCACCTAATAAACTTATGCCTGTATTCCACTTTGGTGAGGATATTAAATACTTAGATAGAATGCTATCGTGGGTTGATGAGAATGGTAAACCACTAGAGTGGTTAGGCTTAAGTCCTGCCAATGACGCTAGTAAAGAAGACCGAATGTTGTATTTGAGAGATATGTACAATTTTATTAAAAAATCTAATAATCCTAATGTAAAAACACACATATATGGATTTACATCTTTGGAAGCAATGTCAAAATTTCCTTGTTACTCTGCAGATTCTATTACTCATAGGTTACAAGCTGGTTATGGTAAAATCAGATCCAGGAATTTTGGATGGGTACGTGTAACTGATACAATATCAAAATATAATATTAAATCTAAGATGCGATTCAATGATCTAGCTGATGAATACAGTATGAATTTAGTGAATAAGGAATTGGAAGATTTAGGATTCACCATGGAACAAGTGACAGAATCTGTAGCAGCTAGGGTTGTCGTGAATATATTAAATATCCAATATCTAACTAAACATGATTTTAAGTATAAAAAATCAAACTTAGTTACCTCTAAGAAACTGTTTAAGATCTAAAATTTTAAGGTAGTTGAAATTAAAGTCAACTACCTTTTATCTTTATAAGAGAGGTGTGTAAGATGTCAACTCCAATAAAGTCAGAAGCTTTAACAACGTTATTGCCTGCATCGGAAGCAAAATCTATTGCAGATGGTATGTTATTATATCAAGAACAAGCTGCAATTGCTGCTTTGATAAATGGTGCAGTAAATACAGGCGGTTATGAAGTTAGATATAATCAACCTATTTCATCTGAAACTTTAGAATTATTACAATCTAATGGTTATATTGTAAAATCTGTAGAATGTTCTGCAATAAAAGATTCACAGTATGATATATCCTGGGAGTGAGTCAATGAAAATTCCAGTATTCTGTGTAGACGCAACCAGCATTGATAAATATACTTCTAAAGTATTTAAGATGTATGAGATAGAATATTTTCTTTATATACACATTCCGCATGAATTACGATTAGAGTATGCGGTATTTCAAATTGATGAAGTATCTCCTACAGCACAAAAATGTGATTTAATGTCGTATATTCATCAAGAATGTGGTAAACCTTGGATACGCATTCCATCAAGCTATTTAGATTTATCTGTAGGTCTACATGTATATAGACTATCTTTTGTAAACAAATATACGGATGATGTTATTTCTATATATTTTAGTTATATTCTCCAAACAGACGATCCTGCAAAACCCTATATTTATATGAACGATAACCTTTGTGGTTGTAATTAAGTTGAGGTGATATTTGATTGAAAATTTCAATATTGTCTTGTAAGATGTATAAAAATTCTAAAAATAAATCAAACATATTAGCAAGTATGCATAGTCCGATTAATAAAGAACTAGTAGAACAGCTAAAAGCGTATATTGATATACCTGAAGTTGAGGATAATCAAGTATCTGAAAAAGTGGTATTAAAAGATATTTCGATTAAATCTGAAGATAGTGATAGTTTCAATGAATCTACTACTGATGATGGTGATTTAGATCAAACAAATACTACGATTGAACCTGAGAATACAGATGAACCTGTTGAGGATGTAGAAGATTCAAAAGAAGTTGAATCTGAGCCGGTGGCACAGTCTTCTGATGTTAAAGGTACACTCGTTGTTGCACAAACTGTATTGTATCCAACTAATAAATGTGTAGCTTATACTTCTATTGATGATGTAGTACATGAGTTAAAAGGTGCGTTGAATTTACAAGATTCAACTGCTGGTGTGCTACGTGTTCAAGTTAAGAAAGATGAATTATGGATATATTATGATGATTCTATTAATTTGAATTCTATTATGAACCCTGTACTTGAATATTTGAATTCTGCAAGTTATAATTATTTGGAATTTAATCGTTTGGCAAGATCTGACAATGCGATCGTATTTGAAATTTCTTTTATTGATACGGCAAATGTGATGAAACCTGAAGGTGCTTTAAATGAAATCTAAACTACCCGTTACTGAAGAGCTGGATTTCGCATATTTACTCACATTAATGCGTCCTTTAAGAAATGAACCTTTATATACATGGTTGCCAGAATTATTTTCTATAATTGGTCATGAACGTTTAATTTTGTTATGCAAATATGCAGGTGGAGAAGTTATACAAATTCCAACTGTTGCAGAGTTAATGAAAAGTATTGATGCCTTACAATGGTTCTATAATGTATATATTAGTAAGAAATCTTGTAAGTCAGATATACCTGTACAGTTAAGTATGGCAGTAGCTAAGATTAGGGAAGTTTATGATGCTGACGAAAGTTAAGGATCTTCTATGTGAGCCTGTTAAACCCTTTGAAGAGTTTTACCTACAATATATAATAACTGTACAAGATATGAATATTCAATCTGAATTTGAGTATTTGATACATCATAATACATTAACTGTTCAGTCTATGGACCGATTGATTTCAAATAATTTAGGAGAGTTGGTGAATCATGGTAAATTCTAAACAACTTCAAAATCTATATAACGATATGTATAAGATTATTAGAGAACGATTATGGCCTATATCTGTTATTGAAGCGTTAGCTAATGTAGAGATATCAATCTACGAAGTAATTCCTGATTTATCAACTGTTAGAAAATGGACTACATCATTAGAACGTGAAGTAATCCAATATTCTGATAAATCTGAATATTTAGATGATTTACTTATAAGCATTAGAGATATTATAGAATATATTGATGATGGTCCGTCGTTTCTAAAATTAGATGTAGTAACTGAGGTGATTAGTAAATGATTATAAAACGTAAGGTGCAAGCTTGTTCTGAAATTGACAGTACTTTAAATACTAATTTAGATGATGCTAAGCTACATATTAGAGAAGCTATTAATTGTTTGTGCACTGATGCAGAGGTTGATATTAAGGCTCAACAAGCAATTGCAAATTTATCAGTAATATTGTTCGACCTAGATAATTAGATTTCTGGAGGTATAATATGAGCGACTTCAAAACCGTTGAAGATGCTACAACTAAACCTGTAGACCCATTGAGAAGCTTACAACGTGAGGGCGTATCGCGAATGCGTACGTCCTTATTGTCGTGTTCAATGGAAAATTCATCTTCTATAAAACAAGCAATAAACCAAGTAACTGTATTACGAATCTATCATCAAGTAACTCGAATTATACGTTACTTAGATTTGATGGATAAACTAGAAGAGAAATTGTATGAATCTGCAGAATTTACAATTTTAACCGCTGATCCTACAGAATTGGAAACTTTAACTACTTTGATCAAAATTCAAGAACGGTTGCAAGAAAGTATGATAAATTCTCATAAATTGCTACAACCCTATTTAGAACTTGAAGATTTCTCTATTACGGAATTGATGCCTAATACCGAAGCAGAAACTACATTGATTATGTCTGCTGAATCACGAGAAAAACTTCGTAACAATGCACAAGCTGCTTTAGTAGCTTTAAATGCCGGGTGATTCGTATGAGTGAACACTTAGAAATTATACGTAGAATTCAAGAAATATATAATAGTTGTAGCGAAGAAGAGCAAGAATATCTATATCAAATATTAAAAGAATTTGCTGAAACTGGTGAATCTAAGACCTATGAAGAAGTGTGGTTATCTGATTATAAAGAAATACCTGTCACAATAGGTGAATTTATCACTTCTGATACATTCCTAGGGAAAGCTACTAGAAATGGTCAAGGTATTTTTCCCACATGGAAAACTTGTATGAGTGAGATATTCGCCGCCGGTAATAAATATGATGAGGTAGTTTTCACAGGTGCAACTCGTATAGGTAAAACTTCCACCGCAATTACTTGTTTAGCATATATGTTGTATAGATTAATGTGCTTAAGAGATCCTCAAAAATTCTTCGGGTTAAAAGAAGTATCTAAATTTTCAATTTTATTTTTCAATATCACCAAGGATTTAGCAAAGGGTGTTGCATTTCAAGAATTTCAAACAACGTTGCAAGTGAGTCCTTGGTTTAATGCGCATGGATCATGGACACAGAGTGATAGGAATCCAACATATATTCCAGAAGGGAATAAGATAAGCATTGATATTGGTAGTTCTGCACAACATGCTTTAGGTATGCAAGTATTTTGTCTTGTAGGTAATACAAAAATATGTACACCTGATGGTGCTATGACATTAGAAGAATTAAATCATCATTTTGTTAGAGTTTATCAAGTTGATTCACATTCTAATGATTATTTAAATGTTCCAATATTTCCTGGATTAGGATATGTAATTCAAACTAAATATACGGATACAACTACTCGTATTACTTTAGTAGATGGCACTTTAGTTGAAGGGACATCAGATCATAAGATTATGATGTCAACCGGTCAATATTGTGAATTAGGTAATATTGAAATTGGGAATCATCTACGCTGCTTCGTAGATAGTGTTTCTTCGGATATTGAGGTATTAAATACCCAAACAATTTTCCATGAAGTTCCTCTCCCTGTATATGATGTATGGAATGTAGAACCATATCATAATTTTATCGTGCAAGGTAATACATGTAGATTGCAAATTTCAAATTGTGCTATCATGGACGAGGTTAACTTTGCTCGTTCAGGTATTAAAGATATTAATAAAGCAAAAACTTATATGATGGATACATATAATACAATATCTGCTCGTATTAAGGGTACATTTAGAAAAAACGGTGAAGTATATGGTAAGCTATTCGTTGTATCATCTAAAAAGGGTGATCAAGACTTTCTAGAAAATTATATACAGATGCAACAATCTTCTGGTGCAGGTGACCATATGTATATAGTGGATAAACCTCAATGGGAGGTACTACCACCTGAAAGATTTTCTAGTGGTAGGTTCTTTATTGCAGTAGGAGATCGTAGTAGAAAGGGTTTTGTAATACCTGATAACCAGTCAGGAGAAGATTCCTTAGCAGAATTAAAATCTCAAGGCTACAAGATATTATCTCCTCCGTTGGATATGAAAACTAACTTTGTAGCTGATTTTGAAATAGCTTTACGAGATTTAGCTGGAATATCTGTACCAGGTTCACTATCATTTATTACTCAAGCATCGTTAGATTCTGTTATAGATAATAGTAGGCGAAATCCTTTTATAAACGATATACTTCAAATTGGTACAAAAGATACATTTTCTATTGAAGAATTCTTCCATATTGAACACGTTGATTCTGATGCTTTAAGATCCCCGATGTACATACATTTAGACTTGTCTTTAACAACCGATAGGACAGGTATATCCGGATGTAGTGTTGTATCCAGAAAAGATATTGAAATGGAAGATGGTAGAAAAGTGTCTATGCCATTTTTCAAACACGTATTTTCTATAGCATTAGAAGCTCCTAAAGGAGATAAGATACCGTATTCCAAAATAGTAGCATTTATATGCTGGTTACGTCAACAAAAGTTTGATATTAGGCTAATATCAAGAGACCAGTTTCAAAGTGAATATTTAGCTCAGATTTTAGAAGAACAAGGATTTAAAGTATCTAAAATATCTTTAGATCGAACTCCAGATGGGTATATGGCTTTACGTTCTGTAATTTTAGAGGAGCGTATAAATATGCTGCACTGTCAATTACTTGAAGATGAATTAATTGAACTCCAAAGAGATAGTGTGACAGGTAAAATTGATCACAAGGTAGGTGGATCAAAGGATGTGGCAGATAGCTTCGCTGGCAGTATTTGGAATGCTATTTTAGATAACCCAGAACCTACTCCATCTATCAATAAATATATGAAATCTATTAGTGCAGTAAATACTTCAAAATCTGCACAATCAGCTATAAATTCGTTGTTCCCAACGATTAAGAAATACTAACATTTAAGAAAGTAGAGGTAAGAATCTATGTATGTCAAAAACCTTTTGCGTCCAGGAGATTTCTTTGAACCACTTCCAATCGGAATTCCTGTAACACTTGTATACAACGAAACTTTAGACAAGATTATGCTTAATTATCAAAAATCGGATTATGTCGATATCACAGATAAGTTAGTACATCAATTACGTGGGACAATCGTTCCTGCAAAAGTAGGTATTACAAGTGGTACAACATGGGTTAGAGGTGTATTATATACTTCTAATTTATATCAGTATGGAACCGGAGAATTGCCTAATTGTTGTATTGATAATTTGATAAATCAATTGTTAGAAAATGCAAGTGATTTTACATTTTATGCTGGATCGGTAGAAAGCATCGGTCATACATTTTCCGGAGCTGCACCATCACGCCAATGGTTGCAACTATCAGGATTTAAATTATTGCAAGGTTTCTTGCTATCTAGTCAAGTATCTAGACAAGATCTACAAAAATTGTTACTTGATAATTCCTACAACTTTGATATAAATCTAATTTGGGGATATATTGTATACCGAAAAGGTAAACCTGAATATTTGTATACACATATTCATCAACACGTATGCACGTATGTAGAAAAACGATTAGATGAAAATGGCTATTTACATGGAGTTGTTTCCACAGAAGATGGTGAATTCACCGTTAATTACTCTGATATAGTAACATTTAATGTACAATGTGATTCTATTATATACCAAGATATGTATGGTAATATACTGGAAACTCACAATCCCGATAGATCAAAAGCAGTATGTTCAACCATATCTTGTCCAGTTTGTGGAAAACCTTATACTGTACCTGTATCTGGAGCTTGTATATGTGATAATGATTCTTGCCTATCTCGCACATATTCTAAAATTAAACATCTATGTAATACGCTAAAACTTCCAATTATTAATTTTGATACTTATAAACAGTATATTGAAGATGGTATTATAACTACGTTTCCTGATATATTATTAGTACCTCCACTAGATAGTTTAACTATTACAACAACCTTGGTGAAACTTCTACGTGCATGTATTCCATATGACTATGTGTCAAATTCAAACATACTAGATAAATTATGCAATTATTGTAATAATTCTATTGAAAGTGTTAGATTCTATTTGCGTAATCCTTCAAGAATTCCTTCAGAATGTGATATTCCAAATTACGAATGTGCTTCTCTTGTTCAATATTTATCAAAGTTAGAAAATGTATCTGATATTGAAACTATACTAGATGATGAAAATATCAATATTGTAGGAACTAATAAGAAATTTGATGGTCCAGATATCTTTAGAGATAAGACCATCATGGTGACTGGAAAATTTAGACACGGAGATTATGATGAATTATCTGCAATTCTTGGAAGTTATGGAGCTAAGGTAGTTACTACATTTGATTCCTCTATTGACTGTTTGTTGATTGGAGATATTAAAGAATCGATTAATGGTATATCAGTTAGAAACTGTCAAAATTTAAATATCCCAATTATGGAAGAGTCTAAGTTTTTTCAGATGTATCAAATAGATCAAGATTTGAAGCAAAACCTTGCATAATAGTAGGAGGACGATACAATGGCATTCAATTGGATACAGCGGTTCTTGCCGAAAACTATTAGAAATAATCGTTCATACTTACGTGATATTGTAACTGGTTCTCTTTATAGGATTTCAGATATACATACAAATTCTAGTATTTCTGATATACATACTCAAATTCATACAATGAGAGCTTTAGCTCGAGATTCACAAGTTAGTACAACATTGTCATATTATGCAACCGATGCAACTACACCTAATTCTTCGGGTAAGATTATATGGGCAGTACCTAAAGATGAAAAGCATAAAGCTGCAGCTGATATTATTAATGCTTGCTTTGATAGATGGAATATAAATCAATATATAAGAGATCATATATTAGAATTGGCAACAATTGGTAATCTATATATTCCTACTACTGATATGTATAAAGATCGTTCCGGATCTACCTATGTTCAAATAGGTTTAGATGTAAATACTATTCCCGATGATTCATACGATATTGTACCATCTTATAAGTTAAATCCGGAAGATATCATACATTTGTATCGTGAAGGTAAACCTGAAGGTTATATTTTTCAACCTTCTGAAGGTAAGAGTGAGTGTGTATTATATCCAGAAGCTTCTGTAATTCACTTCTCTTTAGGTGGACTACTTGGTACATATACATTTGAATCTACAGATAAAGATGGTAACACTAGAGTTTATGATATTAAATTTGCTCAACCATTATTAGAGCAGGCAGTCACACCTACGCAAACGTTAGGGCTTCTTGAAGATGCAATTTTACTTAACTCTTTAATTCGTACAGTAAGGTTTATTTCTGTAGAATGTGGTACAATGGATGAGGATGAAATTAGTGCTACACTTCAAGAATTAAAAGCTAATATTGAGCAACAATTATCTATAAATACTTCAACTGGTGATACTCAAAGTTTTGTTAATCCTCAAAGTCCGAATAATTTGATTTATTTACCAAAAATAAATGGAGCATCACCAGTTGAAATTACTGACTTAAATTTAGCTGAAACAACTGATACAGATTCTCAATTGTTAGATTATTACCAAAATAAGAAGTTATCTGTATTAGGTATTCCCAAAGAAGCATTGAACTTCTCTTCTGCTGAGGGTCTAGGAGGTGCAGGTGCGGTAATGTCCCAAAGATCTGCATTGTATGCTAATAGTTTACAACGTCTGGAAACTGCATATATTGCGGGTTGGACAGATGCAATGAATAAGTACTTCGTTGCTAGAAATATGCAAGGATTCGTTAATCAGTTTACCTTAGAAATGCAGCCAATTATAACTCAAATGTCTACCGTTACATCAGAACGTCGTGATGCGGCAATAACACAAGCTTCTGCATTAATAGATTTATTGCAAAATATTGGAGTAACAAAAGACGAAAATTATATAATTGCATTGAAAGAGATCTTAAAAGACGTATTCCCTGAAATAGGATCAAACATTGTTAATTGGGATATAGATGTTGATAAAGGTGGTAGTGATAATGAATTCTAAAGAATTGGTCTCTTTATTTTTTAAAGATTTAAAACAATATAATTCTAACAATTTTAGAATTATTGCTAACGCAGATTTATCACAAAATAGTCCAATTGTATATAAATCCTGTAGTAGCGTTGTAACTAGATACTTCATATTTCAAGAAAGGCATCCTGAAATATCTGAAGCAGATATGAAGATATTGTACTTCAAGTTACGTATTGATATGATAGCTAGATATTTCTCTGAATATCCTGTAGCTAATTCGGAAGATTTAAAACCGTTTCAACGTGAATTAATGCTATTTATTGAAGACGAGAAGAAGTCTAAACAATTACTAGCTTCGGAGGCCGTTTAAGATGATAGATTATACACAGCCTTTAAGATATCAAATATCAGATTGGCATCAACTACCTGGTTGTAAATCAAATACAGATAAGTGTTTAAAACTTACGGTTACCGATTTTATACAGGATCCAAGGTTATCAGGTACACGTATTTCAGTTGAACATCCCACCTTCGGAAATTTATTTACGTATATTGTAGATTTATCCGGTAATATTGTATCTAGTTTGTCATTAGATGGTAAATTACAAGCTCATCTAAGTATTGATGATATATTAGTACAATTAGCTAGATTTGGATTCCTAATCACATACAAAGAATATCAGCATTTATCAGGGAACCAATTACAATTTCTTATGACTTTACATAATTTACATTTTGATAAAATACGTCTATTGAATGTATGGGATACTGAATCCGGTGTTAAACAGTTTAAATTGTATGTTGTAGCATTTCAAATAGAACCATTGCCCCAATGGCTTAATTCGGGGTATGCTCCTTCCAATACCGAATTTCAACAAGCTTTAACTAAAGGTTACGCCATTAATGTATCTGCATTAAGCGAATCTCAACATTTTTCTTGGGACTGGTTATATAACTGGGTAGCAGATATTTCTGATGTCATTGAATCTAATTCAATTAAATGAGAGGTGATATTATGAAACGTTATATTGCTGGAAGTAAATTTTCAAATAAGGTACAATCTGAAATCATAGGAAAAATACTAACTACTCCAATTGATTTTAGAGAATCATATTTAGAAGGTATGTATATAGGATTTACAAAGTCCGGTAATGTTAAATTGGCTGATTTTGTTGCAGAGTTACTTGATATTGTAATGATAAATGATGCTTCTATTGAAGCTCAAAATCAAGCAATACGAGAATGGGTTGAATCTGATGTTAAATAATTTAATCGGTAAAGATATTACTTTATTGCGTAGACGTTACGATGAAGCTTTGCAATTACAAGGTATTCCTTGTAAATATCAATTTCCTACAATACCTAAATCTAATATGCAAGGGGAACCTGAGATTGATGCGTATTCTACTATGCAGGATACTTACATATTTTTCGATTCTACTCCAAAGATAAAAACGTTTAGAAGATATGGATGGGTAGTAGAAAATGATGAGAATCTACCATTCTTAATACACTGTAGTTGGAATTTACCTCATGTTCAAAAAGATTCTTTATTCAGGTTAGCAGGTCAATATACAGATGTACCCGATAGAGTATTTAGAGTAACTGAATTAACTTATGATGCACAGGCACCGGATCATCTAATTTGTCAGTGTGTTCCAGTGTATATGGATCAAGCAGTTGGTAGGACTAAAAAGGAAATTGCTGCTACATTTAATAAGTCTAATAATTTTCTAAAACCTAGTACGGATTATAGAGGACATGCGTATGATCCAGATTCGTATAGGAAGGACTGATGGCATATCTTATACTTATACGATGAAGCAATTGCTACTGATTTACAGGACTCATTTAGTTCTGATTATTCGGCTGATGCTACTGTACGTGTATATGATGGAGATAGCATTATTGATTTGGTAGCTCAAATGAAAGAAGATAAAATTAAATACCCTATTATTGCAATAACTCGTAATAATGATATTAATATTGATGAATCACGATCTAATTTTTCGTGGATGCATTTAGGTACGCAATGTGTATTTGATAAAGTATCAAATAATTACTACAATGAAAAAGCAATTCCGATAGTATTATCTTATACAATGGATATATTTACAACGTCTGTTGCAGATATGGATGAATTAGTTCGAGAACTATTATTTAAATATACTACGATGTATTTTTTATCTATAAACATACCATATGAAAGTAATCGTAAACTACGGTTTGGCGTGACTCTTTCAAAAGGTTCTACAATACAGCGACAATCAGGTGCATCGCAATATATACAATCCGGTCAATTATATCGTACTACAATTACCTTAGATTGCGAAGGCTGTGTATTGCTAAGTTATACACCTGTTAAGTTACGACGTCAAGATTATGAAATTGATGCGTCAAAACTACCAGCTAATCGGTAATCAAACCTTGTATACTTTTGAAACGAGGTGGTTGAGTGGTCTATAAAAATACATCATTTGCTACAAAAGTTTTCTATGGTGTAGAATTTAAACATGGTGATATCAAAGACGTTCCGGGTTATATAAATGATTCAAAATTTGTATTGATTACAGATACGAAATTGATAAATGAGTTACATCAAACTAAATCAAAAATAAAGGAAAAATCTACAAAAGTAGATTCAACACCTCCTGTTAAAAATGAACAAATCGAGGAGTGATATAATTGGCTGAAATTATCATATCTGAAGTTAGCCAGAATTACGCATATAATATTGGAAATAATAGTTATGCAACTGTTGCGTTACCCATCACTGCTTGTTGGGGACCTGCATATCAAGATCCAGAATCTTTAGGAGTAGACCTTGATACGATGTTAGAACGTACATCATGGCAGAGATTTCCTGCAACACAAGCAGGGTTAGAGTCATTTGTATCTACATACCGTGGTGCAGCATCTAATTATCGAATCGCACAAGATTATAGTTACCAAATGGCAATGACTTTGATGACTGCAGGTTATGATGTACTAGTATGTAGGGTATGTCCTGGAACTCAAGCATCTACTACTTTTACAATATCTGATGCAACTTTTACAGTTAAAGCTAAATACCCAGGAACATTTGGCAATAATTTAAGAGTTACCCTACGAAAAGTACCAAATTATAATTATTGGAATTTGATTACATATGTTGTAGATTCTTCCGGTATTCAAACAGCTGTGGAGAATTTAATGTTTGTATTTGAGCTAGGAAATTCTACCGATTCTTTATTGCAAATAGATGAAATTGAATCTAATTTCCTAACTTTTGCAGTATCCGGCACTATTGCAGATTCAAGTAACTATACAACTACCTCACAAAAACTAGAAAATGGTACAGATAAAGCTGCCGATGGTACTGTAGAAGCAATGGTAGACGAAGCAAAAACTTTTGCAACTACTAGATATACCGATGCCGGAGTAGAATCTTCTCTATATTTAAAAGCGTTCGATACATTAAAAAATAATATAGGTCAAGATATTTCAAAAGCCTCTACTATTAGATACATGGAATGGGTATATACTGCAGCTTATCGTATTTATAATTTACTTGAAGATAAACTAACTTATAGCCCTAATCGAGTTATTAGTCCCGGATGGGATGATCAAAACATTACAGCAATTGATGAATCCTCTCCAGGTGATTTAACTACACTGTCTCCTTTACATATTAAATTGATGGAAGTCGGTTATAGTAGTAGATGTGCAGTAGCTTACATTGATATTCCTCAATGTTTACCAAGAGGTAAGGTATGGGATTCTAGTGAACAAAGTCCGGGGTATGCTCAACGCTTAGCAAGATATTCTGCTGATGTAATTGGAGCTGAATCGGAATCCTACAATATAAATGTTCCACTATATCCTACACATTCTGCATTGTTTGCACCTTGGGGTCAATATACTTATGTTGGTACATCAAAAATGAACACAGCAAGTCCATCATTTTTAGCTTTACTAATTGATAGAGCTATGATACTAAATCAATCTGTTCAATATGAATGGGCTCTACCAACAACACGACGTCATAATCTAAATATTGGAAAACTTGCATATAATGTTCCTAAAAAACTATTAGATGAGTGGCAATCATTAGATGGTGTTGGTGTAAATGTATTGACCAACATTCCTGATATGGGCGTTAGCTTATGGGGTAATTCAACTCTATATGAAGTACCTCCAGCAACATATCAAGCATTGGCTAATCTATCTAGTCGTAAGCTTGTGAATGCTGTAGAAAACTTAGCATATAGATGCGGTATTAGTATAACTTTCCAATACAACAATGAACAAGCATATAATAGCTTCTATGCCGGCATGACACCATTACTGGATACTATGAAAAATCAAGGCGCAATTGAAGATTATTATGTAACAATGGCGGCAGATATTAATGGATTAGATAGGGTTAATGCTAATACAGTGATAGGCAAGGTATATTTAGTTGTAAATGGCGTTATAAACGATATCTATATAGATTTAATCGCACTTCCCCCAGGTGCAGATTTAACACAATATCAACAATAATTTCACATATTTGTAGTCAGAGTCAACACAACGTGTTGACTCTTTCTTTATGTTGAATCGTTATAATATGTATAAGGAGTTGGTTTCGTGGTTTTTACGTGTATTAAGTGTAATTCAAAATTTGAAGCTAAACGTAAGTCACTTATATGTCCTAACTGCAAAGTACAGAAATGTATCATATGTGGAACCGATTTTGAGTTGAAGCATCCGTATACCGCCGTAACTTGTTCTGCAAGGTGTAGGGGCATATATCGAAAAGAATCCGGTATTGCTAAGATGTCTAGGGCTAAGGCGGAAGAAACTTTTAAATCAAAATACGATGATTTAGGTAAACCTAGATATACACTTGAAGCGAAAACGTGTGCCTACTGTGGTAAAGATTTTATTCCTAATTCTTCCAGGCAAATTTATTGTGAAAATGATCATTATGGTCCTTGTCCTGTATGCGGTAAACCTGTTAGGATTTCGGATATGTCAATTGGACCTCAATGTTGTTCAAAAACCTGTATACAACTACAAACACGTAAAACTAATAAAAGTAAATATGGCACAGAATTTTATTTTCAATCAGCAGATTTTTCAAGAAAATCTAAAGATACAAATATAACCAAATATGGATATGAGAGGTATCAATCTACATCCGAATTTAAACAGCGGTATAAGTATACAATTAAATCTAAATACGGTGTATCCGCACCAATACAATTTCCAGAATTTAAGGAAAAATCTAAAACTACGTGTAATCAAAAATATGGTACAGATTGGGCTATGCAGTCGGAACTCGTGAAAGCTAAGGTACGTACTACTGTAAATACGCATGGAGGATTTACGTATCAACGACCTGAACTTGTGCAAAAAATACAATTAACTAATTTTGATAAATATGGTGATATACATCCTATTAGAACTAAATCTATTCAAGCTAAGATTCAGGATACTAATTTTAAAAAATACGGAACAAAATATGTACTATGCAAAGATTCACCTATACGTAAACAGGTTGAATCTACTAACTTGAAAAGGTACGGCTCTATAACTCCATTTGGGTCGAAATTTGTGAGGAATGTTATAGTTCAAAATGTAAGCCAAAAATATGGTGTTGATAATGTATTCAAATGTAAGTATATACAAAATAAAATTAAATCTACGTTATGTAAAAAATACGGTGTAGATAATCCTATGAAATTAGAGGTATTTAAGAAAAAGAGTATTGATACTAATATTTCAAAATATGGTGCTGCTTATTGGGGTGCTTCTAAATCTGGCATCATATCACGTATGCAAGATCCAACTAAATACGAACTATTCGTTGATTTTAAATCAAATCCTGTACAATATATACAAACTATGTATGGTTATGATAAGCCTACACTACATCAATTAGGATTAGATGTGGGTGTAGATATTGCTACAATATCTAAGTATATACTTGAATCGGGTTGTGAGAATCTAATTTCATATAATAAGAGTACCATGGAATATGATGTATATGAATATATAAAGAGTTTAAGTAATAGTATTAAAGTTATTAGAAATAATAGATCTATAATCGCACCACATGAGCTTGATTTGTATTTGCCAGAATACAATCTTGCTATTGAATGCAATCCTACTTACACACATAATTCTAGCACGCATACGCATTGGAATTCGTATATAACTCCAAAAACATATCATAGAGACAAAGCTATTAAATGTTCTGAACAGGGGATTCAATTATTACATTTATATAGTTGTGATTGGAAATATCGTACAGATATAATAAAATCAATGATATGTAATCTATTACATAAAAATACAAACATATATTATGCTCGTAAATTGAAAATTAAAGAAGTTTCAGATTCAGAATCTTATCGGTTCTTGCAGAAAAACCATATACAAGGATATACAACCTCTAAAGTTCGTATAGGATTATATGCATCAGACATATTAGTAGCTATAATGACGTTTTCTAGACCGAGATATACTGCTGGGTTTAGAAAAGATTACGATGCTAATACGTGGGAGTTAACTCGATTTTGCACCACACGTTATTCTACGTGCATTGGAGGTGCATCTAAACTGTTTAACTATTTTATACGTACATATTGTCCTAGTAAGATTATATCCTTCTCTGATATAGGGATGACTACCGGTAAGGTATATTCTATATTAGGGTTTACACCTGCTAATACTATTGCACCGAGCTATCGTTGGGTACACCTAAAAACGGATGTATCACTTAATCGACTCCAATGTCAAAAATCAAGGTTGTCAAAATTATTGCATGATGATTCTATTGATATTCATACACAGACAGAAGATCAAATTATGGAATCTCACGGATATGTTAAGGTGTACAATAGTGGACTTATAAGGTGGGTATACACTAATGTCTAAAACTTATGGTAAAAGAATCTGTGTATGGTGTGGTAAAGAATTTGAAGCTACTCATCCTCGACAAAAATCGTGTAAAGATGAACATTATATCCCTTGTCCTGATTGTGGTATATCGGTAAAAGTAGTAGATAGTTCGTATGCTATGTACCTGAAAAACGGTCCAAAACGTTGTAAATCTTGTGCAGTCAAGTATTCAAGTCAAAAACGTAAACTGAAATCTGATGAAGAAAAGCAAGCTATTCAAGCTAAACGAATAGCTACCAATTTACAAAAATACGGTGTAGAATATGTTTCACAATCGAAAGAAATTCAAAATAAGGTAATTCAAACTAATTTAGAAAAATATGGTGTAGAACGTCCTTTGCAATCAACCGAAATATACAATAAAATGAAAGATACGTTGAAAACTAAATATGGTGTTGATAATGTATCAAAACTTGACTCTGTTAAATCAAAAATACTGGCTTCTTATACCGATGACGTAAAGCATGATATACAAATTAAACGGGAATATACTACACAACAACGATATGATGTAAAGAACATCATGCAAAGTTTTGAAGGTAAGCAACGATTTATACGTGGTATGCGATTAAAACATGGAGTAGAGTATCCTCAACAAAATGAAGCTATTAGACAAAAAACTATAGATTCGTACTTAAAAAATTTAGGAGTATCACATCCTATGAAAGACGCTAAAGTTGTTGAGAAATCTAAGGATACATTATTTAACAATTACGGTGTTCATCATCCTATGGAATCTGAAGATATACGTAATCGACAAATACAAACGTGTTTATTGAATTATGGTGTAGAGTACCCTATGCAGTGTGAATTGGTCAAAGATAAGGCGAAGATTACTTGTATTCAAAAGTACGGTAGTAATTCATATACAGCGTCAAAACAAAGTATAGAAAATCAAATTATTAATAGCTCTAAAATTGATATGTATATGGAATTTAGATCAAATCCTCAAGATTTCATATTTCAACATTATAGTCAAAAACCGACATGTAAGCAAATTGCTAATGACGTAGGAGTCACAGATACAACTGTATACGACATCTTAATTAAAAATGAGTGCAGAGATTTAGCAACTTATTATTGTAGCAATATGGAGCATGACATCATTAGTTTTCTCAAAGCATTGATTCCAGGTGTTAAAATAGTTCACAATGATAGAACTTTAATTTCTCCTTACGAAATAGATATTTACTTACCGGAATATCGATTAGGAATCGAATGCAATCCGACATATACACATAATTCATCGTTTAGAACTACATGGAGCGATGATATCTTACCGTATAGGTATCACCAACAGAAGACAGAAAAGTGTGATAATGTTGGAATTCGACTAATTCATATCTACGGGTATCAGTGGAGTAATAAGAGAAATATTGTTGTATCTATGATTAAAAATGCTTTACATAAAAATGATTTACGTATATCGGCAAGAAACACTGAAATTAAAGAAGTGACATCTAAGGAATCAAAAGATTTTCTAGATGCTAATCATCTACAAGGTGCTACATCATCAACAGTACGTTATGGGTTATATCATCATGACAAACTTGTAAGTTTAATGACGTTTTCAAAACCTAGAAGAACTGTCGGGTATAAATCTAATTATGATAGTAATACTTGGGAGCTAACTAGGTTCTGTACTGCATTGAACACCAATGTTGTAGGAGGTGCAAGTAAGCTATTCAAGTATTTCTTGAGCAGCTATCACCCTTCTATGATAACCTCTTTTTCTGATAGATCTATTACTACGGGTAATTTATACAAAGTATTAGGATTTGAATTTGATTCATATGTAGACCCGGGTTACGTGTGGGTTAATATCAGTGACGATACTTATCATACACGGGTATCATGCCAAAAATCAAATTTACCTAGGTTGTTCCATCAGCCTGAATTAGATATTAAAAATCAAACCGAAAAAGAAATCATGGAATCTCATGGATATGCTCGTGTGTATAATAGTGGGTTACTTAAATGGATATATAACTGTTGAAAAGTAGCTTGATACTATGTCAAGCTACTTATTTTTTTAATCGTTAATATTTACTAAGGAGGTCTATTATGTATTACCATATATCAGGGTTTGCAGATAGTAGAAATCAAATTAAAACAGAATTACGAAGTGTGACAAAAATAGTTATGAATCATCTAATTAAAGTATTTCTATACCCGAATGTTCAAGAACAAAATCATTGGAAACGTGAAATTGCACAATCATTGAACGATATATCAAAACAAAAAGGTAAAAATCGATTTCCAACTGCTAAATTCTTACTGCAAAATACATGGGAATTTATAAGGATACGTTGAGCACTCGCTTGCCTGTATTTATTGAAAGTATCGAAGAAACTCCAATTAATTACGATATAAATAACGTATATAAGGCTATCCATGATTATTTTAATTGGTTGTGTGATGAATTATCAAAAAAAAAATAGGTATTGTACGATATAATATTATCTATTCAAAAATTGAAGAATTAAGATCAAAATATTTTTAATATAAGGAGGATTTATTATGTCATTAAAAAGCTGGGCTGAACAAGAAGTACAATTTGCAATTGATTCATTATCAAAATCCGAGGATAAAGATATAGAATATAATATCATGTGTCTAAAATCGGCATTAAAAGTATTTAATTCGTTAGTTGATGACGGTCATTCGGGTATGTCTATACAAATTACTAAAGCTATGTTGAACCGTTTAATTGATGGTAAACCTTTAGTACCTATCTATGAATCAACTGATGAATGGAGCTTGGTTAGAACGGATGATACCGGAGTATCTCATTATCAAAGTATACGTATGTCATCATTATTTAAACATGTTAATCTAGATGGTGATGTAAATTATCTTGATATGGATAGATTCATATGTTATGATTTGCAGAGTTATAACGAAGGTATCATAGTACCATATCATAATGGATTCATAAATGAGTATATGTCAACACTGTATCCATTACATTTTCCATATTACGGTGATAAGTATAAGGTATTTGTTGAAGAATTTTTAGTAGATTCTAGAAATGGTGATTTCGATACTTTTGAAATTATAAAAATGGTTGATGATACTAATAGTACGGTAGAAATTCATAGATATTTTAAAGAAGTCGATTCTCAATGGGTTGAAATTTCAAAAGAGGAATATGAAGATAGAAAGTACAAACTTAATAATTCGTAATACTTTATTTACAGATAGTTAATATTTTATTAATAATTCTATATTATACTATTAGTATATAAACGTTAAGGAGCTGATTTTAATATGTTCATGACACTAAATACACCCATCACAATTGATATGTTGATAGAAAAAGATGCATATTCAGATTTAATTGATTGGTATCAACGTACGTATACATCGGTACTTGATTATGGGGAGTTACTAGTTGAACTTGTTCATGATGTTAGATACGATGATGCAATCTGGGTACTTCAACAATTTGGTAAAGTTAATGAGGTATTAAAATTAGATGGATCTGAGATTTTCGATAATTTTATATATCCGGGAAATGTATATATCACTGGTGATGTAGTAACTAGAAATATAATTGTTGGTGGTCTGTTATATTGTAATTATAGTGTAAATGCAAGTGGATTATTATATGCCGGTAATGGAATCCATTGTACCGGATGTGTAATTGTAGGTGATCAATTAATTTCGCATAATTATATTAGAGTGGGCAGCCATTTACGAGTTGATTCTTGTATCTATGCACGATCTGATGTGGAAGTGAAGGGATTTCTAGAATGTAAATCTGATATTAAGGTCTGCGGAGATTTAAATTGTGGTGAAAGTATCACCGCATTTGAATCTATTGGTGTATCGGGCAATATCATATCTAACGGCTATCTATATAGCGGTGGTTATATATTTGCAGTAAAAGATATCAAATCTAATCAATATATCTTCTCCGCTGATTATATAGAATCGGTAGAAAGTAATATATCAGATAATATGAATATCGTAGCTGGACGAGATATTCAAGCAAAAGGTGATATCATGTGTGGTGGTAAATACTCAGTATTTCAAAATATCTTTCAATCGGTTTAATAATGGATATTTCATTATTTAATGTTTCAAAAAATAATATTAATGCAAGGAAGAAGGTATCAAAATGAATCAATTAAAGTCAAACTGGAAAAAGTTATCCAAAGAAATTAAATGGAGTATTGGAATTGTAGCTACATTTATAGTTGTAGGTAGTATCATTGTCGGTGTTAGTTTTGGTATAACTCCATCGATGTATGATGAGGACGATACTAGTAGTGTAGTTAGTTCTCACGTATCTGAAGTTTCAAGTATTACAGCGGAATCGGAAATCGTTAGTGACGTTATAAACGAGTCTGTCAGTTCTCAAGTAGTTGAACAGGTAATCAATTTAAATGATTATTCTGGATATTGGTACAATTCTGAAGATACAGAAAGTTATGAATTTAAATTTACTGCTATAGATGAGGCACATGGAGAATTTTCTTTAGGTATATTTAGACTAGGTACACTTTATGGTAATTGTGAATTGACATCAAATAATGTGGCAGCGTTTTCTTCAGATTCTGGTATGTCTGGCACATTAATTTTTAATACATATAGTATAGAAGTCATAATCAACAATCCGAACCAATATTGGCCTAATTATATATTATTAGATCAATCTAATGGTAGTAGCCCTTTAGTTATTGATGCACCTGAAGTAGATTATAATGATCCTGCATATGTACCAGAAGATGCCTATGGGCCAAATGGTGAGAAGTATGCTGCTGATGCAAGTTCACGCCCTGTATTAGGTACTTGTACACAATGTGGTATCACATATTATGCCGGGGATACTGTTTTTACAGCTGGTATTTGTGATTCGTGTTATCAAGCTAACAATCAACCAGTTTATTGCTCAACATGTTGGAATCACGTAACAGATAAATCACATGGTGGGTATTGTGAATCATGTTGGAATAAGGTACAACAAGGATTAACTCCAGGTCCAGACCCAAATGTTTGGTGTCCTGATTGTGGTACTGGCTATTTTGTAACTGGCGTAGGAAATGATGGGATTTACTGCAAAGTTTGTCAGAAAAATTTTATGCCATAAGGAGTATATATGAAACAATCATTTTGCAAGTTATACGAATGGTTCAAAAATTCATCTGCAAGTATTAAAGTTATACTTATAACTGGAATTGTAACATTATTAGCTATACTGTCTATTCTTATACTTTCAATTTATATATGGATTACTAAACCCAGTATACTGGATGATGTACACCATGTAAGTAATTCTAATATTGTTGACATTGAATCTTTTAAGTATTCAACTTATTTCTGGTATAGTTCTGATGATATTTCTAAATATAGTTTAAAATTTTTAGGAGATATTAGTACGAAAGGATCGTTATTACTACATGTAGACGGTTTAGGTAACTTATATGGTACATATGTTGAAGTTAATGGTTTGTATCAATTTCATGTCAGTAATATGGAACATCAGATAGATGGGTATATTGAATTAAAGGATCGACAAATATCAATGACTTTATCTGAAAATTCTGAACATGTATTATTTCAAAATTATTATTAAAGAGGTTTTATGATGGTAACACACGATGAAAAATTAAAGATAGTGAATGATTTATTATGTAAGTCCATGGCAATTTTAGAACAAAAAGGAAACAGCTATACTACTGAAGATTGTTTATCAAATTTCAAACAAGCTGCAATGCTTCAAGGATGTACAACAGCTCAAGCGTTATGGGGCATGGCTGCAAAGCATATCATAAGTATTAGCAACATGATAGCAAATAAGATTGAATATGATGAATCTATTTGGGATGAAAAATTAGGTGATGCAATTAATTATTTATTACTACTAAAAGTAGTAATAGAAGAAGGTCAAATGGGAAGGAGCGAAATGATATATGACTACGATTGAAAGAATTCGTCAATATTTATATGAAAAAGGCCTAACATTGAAAGATTTTTCAGAAATTACAGGGTGTTCTACTAATGTACTTTCCAAGAGTAAGTGGTATATGAGTCATAGTACATTAGATAAAATATGTAAAGCTTTTGGAGAGCCGATATCTACATTTTGTACTGATACAGTTGCACAGAAGTTAGTCAGATTAAGGAATTCTGCTAAATTGTCCGTTACGGATTTAGCTAAATTATGAGATTGGCATACATCTACAATTTATTATCATGAATCTGGTAAATATACGCCTACTGTGGCATTTTTGAAGCAATATGCTAAATTGTATGAAGTACCATCACAAAGCTTATGTTATACATACTCTCCACCTATGAATCGTAAAGTAGATCGTGACAAAGTAGGAACATCGAATCAACAGGTGCAGTCGGTGTCACATACATCTCAGAATAAACCACATACTATTATTTCAAAAATATCAAATTATATAACCTGCGGTAAATGTAATCATAAATATGATGTATTAGATATAGCTAAGATAGATGCAAACGAGTTATATTGTATGTATTGCGGGACAATATTGATGGATAATAAGAAAGAATTCATTTCTAATTTAAAGTCAGAATTGATTGAATACGCAAACAAATTGTAGAAAGGAGGGTATATCATGAAAACCCCTATTGTAACGTTGTTAACACAACCTGAATTAGATGTATTATCAAAACAAGATAATCTTGATAGTTTATTAAGATTGGATATTGCTATTGAACGGTTAGAGAGGTTAAGTAGAAATACTGAGAAAATGTGTCATGAATTGGAAGCAGTGTTAAAAGAATATAGATGATATAGAGGTATTAATTATGATTCTAAGTGGTTTAAAAATAAAAGAAGAATATGATAATGGTAATATAGAAATTAGCGATTTTCAAGAAAGTAGATTAAATCCAAATAGTTACAATTTAACATTGCATGATGAATTATTAGTATACGAAGATGATGTATTAGACATGAAAAAACCTCTGCCTACTGAATGTTTAAAAATAACTCCTGAAGGTATTACACTGCAACCGGGAATTGTATATCTAGGTAGAACTAGAGAACGAACACATACTGATGTATATGTACCTATGCTAGAAGGTCGTTCATCTATTGGTAGATTAGGGATGTCTATTCATGTAACTGCAGGATTTGGTGATATTGGGTTTGACGGATATTGGACACTTGAAATAACTGTAACACAGCCGACTATTATTTATCCAGATATTGAAATCTGTCAAATATACTATCATACAATTGAAGGCAAGTATGAATTATATAAATCTGGTAAATATCAAGAAAATAGTGGAATACAGCCCAGTTTAATGTATAAAGATTTTGAAAAACAACACCCTATAACTAAATATCAAATTGGAGATCGAGTTCTAGTTAGAAATGACCTAGATCCATATACCATCTATTATATGGAGAATCGTACAATTTTCGATGGTGTAACTTATGACATGATTCAACAATTTAAGAATTCAATTGTAACGATTAGTGAGATCACAGATGACGGTAAATATTTAATTCAAGAAGAGCCTGAAGATGAGAAACAGAATTGGACAGATGGTATGTTCGTACGGAAGGTAGATATCTAATCTTTTGAATGTGTATGAGATATAAATTAGATTATATTGATATAGAAATATGTTACTAAATGAAAGGCTGTGCAAACATTGCACAGCCTATTTTATATCGTTATATTAAATATCATCAATAACACGATATACTTAAGATCTCGTTAAATCATCAATATACTTTAGGTCTAATAGACATACACCGCTTGACCACAATCGTATACCGGTAACCAATTTTATCAATTTGATGTAACACAAGCATCTATCCTAAAGGTTATATATGTTTGTTCCTCTGTTTCTTACGTTTGATGGATTCAATTCGGCAGGCGTTAGAACACGCCTTAGGAGGTTTCTTCAGGTTGTCTACATTAGTTTCTTCGTATGCTTTTCCACAAATGGGACAAGTACGAATATGTGGGCCTTTACAGTATACTTGATGATTACTATTGGGGATAAATGATTTTCTGCAGAACTTGCATATTTTAGGCAACATACCTTTTGATTTCATATCTGATTGTTTTGATCTTATGTGATGTATTTTATCTCCATAAGTATACACCGCTTGACCGCAGTCATACACAGGTAGCCAACCGTGTTCTAACATAAGCATATCATTTGAAACACCCTTTCCAAAATTTGTTCCAAAAAGTTGATCAAATCCTCGTTGGCGTAATAAGTTCGCTGTTATCTTTTTATCCTCTTTTGACCATATTTCTTGAGGTTGCGTGTATTTATCATATGTCATACCTATCTTTTCGTAAACACTACCTTCAAATTTTGCAAGATCACAGTACGATATTATTGACGAAACTTCGTATGTATCAATAAAGTACTTAAATAATCTACTTGCACCTCCTATAACTCTATAGCCTGGCAATGTTGCAAATCTCAGTATTTCTGCAGAATAGTTAGAATTATACCTCGGAGTTCCGAATGTCATAACCATCAGTAGTTTATCATCTTTTACCAATCCTAAAGAAATTGATTGACCTTTACAAGATCCTTGAATATGATAACTGTTTAAAAATGTGTTGGTTTCCTGCGGAAATATCTTCCATATTTTACATTGTCTTGCATATATCGACTGCCTCGGTTTAATAAGTTGTAATATCTTATCCCAATCGTCCCAGTCAAAGATATGAATACATTTAATACCTGCTTCAAGCGCGACTTTAGTCTTTTCTAGATGGTAATTTTCTGGTAACCCGTTCTTATTCCAGTGATTCCCGATAATGCTGTGAGTATATGAGGGGTCTATCTCTATCAAAGTATTTGCAGATGGTATATAGAAGTCATAATTCTTAAATCCGAGCCGATATTCTTGTGTAAAATTAATTCCAACGTTGTTCAGTTTGTCCGCAAACTTACTATTTATAGTAGATATTCTTCCTTGATATCCGGTTCTATAGTCTTGAGATTGCACGTACCACGGAACACCATATCTTTCGGTCATAGTATCCATCATCTTTTGCCTGAATTCGGGTACATTTATAGCTCTCTTAACGCCGTATTTCTTCAGAAATGTATTTGTCATACGTTGTTGTATTTCTGCGGATTGAGAAATGTTATCAACACCGTACTTAGATCTCCACGTTTCTTTCATATGCTCAACAACTTCATCCATCTTTTCACGCCTAGTATCGGCAGATTTTTTGGCAACATCTTTATTCTGCATAGGGTTTTCTGCACCATATTTTATTATATTAGTAGCACGAGCTTTCTTGCTAAGTTCTTCAGATTTCCTCGCATTATTAGTTCCATATCGTTCAACCATAGTAGCTTCGTATTTAGCTTTAAGTTGTTTAGATTGCCATGTAGTAGGAGCCCCATATCTTTTAATCATAGTTTTCTTACGAGATTCTACCGCTCTACGTTGGTTACATTGTTTACATCCTTTAAATTCTTGAGTTTTGTTCCATAAAACCGAGACTCCACAGTTTGGACAAGTCTTGTAATGGTCATCACCACAAATTTTTCTAGCAGTTTTAGATTCAAAGTTTTTTCCACAAATAGCACAGCTTCGTATCATGAATATATCCTCCATAATTTATTTGTTGTATATATTATAATATTTCTATTCCAAAAATGTCAATAGGTTTACCTAATATTATTTTATGAATTTATATTCAGGAGGTGTTATTTTATGTTTACCCCTTTATATATGGGTACGAATCACATGCTTGGTGTAGACAATTATGTACCTTTAACAACCAATAATTTCGAGGTACGTATCTACAACATGGATGGGTCAAGTCCAACAGAATTCTCAGAATTACTAACACTATCAACCGATGAAGTCGGCAATATCCAAGAAGAGCAAGATTCTATTGTAGTACATTACGGTAACGGTCTTATTAAATTTCCATCTAAAGTCAATTATGGTGACGTGACTTGGACGCTGAATTGTTATTGTTCTCCTAATGTGCTAGAAGCATTACGTGCATGGAGAAGACAAGTATATGACCCAGATACAGAAAAGATGGGTCTACCTAGTGAATATATGCGTCAAGTATGGTTCATTCGTTATGATGGTCAAGGAAACGTCAGGGATGTTATACGTTGTCCTGGCACGTGGGTTGGAGCACTAGATAACGGTGCCATGAATCAGGCAGGTGGAGATGTGGTGAAAGTATCTGTTCCCTTTGTGATTAGCAAGGCAATCTACTTGAAACCCGAAGATCTCTAATATTTCTGGAGAATTCAACAAAGAAAAACGAGGTGTCGAAATGACGCCTCGTTATTTTTTATGTAAAATATATTGACAAATTCGTCTATAGGATATATAATATAGATATAGGAGGGTTGTAAGTTGATTCGTACATGTAAATACTGTGGAGAAGAGTTTGAAGCTATAGGAACACAAGCGTATTGTAATAGAGATCACTATGCTATATGTGTAATATGTGGTAAACAGTTTGTGTATGATCCACGCACATTGAAGCAGTGCTGTTCTAGGAAATGTAGTTCTGAATTACGAAAACAATCTATACAAGCAACCAAGAAGATATGTAAGCTTTGTGGTAAGGAATTCATACCTGAAAATAATACACAAATTTATTGTAAAGATATACATTTTGCACCTTGTGTAATATGTGGTGAACCTGTACAAATTCCTTATAATGAAAACTATTGGTTAGACCGTACATGCTCTATTGAATGCACTACTAGACGTAGAGCTAATACATGTATAGAACGATATGGAGTATCAATTGCATCTCAAGCAGAATCTGCAAGAAATAAATTGCGAGAACGTGCAAAAGAAAATGAAAGATCTAGAAAATATAATTGTTTACTCAAGTATGGTGTAGATAATGTTGCCAAAGTACCTGAAATTAAAGCTAAAATCAGCAACACTTTACGAAGTTCTACATATCAAGATAAAATTAAAGAATCAACTCTAAGACGATACGGCGTAAATCACACTTCGCAGTTGCCTTCAACACATAGAAAAGCATCTTTTACTAGAAAGAAGTATATCACCTTGGATGGTACATATGTCGATAGTGAATATGAAAAGATTGTATATGATTATTGTTTGAATCATGACATCAAGCTTGAATATCAATCAACAGTAATACCGTATCAACATGAAGATAAATCTCATAGAACTATTATTGATTTTAAAATTAATGGAGAATTATACGAATGCAAAGGTGGTCATCTGTTACAAGGTTGTTTTGATTATGCTCATGTACCGATTTTAGTCAAATTACAACTTTATGCAGAAAATGATGTCACTATTATCACAGATTCAATAGGTATTGAACATTTAACGAATTTGCATATTGATAAGTTGAAATTCGTAAGTATTGACGATTGGAGGTAATTATTATATGGCACATGCTCCTAAAAAATGCAAAGAGTGTGGTAAAGAATTCATACCTAATTCTGGGAAGCAGAATTATTGTAAGGATATACATTATAGACCATGCCCTATCTGTGGTAAACCTGTTGAAGTTAAACATTTTAGTGATAAACCTCGTACATGTTCTACGGAATGTATGTTGAAACTTAAAGATAAGACGTGTTTACATCGATATGGAACTACTGATGCAGCTAATTCAACATTAGCAAAAGAGAAACGTAGGCAAACTAATTTGAAGAAATATGGTGTAGAGAATCCTTTTCAATCAGAAGAATTTAAGAATAAATCCAAAGAAACCATCAAACAGAAATATGGTGTAGAATATATTTCGCAATCTGATGCAATTAAATCTAAGATATCTGATTCTTGGAATAATAAATCTGATGAAGAAATTAATCATATTGTAGAATCCAGAAAGCGGAGTTGTATTAAGAAATATGGTGTAGAAAACCCAGTTCAATCAGAAGAAATACAGCAAAAGATCAGAACAACAAATTTAAAGAAATACGGTGTAGAGTATCATATTGCGTCTGAAGAAGTACGTAAGAAGTCTAATCAGACTATGCTACGTAAGTATGGAACCATACATCCTATGACTTTGGAATATTTTCAAAATAAACGCAAAGCTACATGTATTAAGATATACGGTGTAGACCACCCTATGAAATCACAAGAGTATATGGATAAGCTAAGATTGCATTATTTGGAAACTACAGGACATGATTGGCCTATGGGTCAATCTATTGACAGCATAAGAAAACGTAGAAATACATGTATAGAACGCTATGGTGTACCGGCAGCATTTACATTACCTGAGAATTTAGAAAAAGCATTTAAAGTAAGATCTAATACAACTTCAAAACTATCTAAAATGAATTTAAAATTTAAAGAGTTATTAGATTCTCTTAATATCGAATGTGAACTAGAATATAGGATAGAAAATAGATTCTACGATATACATATTAAGAATACAAAATTACTGATAGAAATTGACCCTACTTGGACACATTGTTCTAAAGGTAATATATACCAAGATGTGGATAAATATTATCATCGAGATAAATCAAACTTAGCTGAAAAACATGGATTTCGTTGCATACATATCTTTGACTGGGACGATTGGGATAAGATAATTAATCTACTTATACCAAAAACTAAAATAAATGCTAGAAGTTGTAAGGTAGTATATGTTAACGATACAGATTGCAATCTATTTTTAAATAAATATCACTTGCAAGGTTCCGTATCAGGCCAAATCAGCTGCTTAGGACTTACATACAATGATGAATTAGTCCAGATTATGACCTTTGGTCAACCTAGGTATAATAAACAATATCAGTGGGAGCTTTTGAGGTTAGCTACCGCACCGGCTTTACAGATTATCGGTGGTGCATCAAAACTGTTTAAACGATTCACTAAAGATGCAGATCCAGAATCTATCATATCATATTGCAATTTAGCTAAATTCAACGGAAATGTATATACACAACTAGGCTTTAATTATGTGAGAACAAATGAGCCGGGAATTTGGTGGAACCGAGGAGAGAACAAGGTTATATCAAATAATCTCTTATTACAACGAGGTTTTGACCAACTTTTTGGAACCAATTTCGGGAAAGGAACATCGAATGAAGAATTGATGGTGAAGCATCATTGGAGACCTGTATACGATTGTGGTCAAGCGGTTTATGAATGGGTGAATCGTTAGTATTTGTAGGAGGAGACATTTTGAATTATATATCAACTGTACTCAATTTTTTAACAAATAACAATATTGAATTTGAAGCTACTAGTAATTCATCATATAGTGATTTTGAATGTCATGGAATACGCTTTAAATGTATTGATGATACTAATGTATTTCACCACGTAGAGATAATAGATACGTTCAAATCTAACAACATTATTTTAATTACTAATTGTGAAGCTTCAAAGTATTTTGGAAAGCCGAATTCAAAACAATCAAATGGGTTAAAGTATCAACATAAATGTCCCAATCCTTTAATTGGGGTTGATATTAAATTATTTGATAATGATATTGAATTTCCTTATAAATCGGATAGACCTAAATGCTTTTATGATGTGAGAGTAGACGGTAAGAAATCAGCATATGATGCGTTTTATGATGCACACATACGTTGGAAGATGATAATTAATCGTATTCAGTATTCGGGCGGATTTATTGATTCTAGACAGGTATTAAATGCTCTAAATATTACACGTACATGTAAACAGCCATCTTGGTTTAGCCAATCGCTTGCAGAACGCATTATTTCAGAATATTGTACCTCTAATACGATATATGATTTAGCTGCCGGTTGGGGAGCTAGATATGATGCTGCTAAGAAGCTAGGTAAAAAATATGTAGGTTGTGATTATAATAAAGCTCTTGTTGATTGGCATCATGAATTAGGTAGAAATGAAATTCAATACGCCGATGGCAGAGATTTTAAATATGATGATTGTTGTTCTATATTTATATGTCCACCTTATAGCGATCCAAAAACTGGTAGATGTTTTGAAGATTATAATTTTGAAGGTTTTGATGATTCTGCAAAAGGGTTAAGTCAATGTGATTGGTTACGAATTGCAATTAATAATGCATCTAATGCTTCTGAAGCAATCATGGTATGTAAAATAGTAGATAGTGGTTGGGATAAGTATGTTGTCGATATAATTTCAAATAAAAGTCATTTCGGAAAAAATCAAGAATATATTTTAAAAGTAGATAATGATGATTTTGAAACAGTTTTAAATCTATGATTCTGCAAGGAGGTTCATATGAGATTATCTGTAGAAGAAGTTGTTGAATATTGTAAAGTTGTACCTATTACGATGTTAGACGGTTTGGAGTATTGTCCACATGGTGATGATTGTGCTTCCTGTCAATATTGTACTTTTAACTTTAATGAGGGAGATATTCATGGTTCGTGTCTGTGAATTGTGTGGTCAAGAATTTGAAGCTACAGGTCGAAATGCAAGTAGAAGGAAGTATTGTAATGCTGTACATCATGCTACTTGTCAGTATTGTGGAAAACAGTTTGAAATAACTTCAACCCATTTAAGATCTGGTCAAATTCTTAAATGCTGTTCTAAAGAATGTAGTAGTAAATTAAAGATTCAAAAATGCAAAGATGCTGTGAAAGCTAAGTACGGTGTTGATAATATCAGTCAAAGTTCTGAATTTAAGTCAAAAATCCGTAGTGGCTTGCTTTCAAAGACATCTCAAATCCAAGAATCTCGACGTAAAACTATGATTGATAGATATGGTGTAGAATATCCTATGCAGTCAGATGCGTTGAAGTCAAAAATATTAGAAACAAATGAACAACGTTATGGTTATAAGAACCCTGCTAATAATTCAGATATTAAATTAAAAATTTCTAACTCTGTTAGATCGAAAGAATGTCAGCAGAAAGTACAACAGACTAATTTAGAACGATATGGTGTTTCATACCCTTCCCAATCATTGAAAATCCAAAACAAGATGAAATCCACTAATCTTGAACGCTATGGAGTAGAGTATCCTACACAATCTGAGAATGTGAAATCAAAAATGATTCAAACATTGTATACTACTCGAATAAATGATCCTAGTATTAAGCAACGAGCTATAGAATCTATACATGCTACATGTAAAGACCGATATGGAGTGGATTGGCCATGTCAACTTGAACAATGTAGACAAGCATCTGGTGCTAAGTCTAGCATTAATGATAAGTTTAAGCATCTTTGTGAATCACAGGGTATACAATTACAATGTGAGTATCATATTAATTCGTTTTCGTATGATTTTAGAGTTGTCAATCGAAACATACTTATTGAAATAGATCCTACTTATACTCATAATTCAATCGGTAATCATTGGAACGAAAAAGGTCTTACAGTTGACTATCATAAGATTAAATCTGATATTGCTACATCAAAAGGATTTCATTGCATACATGTATTTGATTGGGATGATTGGAATAAGTTGTTAGATATGCTTAAATCCAAACAGAAGGTGTATGCTAGACAATGTGAGATACGAGAAGTTTCTGATAAAGGTACGCATGAATTTTTGAGTTTGTATCATCTACAAAATACATGCAAAGGACAGAAAGTCAAATTAGGATTATACTACAATGAAAAATTACTTCAGATTATGACTTTCGGAAAACCTAGATATAATAATAAATATCAGTGGGAATTGTTACGTTTGTGTACACAACCGAAATATCGTGTAGTTGGAGGAGCATCAAAATTGTTCCAATATTTTATTAAGATATATAATCCTGAATCCATTATATCATATTGTGATAGATCTAAGTTTAATGGGAGTGTATATGAAAACATTAGAATGAAATTGCATCATATTGTCGAACCGGCAAAGGTATGGTCTAGCGGTAAACAAAGGATAACCGATAATCTATTACGTCAACGAGGTTTTGATCAGCTATTTAAAACTAATCATGGAAAGGGTACAAATAATGAAGATCTGATGCTGAAACACGGTTGGTTACCTGTTTATGATTGCGGTCAAGCGGTTTATACATGGTTAAAATAGATGCTATATATTTAAAATATATGAAATGCGGTATTGTATTTCTATTAGATATAAAGGAGAATTGATGTATGAAAATATTAATTAAAGCTTCTACAAATACGGGTTGGATATATCATTGTACTAAATCGGAAGAAGCTGCTGAATCAATCATAGAGGCTGGATTTAATACGAAAGAAGTCAGTCTAACGTCTAGCTTAGATCAAGCACAAGGTTATGGACCTATTTGTATACGTGCTAAATTATCAGATTTAGAGCATTTGAATATATGTGATATTAATGAGGATTATTCTTTTGATCCTAAGAAATATCCACCTGAATGCCAAGGTATTAAAGAACCGGTAAAAGGTGAATTAGGTAAATATATTTACTACATCTGGGAAGTATCAACATTAAACGCAACTGTTAAGTTTGAACGATATCCGGAAGGTGATAGGTAGTATGGTAAAAATTTGTGAAATATGTGGGAAAGATTTTGAATGCGATAAACATTCCGAACGTAAAACGTGTTCTACTATATGTAGATCTGAATTACGAAAACGTACTAAAGAGTGGAAATCGAAATTAACTCAACCTTATGAACCGGAAACTATGGGTAATAAGTCCGATATTGAAAACTTACAAAATAGTGTAAAACCAATAAATGAAATTCCTATTAATGTAGATTCAACTGATTTAGATAGTATCACTACATGTACAGGTGTAAAAGTTAAAAATGCGTATGAAAGAATTATCTATGACTATCTAGTAGAAACGGGTCAAAATTTCATGTACAATTTTCCAATAGAATTTGAATACGAAGGTAATATACAATTAACGTATATTAGTTTCAACGTAGATGGTAGATATATTGATGTTCAAGCAGACGAATCATTACTGGAACCTATTTATAAAACAGTCTACTTACCTTTTGATATGATGGTACAATGTTATAAGCAACACATGGTATCCGTAATTGTTAATAAGGAATTACTACCTTTATTACAAGCAGAAGGTATTAAAAGCATTCTTATGGAAAACATTGATTTGAAATCTGTACAATTTTAAGTTGTAACATCTATCGTAGAGTTCAATATGAGCTCTTTTTTTTTGCAGAAATTTACTTATATCTTAAACTAATTTAATAATTTATTTACAGATAGTTAATATTTTATTAATAAATATATATTATACTATTAGTATAGAAAATAAATGTGTAGGTGGTAAATATGGTTATTCACTCATCTTACAGTTTCTGCAAGTGATAAACGTGTTGGTATAGCTTGGGATTGGGAACATGGTAATATAGCATTAAGTCTTAAGCATGCTATACAATGTACTTATAGATTGAACGGTACAATTTTTACCTATATTTAAATTATATGTTTGAATACGACGATTTATTTAAACATTGTTTCTAAAATACTGGTGCAAGGAGATTTAATTATGTATATCAAGAATTCGTATGCCGGGGAAGCTCAAGGTACTCCACCTAAGAATCTTATTGAACATTTTAAACGTAAATATGATTATGATATTGATGATTATTATGGTTATATGTTTAACATTCCGAATTCAAAGTTACATTATGAAATTGGTTATGCTAGAAATCTAGGGTTTGAATTATGCCTAGATCCGGATAATGCAGATTGGTATTATCTGGAAATTATAGATTAATTTTATTATTAGCTTGGGAGTTGTTTTTTTTGAAACGTTATATTAAATGTTCTAATGACCGCGGTCTAGATTTAGAGACACGTATTTATGATGACGTTAAAGAGGTAGATTCGGATCTTGTTGATATAATTATCGAGGTACTATCTACCCTTAAATTTAGTAGGCAAGCTATATCTACATATGATCGTTTAGTAGAGATCGACTTGGATAGCGAAATTGACGATAATCTTGTCGTACATCTAGATTTTCAAGCTGCTTATACTCGAAACGGTGTCCTATGTTGTAAGTTGTTTGATAATGCGTTCGGTACTGGGCATTTTATTTATATCTATGGTGTACCTGTTGGGACAGATGTAGATACTTCCATATTACCGGATTATAGTCGTGCACTAATAGTAGATGTATATGATACTTTTAATTGTATTAATCCAACTAAAGCTAAATCAGATATTTCAAAATTCTTATTTGAGAAGATTAATGCTGTAGCAATTAGAGGCATGGTTAACTTTAGAGGCGGTCAAATTGACCCGGATACAAAGCATTTTGTAGTTAATAAATTACCTTTAAAATCACAGATTCGATCTGACGTCACAAAAGATCTTCGTAAATATATTGATTCAAAATTTAGATTAGGTAATGTTACATTTAATCATAATTCTATGTTGCGGAAATCCGATTTGAAAAACGGTATGTTATATGATGGAGATAGTGTTTGGTTCGATTGTGAAATAATACTGCCGGATGGTACTGCTGGGTATTATACTGCTGATTATGTATATGAAAATGATGCATGGGTATATCATACTAATGATCTCGGATATGATAGTATCACTGGAAATTATACACTATATAATTTATTAGATCAGTTAGGAATTGAATATTAAGATTTTTAATACAAGCTACACTGAATTCATATTAATTTAGTGTAGTCTTGTTATGTATCACACCACCTTATATATACATATACGAAATAAACTTCAAAACCGTTGGAGGTACATATGTCAATTAGTGAAAAAATACAATTACTCGGTGGAGGGCTATATAAAGAGATGCCTTCCGAACTTACGTTAAAAGCAATTCCTACTACTGCAGAATTAGAGTATGTAGGTGCTGAAGATTTTGATAGTGTTATGCTTGATAAAATTCTTCCAGGAGCTGTAGAAGAAAAAGTAAATTTCAGAGATTTACTAGAAATTGATTATCAATGGGTATGTAGATGTCTGAGGTTAATCAACTACGGTCCTTACATGACTGTACCTACCGTATTTTGTGATGCTTGTGGTCAAACATCACGAGGTGAATACAGCGTTGACCTGAGAACCGTTGCCTGTAAACCTTTACCTCAAGGGTTTGTGAATAAGATAAAGATTTCTAAATCGGAATTTATATCTTTTAATCAAGATATAGTACTTAATCTACCAACTATTCAAGAAATGTTAAATGCTGAAAAGGATGAGCTTTTTAATGATGTAACTGGTAGATTTAATAGAGATTTAGCTCGTATGTGCTATATGATTAAATCTATAGGTACAAATTCTTCAGTAACTCCGTTAGAGGTGAAAATGACAATTCAAAATAAATTTGAACCTGCAGATTATATGATATTGAAGAAATTGGTAACTGATTCTACCGATTATGGTTTGAGAGCTGGTGGCGTATGTACCTGCCCTAAGTGTGAAAGTAAATCAGCTGCATTTATTGCGTTGATAGGTGATCGCTACTTTCGCACAACCTTGGACGATCTCAGGAAATGGAAGAACGATAGAACTCAACAAGCAAATTAAAACATATTTAGAGATGCGACAAGATGCTTGCGATAGAATCATTGATGAATGTGCTTTTATAGCAAGAGCTTCTGAAGGAGCTATTTCTATTGACTGGATAATGAATCAAACTATCAATACTCGTATTAGGTACGTTAAGAAACTTAATCAAGAGTTGAAAGAACGCGAGCAGCGTATGAATACTCCTAAGAAGAAGTAATCTATGTAAGGTATGAATAATTCATACCTTCTTTTTAAATAATAAGGTGGTGATATAGTGGCAGATAATACTAATTCTAATGTAGACGCATTTAAAGATTTATTCAACAATACTTCTACCGAGGATTCTATTCCTAACGATGTATCTACTATAATAGCAGAATTACGTACTTTAAATGCAAATGCATTAAAATTTTATAATAATTTTGATAAATTTTATTCTGATTTTATAAAATCTGACACTAAAGGTAATCATCCAGATAATGATAAATCGCAATCCAGTTCAAAAACAGCACGTAAAGAATCAACTAGATCTCAAGATAGCGGATTTAATGCTAAATCTATTAGTCGAAATGCAGGTAGTATTGGTAAACAATTTACAGATGGATTAACCTCTACATTGCAGGAAGCTTTGTTTGGATCAAATCTTAAATCTCAATTACAAGGATCTTTAAATAACTTTGCAAGTAGTTTAGGTGTCAATATACAAGATATACCTAATGAACTTGGTAAACGATTAGGTCAGCAAATTCTAGGTAAATTTTCTGGATCTAAAATTGGTCAAAAATTAAAGAACAACTTCGATAGAAATATAAACGAAGCTTTTTCCCAATTTAACGGTGCTGTAAATAATGTAAAATGGAGTAAAGATTCTGCAACTTCTGTACCATCTGGTACATCTTCCAGCAGTGGCGGTAGCTCTGTATCCGATGCTGTAGGAGATGTTGTTGGAGGTGCAGTTACAGATACTGCAACTAAGTTAGCAAGCAAATCTGCAACTGATACTGCAGCAACTGCTGTAGCAAATACAGCTACAAATGCAGTTGGTACATTTTCTAAAGCTTTGATGTCTGGTGCAGCTGCTATAGGTCCAGTTATTGTTGCAATGATAGCATTAGAAGCAATTACCGAAGCTTTTGGTCCGGTATTAGAAGCATTAAAAGGATTATTTGAGGTAATTAATCGAATATTCTATCGTGGTCAAGAAGAACGTGAGAAACGGGCTGAAAATGCACAAAAACGATTAGAAGCAGATGTTGAAACTTTAGTTAAATATCCATTTGAAATTCTAAGTAAAGCTGCTGAAGAGTGGTATTCTGTATGGGATAGCGAACTTCGTAAAATTGCGGGCACACAGGGTTATAGTAAAGATGATGTATATGATTTAGCTGGTGCCTATGCTGAACGATTACGTGATGAAGGTTTAACTTCTGTAGTAAGTAGTGCTGATATTGTAAGTAATTTATCTAAAGTATTAGATTCTGGGTTAAGTGGAGCAGCTGCTGAAGAATTTGCGTATATGGCTAGCATATTGAATTCAGCAATTCCGACTCAAGATTTCTTTGAGTATGCAGATACTTATGTAAGTCTAGCAGCTCAAGCTCAGGCTCAAGGTGCATCTCAACAAGAATCTTTAGATTATGCGAACCAACAATTGGAGTTATTTGCAAGTAATATCCTGTATGCAAGTAGACAGCTAACAGGTGGATTCACAACAGGTTTGAAAGATGCTTCGAGTTTATTCCAACAAGCTACTCAAATTGCTCAAGCAAGTAAAACGGGAGATCCATCTCAAATAGCTGGTGTATTGACTTCTGTAGCTGCTATCACCGGGTCAATTGCACCAGATTTAGCTACTTCAATGACTGCATTAGTATTAAAAGCAGCTACTGGTGGTAATAGTAGTGAATTAGTTGCTTTAAGGTCTCTAGCCGGTGTGAATGCATCAAATACAGAATTTTTACGTGCTTTTGCTGAAAATCCTCAACAAATTTTTTCAACTTTATTCACAAATCTAGCGGATATGCAAAATATGTCTCCCGATGCATATATGGAAGTTGCAGAAGGACTATCAGACATATTTGGTGTATCAATGGATGCATTTTCAAGAATTGATTTCAATTATCTTGCAAATGCAATTCAAAATATGAGTGTGAATACTGCTTCTTTAGAAGAGAATATTGCGCATCTTGCATCAGGTGAAACGACTACTACTGCAGAACAATTAAAAATGCAACAAGTTAATAAATACATACTAGATAATGGATTATCATATGTATTAGATAATGAAGCTGCAAGAGCTATTCAGCAACATATGTGGGATGAGCAAATGGCAAATGAGCTTATGGAAAATACATTTGCTGTAGAATTGGCTAGTGAATCATTAGGTGTACTTACAGCTATTATGAATTTCGTGGATATGATAGTTAGTATCTTGAATCCATTTAGCTTCTTAGGTAAAATATTTAATTTAGCTCAAACACAGAATGAAGCAATAGCTCAAGTAATTGACAAACAACAGGTGTTGGAGCTAGGTAAGGTTGGTTCCGGTAATTCAAATGACTTACGTAATCTAATGACTATCAATCAAGATTTAGGACTTGTACCTCCATTAGCTACTTTGATGGGAGGTCAATCTATATATTCATCAGTTGCAGGTAAATCTTATTCAGGTTACTATCATCAAACAAGTATTGTTAATGATCTAATCAGTCATATTAGTGATGCAATTACAGGTACCGGATTTACTTCAAGAGGTAACTCATATACATGGGGTAACGTAAGTAAGAGTTTAGTAGCGTCTGCATTTGGATCAGGCTCAGCAACAGGCTCAGCATATATTGGTAATACTAGTTATCAAACATTATCAGCGGAAGAAGCACAAAAAGCATCTGCAGAAAATTTATTGCAAAAATTAACTGATAAAGAATTTGTAGAATCTTTTGCAAGTGAAGGTAAATCTTACGAAGAGTGGATTAAAGAAGGCTCTAAACGTTATGGTATATCAGATTTATCAAAAGTATTAGAAACAGCAGGTCGAACTGAATCTGAATTAGAAACATTATATCGACAATATGAAACACAATCAGGAGCACAGAAACAAGCTGAACGGTTGATAAAGGAAGAAAACTTCTGGATTACAACTAATGAAAATCAAGCTATACAACATGATTTAACTACACAAGGTAATGAATTACTACAAAAATTGCTTGATACTACAACTATATTTAAAGATTTATTTGATTCCTATATTGTTAAACACGAAGTATATGATGCATCATATAAGTATGAAGATGTGGAACGTATTAGAAATCAAGAATCATCTGGAGAATCAGATGCAATATATGCTCTAGCTTCGGCTTTAACACAGAATACGGTAGATTTACGAGATCCTACTGTCCAAACTAATGCTATTTTAGCTCAAATATTGATTGTGGTTCAAGCTATCATGCAGCAAAATAATACTACAGGTAAATTAACCCTTCCTGATGCAATTTCGGCAATGGCTACTGGCATGTTTAAACTAGAATAGGAGGAATTTTATGAATTTCATTAGATTTCCAGTTGCAGGTACAAACATTTTTCCAATTGTAAATTCTACATCGGGAGGTCAGCTCCTAACGGAATGGAATTTACGTTCAAGAGAAAGTGTTGCAACTAATGAGAATATAAAATATTATTGTGGACCCTCGTATGTTCACAGTGAAGCTGATTTCTATGTTAGAATTCAGACAGATGGTGCAGGTACGGAAATTAGTACTACAGCACTTGAAATCTTACCTGGTAGAGCTGTAGTAAATGGTCATTTTATAGATTCCTTAACAACTGTGTCAGTAGATTTAGCTGAAGCAAATGCACAAGCTAAGATTGAAGGTTCTCAACCTTTAAGTGGCCAACTTTGTATTGGATTAAAGGCTATGTATAGTACAGATAAAACTGTTGCAGGTTCTTTATTGGTTGAAAACAAAGATAATTTATTTGAAGGTATTCAAATTGTGGTACTGCCAATTGATCAGTTTAAACTTCCGGAAGACGAACCTAAAGATGAGAATGCAGTAACTGCTCATGTGAAGTTAGCTACATTTTTCTATTCTAATGGAGCTATATCTACTGTAGAAAACAATTATCCTAAGAAATGTCAAAACGTATCGGCAGAACGTATAGGTAATATTGAACAGCTAATTTCCGATAAATATATAACTAAAACAGGGTTGAATTCTAAAAATTTATACGTATTTGCAGGTAAAGGTACAGACCCTGCAACTGGACTCGATACTTGGTGCAATGCAGTTCCCAGTTTAATGGTATGGGATAGTAGCCCTACTACTCAATCAGTAGATCCAAAGGTCACTGAGGCTGAATTTGTAACTTCTACTTCGGATGGTTCTGTATCTTTGTTAGTACCTCATATGCAAGTTGACGGATATAATACTTTCAACGGAACACCTTCTTACTATTCTCCTAAGACTTTTAAAGTACCATTAGCTGATTTTAATTCAGAAACTTCTGGTACTGTGAATGCAGCATACACTAAACATATCAAAGAGATTAGAAATGTTATAAATAATTTATATAATCTACCTGCGGGAAAACAACGAGCATTCATTAATACACTGTCCGATAGAGCCGATTTACCTGCTATTAATCCTAAATGGAATATCGGTGACTATATTATTGTACGTCAAGATAACACCGTTGTAGGAGAAACCGGTATTGATTTATCATCTTTATCTGCACCATCTACTTTATATGTAGTGTTGCCGTCGTATGTGCAGTCTGTACAATACAAAGAATCTAAAACTGATACTACGTTGCCAGATGGTCTGACAGGTGTAAAATTAGGATCCATTTCTTTATCAGCGGCTGCAGGAGATACGGTTCCAGATACTGAAAATACAGAAATATATAACGCAATGTGGGGACTGCCTAGTGATACAATAAGAGGTCAAGTTGGTATAGATTATTATGTTGCATCTTATACAGCCTTACCGGTAGGGGAAGCTGATCCTGTAACAACATATTATTACTATACCGTATCAGGAAATGTAGGACCTAATGAATATTCTACACCTGTATTTGTAACTGGTGGTGTACCCCTAGCATCTACTGAGATGATTGGCGGGTTTTTGAATGTACCTGAGACCGAACGTGACTATGGTTATGTATATTTAGATGATACTGGACATCTTAGATTGTTAGATTATGCTTTGCTTAGAAGTGGCACACTTGCTTATCAATTAGGTCAAGATTATGCATTTGGACCTGGTATCACAAATACAGAAATCCAGACAAATTTGGACGAATACGTAAATGATAGGGTTGCATTCCCTAATGCAAACCAAAAATCAAAATCAAAGACTCCAAATATAATTAATATTACATTAGAACTTTCTAAAGTAGATACCGAATCTGATGATACACGAGAGATCAATATACGTAATATTGATAGTAGATTCGGTGCATCAATCTACTTAACGATCACCGGTGATGCTGATTCTAATACTGTTATCAATATCAGTGATTGTCAAAAAATACGGATCAACAACAATATTGCTGGTACACCTGTTATTAATATATACAGATGCGGACTTTATTATGATGCTAATGTAATAGACTATATTAGATCTTGTAAACGAGATACCAATGAGTATCCGTCGGGATTTTCAGGAATTCTAGATTTCAGCTTATGGTATGAGAGATATGAAGAAGAGCAGCCTAATCTGATTGTAGATAGCATGACGGTTATAGAAACTGATGCACCTGTAATCACTGATGAAATTGACTATTGGTCTGAATCTGGTGCACCTAACGATAATCATTTCTTATATGCATTACAAAGTATAACATTTTCAAATGATGGTTCAATCATACGTTGTAATCTATATATGAAAAATCAAACTACATCTAATATTCAACTAGGTTTATCCATCCTAGTAGGAAAGTTTACATTACCTCAAGGTGCTGGACTTCAGTATCCTAAAACTAGTTTAACTCACCAGATAAAAATAGATGGTACATTTGTTACTGCTTATGCAACTAGTTTAAATGATAAACCGAATGGATATATGGTAATGCAAACATCGTTTACAGCTATTACAGATACATATGATCCTTATGATCAAGGTGCAGCTTCAAGCGGAAATATTGCATTCTATACAAATGCACAGCATGTTCAAAATTATACCGGAATTGAAGGAACTAATTCAGGTACAGTTGAAATTGATGCATGGAGTTCAAATAGCTTCCATACATTTACAGGAAGTGTGATTGGATGAGTTTAATTCATACATTGATAAAGATTAAATATGTTAGAGAGGGCTACCTTCCAGATTGGCCTTATCACTTGATTTCTGACTCGGAGATGTGCCAAGCATTTTTACGAGAATCTGGGTACTTTTACACTAACTATCCTTGTATTGATCCAACATTATTATCTATATATGATACATTATACGAATACATACGTAATACAATTCAAACAGCTTTAAATTCGGATGACACTAACTTGGAACTTCCTAATTGGATATATTCATATATGCTAGGAAACGTTATAAGTATTAACAGTAATACTCAAGATATTCATGATTTACTTGTCTTATTAAATGCAGATAATATTGATGATGAATGGACTCCGTTGGCGTCTAGATTATGTTATCAAGTAAGTACTGTTTGGTTAGGAAAAACACTAGCTAACCATGTAGAACGTCCTCCTACCATTTTTGGTGAAATGCATGTTATTAAAAGTTTACGGTTAGATAATGCTAAAGAGTTGAAATATACAACTTTAAGTGGGGAGGTTGTTTAATATGCAACTACTATCTTTACTTAAAAATTCTAAATTAGTAGATTTAGCTAATATTGTTGGTGACCGTAATGTAGAATATGTTTTAGCTAGTAATGGACTTACTCGTTCCGTAGATATTGGTGATCAATTTAATGAATTATGCCGTAATACTATTCAATCTAATGATTATATTACACCCCAACGTAAGAAAACTATATTGAATCGACTAGTTTCGGATTCTGATATATTTGAATATACTTCGTTATTAAGTGAAGATAATTGGAAAATCATGTCAGTTCAAAACACACTTCCACAATATCTATATATTCCAGAATCTATTGAATTACCTCGTTCTGCAGATACATTAGGTAATGGTGTTCATATTGATAGTGTGGTATATAATGACGTAATTGCTATGCTATCTACTGAACCCTATACAGTAGATCCGTCTGTATTCAACGAATATTCCACTATAAAAAATAGTAAGTTTATAAATAGTGGACAACTTAATAATGATATTAGTTATTGGTTTCCTTTACCGATAGGAAACGTTACATTATATTCAAGTTTACTAGGTGAGTCGATTGATATCCCAGCTTATCCTGAAGAACTTGAAGATAGTAGAAAAGCTAATTATACTGAAATGCCTGAATTGTTATATCAATATGAACCATGGTATGTATATCAAAGTTCAGGTCCGAGATCTGTACCTTATAGGTGGGAAACTTTACATCGTGATATGTGGAGTGGTGACCACAACGATGGTAAAGCTAACGAATTGATTAGATTCTGCGAATCATGTTGTTATCCAAATTATCAAGGTGCTGCTGTATATAATGATATAGTAACATTATACATCAATGGTAATAATCTAATTACAGGCATTATGACAGATGTATCGGTTAAATGGTCTGGACCACTGTTGAAGGATGGATGGTATGCACAATTTTCGTTAGAATTTACTATAAATGAGGTATCACCTATACCGTTAAACAATTCTGCTATTAGACAAAAGCCTTTAATTGGCTAGGAGGTTTATCATGAATAAGCAATGGTATAATACGTTAATACCTTATAAGACCGTAGATTACGCTGGAATTGAGTATAATGTATGTAAGGAGTATGACCATATTAGCAGGTATAAAGGATTACGACAAGTAGCGCATAATCCAGAATCTATGGAAGATAGATTCTTAACTTTGGAAATCACTAATCCTTTTCAATCAAATGTAGAAGTTCAATACTATGATGTACCGTTTTCCCGAGAAAACCGTTTAGATCTAATTGCTAATGAATTCTTAGGTTCACCTACATATTCCTGGGTTATTGCATATTTTAATAATATTGAAGATGGATTCACTGTTAGACCGGGACAAAGAATCATGATACCTAAAACATTCACAAGCTTATTTAACCAATATGAAATACTTGCATCCATACCTGCTACTAAATTACAATTAGGTTCTGAATAAGTGTATAGGAGTTGATTAATAATGTTGCGAAATTGTTTCTGTAATTTTATGCTAGCAGGTGTATCGATTACAGAATATGGGTTAATGATACCTTCCCCTTTTGCATCATTAGAGTTATCAAACAGCCAGGTATCTAGTATGACATCATGGACATTGAAGTGTATTGTAGGAGGAGATGACAGGAAGAAGATAAATATAGCTGCATTTGAAGCTCTGCTATATTCGTCAGCACAATCAGCCGCAGGGTATGAAAATTCATCTGGAATTCCTTGTAGTTTTAATTTTGGGTGGTTGAATTCTGACGGTTCGGTATCCGAATATGTATCTTATCAAGGATTTACGATTCAATTTTCTGTTAGCACTTCTGGACAGTATTTAATATATGAAGTAAAAGGCTATGCATCTTTAGCAATACAAACTCAAATGCCTGTACTTAATGTTCCAGAATTGTCCGGAATAGTTCAACCTTCGGCGGTGATGGAAGCCTTATATTCTGCTGTAAGAGCTGATTTATATTATGATTTAGATATTGATCACTGTGATGCACCTACACTGGTTCAACATGGAGCATTAACTACAAGTTTTAATTCTTATGTACGCGGTTCATATAATGGTACGGATGATTATCAAACATTTCCGGGATTGTTAAAACTATCTAAATCCTACAATTCAACTAGAGATGCTGCAGGGTTAAAACACGGGTTACAAACTATAGGACAAGTATTAGATAGTGCTACCGTTACATCTGTATCGGAATTTCTAACATCAAGTATGGCTGATAATACTGTACAATGTTCTTCGTTCTCATATTGGGTAGATGAGCCAACCATGACTCGTAGAGGTTGTATCCATTACAAAAGTAATGCAGGATTAGTAGGTAGTCAAATATCGGATGTGTTACAATATGGTACACCTGAAACTAATATATTATCAATTGATGGGTCGTATAATGGTGTAGCTTATAATATGACTGATATGTCGTTTAAACAAGTTGGATTTGATGTAGATGGAAGTGGTAATACAATCGTTACTGATACAAAAGTTGTAAATAGTTGGAGTAGTTCACTAGCTGATACATTCCAAACGGTAAACATCATAAACGATGTAAATGCTATTGCATCGCAGTTCTCTGGTGAGTTTAATATTACAATTCCCGGCAGCACTAAGAAATATACTATTGCACAGCCAATATCATTACTTGTAATGGTTGGAAATACCGTATCTCCGATAACCGGGATATATAACATAGTAGAAGTATCCCACAGTATAAGTAATCAATTCACAACTACTTTGAAAGTGCAACGCCTTGTAATGAGTAGTGCTAATCAAGTAGCTTCAAATCAAGGCATATTTATTAGGGGAAGTGGATCTTACCCTACATCATCTTATAGCACTACGTCTAATATCATATCTACTTCAAAAGTAGATTTTGGTACAATCTACCCAGATTTTACGTATCTCACATTGACAACTTAAGAGGTATAAGATTATATGTATTACGGAACTATAAAGAACTGCACCATATCTCACACAGATGCAACCATTGTACTACCTTACATTGATTCAATACATACTCGTAATTATATATTGAATGGTAAATCATTGCATTCAGGGATTGATATAATATGTCGAAAAATATATACACCTTGTAATTGTGTTATACTTTCAACTGCAAAAGTTGAAGAAACGTATTCTATCATTTTACAATATAGTGTTGATATTTGTTTAAGATTTACAAACTTAAAATCAGTAAATGTTGCACCTGGTAACCTTATACTTGCAGAATCTGAAATTGCAACTAGCAATTCATACGTACACGTAGAATATTTAACTACAAGTATAAATTCTATACAACCTTGGACGATAAGAATTGGTCCTTTACAACTGTACAAACATGACCCTTTACCTATTTTAGATGGATCGTTTGTATTTGATAACACCATACAATTAGAAAATGAATATGATGATAAGTATTTTACACAAAGTTACCCTCCAGGATATGTTGAAGGACCTTATTAGGTTTCATTAATTGAGGTAAGAATATGTCAAATTTAGCTTATGAAGTAGCTGTACGAGGAAATATACTTCCACCTAAAGAGAATTATACTCCTTATGCCATAACTATTGATAGAAATTCACCAACTATTGATTATAATGCTATGAAAGAACATGATGTAAGCATGGTAGTCATTGAAGGTGGTTATCTGTTTGATAGTGTACATTTGAAACAATCTAGGTATAAGAATCCTAATTTAGATGCTCAAGTTAATCTCGCCAAAGAGAATAAGGTTGCATATGGTATATATGTAGATGTTAGATCAAGAAATGTAGAAGAAGCAAAAGAAGAAATAAAAGCAATGTCTTTAGTAATACAACGACATCCCCCAGAAGTTGGATTATGGTTACGATTATATTTAAGCAATTCTAAATCAATGAATAATAGCATTATAGATACTTACTATGACTATTGTGTAGAACGATTAGGTTTAAAGGATCAATTAGGCTTATATGTCACTCGTGACCAGTTAAATCAAATTGATTGGGATAATTATTATGAAAATTGGTACTTATGGTTAATTGAACCGTTATCATCATTAGCCGATATAGATCAATTGCTAACTCCTGCATTTTTCAAATTATGAGGTGAATGAAGTATCATGGCAGATACATATATTCCAAGAACTACTGCACCATCTGCAGATGATAAAAATTGGATAAACGTTGCATACGGTGGTAATAACCGATGTATTACTAGTGATACTGCAACTACATATGGATACAGTCGTGGATCAGTTCTTCCAAATTGCTTTACTGGAGATACTGAAATCATAACTAATCTAGGAACTAAGCGTTTAGATACATTAGTCGATAGAACTATTGATATTCTTACAATTGATAATTCTTATCATAAGGCGACTGTTAACTGCTTTGGTGTACAGCTTATATGGGAAGTCTGCCTATCAAACGGTAATTGTTATAGATGTACCTCAAATCATAGGTGGGTAGTTTATCAAAGTGATGTAGATTGGCATTTTGTTGAAACTTCACAATTACAAATAGGTGATGATATACATATTTACCCAAAAGGTGTTTGTCATGTAGAATCAGTACGTAGTTTAGACTATGAATCACTTGTCTATTGTCCTGTTGAACCTATAACACATACATGTGTATTATCTGGAGGAGAGTATACCGGGCAATGCACAGGCTATGCGTGGGGAAGATTTATGGAAATACTTGGATCCACTCCTACGTTATCTACTGGAAATGCTGGTGATTGGTATGGTTATACGGGGGATGGATATGAAAGGGGTCAGGAACCTCGCCTAGGTGCAGTAGCTTGCTGGGCTAAACCAGGAGATTACGGTCATGTAGCTATTGTTGAACAAATAAATTCTGATGGTTCTATTAAAACTGGTAATAGTGGTTGGGGATGGGTTTCTCCAAGAGGTCCTGTAGAATTAGTAGGTGGATCATCTCCTGGGTGGATAAATTGGTCTGGATATCAATTTCAAGGATTTATATATAATCCTGGAACTGTAGGATTGAAAGACAAATTATCTGCGTTCTTAGAGGAAGCTGAAAAACATATAAACGAAGGACCTGATTGGACTTGGCGTGTTTCAGGTCTTAGTAGAGGTCAGCCCTGGTGTGCTGCGTTTGTAGATGCAGTCGGCAAAACAGTTGGAGGTATAATAGATGTCATCATTAAGCATTCATATAGTGCTGGAATTATGTGTAAGGGTAGTCCTAAAGAATTTGGAGGTCAATGGATTCCAGGACCTTGGAATGGTAAATTAGCAATGCCCCAACCAGGAGATTTAATATGTTTTAGATGGACTATAGGTGGTAACTATTCAGATAATAGTTATTCAGATCATGTAGGTATTGTACGCAAGGTAGATAGTAATAAAGTATATACTATTGAAGGGAATTCAGGCTCAGGTGATAACTATTCAACACAGGTAAGATTTAGAGATTATGCATTATCTTATGGTTGTATTGAAGGGTATTTTAGACCTGATTGGACAAAGGTTGGTGCTAGTTCCGGTAATTTAATCACTAATAATATAGGACCATTGTATGAATTTACCAATACAAGAAAAGATGCGTTGATACGTCAAATTGCATATAGTTCAACATCTGGAGAACCTTCTATATCACAGACTCGAGTATTATTGTCAGCTATGAACTATACATCATTACTGAATAGTTTGTATGAAGCTGGAATGCCAAGTATGTCAGGAAGTAATATTTCAAATGATGCAGTTATTGTTGATGGATTGGAAAATAATGCTCAATCGGTTGTAAAATTTATCATGGCTCAAGGGTTAACAGCGGCAGCTGGTATCGGTATTGCTGCTAATATTAAGCATGAAAGTGGATTTAGAACTGATATTGTCGAATATGGATATACATTAGAAACCGGCGGCGGTGCAGGATTATGTCAATGGACTAATTATCCTCGTACAAGTCCAACTGGAAGACGTACTAATATGATACAGTGGGCAGGTCCGGATTGGCGTACTAATATGACTGGACAGCTTGAATACCTCTGGCATGAATTGACTAATTCTTATACCGGTGTCTTAAATGTTCTACGTTCTGTATCCAATAATGTTGAAGGTGCAATGGCTGCTGCAGAAGAATTCTTGAGACATTTTGAAGTTCCAGCTAATATGGAGTACAATGTTAGAGTTCGAAGACAAACCGCTTCAGAATTATGGAATCAAATAGTACCAGTACTAACAGAATGAGGTGATATCATGATTGTATACGGTTATGCAAAAGAATATATGTATACTGGTGATGGTACACTTTTAATACGTACTAGAATTCCATCTATACATGGACCTTTTAACCAATTACAAGCAGATGGTAAAGTTATTAGAAATTATACTCAAGATGATAATTTACCTTGGTATCCTTCGATATTATTGCCATATAATCCTACAAATGGTGATGTAGTAGCTTTAATGAGTACTAATGAATCTAATCAATCCTGGTTAATTATTGGATTAACCGGGGGCAGTTATGCAAACGGTATGACTTCTTTGAATTAGTGTTAAATCTGTATAAAATAACGAATTTGATTGTATCTGCACTAGAGTAGAAAACCATTTTTTTCGTTAAAATAAACAGATTGATAATTTAAATTTAAACAGATATTTATTATTTATATAATTCTGTTTAATATTTCTTACTTATGGATATGTGAATACTTCGTAATACAGGTAAAATCAATAGAATCTGTATAAAATAACGAAAACGGTTGTATCTGCATAGGGTTCAAAAACCATTTTTTCGTTAAAAAATAACGAAAAGAAAGGAGTATATTCGTATGATAACATCGTCTTTAGCGTGGCCTACAATGTTTGATGTTGCTAGAAACCGTGTTGCAGTCTTAGAAGATAATACCTCAATTGTAAATAGGACTAAATTATTGATGTTAACAGACCCTACAGAAGTATATAATGAACCTAATCAAGGAGTAGGACTTAAGAAATATTTATGGCAATACAATACTGATAATACTAAAGCTTTGATTCAGGATAATATAAAAAATCAATTGTCGTTACATGAACCGTACGTGACTGCAGAAAAAACTCAATTTTCGGACGGGTTAATCTTCACAGGAAGTCAAGTCGATTCCGATATAGCGCAAAATTATAACCAATTAAAGATGACTATCGCAGTTCAAACTATATATGGTGATACTGCAAATATTGATTTCAATAATACCAAAGTAGGTGATGAATAATGTCTGAAGATTATAAGAATGGTCTCATTTCATACACTAGTCGAGATTATGAATCTTTAAAATCTGAATTCTTTAATCTCGTTAATAGCTTAACTGAATTATGGAAACCTGAGGCAGATTCAGATCCTGGCGTAATTTTGGGAAAATATCTTGCATCTGTTGCAGATACATTAGGTGTGAATTTAGATTGGTTAGCTAATGAAATATACGCACCGTCTGTATCTCAAAGGAAAAATGCTGAAAAAATATTTGGTTTGATTGGTTATGAATTGGGTTTCTATACTGCTGCTCGCACTGAAATCACATTTACTAATACTTCTGAAACTACCTACTCTATCGATTTTGGATTTAACGGATCAAATTTCAGCACGTTAAATGCTTATACAGATATATCAGGACAATCTAGAGTTATAACTTATAATGTATTACCTAATACTAATAAGTATGGATCTACTGAAACTAGAAGTCGTAGGCAAATGCTGACTGAGAATCTAGATGTATTTGTTGATACTGATAAAGTTACATTAGGTCCTGGTGATAGTGTTGTAAGAGTTGGCATTGAGGGTGAATTACGTCAATACAGTGTTTCAGTTAGTAAGATTAAAGAAAGTAATTATATTGTTACTTTACCTTCTCAACATATTGATACAACCGCTGTATGGGTAAAAGCAAGGCAGACATCATCTACTGGAGAATTCATATCTACACAATGGGTACAGTGTGCAAGTCCTTCTGAATTCATAACACCTGAACCAAGATTTGCAGTTACATATGATAATTATTCAAATGCACAAGTTCAAATATCTAACTATCTAAATCAACTAGAGAATTATGATGATAATTGGATTACAATATTCTGGGTAGATTGTTCGGGAGTTATTGGGTGTGTTGGTGAAAATGTATTAAGCAATTTTTTAACTGCTAAATCTGGTCAAACAGTTACAGAAAATTCCGGTGATTTAACAATATCAAATTTAGCTAATACGGTTGAATTGCCAAATACATATACTATTACCGGACGTAGTCCTGAAACAGCTAAAGAAGCGTACAAGAATTCTAGGAAGTATATAAATACTTGGGATAGTTTAATTACTTTACCCGATTTTAATAGGTTCTTGATTCGAGAACCTGGAGTTGATACTGGGATTGTAATTGACTGTCAAAAAGCTCTTGAGATAAACTTATCTATATACAATGATGAGAATCTAACTGACAGTGAAAAATCAAAAATGTATATTACCAACTATGATTTTCCTGCAGGTGAGCCTATATTTGACTGGAAGACAGTATTGAATTTAGGATTCGACCCTTCAGACCCTCAAAAATTTGTATTTGCTACTAACTTTAAACGATATACTGCAATGTGTTTCTGTATCGCAAATAATTTTCAAGCTAGTAGGTTCGGACAAGGTCAAGTATCAACTGCACAAATTGAAAATTCAACCAAATTTAATCGCTATAAACCTCCTGTACAATTTATTGATGCGGTGAATAGAGATTTTAGACCTTTACAAGCGATGTCGGTAGACTTGCAATTCGGATATGCCAGAATCTTTAATTTTTACTGTGTAGGAACAATATATCCTCATAAACCTGTAGATAAAAGTAACGCAGAAAATATAATTGCGAAAGTGAAAGAAGCTTTGACATTATATTTTCATCCAACAAATCGTAATTTTGGCGTAAAGCCAACCTTAATTGAAATAGTAGATATAATACGGAATGCCGATAGTCGTATTGATTATTTTGATGCAGGAAGTGCAAAAACCTCTGGGATTGTTTGGGATAAATGTGATATACAATATTTCAACCCTATTTCGTTCGCTAGGTTTGTAGATCCCGGTGATACATCACAAAATATTCGTATCGCGCCAGATTATATTGTTAAAAATTAAATAAAAGAAATAGTAGTTGAAAATGTATTTAAATACATTTTGTAAAGGAAGTTTATAATGAAAAAATATGTTAAATGCACCTCAATTAGTACATCTCCCATTACTGCTGAAGAACGTCGTAAAATTTTAAGTATATTTAATATATATGATCAAGATGTGCTAGATTATTATGAAGATTCAAGATACTATGATGGTATAACGTACAATAGATTCGTAGTAGAGTGTGATAATACAAATACTGTCTTACTAGGTGGTTTGTTAGATGCATTACGTCGGCTTGAATCTGATCTTGATATTGGATATGAAAACGAATCTAATGAACATGGATTCTACGGTAAAACTTATATGTTCTACCATTATGTAGATTAAACTTATATTTGTCTAATAATTTAAAAAGCTGCGGGAGGGAGTACTATTGAAAAGATATGTTAGAGCTAGTGGTGAAATTACACTTAGTAATTCCGAACTTAATTCATTGATAAGTGAAGCGATAGAAGAATTCACAAGTTATGTTAAAGATGTTGCCAGTGATTATAATTTTAAATATGAAATTAAATTTGATGTGCAGTATACTGAATTAGAATTTGATGATGAAGATTCTGTTCAATATAAAGTAGTTTTGAAAGATAACCATGATAACCATGATAAGTACTTTGATTTATATGTAGATTTGATTCTGGTTGACGGTGAATGGATGTTAGCTTCTGATATGTACGATCATACAGATGATTACTATGAGCAAGCTCATATGTATTTAGATAAATATTTTAATTAACAGGTGATACTAATGAAAAAATATGTTAAAGCTAGTTTAGAAAAGGATGTAACAGGATATATCGCCAATACACTATCTCGTGAAGCGTATCACGAATTGGATAGACTTGTAGATGATATGATGGATGCTGCTGAAATTGAAATGGCTCCTGAATGTAATCTATATTATAATTATGCAATTTTCCCGCTAGACGATGATATTATTGCAAAAGAATTTGAATATCCTGCACATATGTTCTATGCAAAAGTAATGATAGATTCATATAATGGTAGAGGATCTAGAAATTACGATCAAAGTATGCTATCGATAGTTATTGCAGTATATGATGATGGTGAAGTAGTTGTAGAACCTCATGATATTAGCTATCTAAAAGCTATGACTTTAGGAAATTTAAAGAAAGCAATTAAATTTCAATGTGGTAACTTCAATCAATACTATGATAGAGATAATAGAACAATCAAACAAGGCGGTAGACGCTAATTATACAAAGTCCCATATTTGATTACCATTAAATTGAAAGCGGTGTAGTGATGTACACCGCTTTTTTATGTTCAACATACCTACTATACATATAAATTAGAAAGGAGTGAAACTATGCAGTTTTCTGACGTATCTATTCCAGAAGTATACAAAGAATCATCTGATTTTAGAACATTTTTGAAATGGTTCGCAGAATCCTTGACAAAAATTAAATATGATACTGAAAATCTATTTGATTTATATGATGCTCAACGATGCAAAGATTCTTTATTATGGATGCTTGCAGATACAATAGGTTTTAAATATGATAATAGATTACCTACTTCGTTCAATCGACTTGTATTACTTTATTTTATGTCAATTATACGCAATCGCGGAAGTAAAGATGGTGTCACATTAGCTGCTGAAACCAATCTAGCACAATTTCAAATATTAATGGAAGCCGGTGGCTATACAGATCCCAAAGGTAATAAGGTAGAAGGAAAGGATATATTATATAATCGTTTAGAGAATACTTCAATACCTGTAAATTCTGTATATGTAACCCCTCATACCGATTTAGGGTATATAGATGTTGTATATTTTTCTACTAAACTTCCAATTGATGCTTGTATTGAGTATGCTAGACCCTTAGGTATGTACTGCTTCCAATCTGCGGGTGTTCGTATGGATGCTAGAACAAAAGTATCAGTAGATGCAAGATTAACAAATATAAATGATGTAGGCATATCTATAGGATCCACCCATGTAGGTCACTATAGTCGAGAAGACTATGCACGTATGCAAAAAACATTAGAGCAGACATTACTACAAAACGGTGATATGGATGGTTATCGTATAAATAAACGATTAGTTACAGAAAAGGACGGATCCGGAAATATTATCATTAAGTCAACATATTATCAGATTATAGGTGCAGATGGTACAATATTAAAAGATAATATTAAAACTGAACGTGAAGCTATCAATATGATTCCTAACTATAACGAAGTAAATGCAAAGCATAAACGTAGTCCTGTCTATTATAGGAACTCTAAATTTGAAGGTGAACCTAATGATACAATTAACCCAGGATATCGGGCAATGTATTCTTTACAACTTGCAAACAATGACCATGTTGTAGCAGCTTTAATTCATCCAATTTTCAGTTTCGGTTACGGGCCTCAAAATGTAGATACCGTATACCCAGATGATTATCTAAAAGATGGATATGTAGATAAGCCTGAAAGAGGATATCATCCTATGTCTCCTATATATGCATGGAATTTACGATATGATAAAGATTTAGAGATAAATACTGATCAAGGTCAAGCATATACGATTGATGATGATAGATCTACAAGTATTGTAAAACCACGTCCAGCTGTTAATCCTATTATGAATAAATTAGGAGATGCAATTGCATTAAATCCCGATAATACAATATATACTAAAGTGGAGTACAGTGAATCTGCTAAAGAAGATGTCATTATTACAAAAAATTATCCTGAATTAGAAGATGATAATCAACAATAGTTAAACCTACAATAATAGTGAAGTGTGGTGAGTATAATGAGTGAATACTATCTGAAATATGCACAAGGTCCGGCTAAATACATTGCAACACAAGTAAGCGAAGACGAATTTACTGATATTCAAGATCCAGAATCCTTGAAGTTAGACAGACATGGGCTTACTAATCCTAATTTACATCGAAGAATTGATGTTGAAGGGTTTGAATCACCGTCAGTAGCTCCTACACAGATACAATTTGGTACATATAATTTGAATTCTTACAGATTTAAAAACATGATAACACACGATGAAGAATCTACTACATCGGAGATTCCATAATATTAAGGAGGTGACGTGTTGGATTCTATTAAAGCTGCTGCAAAGAATTTACGTACAGAGCATAATGTATCTATTAGAGTACTTGATTCTAAGAGTGGTAAAGTAATTTCATCACATATTGGACATAATGCTGCTACGAATTCTTTACTAGTAGGTATTGCTCACTACCTTACCGGTGATGGTGTTTTAAATCAAGGATATCACATGTTGAATTATTATATTCCTAAATATATATCGTTGGGTACCATGGGTCTAATTAATCAAGATGAAGATGAAAATGGGTTACCGGCAGGCATTGGAGTATCTGAAGGTTCTGAAGAAGATAGGTTCGTAGATTATCTATTACAAGTTCCAGGATATGGTGCTGACGGATATGATCCTAATCTTAATAATAATCGAGAATATTTTGGATTAGGTCCGGTGTTTGCGGATAGAGATACATCAAAAATTGTAACTGAAACGATTCAATTAGGAGATATCAATCTTGATGGTGTAGTAAATAATGCGGATATATTGATGTTTGCTGATTACTTAGCTGGAAATGTAAACTTGACCGATAAACAATTACTTGCTGCAGACGTCAATCAAGATGGTGAAATTAATTGCTCTGATTTAGCGTTAATTACACAGTGTGTATCTGAAGAAATTACATTAGATACAGTTGAATATAGACCATCCATCGCACCAACTATAAACTGTGAATTAATATCAGATTCATTTCCTCGAGTTCAAATATCTTATAGAGATATTGTACCGGAGACCGAATCTGAAATACCTCAAACTATTGACGTTATATTTAGCGCAATGATTTCTACCGGTGCGTTAGCTCAATTTAGAGAACCGGGTAAAGATTATATTTTCATAACCGAAGCAGGTTTGTGGTCTAAGAAAGATTGGGAATCGGGTGGAGATAATGGTTTACTTGCAGGATATAGGATTGCACCTCCTAATAAGCAAAATTGGGCAATGACTGCTGAATCTGTATCAGATGATTATGCAATTACGTATTTGAAAGATCAAGGTATTGATAATCCTACAGAAGATCAAATTCAGTCTATAAAACCGGAGATTGCTCAAAATAATAGGCAAATATTAAAACAAAATATTATACGTGTAGGTCCAAATCAAGTTGTACAAGTTATTTGGAAAATACAGCTTGGCGGATTGGAGCAGCTTGGAGGATTAAGTGATCTATATCCATCCGGCAGCGTTTTACGCTGGGTAGATTGGGAATAAACCTTATACTTAAAATTAATAGAAAGGATCTATCAATTATGGAAGAATTGATTTTAACTCCGTCTGCATTATTAGATTTATTATTGCAGATTGATGAATTAAAGGATAAAGATATCGGTATTACTGAAACACTAGATGGTAATCTACAGTTACAAATTAATGATACCATCTATACCATTGAATCAGATGATATTATTGATATTCCTACAGATGTTGAAACTGTTGAAACTATTACAGATGTAAAAGATGCAGCATATGATGAATTAGAAGATTCGGGTCAAATTGAAACTAAGGATTCTATTGAATCTGGAATTATCGGATCTTTGGCCAAATCTTTATTTATTGGTGGCATGGCTCGATTGACTGCTGATATATTGAAGAAGTAACGAGGTGAGCATATTGAAAACCAAAATTGAATCTCAAATATCTCCTAAATCATGTATACTAGGTACATACAGTGGAGAATGTGCGGATGCAAATATAACTAATAATAATGGCCTTGATATAACTCGGGAAGTATGGGATGAAGTGTTTAAATCTGAGGAATACAAGGAAGGTATTAAGAATGGCTGGTTCATTGGATATCTTGGTCACCCAGATACACCGGATTATATGAATTTTGCAGAATCTTGCATTGTTATGACTGAAGGTCATATTGATGCAAATAATAAAATTCAAGGAACATTTAACCTTATTGATACACCGACAGGTAGAATTGTTAAAACTTTACAAGATGCCGGAGTTACCTTTGGCATATCTGTTAGAGGTGCTGGCGATGTGATGAATAATTCGGTTACTCCGGGTACATTCGATTTCAGAGGATTTGACTTAGTAGCTTTTCCTGCATATCCGGAATCTATTCCAACATTTACAGCTATATCTGCATCTACGGATAAAACTAAGCAAAAAATGTATAAACGTATCTGTGCAAGTATTCAAACTAATGTACCAAATATTTATAGTGTAGCTGCGTTGGATGCAATACAATCACAAATAACTCCAAATTGCCCTGAATATGAACTTATTGAAACTAGAAAACAAGAATTACAGCAAGATGTAGATTCTTTAGAAGAAGAGAAAATATCCGCATTGACTAAAATGTTTGCAAAACTTAATGTAGATTATCAAAAATTATTAGAAGAAAACCAAGCTTTACGAACTCAAATGCAAAATCAGCAAGTATTAGCATCTAGAAGATTAAAATCTGTTGAACGTATTTATGCCAGTCAAATACATACAGCTAAAACTACAATCAACTCTTTAGAATCAAAAAATTCAATCTTATCAGACAGGGTAGCTAATACACGAAAAGCATACTTACAAGCTTCTAAAAATTTATCAAGAATAGAACAGTCACATAAACAACTAAAGCGGAGATCAAGATTAGACATTGTGGCATCCAAACAACTAGAATCTGATTATGATAACCTTAAGGATTCAAACCTTAAATATCAAAAGGAATTGAAATCTAAGAATAAGCAGATTGAACAGCAAGATCTTAAGATTTTAGAATTGTCTAATCGTTTGGATGAAACCGTCAAACAATCGAATATTGCATCTAAAGATGTATCAAACCGTGATATAGAAATTAAGGATTTGCAAAGAGATTTGTCATCATGCCGCCGTCAAATTTCTGAATATCAAAATGCTTATGCTGAACTATATGCATCCGCTATTGGTGTAGATTTCAATAAACTAAATATTACTGCATCTACAAAGATAGATGATATCAAAAAGCAGATCAGTGATAATTCCATTATTCAACAAAATGTTTCTTATCTATCATCTGAAGTTGATGAAACTGCTTTAGATGTATTAGATGATGATTTAGTAACACTATAAACTTCAAATAGAGGTGTAATATATGAATATCAGAGCAAATCGTTCTGCTGTAACATCTAGACGTTCTAGCATTACATCTAATGTTAGAAACAGACAAAATATTACAGCAAGTACAATTAATCTGTCCCCTGAAAAACGAGCATTCGCAGCTCAACTTCGTAAAAACTACGGTTCCACTCCTGTAATGGCTGCAACAAATACTTCTAACATCATGGCAAGACCAGATTTCTTGGAATTGTTACCGATGTTTGTACAAAAATTATTGATTCTAGATGTATTTGGTTCTGTAGCAATGAGATCTCGTCAACAATTGATTCCATACTTCAAATTTGTTGCTGAGAATACAAAAGGTCAAACACACGCTGGTGATATCTTATCCAGTCCATTTGCTAATAGACAAGGCATTGATCCAAACTTCACAGGTCGTGTAGTTAAAAATGAACTTGTAGCTGAAGGTGCAACTATCTCCTTTAATGAGGCTAAAACAGACATCATTGAAAATCTTGCATACTTACCTGTACTACCAGGATCCGTTACTGTTACAACTAAAGCAACTAACGGAGTAGTATCTAAAATCATTGATAACGGTGTAGGTGCATTGATGCTAAATGGTGCAGAAGTTGGTTACATCAATTACAGTAATGGTCAAATTTGTATCACAACTGCAAAAATGAGTGAAAACGCACCTACCGCAGAAGCCGGTTCTTCTATTACAGCTACATACCAATATGACAATGAAACTGTTGGACCTCATGTTGAAAGCAACCTAGCTCATGGCCAATATGGTGCATTTATGGGTAAAGGTGAACTACAACTTGATGAAATCAACTTGGTTGCAGAAGCTCGTCAGCTAGCTTGCTACTGGAGCATCTATTCTGCATTTGCTGCACAACAAGAATATGGCAGCAACATCGGTGATATTGCAAAAGAAGCAGCATTCTCTGAACTAACCGCCGAAATCAACTCTTGGGGCTTTGATGAACTACGTAAAGCAGCTTCTTACAAACCTCAATTTAACTGGGATGCATCTCCAGTACTAAACGGTTCTGTTGTACCAACTGATTACTTGAATATGTTTAAACTAAAACTAAATCAAGCAGCAGCTGCTACTTACCAAGAAACACGTCTATCTCAACCAAATAGATTGATTGTAGGTACTAACGTAGCTTCTTATATCGGCATGATTAACGGATTCCAAGCAGCTCCAACAGAAGATAACGTTGGTCCATATAAAGCTGGTACATTGGATCAATTTGAAGTATATGTTGATCCTAACTACGATCCAAACTTGTATGTCATGAGTTGTAAATCCACAGATATACGCCGTAACTCTGCATTGTTTGGTGAGTATATGCCACTGACAAACACTGATGCAATTGGCTTAGCAAACAGCTCCGTCCAACAAGGTTATGCTACTATGTGCGCTATGAAAGTTGTTAACCCTGCATCTGTTGTATCAGGCAGAATCGTAGGCACATTCTAAATTTAAACGAAATTAAATACAGTTACATTCATAAATCTTTCTAAACTTAATCACATTTAATCACAACTAGAGGCTTGACGATTTGTCAAGCCTCTTCTTTTTGTGTTATTTTGACCATACCCAGACATTGTTCCCGCTATCAAATACTTGTACGTACCCATGGTCTGCCATTATTTGAGTTTCCGATTTTGATAAATCAATAGAATCATATTTCAAAAATTTCTTAATATTATGCTTTTGAGCATTCATACGATGGTAGGCTTTATCTGTTTTTGTATCAACCCATACATATCCCGGTTCGGATATATGATCTAATTGAAATCCAAGTATTGGGTAGATTTTTCCAGATGTGCGAGCTCTATCTGAAAAAGATATGATTTTAAACGGGTTGTAAGTATCAACGAAGTATTTAAATAGTTTGCTAGCTCCTCCAATAACTGTAGTGTATAAAGAATTACAAAATCGTAATAATTCTATAGAATTTTCTAAGTAACCTATAGATTTTCTAGATTTTCCAAATGTCATAATGCTGACTAATTCATCTCCATAATATAGACCTAGATTAATTGAAGATGATACATACCCTTGCCTATGATTTGTATTTAGAAATGTATAAGCTAGGGAATTATCTATCAGTTTGATTTTACAATGCCTAGCGTATATCTTTATATCATCAATCTGTAATCTATGTTGTATGATAGATTTCATAATATCTTGCTTATGTATCCAATCATATCCAAACAGATGCAATAGTTGAATATTTTGTTGTTGGCATAAATCGGTTTTGTCTTTATGGTAATTTTTAGATATACCTAAATCATACCCTATGATTGATTTAGTAGTATTGTGGGTTGCAGTTGGATCACATTCAATAGCAAACCGATATTCTGGTAAATATATATCAAGCTCTTTAGGACGTATAATCGCTCTTGTATTGTGTACTATTTTACTGGATGTAATTGTCTTGATATAATTTATGACTTCTTGTTCCATTGTAGATACATATTTCTTAACAAGATGTTCACTATTTTTAGTAGCAAGTTTATGCTGTATTGTGCTTATAGCCATATTTAAGTCCTTAGATAGCTGGTAATATGTTGGAGCTATATCTCCATACGTATTTCTAATCCATTGCTCCGGATTAGAACTAAATGATTCCCATTCGATAAATATATCCGGGTGAACTAAGGTAGTTCTAGTTCTAGCAATGTAACTACATTCGTCAGAACAGGTTTCAGTACCATTAAACATTTGTTGGCCGGATAGTTCAAATGGTTTACCGCATATCTTACATATCCTATAGTGCGGACCACTACAATATTTCTGATTAGATATGTTAGTTTCAAACTCTTTACCACAATATGCACATAATTTAGTAAATGTGCTAGTAGCGCGATTCCATCCATATTCTAAGTTTTTGATGTTCTCTTTAATGGCTGCATTTCGTTTAATTTTCGTACATTCTTCAGAACAGCAAGGTATCGAATTATTGATTAGTTGTTCCCGTGTTACTTCAAACTCTTTACCGCATATTTCGCATTGTTTGAAATGTACATCATAGCATACATCAGTAGTAGGACATGTTGCTAAGAACTCTTTTCCACATTCCTTACAAATTCGTTTCCAACGTTTTCCAGCGCAATTTTTACATGTATGAGTATTTGCATCTTTTTCACATTCATATTCAAATTCATGCCCACAGGTGTCACAAATCGCTTTGTGTAATTTTCCACAATATGAATTTCTTGCAGTCTTAGGTGTAAACAATTCTCCACAGCATTTGCACGCTTTTTGAATATTTGGTTTGCCTGAGGATCTAGCTAGCTTTAAACATTCGAGATTATCACATACATTTGATACTTGTGCCTCACACACTTGTTCAAATTGTTTTCCACATATACGACATGTTTTAATTTTAATATTTCTACAATACTTTTGTCTAGGATGGTCCGTTTCAAATTCTTGACCACAGCCTACACATTTACGTCTATATTTCAATTATATATCACCTCTAATGTATACTGTTATTAACGATTCATAATTAAAGGCTTGACGATTTGTCAAGCCTCTTCTTTTTAAGTTATCTACTAATATCAGACTTCTATAAATGTTCCACACTTAAGACATCGAGTAGATATTTCTACGAGAGTACCATCTGAATAAACGCTCTTCGTCTCTGTATCACTATAACCACACTCCGGGCAGGTTTTTCCAAAATCTACTCTTCTATTCCACACCTTCGCAGCTTCTTCTTTTGCGCAATAATCTAATGATTCTTCTATTGATCCTGTGGTGAGTTCACATTCGATACACTTAATATGTATATTTCTAATACCATATACGAACTTTGCTTCACCACCACATAGAGGGCACGTTTTTAGATTGAATTCTTTCATATACAGCTCTCCCTTCTTTTATCTATCTACATCAATGATCTTTTCAAATAGTAAACATTGCTGCATATTTTCATTATGCATATCCGAACGAAAGAATAATGTGGCGATTATTGTATTTGAACTGACATTCTCAAATTCTGTCTCAATCATGCGTATTAAATCTTCTTTTGTTAAACTTTTATAGCCTCGCATATTTTAACTCCTTTTGTTCTACTTATTAAAAATTAAATACTTTAAATATATTCCAAGATAGTTGAGGTCCAACACTTTCATGACCATTGTTTACAATGGCATCAATGTATGATATTGCAAACCATAATGTAAATAATATTCCAATAAATGTGATAGACCATAGTATGATTTTT
>ULWQ01052153.1_pt1 | contig 117894 bp, 116 predicted proteins | sample 1960491 | NCBI WGS metagenome assembly ULWQ01 (sample SAMEA4835816, study PRJEB28245) | human gut metagenome | biome: gut microbiome; material: fecal sample | place: Denmark | collected 2008
TCATATAAATTAGTAAGCAATTAAATTTTATTGCTTGAATTTGTTGAAAAATCAGAAAAATATGATATAATATAATAGTTAGTTTAATAGTAATATATGAAAGTTACTTGAATGGAGGATTAAAAATGAATGTAAAAGTAGATAAGCAAGAAAATTCAAAAGTAGTATTAGAGTTTACAATGGATAAAGAAACTTTTGAAAAAGAACTAGACAAAGCATTTCATAAAAATGCAAAGTATTTTAAGGTACCTGGTTTTAGAAATGGTAAAGTACCAAGAAATGTTGTAGAGAAAGTATATGGTGAAGGTGTTCTATATGAAACAGTTATTGAAGATAACGTAGATGATGAATATAGAAAGGCTGTAGAAGATAATAAATTGGAAGTAGTATCTAAACCTGAACTTGACGTAAAACAAATTGGTAAAGGTAAAGATTTAATATATACAGTTACCTTATTTGTAAAACCTGAAGCTACTGTAAAAAAATATAAAGGCTTAGAAGTTAAAAAAATTGATTCTAAAGTATCAAAAAAAGAAGTAGATGCTGCAATTGAATCTGATAGACAAAAAAATGCAAGAGTTGTATCTGTAGATGACAGAGATCTACAAAAAGATGATATTTCTACAATTGATTTTGAAGGCTTCGTTGACGGTGTAGCTTTTGAAGGTGGTAAAGCTGAAAATTTTGAACTTACAATTGGTAGTGGACAATTTATACCTGGATTTGAAGATCAATTAATTGGTATGAAAATAGGAGAAGAAAGAGAAATAAATGTAACATTTCCTAAAGAATACCATGCCGAAAATCTAGCAGGTAAACCAGCAATGTTTAAAGTAAAACTAATAAGTATAAAATCTAAAATTTTACCTGAACTTGATGATGAATTTGCAAAAGATGTTTCTGAATTTGAAACTTTAGCAGATTATAGAAAAGATGTTGAAAAGAAAGTAAAAAAACAAAAAGAAGAGAGTGCTAAAAATCAAAAGGAAATTGCTGTAATCGATAAATTAGTTGAAAATACAGAAGTTGTAATTCCTGAATCTATGATTGATGACGAAGTTGAAAGTATGTCAAATCAATTTGCTTCTAATTTAGCATATCAAGGATTAGATCTTAAAACTTATTGTATGTATATGAATACAACTGAAGAAGAATTTAAGAAAAACTTAAGACCTGAAGCAGAAAAAAATGTTAAATTAAAACTTGCACTAGATGCTATTGAAAAGCTTGAGGATATAAAAGTTGAAGCAAAAGAAATAGATGAAAAAATAGATGAATTAAAAAAACAATACGGATCTGAAAATACAAATGACGATTTAAATAAAAATGAGAATGTAAGACATTATATGGAAGAAAAAATAAAACAAGATAAACTTATGAAAATAATTGTAGACTCTGCAATTGAAAAATAATAGTAGGAGGTTATATAAATGGAAAAAAATAGTTTAGTACCTTATGTTATTGAACAAACAAGTAAAGGGGAAAGATCTTATGATATTTTCTCTAGACTTTTAAAAGAAAGAATAATATTTTTATCTGAACAGGTTGATAGTGCATCTGCATCTGTTGTAATTGCTCAATTATTATTCTTAGATGCAGAGGATCCTGGTAAAGATATTTATCTATATATTAATAGTCCTGGTGGAAGTATAACTGATGGAATGGCTATATATGATACTATGCAATACATTAAATCTGATGTTTGTACAATTTGTGTTGGTCTTGCAGCAAGCATGGGTTCTGTATTACTTGCTGCAGGTAAAAAGGGAAAAAGGTATGCATTACCTAATTCTGAAGTACTAATTCATCAACCTTTAATTGCAGGTGGTGGTCTTTCAGGTCAAACAACTGAAATAAAAATACATGCAGATCATATGGTTAAAACTAGAGAAAAACTAAATAAAATTTTAAGTGAAAGAACAGGTCAACCATTGGATGTTATTGAAAAAGACACTGAAAGAGATAATTATATGACTGCTGAAGAGGCAAAGAAATACGGACTTATTGATGAAATAATGACTAATATAAACGATATAGTTAAGGAGAAATAATATATGGGAAAAAAAGGAAAATCTTCATATGATGATATGATTTTTTGTTCTTTTTGTGGTAGACTTAGGGAAGAAGTAAATAAAATGATAGAAGGCCCTGAGTCTATCTATATTTGTGATGATTGCGTAGAAATGTGTCATAAAATTATGCATAATCAAGAAGTTCCTTTAACAGGCGATGATGTGTCATCTAAAAATAAAGAACTTGTGGAGGGAAAAGATTTACCTTCACCAGAAGAAATAAAAAAAGTTTTAGATGAATATGTAATTGGTCAAGATGCTGCAAAAAGAGTTTTGGCTGTTTCTGTATATAATCATTACAAAAGAATCAGAAATCAAGATAAATTAGATGATGTTGAAATACAAAAGAGTAATATTTTATTACTTGGACCTACAGGTTGTGGAAAAACATTACTTGCTCAGACATTAGCTAAAATTTTACATGTACCTTTTGCAATAGCAGATGCAACAACATTAACCGAAGCTGGATATGTTGGTGAAGACGTCGAAAATATATTATTAAGACTTATTCAGGCAGCAGATTTTGATATTCAAAAAGCTGAAAAAGGAATTATATATATTGACGAATTGGACAAGATTACTAGAAAATCTGAAAATCCTTCAATTACACGTGATGTAAGTGGCGAGGGAGTACAACAAGCTCTTCTTAAGATAATAGAGGGAACAGTTGCTAATGTTCCGCCACAAGGTGGAAGAAAACATCCACAACAAGAATTTATAAAAATTGATACGAAGAATATCTTGTTTATTTGTGGTGGGGCTTTTGATGGTTTAGAGAAGATAATAGAAGCAAGAACTAATACTAAATCAATGGGATTTGGAGCCAAAGTTGAGGAAAAAGAAAATGTAGACGTTGGTAAAGTTTTCTCAGAAGTTCAACCTCAAGATATAATTAAATTTGGATTAATACCTGAACTTGTTGGACGTTTACCAATTATTACAAGTTTAAACAACCTTGATAAGAACGCATTAATAGATATTCTTACGAAACCTAAAAATGCTATTGTTAAACAATATAAAAAATTATTTAAGATGGATAATGTTAAACTAGATATTCATAAAGGTGCCATAGAAAGAGTTGTTGAACTTGCTTCAGAGAGAAAAACAGGAGCAAGGGGACTTAGAGCTATAATGGAAAACTCAATGATGGAGGCAATGTATGAAGTACCATCTGATAAAAATATCGTAAAATGTACAATAACTAAAGATGTTATAGATGGTAAAGGAAAACCAATATATGAATACAAGAAATAATTATAAATATATAAAAATCACACTATTATTAAAATAGTGTGATTTTAAAATTCTATGCCTCTAAAGTTGTTCTTTCAAGTTTAGCCGTATTAGTATTTATGTTTATTTCAATAATTTTATAAAGAAATTGCTGATTACAGATTTTAACATATTTTCCAACGGTAGCCTTAAAAAAACTTTTATTGTGAAATTTAAAAGATTTAGCGTACATTTTACTTGCAATATCTTCATATGCTACTGAAATATATCTTGTTGAAAGATATGCCGTATTAGCTTTCATTTTAATAGGAAATGATTTAGTGTGATTCGAATTATCTGGGTTTTCATCTAATTCAATATTTTTTTCATCTTCATTGGAATTATTATTTTTGGGCTGTATGACAGCCTGAATAGTATTTATTCCAAGAGCAAGACACTGCATAACAAATTCGAGATCAGCAGAACAAATGGTTAAATCTTCTTTATCAACATTTTCAAGAGCAGAGGTAATTATTAAAAGATCGTGTATATAACTACAGCTATTTTTGTCATACGCTTTGTTTTCAGCTACGTATTTTATGTTATATTTCTTCCTGTTGTTTAATAAAAAGACCAATAAATAAAATACATCCATACTTTGTATTTTAATCAATTCTTCCAGATTAACTGATAAAAATATTTTCTTTATATTTGGATCAAATAATATATTTAAACCAATCTTTTCTTCAAACATATATACAAAATACGATGTGTCTATAACAAGACTTTTTGTTTTAGGAGCTACAATATTATCTTTAAGCTCTTCACAATAATTAAGTAATTTATTTTTATACTCCTCTCTAATAAAAATGCGAAAATTTCTCTTAATACATTCCAGCATTAAATCAAAATTATCTGTTTTTACAAATAAGTTCTTGCATTTTTTTAATTTACTTACAAGGCATAATACAAAATTTCTGTAGCAGGCACCTGCTTTATGGCTGTCACCTACTGAATAAATGGTTGGAAAATCAATATATTCAACTTTAGATGATGTAGACAACAGTTCTATAATTGTATACAATTGATTAAAGTTGAAATTCCGTTTTATTTCTTTAAGTAAAAATGTAGGAATTATAATTTTTCCAATCGAGTCATTGTTGAGATCACTTGCAATTGATGGTGCATTATTTGGTTCTAATGCATCAATAGCATAGACTACTGATTTTTTCATTATTTCACTCCTTTTATATAATACAACAAAAGCGTATGATAATTTACATAATTATACCACATGTTTGCATAATATGTCAACTATATTGTTGTGCATATATAAAAAATATGATATAATTATTTGGGTGATTATTTTAATGTATTTTAGCCTTAAATCAGATATAGAAAAAAATCAATGTGATTACGTAGCATCAAACATATTGGTAGAAAAAAAATCTAAATTTATAGCATATATATTTAATATTTCTTGTAAGAATGAGGCAGAAGACTATTTAGAAAGAATAAAAATGGAAAATAAAGATGCAAGGCATATTGTATATATATATTCATACTTAGATAAAATTACTAATATTCCAGTAATTAATTTTTCAGATGATGGAGAGCCTCAAGGTACAGGTACAAAAGCTATTTATGAACTTATATCAAAAGAAAGAATAACTAATATATGTATTGTAATTGTAAGGTATTTTGGAGGAATTTTGCTTGGAGCAGGACCTCTTTCAAGAGCATATTTAAATTCTTTTAGAGGTACACTGATAAAATGTGATAAGTATGAAATTTTAAATTACGATATAGAAGAATATACTATTGAATATTGCAAGTATGAGAATTTTAAAAATAAAGTGAGCGAATATATAGATAAAAGACTTATTATTATTGACAGTGTAAAGTTTAATGAAAAGATAGATATATTAATTAAAATTGAGAGGACAAACAAAGAACAAATAATGAAGAAAATAAATGAAATTTTATTTTAAATAAAAAACGTTGAAGAAAAATTATTCTCCAACGTTTTATTATCTTACTTATTAACAATATATGAAGATATTAAGCAAAAAGGTTCTATAATATTCATTTTGAGGTGTAAATAAAAATAGATCTATATTTACTTAATCCTTTCTTATGCGCCAACAGATGAGCCAGGTTGCAATAAGAATACAAATACAAATTATATGTACAACAATATCACTTTCTGTAGGAGATAATGAATATCCAGTATATTCAATGTTTTCTATTGTAACATCTTTATTATCATATTTAGTTGTTAATTCTACTTTTTTATTCGTAAATTCTTTAATATCCTCTATTGAAATTGTTTCATCTTTTTCACCAAACTCTTTGGTGGTAACTTTAAAGTTCAAATTGATACGGCCAATATCATGATCACTTAAAATATTAACTGTATTTGGACTTTTATTATAATCATAAGTTACAATAATATTGTCGTTATTACATGATGGGAAAACTAGCATGATGAAAATAACACCAATTAAAAGAAATGCTAACTTTTTTAATTTCATTTTTCCACTCTCCTAAAAAATTATTTTATAGAACAGTATAAATAACTGTACTTGCATTATATCATATATACATAATTTTTTCAAGATTGCACATGCAGAACAAATATTCTATTTTTACCCAAAAAGAGTTGACAAACATTTGTTTATATTATATAATTGCTTTGTAAAGAACAAAGGTTCATGAGGTGGTTATATATGAAAAGAAAAAGTAGAATAAAAATAGTATCAAAAAAAAGATTTATAACAAATATTTTTGTTATTTTAATATTAGGGATATGTATAAGTTTTTTTACAAGTAAAAGCTTCGGAAAGAAAGAAATTCACACATATCAATATACTGTAGCAAGTAGTGATACTCTTTGGAATATATCAAAAAATGTATGTAAAAATAGTGATGATAATTCTATATCTATTCAAGATGTAGTTAAAGATATAAAAAGTAGAAATAATTTATCTGATAGCTCAATATATGTTGGACAAGTTTTAAATATTCCAATATACTAATTGTTTGACAAGCGTTCAAATAAGTGGTATAATTTTAATATGCAGGATATATATTTTTGATATAATTATTAAGGAGGTATAATATGGCTTGGATTAGAGCTGATATTACAAACAAATTTGCACATCTTGATGTAGAAAATGTTATGCAGATTGAATCAATCTTAAAACGGCAGTTATATGATAAAGAAGCAACAGCGAATATAAATCTTGATTTTGATGAAGTATATAATAATAGTATATATACTTCGTATGAATCAATTTTAGGTTTATTAAAGTTTATGAAACTTTATAACGTATCTGTTGATTGCATTCTCTTCACAGGTCATGCAGGCAATGGACATAGAGCACCAACAAGGGCAATTGCAAAAAAGCTTACCGAAAAAACAGAAAAAAATGTCATTATCGTGGATATTTTATCTTTGTTTTCTTCAACAGTAGCTAAACTTAATGATAAAGCATGGGTTACATTATCAAGAAGTAAACTTGGACAAAATATTTGGAATAAAGTGGTAAGAGGTGAAATCGATCCAGAAAAAACGGGATTTGATATAGCTCCTATATTTAAAATTCTTTATTCAAAAAAGCTTAAAAAGCTGATTAATAAAATTGCTCCAAAAGTTGTTCTTTCAACCTATCCATATTCCAATGCAATTCTTTCAAAAATTGCAGAAGATAATCCTTGTATTAAGTTTGCAGGAGTTGTTGTTACAGACATTGAAATGTTAGGCTTTGCTATGTCTTCCTATGGAGATGTAAGTAATTTACACTATTTTGTCGCTTCAAAAGCATCTTGGGAGAATGGTCTTAAAATTTATCCATATTTGAAGGATTCAAAAGGACCTATATATATAGGAACAAATCCATGTTTCTTCGATGGAGAAGCTGATTCATCAAATATCGTACCAGATACTGTTCTTTTCGTTCCAGGAAGTGCAGAAGGTCTTGGTATGGGTATAAAGGTCCTTCCAAAACTTGCAAGGTTCTGCAAAGAAAATAACAAGAAGCTTATATGTATTTCTGGTCAGGGAAAGCCATATAATTTTGCCAAAAAAATTCACGCAAATTACAAGTCTACAATGTCACTTTTTAAGTATGTTGCGTCAAGCGACTTGAAAAAGCTTATATCATCTTGTGAAGTTGTAATTGGTAAAGCTGGAGGAAATATGTCATCTGAATTTGTTTCTAAATCTGGATGCAAGATATTTTATGCGTCAATTAAAGGTCAGGAAACAGATAATGCTAAATATTATAGTGATTTAGGAATTGCAACAAATGTAGGAAATGATACAAAAAAGCTTTTCAATGCAATAATTGAGAAACCATGTACACCAAGCATATATAGAGCTGGTATTATTTCAAAATCTGCAGTTGATACAATTGTAGATACAGTAATTCCATATTTGGGCTAAAAAGTAAAGCTAGGATAAAATTAATCCTAGCTTTACTTTATATATTTTTCCTATTTAAAGGATTTTTTGAAAGAGCATCTTTTACTTGTTCATTATCAACATGAGTATATATTTCAGTAGTTGAAATACTTTCATGTCCTAAAACCTGTTGTAATGATCTTATATCAACTTTTCCATACTTCAACATAAGAGTAGCTGCTGTATGCCTTAGTTTATGTGGAGAATATTTTTTAGGATCAAGACCTGCTTGCATTACATATTTTTTTACAATCATCTCAACCATTCTATTACTAATTCTTTTACCAAAACTACTTATAAATAGAGCATCACGATCTTTTAGATTATCCTTTGGCCTAACTTTAATGTAATCATCAATAGCGGATTTACAGGCTTCATTTAAATATAAACTACGTTCTTTATTTCCTTTACCAATTACACTTAATGAAGTTCCTTTTATGTCCTTTATATTTATATTTACAAGCTCAGATAAACGAAGCCCACAGTTTAAGAAAAGTGTTATAATAGCATAGTCCCTTTTTTCAAATTTTCCATCGATGGAGTGGAGGAGAGAGAGGCTCTCATCTAAAGTTAAATATTTTGGATTTCTTTTTTCTAATCTTGGCATTTCAAGTTCAACAGTTGGATTTATTTCTAGAGCTTTTTCTTTAAAACACAAATAATTAAAAAAAGATTTTAATGCAGAAACTTTTCTAGATCTAGTTGTAGCTTTATCTGAATTATTTGATAAATAATCTAAATAATTATACATATCATTTAATTTAATTTTTTTTATAAAATTTATATCAATATCTTTAATATCTATTTTATTTAAATCTGATTTATCTAAATTGTATAAATCTGCTTTAAAAAATCTAAATGCATTTCTTAAATCGTAATAATATTCTTTAACGGTATTTTTAGATCTGTTTTGTATGTTTTTCATATACATTAAGAAATTTTTTATATATTCTGGTACATCATCATACATTTATATATCACCTCAAAAAACGGTGCTCTAAAATCGATTTTAAGGCATTTTTATCATCAAGGGTATATAGTTACATGTCAGTATAAATGTTATAAACAGACTTAAAATGAAAATAAAGCTAATTTTTACTATATATATTAAAAATTTATAATTCTGTAATTAATTTATTATACATTTTATTTTTTATATATAATAATATAAAAGTTATAGTAAATTAATATAAATAGTATAATATATCTAAATAATACTATATATTGAAATTTTAGTCAATAACTTCTCATCTTATTTTTACAAAACTTAGATAATACAAATCAAATGTAATCAGTTTTCTTATAATATAAAAAAGTTTTAAAAAAAATGTAAAAAAATAGTAAAATTTATTTTTTTATGTTATAATATGAAAAAGGAATTATGACTTAAAATATTTACCATATATATTTGATACAATTAGCGAGAAATACATTTGGATATAGTGAATATTTTAAAAATAAAGAAAATAAAGATTTGTATTTGGTGTTTGCTTTTTATAAAACTAATATTTATAGAACTGTGTATAAAGAAATAAAAAAATTATTATAGCTAAAAAGGGAGTAAAAAATGAAAGATATAATTATTATAGGAACTGGAAAAGCAGGATTTTTGCATTATTATTCATATAAAAAGTTTGAAAAAATAGGAAAAATTTATTTCGTAAATATTAATGGTAAAATAAAAAATGAAAATATAAAAGATTCAAAAGTATATTCTAGTATAGAAAAAACAATAAAAGAAGAAAAGTTAAAGGTTAACAATATTATTGTTGATATTTGTACTCCGAGAAGCGTATTTTTTGATATTATAATGGAATGTAAAAAATTAAATATTAGAGATATATTAGTCGAAAAACCGTTTATTGTTGATAAAAACTTTTTTGAAAAAAATGATGATTTAAATATCGCAATGGTACATAATTATGAGTATTCAAAAATTGTTATGAAAATCAAAGAATATATTGTGAAAAAAGAATTAAAACCAGTTATTATTTATACAAACTTTTCTAAAAACAGAATAGAAGAAAGCTTCAATGGTAGAGGAATGTATAAAAAAGTTACAAGGAATATAGAACATGAGATACCACATCAAGTATACATCTCACAGGTTTTGCTAGATAATCCTAAAGATACCCAAGTATTATTAGAAGAGGAAAAAAATATGGAAAATGAAAATAGAATATTAGAAAAACATGGATATAGCAAAATCTTTGCGAAGAAAAATGATGTTTATGTAATTCATGAAAGTGATTTTACAACTAATACTAAAATTAGAGAAGTAATTGTTGTATGTGAAAATAATATTGTTGTTAAGGGAGATTTTTTATTTTATGATAAAAATTTGAATAAATTAAAAGATGGAGATATCTCTGTTATTCAAAATAATAAAGTAATATATAGTGAGAATATTGATTTTGATGATAATATGTATGAATGTTTATTAGATATATATAAATACTTTAATGCAGGTGTAATATCACAAAAATATATAAATGAAATAAAAGAGTTCTCAAGTGAAATGAATTTATATTTATAAAAGATGTAGGAACTTATTAATATGAAAATTGTTTTAGTATAAGTAGGGAAGATGCTATTTTAGAAAGGTACAGAAATAAAATATTAAAATATTAAAATGTATTTAAAATAGAAAAGTAAATATACAAAAATATTTCATTAAAATATAAAAAATGAAATTTAAAATTAGAAATTTAGTAATTAAAATTTAAAATTAATTTAGATTTTGTTTAAAGTTAAATTTTTTATATAAATTTTTATAAGCAAACATTTGTTAAAATGTTTGTAAATAATTTTACATTATAATTTTAAAATTTGTTTATAAACATTATATAGTTTTAGATTACAAATCTATAATATAATTTTATAATTATAAGCTAATAATTCTAGGCATTTGTTAAAAGCACTTAAAAAAGCCAAAAAAGCGACGCTCTAAAATCGATTTTAAGGCATTTTTATTATCAAGGGCATATAGTTACTATGTCAGTATAAATGTTATAAAATGACTTAAAATGAAAAAAAGGCTAATTTTACTAGATCTATTAAAATTTATAATAAAGTATATCAAAAGTTATAATAAATTAATATAAATAGCATAATTTACCTAAACTTCTTACCTTATTTTCACAAAATTATTATTTTGCGCAATTATAGAAAAAATTAAAAAGGTGTTTTTTATACACCTCTTACATCTCTTCTTTTCATAATTTAAATATTCTCTTAATAAATGAAAACATCTTATTATACCATTTATTATTTTCTAACTTTGCAATTGCATTTTCATTTTCTACATTAGTGTTAGTTTTAGTTTTAAATAAGTCTTTTGAATCATATTTTTCTTGAATTTCGTTTATAAAATTTTGTTCGTTTAATTCATGAAGCTTTTCCATTAAATCTTTTTGTTCTTTACTTAGTAAATATTCCATATTTATATACGATAATATTACTATTGTATTTCTGTCAAACCTTTGTTCTTCTAATCGCTTGCTTTCATCATATTTCCACATATATTCTTTATCTTTATGTTTTTTTATACCTTTTAGTACATCCTCTGGTATTTTATTTAATTCTTCTTTAGATAGATGATTAAGCACCTCATCTACTTCTACTAGACATTTTTCAAATTCCACTAATATTTCACACCTTGCTCTTTCTTCTTATTTTTTTCTTTAGATAACGTCTTTTCTACTCCGCTTTATTTCAGAGGTTGTAATTTTGTAATTTTTATCTAAATTTGCAATATCTGTTGAATCTATATTTTGAGTTTTACCTTCTTTTGAATTTTCTTTAACAACTGAAAAAACATATTCTAAGTTTTCTTTACTTTCTTTTGTTAAATTTGGTACATAAAGCTCACTTAATTTTGTATTATTTGTAAGAAAATAAGATCCGATCCATTCTGCATTAGGCGCGTCAATTTTTTTCAGACTTTTATTATTTTCCAAAACATCATTACCAATATATGTAACGTTGGGGACCTCAATGTTACTTAATTGTACATTATATCTAAGAAAACAATCCCCAATTTCCTTTAAATTAGGAGCCTCAAATTTTTCTAGTCCTTTATTATTCTGCAAAACACCATACTTAATACTTGTTACATTTGGTGCAACAAGTTTACTTAATTTTTCATTATACCCAAGAAAATTATCCCCTAGATTTGTTAAATTTTCATTTGTGTAACCTATTATACTATTACTTTCTTTGTTTATTTCTATAGTTATTGGTTTATCAGAGCTTTTTTCTTTAATTGTAATTGTCTTTGTTTTTTGTTCACTATTATTGTTATTTGCCATTTCTATTGAATCTATGTTTTTAAAACCATCTATAAAACTATCCCTTCCTAAAGATATATCATATAAACTTAACGTTTTATTTTCTTTATCTAAAATAAAATAATCAATTAATTCTTGTTTTTCTGGTTCTAATTTAATTACATCGCCATGATCTATAATTACGTTACCCGGACAATAGTAATTACCATTAATTTCCATATTGTATTTATAATATTTTCCGTCTCCTGCAACAACATAGTTCGGTATATTAAAAGCTTCAATATTAGATTTATTTAATGTCATTCCCCTTTGTAACAACAATTTTTCAAAACTTTGTGTAAGTCCTGGTGCTATTCTATCTAAGTCGTTTCCATATGTTGCGTCTGGATTGTTTACTCTATGATTATATCTATTTTTTATTGAGACAATACTATTTTGAGATTTAGTAAATTGGATTCCCATAACTGATGTTCCGTATTCATCTTCTCTTTTAGGATTCTTAAAATCTTTTCTTTTTATTTCTTCTGCATCTTTTTTCACAGCCCAAAATACAACATAGCTATTTAGCCTACCACCACGAAAAGTACATAATTCTTCGCCTGTTTTATAATATTTTTTAAAACTTTGAATTTCTTCTTCTGAATTACATTCATACAAATTATATCCATTCTCATCTAAAAGTTGATATGGCGTTTTTTCTCCAATTATTTCTGGTTTTTCTTTTTCTACGTCAATTTTACTATATATATAATTTTTAAATTCTTCTTCTAAATCATTATTAACTATATCATCATATAACGTTCTGCTATTTGTAGCAAATGTAGATTTTAAAACCTTTGTTAATAATCCTTCTTGTTCTAGTAATGTTGGAAAAATACTTCTACAAAAATGCATAAATTTTTCACCATATAATTTTTTTATTCTATTTAGTTCTTTTGAATTAGACATTTCATTTTACCTCTATCCATATAACCTTTTTAGATATATTTCCAAATTGTTTATTACAACTTTTATAATATCAATATCTGTTAAATCTATATCCTTTTTTCCATATGTATCTTCTAAAGTTCCAAATGCATAATTTGTGCTAAAGCCCTCATATCTTGGATTTAACAATTCTGCAGACATATATATGTAATCCCCAATTTGGGGCTTTTTATCTATATCAAAAAATTCTAAATTTAAAGTATAATTATTTTCCTTGGTGTCTTTTAAATTATATATATCTCCATCAATGTTAATTATTTTTAACTTTACCATTTAACATCATCTCATTTCTATACCAATATATAATATATTTTACTATAAAGAATATTGAATTACAATATAAAAGTTGGGATAAATAAAATTTAATTATAAAAAGTACTCTAGAATAAAAAAATAGATGCCCCTATATTGCTATAGAGGCGATCATAAGAGGTTGATATATGAAAACTAAGGTTTTTCCCTAGTTCGGCATGCTTTTTATTTTTGCCAAATTCCTATATTATTTGTTTTGGCTTGTTTTTGTGCATTTACTAGTTCATTTAAAAGACTTGTATTTGCTTTTTCAACATTTAATATTGCAAGACCATCTTTTAAAAGTTTTTGATTATATAGATTTCCATCTACATACAAGTATACACATAAAGTATTGTCTTGAACTTTTACATTATCAAAAGCGATTGTTACTTTTTTATTTGATAAATCTGAATTAAGTTTATCTTTAATATCTAAGCCTGATTTTTTATAATCAATACCAATTAAAGATGCTTTATAGTTTTTATCATTAGCATTAATAATAATATTTTTATTATCATCTACTCCAACTACAGTAACCTCTTTTGATTTTTCAAGTTTATTTAAAGCTCTAAGTTCAGCAGATAAAACATTTGTTATTTTTACATCATTTATGTTTACTGAAGATTTAACTTCTGAAGCATTTGTTGTATTACTAACATTTTGATTTATATTTACATCTTTCTTTTCTTCAACTACGTTTGATGTAGAATTAGATACGTTATCTTCTTTCACATCTTGTAAACTGTTTGATTGCTCAACTTGTTGCTCGCTTTGAGTGTCATTTTTTGCTACTAAAGTATCTTGGGGGTTATTGTTTTTGTTACTTGATAAATAAATGTACAATCCACCGACAACTAACACTAAAGATAAAGCGATAGTAAATGCTGCAGGCCCATATTGTTTGATATAAAACGTAGATTTATTATCATAGTACATAACAAAACACCTCCTTAATTTCAATAACAACACCTTACATTTATTATTATAGCACGTTATTTATGTAAAGTCAATAGTTTTGTTAAAAAAATATTTCAAAATTATGTATATTAAATATCTGCGTTATGCCACACATTTTGCACATCATCATTTTCTTCTAATTTGTCCAAGAAATTATTAAGCTTTTCTTCCTCTTCTTCAGATAATTCCTTTTTTATATTAGGAATTTGTTTTATTTGAGCTTCTTCAAGTTTAATTCCTTTTTCTTGAAGTGCTTCAAGTAAATCAGAAAAAACTTTAGGATCACATAGGACTTCTATGTATTCTTCATCAGATATGAAATCATCTGCTCCATTGTCTAAAACTTCTAACATTAATTCATCTTCATTAATTGAGTCATTTTTTTCAATTAAAAAGTAACCCTTTTTGTCAAACATATAACCAACTGATCCTGTTTGACCAAGACTTCCACCTGATTTACTAAATATATGACGAATATCAGCAGCAGCTCTATTTTTATTATCTGTTAAAGCTTCAACAATAACAGAAACACCATATGGTCCAAAACCTTCATATGTTATTTCTTCATAATTTGCAGCACTTGTATCACCAATTGCTTTTTGAATACATCTATTTATATTATCATTTGGCATATTTTGAGCTTTAGCCTTTGCAACTACGTCTTTTAACTTTCTATTTACGTTTATATCTCCGCTATTACCTGTTTTAACTGCAATAGTGATTTCTTTTCCAAGCTTTGAAAAGATATTTGCTTTCTTAGCATCACTTGCTTCTTTTTTTCTTTTAATATTATTCCATTTGCTATGTCCTGACATATTAATTTCCTCCCTTTAATATAAAACAACAAAAAATTGTTTAATCACTTAATATATTTTAACATATTTTTTCCTTTTTGTGTAGTATTTAAAGCAATATTTTAAAAGCATTATGTAATTTTTCGATATTTTTTTACTTTTTTCGATATATTGTTACCGTATATTTACTATTTCCCCTATATTTTCCGTTAGCATCAAAATCATCATTAGATTTATATGTAAAGGCAGTAAGCTCTATTTCAGAGGATATGTTAGGAGTTTTTTTATCTCCAACCAGTTTTATAGATGAACATATGGTATTATCCTTCATTTCTTCACTTGTAATATGGTAATACCTTTTTCCAGGTACAAGATTAATATCATCATATAAGTAGCATTGTATTTCAGGATACATTAAATATGCTTGATCTGGATTTAAAATAGTCTGGTCAATAACAGTTCCATCATTCATCGTAAATTTTAAGTTATATCCAATCCTATATTTATCGACATCTGAATATTTATTTAAGTAATCTTTCCATACCAAGTTAAAATTAGAGCCCGATATTTGTTCCTCATTTGTATATACTGCATAAAATATTCCTAAAACTTCTTCTGGATCCCAACCGCAATAATAGTCTTTTACAAGTTTTTTATAATTTCCCTCTTTAACATATAGCCCAACCACTATGGGATTATCATCCACATATTTGGAATCTATTTCTAAATTATTATTTTCATTATTTTCTATATTTTCTACAACTTCATTTTCCTCTTTAGTAGCATTTAAATTCTCTTCTATGTTGTCATCTTTCTTGTGCATTATAGTTGTAATATATACCAAAAGGCATATAGATATTACAACTATTAAAGTAAGTGATACAAGAATAAAAATTTTATTTTTTTTATTTTTTATATTTTTCATAAATTCACCTTATTTATTTATATAAAACCTTATACATATGATATGAGTCCATAACTTTTTTTAAATATTTTTCAGTTTCTTTATACGGCAAAGAAATGTTATTGTAACTTGATATATCCTTATCTATAATTCCTTGTTCAATCCATTTATCAACATTTCCCATTCCCGCATTATATGCACATATTGCTAAATAATAGTTACCATTATACCTTTTTATAAGATCACTAAAATATTTACAGCCAAGAGATATATTTACATTTTCGTCATAAATATTTTCTCCAACTTCATCTACTATGTTTGTTTTATTATTTATATCTGTTGCAGTAGAATCAATAATTTGCATTAATCCCTTTGCATCTTTATTTGAAGTAGCATCCTTTTTAAAGCCACTTTCTGTTTTTATAATTGCCATTACAAGATAAGGATCTATATTATTTTTACTTGCCTCTTCTTTTACTATACTAAAATGATTAAGAGGATAAATTACATTTTTTAAAATTACATATCCACATAAAATTACCAAAATAATAGAAAGTAAGCAAATTAATACAATTTTTATAATTCTTTTTTTCTTCATATTTATATCAAAACCTCTTTATTACACTTATATAAAATTTTATATACTTTAATGTGCATCATACCATGATTTACCTACATTAAGATCAATAGTTAAAGGAACCTTTAATGATACAACATTTTCCATTTCTTTTTTCATAATAGATTTTACTTTATCTTCTTCATCAGGAATAACTTCAATTATAAGTTCATCATGAACTTGCATAATTAATTTTGATTTAAGATTATTATCTTTTAGAGCTTTATATATTCTATTCATTGCTATTTTAATTATATCTGCCGCTGTTCCTTGAATAGGTGTATTCATAGCAATTCGTTTTCCAAATTCTACAATATTTTTATTTTTTTCCTTAAGTTCAGGAATATATCTTCTTCTATTAAATAATGTAGAAACATAGCCGTTTTCTGTTGCCTCTTTAACAATATTATTCATAAACTCATGAATACCTTGATACTTATTTAAATATTTTTCAATATATTCAGTTGCTTTTTTTCTAGAAGTTCCTATATTTTTAGCAAGTCCAAATCCACTTATACCATATACTATACCAAAATTTACTGCTTTAGCATGTGATCTCATTTCATCAGTTACTTCATTTAAAGGAACATCAAAAACTTGTGAAGCCGTTGTTTTATGAATATCAATTCCTTCATTAAATGAATTAATCATAACTGAATCATTTGCAACGTCAGCAAGAACTCTAAGTTCTATTTGGCTATAATCAGCATCCATTATACTATTATTGTTTTGTCCAACAAAAAAACTACGTATCTTTTTACCAATTTGTAATCTTATAGGTATATTTTGAAGATTTGGTTCTACACTACTAAGTCTTCCAGTAGTCGTAACTGTCTGCATAAAAGTAGTATGTATTCTTCCATCTTCATCTATTTTTTCTTTTAATGAATCAACATATGTAGTTTTTAATTTATTTAATTGTCTGTATTCAAGTAACTTTGGAATTATATCATGATATTCTTCTAATTTTTCTAAAACGTCTTTATCTGTTGAATATCCAGTTTTTGTCTTTTTTACTACAGGAAGCCCCAATTTTTCAAATAAAACTTTTCCAAGTTGTTGTGTAGAATTAATATTAAAATTTTCTCCAGCAAGAGTATAGATAGTATTTTCTAAATCATTTAATTTTTGAGTTATTTCTATATCAAATTCTTTCAATTTTTCTTTATCTATATACATTCCCACATTTTCCATGCTTGCCAAAGTCTCTGCAAGAGGCATTTCAATATCATTAAACAAAGATAACATATTTACCTCTTCCAATTTCTTTATTATAACATCATATGATAAATATATTCCTTTTAAGTAACTACATATAATGTTTTTTTCATTATCATCCAAAAATTCTTTTTTTGAATTATCAATACTATCAAAAAAAGAAATCTGCACAGCTTCTTTTTTATAATTTAAATTTAATGTTATATTAAAAAGATCATTTAAAACATTTGAAATAGAATTATGACTGTTGTTACTATTTAATAAATAGTATGCAATCATTAAATCATAATCAAATCCTTGTATATTATCTGATATTTTATTGTTAAATAAATATAGCAAATCTTGTTTTATATTGTATCCAATTTTTTTACAGCTTGAAGTTGAAAATGCTTTTAAGATATATGTTAATGAATCATTACCAAGACTATCTATATTTATAACATAGATGGTATCATCTTTATGATTATATATTGCAAAAAAATCCTTATCGTTTATATTTATGCTACTAGTAAAATTCTTAGATGAAATATTAAAATTATATGATATTTTGTCGTTCTTAAACATTTGTTCTAGTGTGAACTTATACTTATCATAATTTACATTATCTATAGTTATTATATCTTTTATACTAGTATCAATTTTAGGTTCATTACTAGTTTTATTTTCCTCTTCAATCGAAATATCAGAAAAATCATACTTAGATAAAAATTTATTAAATTCTAAATCTTTAAATAATTTATATAGTTCCTCTTTATTTACCTCTGTTAATTTTGCCTTGTCATAGTCAACCTTGATTGGTACATTAATATCAATTGTAGCTAATGTATGACTAAGGTTTGCCATATCCTTATCTAATAATAATTTTTCTTTTACTTTAGGCTTTAATTCAATATTATCTATATTATTATATATATACTCTATATTTCCATAATTTTGAATTAAACTGTACGCTGTCTTCTCGCCTACTCCTTTAACCCCTGGAATATTATCTGAGGCATCTCCCATAAGTGATTTAACTTCAATTACTTGATAAGGTTCTATTCCATATTTTTCTTTTAATTTTTGAGGATCAAAAACAGTATATTCTGTTTTACCTGGTTTATTTGAAGGCATTACAACAGCTGTTAAACTTGAAATTAATTGAAATGAATCTCTATCTCCAGTAAGTATATATGTATATACATTATTTTTTTCATTTGTATTTGAAATAGTTCCTAAAATATCATCTGCTTCATATCCTTCCAGCTCAATAATTGGTACATTCATCGCCATTAATATTTTCTTTATAACTGGCATTTGTTCCTTTAATTCCTCTGGCATAGCATGTCTTGTACCTTTATACTCTTTATACATTTCATGTCTAAATGTAGGAGCTTTTAAATCAAATGATACAACAACATAGTCAGGTTTAAATCTATCTAATGTCATCCAATAAATATTTAAAAATGCATATAAAGCATTAGTATGTATATTTAGTATACTAGATGTCATACGCATATTCATAAGTCCATAATATGCTCTATTCATTATACTATTTCCATCTATTATTAAGAATTTTTTGTTTTCCATATTCTAACCTCACATTACTATTTTTTCTTTAATATATAACAGTTATTCTAACATATTTATATTCTTATTTCAACCGATATATTGTGAAAAATATGTTAAAAGAACTACTGTTTTGTTATATATACAGTAGTTCTTAAATAATATATTACACAAACATTTCCCAGACGATATTTGCAACTTCTTCTCCTCTATTTGTAAGGGAAATATTTTTAGATGTTATATTAACTAAATTATCTTTTTTTAAAGAATTAAACTCAGTATTAAATATATCAAATATATCAGTACCGAATTTTTGCTTAAATTCGGATATTTCAATTCCTTTAGAAAGTCTTAATTTTAGAATGATATACTCTTTCATAAGTGAAAGTTTATCTAATTCTTCAGTTTCAACAACTATATTTTTATTATTTTTTATTCCATCAATATATTTATCTATATTTGAAGTTTTTCTGTATCTTTTTAAATTAAAAAACGATGAGGCATTAACTCCAAATCCTATATATTTTTCTTGATTCCAATAACAAAGATTATGCTTCGATTCAAATCCTGGATATGCATAATTAGAAATTTCATATTTAACAAATCCATTATCTTGTAATCTTTTATTTAATTCTTCACGCATTTTATATTCTTCATCTTCATTACAAAGTGATACAAATCCCTCTTTAAGCAAAAAATCAAGTCTTGTGTTTTCATGGACTTCCAAGTTATATACAGATATATGCTTTATATTAAATTCATCTTTTAATTTTATTACACTATTTAATGTTTCTTTAAAACCAGAAAGATTTAATCCAGGAAGTGGATAAATTAAATCTACAGAAATATTTTTAAAACCTACAGCATTTGCATTTTTTAGAACCTCTTTAAAATCATTAAAGGTATGAAGTCTCCCTATATTTCTAAGAATTTTGTCATGAGTAGATTGCAAGCCAATGCTTAATCTATTTATTCCTAAATTATAGTATTTTTCTAATTTATCTAAAGAGGCACTATTGGGATTTATCTCAATAGTAATCTCCTTTATTTCTTTTTCATCTGTAACAAATAGTTTTAAAGTATTAAGTATTTTTTCAATATATTCAACTTTTATTAATGATGGTGTGCCTCCACCAAAATATATTGTTGATATGTTGTATTCACTTAATATTTCTGCATTTTGTAATATTTCAAGGCATACAGTATCTATATATTCTTGAATTAAATTTTCTTTATTTTCATAAGATACAAAATCACAATAAAAACATTTTTTTTTACAAAATGGAATATGTATATATATCCCTATATTTTCTCTCATTTTTTTCACCTGTGTAAATATATCATATATCTTTAATATATTCAATGACTATTTGACATAAGTTCAAAAATAATGTATAATATATTATAGAAATTTAAATAAATAGAGGAGAATAAATTTATGAAACTAATAAGAATAATTCTTAAACTTAAGAAATACTTTGAATATTACAATGTTTATAACGGCGTGGTAGAAGACAAATATCATTTTACATCACTAAAAAGTGAAAATTTTGATGTTGTATTCTATGATGAAAAGGACTTCTGCTATAGAATAATTGATAAAAGCATGAGGGGCACAGATATTCCTTCAAAAAGAAATATCATACATGATTTAAGTATCATATGTGATAATGAAAGTTTTGAAATAAAAAAACTTTTTAATTCACTTGGAAGGATAAAAAGAAAAATTATAATTAAATTGTCAAAAAACTTTAAGAAATTTGAGTGCTATATGACACCCTATATTTCTTATTAAAGTCCTAAAGAGGTATTCATTAATTTGAGTACCTCTTATATTTTGTATTTTTTTTATTACTAAAACATATATTGTTATAGTTTATAAAAAGATGATATAAAAGGTGATCTAATGAAAAAATTTAAAACTTTTGTAATAAATACAGTAATATTATCTATTGCCTCCTTAATTATGAATATAGTTGGTATGGGATTTAGTGTATATATTTCTAATAAAATTGGGACTGAAGCTTTAGGAGTTTATCAATTAATAATATCTATATATACATTTGCAATTACACTTGCAACATCAGGTATATCAATAGCAGTAACTCATTTAGTATCTGAAAAGCTTGCTTTAAAAGAATACTCAGAGGTAAAAAAAATAACAAAACAGTCTGTAGTTTTAAGCTTTTTTATGGGATGTTTTGCAATGATTATCTTAATACTTTGCTCAGAATTTTTAACAACTAAATTCTTACATTCTAAGATATCACCAAATTCATTAATTTTAATTGCAATAAGCCTTCCTCCACTTGCTGTATCTGCAAGTGTTAATGGATATTTTTCTGCTGTTACAAGAGTAATTAAAAGTGCTTCGGCAAATTTTATAGAACAATTCTTTAAAATTATAATATCTATCTACTTTTTTAATATGATACTTCCTTCCTCACTTGAAAATGCGTGCCTATCTCTTGTTTTGGGTTCACTTTTATCTGAGTTTATTTCATTTATATATCTTATGCTTATGTATAAAATTGATAAGAAAAGATATAAAGAGGTTAGAAATAAAAACAAAACATACTACAAAGAAATAATAAAAATATCATGCCCTGTTGCAATAACATCATATATAAGATCAGGTCTTTCAACTTTAAAGCAAATTATAATTCCAATTAGACTTGAGAAATCAGGTATATCTTGTGAAGTTGCATTATCACAATACGGAATGATTACTGGCATGGTTATGCAATTAGTATGGTTTCCTTGTCTTTTTATAAATGTATTTGCAGGACTACTAATACCTGAATATTCAAGACTTAATGCCTTAAATAGCAAAAAAAGAATAAATAATGTAACGACTAAAATATTTAAATTTACATTGCTTTTTTCAGTTTTGATTTTTGGAATATTTTTTACTTTTGCAGATGAACTTAGTATTGCTATATATAGCAAAATGGAGGTTGCAGGATATATCAAAATTATCGCACCATTAGTTTTAATTATGTATATAGATAATGTCGTTGATGGAATGCTTAAAGGATTAAATAAACAGGTAGCTGTTATGAAATGTAACATTTTAGATTTATTTATTAGTATAATACTTATGTATATTTTACTTCCTATATATGGAATATATGGTTATATTATTGTTCTTTTTACAAGTGAAATATTAAATGGAACTATTAGTATTATACAACTTATAAAAGCAACAAATGTGAAATTAGATATTGTATCTATTCTTTTAAAGCCACTTTTATGTATATTATTATCTAACATCGCAATTAGATATCTTTCTATTTCATATAATGGAAAAATAATTTCTTTAGTATATGGAATACTAATATATATTTTAATATATATTTTTCTTTTATTTGTTACGTCTACATTTACAAAAAAAGACTTAAAGCTGTAATTTACATTAATAGTTATACATCATTTAGAATATTAATAGATCTTTTATCATATTATTTTTTAAGGAGTGTGATGTGAATGAATCCATTTGAATTAAAACCTATGGATATAAACAAAAGTATTAAAAATTGGTGTGAACTTTATCCAAAATCATATAATATATGTGAAATAAGTCCATACACAAAAACTAGAATTGTTCTTATGAATGGAACGGAATTTGAAGCTGTAAAATTTTCTCATCAGTTTTCAAGAAATTGTAATAATAATGATTTAAGACGTGAACTTGCTCTATTAAGAAATATTGAACAGCAGCAACAAAAGAAAATAAGTAATTTAAAGCCTAAAAAAGAAACACTACTTGAACATACAATAACTTACGAACAATTAGCTGTTGATCTTACTGCAAGACTTGCACAACGTGATCCTGATCAAAATGTTGTAAACGCTCTTAATTTTGCACTTTTAGAAGATTTTGATCATTTATACCGTTATTCTGACTTACTTGAAATGGAATATGGAATACTACCAGAAAAATTAGTTGGTAGATATACAGAAATAATGCCAGGAAGACCTACTATAGCACATCATAGATATCCTTTTGATAATGTAAAATGTGCTACTAATTACAAGGATGCAGATTTAATTACAAAACTTGACATTGCAATAATTACAGCTGCAGAACAACAAACTATGAATTATTACATGAATATAGGTGCTTTTTATTCTTCTGACATTGGACGTAAATTATATCAAGAAATTGGTATGGTTGAGGAAGAACATGTAACTCAATACGAAAGTTTAATGGATCCTAATATGTCATGGCTTGAGAATTTACTTATGCACGAATATACTGAATGTTATCTATATTATTCTTGTATGATGGATGAAACAGATCCTTGTATAAAGAAATTATGGGAGTGCTATTTTGAATTTGAAGTTGCTCATCTTCATAAATCGGCAGAGCTGCTAAAAAAATACGAAAATAAAGAATGGCAAGAAGTTATATGTGATGGTACTTTCCCTGAACTTCTAAAACTTGGGCCTAACATTGAATATGTAAGAAGAATACTTGAAAAAACTGTAAGTTATACTTCTGTTAGGGAAGATTATTTGTTACTTGAAGATATTCCGGATAATTTTGAATTTTTTATGTATCAAGATATTGTAAATAACAATGTAAATCAAGTTCCAAGTCACATGGTTATTAATGAATACATTAGAAAACATGGTTGCGATTATAGATTTGAGGTTGACGAAAATCCAATAAAATTATTACGTGATAGAAGATGTGATAATACGTGCGTTGGAAGATATCCAATGAAAAAATGTGAATTAATGCTAAAAAAGAATTGTGATTGCTAGACTAACAATTATATATATGATATAATTGTTTGGCAAAGGAGGAAATAAATATATGAAAAAGCATGGAAAAATCTCAAAGGGAATTTTAATTTTAATAATTGTTATTTGCGTTTTAGCTGTATTAGTTGCCTCAGCTGTTGGAGTATATTTTTTTGATAAACAAAACAAAATAAATCAAGAAAAAATCTTAGACGATGTTGCAAATTCTATGTATACATCATCAAACTTTGATAGTGAAACTAAAACAACTGGGAAGTTTGCAATAGTTGAAAATGCGTTAAAAGAATATTATACTGAGTATTTAAATACATCTAATGATTTAGTTTCAATATATTCTAAAAATTTACTTGCAAATTCTTTAACTGCGTCAAATATTTCAAGTGATGGCCCTGAATTTACTAAGACTAAAGAAAATATTAACAAAATTAAAGAAACTGAGACATCAACTTTAGCTAAATATGATGAATTAATTTCAGACGAATATATAAGTTCAAAAGCAAGCGAGCTTAATTTATCTGAATATTACTCAAATTTATTTATTGATAGAATAAATCAAAATTTAAAGGTAAAAGAAGATGTTAATACGTTAAAGGAAATTGTATCAGAATATGATAAATGGTTAGATGATATTAATAATGTTTTGGCTTTCCTAAATACCAATAAAGATAATTGGAAAATTAGTGGAAATAACGTTATGTTTACTAATGTTAAGCTTGTATCTCAATATAATTCTTTAATTAGCGATTTAAGCAAACAAGAATCAGTTCTTAACATTAAACTAAAATCTTTAAAGACTAATTAATGAAGTTTACTGTATAAAAAATAGCCCTTTTATTTTGGGCTATTTTTTATAATTATTTGAGATTTCAATTATTTTATCTAATCTATGTTTCAATCCAGATTTTGTCAGTTTATTTTCTACATTTGTTTTGCTTGCAATAAAAGCTAAGCTTTTATCTGGATATTTTTCTCTTAATTGAGCTACATATTTTAATTTTTCTTCTAGTCTATCATATTCTCCACATTTCTTTAAATTCTTGATTGCTTCTAATTGTTTTACACTACTTGCAATCGTTTTTGATAAGTTAGCTGTTTCACAATTTATTGTTCTGTTTATATTATTTTTTACTTGTTTTTCAACACGTATTTGTTCAAACTTTAGAACTGAGTTATTTGCTTCAAGAAGTCCTAAAAATGTTGCAATTTGATCTGAATCTTTTATATAAATCACATAATTATTAGAATTTTTTCTTTTTAATATTTTAGGAGTAAATTCAAGTACTGATAATATATCGTATATATATTCTGTACATGCTTTATTTTTAAATGATATTTCAAGATGATAGTCTAAAGAGGGATTTACAACACATCCTGAACTTAAAAAAACTCCTTTTAGTACATATTTTATTTCATCTTCGTTTAATTTGGAAATATCAAAAAATTGACTATACTCATCTTTTAAGTCGTTTTTTTTATTTGTTTGAGTAAGCATTTCTCCAAAGCTTTCATATTTTATTTTATCCAATTTTTTAGTGTTTTTCTCTATGCTATTTAAAATTTCATTTTTTATTTCTTCTGAAAACGACATATAACCACCCTATCATTTCCACCATAATCTTTAATACTCTCAATAATACTATATTCTTTATATTTTTTTATCTCTAATTGTATTTTATTTAGCTGATCGTATCCTATTTCAAATATGATTATTCCTTTATCGTTTAAATACTCTCTTGCATCTTTTAATATTTTTCTGTAAAAATTCATTCCATCTTTTCCACCATCTAAAGCCAGTACTGGTTCCTTTTTTACACTTTCATCAAGTGTTAAAACTACATCAGAATTAATATATGGTGGATTCGATACTATCATATCATATTTTATATTTGAATCCTTTAATTTAGAAAATAGATCAGACTTTATTATATTGCACTTATCCTCTACTCCATTTCCTTTTATATTTTTAGCTGTAACTAAAAGGGCTTCTGCAGAAATATCTATCAAATCAACGTGCTTTATATCAGAATTTTTTGCAATCGATATTCCAAGGCAACCACTTCCTGTACACATATCAAGCATTGTATTACATTTTTCACTATCTATGTACGATATTGCTTTTTCTACTAATATTTCACTATCAACTCTTGGAATTAAAACATTAGAATTTACAAAGTATTTTTCTTTATAAAAATTTGTATAACCTATAACATATGCAATGGGTAAATTATCTTTATACAATTTATTTAACATTATATTTGCCTTTATTTGTTCGTTATAATTTAATGTTATACTATCCATATTAGTAAATATTTCATTAGAATTTATATCTTTTATTGAAGAAAATATTAATATTGCATCTTTAATTTCAAAAACTTTTTTTATTTTTTTATTATATGATAAATAGTTTTTTATAAATGTATTAATTGTTATTTCTTTGTTTCCATTAATACACCCAAATAACGTATATATTGCAAGTTGAATTTTGTCATCACTTGGTTCTCTTGTAGTTATGAATTGAATAGACATTGCAGGATAAGCAAGAAATTTTAAGAAGTTTGGTAAATATTCTGTATACATTATTAATTCATAAGAAAAGCCTGCCAAAAACGGTAATAGAGCTACTTGTATAATAGTTTTAAATATTAGATTGTTTGATGGAATAATCATAGTTATTGCAATTATTAAAATAAATAAATAAACGACAAAGTTTCCACCACATCTTGCATGAAACCTTGAATATTTTTTTACATTTTCTACAGTTATATTCTTTTTTTCTAATTTTTCATATGCATTAGCTACTTTATGCTCAGCTCCGTGATACTCAAATAAAGTTTTTAGAGAGTCAATTTTTGCAAGAAGTAATAAATATATAACAAAGGCACACGTTTGCATAATTGCCTGCGATATATTACGTATATTTACTGAAAGGAATTTTGATATAAAATTCGGTATTGCAGCAACTAAAACAAGAATAAGAGTAATTGATATTATGTACGCACTTACTACTTCAAACTTATCAATTTCAACTTTTTCATTTGAATTTTTTTCTAATATTTCCTGAGAAGATTTAAGTACATATGGTACTGATGATGCAATCATATTTTTCATACTTATTATTCCACGTATTATAGGTACATCATATATTGTAAATCTATCCTCGTCAATGTTATTTTGACGTTCATTAATTTCCACATAAACATTATTGTTATTATCTACTCTACCTACAGCTTCTCTTTTTTTATTTCTTAACATTAAGCCATTGAATAAGGCCATTCCTCCAACTTTTTCTTTTCTTTTCTTCATATAATTTCTCCAAAAAATAAAAGGGTACCCAAAAGCACCCTATCTAATCTTTAAATTAAGCTTTTTTTCCATATTTTTCCATGAATTTAGCAGCTCTTCCTTGACTAGACATAGCTTGCTTTTGACCAGTGAAAAATGGATGACATTTACTGCAAGTATCTACTTTCATATCTTTTTTTGTAGATCCTACTTCTATAACGTTACCACAAACACATTTAATTTGTGTTTTTTCATAATTTGGTTGTATATCTTTTTTCATATCTATTCACCTTCCTATATATCAAGTAATTAAATTTACTAATATATTTTAGCATATATTTTTATAAAAAACAAGACTTTGAGTAATATTTGTAAAAAATATTCCAATACTCAAATTTATATACATGATATATAGGTATTTAAATTATATCATAATAGTAGTACAAATAAACTAAACAATATATATAACATACAATATATAAAGGAGGTGAAGTATGAAAAACATATATTATAACAATTTTATTCCAAAACAAATGCTGAATAAATTTTTATGCTGCTATCCTGGTAAATTACATGTAAACAACTCACACTATGTAACAGGAAAAGATTTAATTTTCTTTTCAAAGCTTATGTGCGTTGAAAATGAATTAACTAATATTACTGGTTGCTGTAACAATTTATGTTGCAATATAAAAAGCCTTTTTAAAAGATGTTAGATATTTTTGTCGAAATATTGTTTTTTTGCAAAAACTATGTTATACTTTTTGATAGTTAACAATATTATATTATAAGGTTATTCAGGGGGAAGAGTATATATGAGAAAATTTGTTGTAAAAGGTCCTTGTAAATTAAAAGGCGAAGTGACAATTTCTGGTGCAAAAAATGCTGCTGTAGCCATTATTCCAGCTACCTTACTTGTAAAGGGAAAATGTCACCTTGAAAACGTTCCGAATATAAGTGATATAAGAGCGTATTATGAGATATTAGAGTCTTTGGGCTCTAAAATTGAACATGTTTCAGATAATGAAGTAATAATAGATAATTCAAACGTATCCTCTGCTATAGCGTCTTATGAATTAACAAGTAAATTTAGAGCTTCATATTATTTACTTGGTGCATTACTTGGAAGATTTGATAATGTACAAATCAGCTTACCTGGTGGATGTAATTTAGGAGCAAGACCTATAGATCAACATATCAAAGCATTTGAAAGCCTTGGTGCAACTGTCGAAGTAAAAAGAGGTAATGTTTATGCAAATAGAAAAGAAAGACTTAAAGGAAATAACATATTTTTAGATGTTGTAAGTGTTGGAGCTACAATGAATGCAATACTTGCGGCAACACTTGCAAGTGGTAGTACAACTATTGAAAATTGTGCAAAAGAACCACATGTTGTTGATCTTGCTAACTTCTTAAATTCTATGGGAGCAAATATAAAAGGTGCAGGAACTGATACAATAAAAGTTACAGGAGTTGATAGTCTACAACAAAAATCTAGCTACTCTATTATTCCTGATCAAATTGAGGCTGGTACATTCATGGTTGCTGCTGCAGTTACAAAAGGTGATGTTTTAATAAAAAACTGTATTCCAAAACATTTAGAACCAATTACTTCAAAATTAATTGAAGCTGGTGCAACTGTTGAAGAACATTCTACATCTGTAAGAGTAAAAATGGATAAAACTCCAAAAGCATTTAGTGTAAAAACAATGCCATACCCTGGTTTTCCAACTGATATGCAACCACAAATGTGTATTTTGCTTACAGTTTGTGATGGAACAGGTATTATTGTAGAAAGCATTTGGAGTTCAAGATTTCAATATACAGATGAACTTGCAAAAATGGGAGCTGATATTTCTGCACATGGTTCAACAGCAATTGTAAAAGGTGTTGAAAAACTATATAGTGCTCCTGTTCAGGCTCATGATTTAAGAGCTGGTGCAGCAATGATAATTGCTGGTCTAATTGCAGAAGGTACAACAGAAGTATATAATATTGAACATATTTTAAGAGGATATGAAAATATTGCAATGAAATTTAATAATCTTGGTGCAGATATTAAGCTTATAGATGATAATTCTATGCAAGGTGAAAATAATGCTTAATATTCATCCTCTTTATAGCTCTAGTTCTGGAAATATGTTCCATATCGGAACTGAAAAAACAAATATACTATTAGACGTGGGCGTCTCATACAAAGCAATTAATGAGGGCTTAAAACAAATTGATAAAAGTTTAATGGATATATCTGCTGTTTTAATAACTCATGAACATGTTGATCATATTAAAGGTTTATCTCTTCTTTGTAGGAAAAATAATATTCCTATATATGCTTGCGGAAAAACTGCCCAATATTTAAAAGACATGCTAAATGATAAAAATATACCAGCAGATATATACTCAGTAAATTATGGACAACCTTTTAAAATAAAAGATATAGAAATTACACCTTTTGAAACATCACACGATGCTGTATGTCCATGTGGTTATAACATTATAACTGGCAATGAGAGTTTAACTTACGCTACAGATCTGGGATATGTTTCAGATGAAGTATTTGAATATTTAAAACTTGCAAATTATATTGTACTTGAAGCAAATTATGATAAAACTATGCTTGATTTTGGTAAATATCCTTATCCACTAAAACATAGAATAAAAAGTTTGACTGGTCATTTATCTAACGATGATGCTGCTATGACCGTTGCAAGACTTGCTAACATAGGTAAAGATAACTTTTTATTTGCTCATCTTAGCCAAAATAATAATAATCCAGATATTTTGATTAACACATTAGAAGATGAGCTTATTAAAAATGATATTCCTCTTTCAAACGTTAATTTAAATATTGCTTCGAAAACTCTTTCTTGTGAGGTATATAATATATGATAAATATTAAAATAATGTGTGTTGGTAAAATTAAAGATAAAAATCTTTTGAGTCTTATAAATGAATATCAAAAAAGAATTTCAAAATATGCAAAACTTGAAATTATTGATGTTGAAGATGAAAAAATTCCATCTTCCCTATCTAGTATGGATATGGAAAATATTAAAGAAAAAGAAAGTAACAAAATAATAAATAAATTAGAGAAATTAAATAAACCATACATTATAGCTTTAGATTTATCTGGAAATGAACTAACATCGCCTGATTTTTCAGATAAAATTCAAAATATAGCTTTAAATGGATACTCAACAATAGTATTTTTAATTGGTGGAAGCTTAGGAATGTCAAACAAGCTTATACAAATGTCCAATTATAAGGTGTGTTTTTCAAAGCTTACATTCCCACATCAATTAATTAGGTTATTTTTACTAGAACAAATTTTTAGGGCATTTAAAATTTCAAATAATGAAACTTATCATCATTAAAAAATGAATTGAATAGGAGGTTAAAATGAAGTCTACAGGAATTGTTAGAAAAGTTGATGAACTTGGAAGAATAGTTCTTCCATCTGAACTTAGAAAAAGTCTTGGAATTGAAGTAAAAGATTCACTTGAAATATATACAAGTGGTGATTCTGTTATACTAAAAAAATATCTTCCTGCTTGTGTGTTTTGCGGTGAAGCCAATGACATTATAACATTTAAAGGAAAAAACATCTGTAAAAATTGTTTAAGACAAGTTTCGAAATAATTCTTGCACTTCATATTTTCATTAATATGGAGTGCAATTTTATATTTATGTAGTGTAATTTTATATTTACCTATTGACATCTTAATAATTAAGATTTATAATTTAAATATATTATATATACACGTTTATATATAAAATTTTATATTTAGGAGTGTCTTTATGAAACATTTTAGCAAATTTTTATTATCTTTGACATTATGTACTCTTACACTGCTCATATGTTCAATTGTATTTGAATTTTCAAATATACTTATTTTTCTATTCTCCATAATTTGTATAATATCTTTTATATTATATTTATGGATAACTATAACAAATCGCAGATTATTTAAAAAGGAAAAAAACATTTTTTTATTCCCAAAAGAAAAACTAATTCTGCTAACATTTGGCGATGAAAAATCAAATACTTATTATACAATTAAATATTCAAAGCAATGGATTAAGGAAATAAATTTCATGAAAAAATATAATTCAAATATACGAATATCAATATCATCCGGTATATATGTAAAAGATGATTCATATTATATTTTAAGAAAAAAAACATATGAACCCCATAATTTTATGGAAATACAAAATTATATCTATAATAATATGAGTTTGTAATGTAGAGTGTGACAGTTAATTCTGTCACACTTTTTATATTATTTTGGCAGGTATTCCAACAGCAGTACAATTTTCTTTAATATTATGCAATACAACTGAATTAGCACCAATTTTCACATTGTCACCAATTGTTATATTGCCCAGTACTTTGCTTCCACATCCAACCATAACATTGTCTTTTAATGTTGGGTGCCTTTTAGCTTTATCTTTTCCCGTTCCCCCTAATGTTACTCCATGATAAATTGTACAATTATCCCCTATAACCGCTGTCTCACCTATTACAATTCCCATTCCATGATCCATAAATAACCTATTTCCTATTTTAGCTCCCGGATGAATTTCAATACCAGTTTTAAATCTTGATCTTTGAGAAACAAATCTTGCAAGGAAAAAAAATTTATGCTGGTATAAAAAATGTGCTATTCTATGATCAACTATAGCACGAAATCCAGGATATAGTAAAATAATAGAAATTAATGATCTTGCAGCTGGATCTTTATCTTTAATATTTTTTGCATCTAAATATAAGTTCTTTAGAAAAAGAAAAAAACATTTCATTTATATCACCTATTTCTGGCTATATATTATTATATGAAATGTTTAAATTTAAGTTACATATTAATTCTATCTATGCTTACAGGCATATGTGTTAAGTCATCTGTTGTTACAATAAGTCCGTTTAAAAATGCTTCATTTTGACTGCACTCATATTTTGCATAAGCTCCTTCAACAAATCTTTTTAAGGCAACTTCTTTTTTTAGGCCGATAACACTATCTTTAGGGCCTGTCATACCAATATCTGTTATATACGCAGTGCCGTTTGATAAAATCGTTTCATCTGCTGTAGCAACGTGTGTATGTGTACCAAAAACACAGGTAACTTTACCATCAAGAAAATATCCCATAGCTATTTTTTCTGCAGTTGCTTCGGCATGAAAATCAATGAAAATATAATCTGCTCCAGACTTTTTTACTTCTTCTATTTGAGATAAGATACATTTAAAAGGATCGCTAGTATTTTTTTCTAATATGTCACCCATTTCAGCTTTACCAATCAAATTAATTACCCCAATTTTTTTATCATTTTTTTCTTTTACAACATTATTATTACCATTTAAATTTGTTATATTAGCAGGAATTAATAAGTCTTTAAAGTTTATATATTCACTTGCCATCTCCTTTCTATAATAAACATGATTTCCCATCGTTATAACATCTGCACCACAAGCTTTTATTTTATCATATTCTTGCTTTCTAAGTCCTTTTCCGTTAGCAGAGTTTTCGCCGTTTACAATGCAAAAATCTATGTTATTTTTTTTAATTAAATTTGGAAGCTCTTTTTGTAATTTTTCCACTCCACTTTTTCCTACGACATCTCCAATAATTAAAAAATTCATTCTTCTCTCCTTTATTACTTCTATTTATCTTTCTTTGTTTGGATATAATATGTTATTTCAGCTAAAATATTATCCGGCGTAAATTTACTAAAAAATCTAGCAAGTTTTATTGTAAATCCTGGTACAATAACAAGTTTTTTCTTAAATAACATATCCACAGCATATTTTGCAACATATTCACTTGATAATGGTCTTACAGCAAACTTTACACCTGCAGTATTATTGAAATTTGTATTTACAGGTCCAGGACATAGAACACTAACAGATACTCCTGATTTACTTTTCTTTAGTTCTTTTCTTATAGCTTGCGTCAATTTTACCACATATGACTTGGATGCATAATATGAACTCATAAGTGGTCCTGGCATGAAACCTGCAATAGAACCAACATTTAAAATATATCCTGAATCTCTTTTTTTCATATCTTTTAAAAATAATTTAGTCAAAATATCACATGCAAGTATGTTTACATTAATCATTTCAATTTCTTTATTCATATCTAAAATATCAAAATTGCCATACATTCCAAAGCCTGCATTATTTATTAAAACATCAATATTTTCATCTTTGAAATTTTCATATAACTTTACACAATTATCTACAACAGATAAATCCATACAAGCAATTTGAACGTTTGTTTTTATTTCTTTTTTTAAATTTTCTAATGCTTGTCTATTTCTTGCTACTACTATTATATCATAGCCCCTTTTAGCTAAATATTTTGATATTTCATACCCTATACCAGATGAGGCACCTGTAACTAAAGCTTTCATATATATACCCTCTCTCCATGTATATTATATCATCAAAAAAAATATAAGTAAATAATATTACTTATATTTTTTCTTAGATTTTATTTAAAATCATCTAGTTAATCTATATAATTTAATTCTTTCTGAAATTTTTATGATAATTAAAGTTATAAAATAAATAATGAAATATAAAAATACCGAACTAAAAAATGGTATAGCCAAAAATATAGCGAAGCAGCATGAAATTGCATAAATTGATAAGTACATCGACTCTCCTTCTTTTTTTAATGAATTATTATCTACAATATAATGCTGCGAATATATTGTATCATAAACTGTAATATTTTGTTGCTTTACTATTATTGTTATATCATCCCCTGCCTGAATTTCGCTTCTATCATATTTTGAAAGTGCGATTATCTCTTCTTTATTTTTTTCAACTATGCTCTCTATCCGATTGTATATTTTTTCACTATCATGATCAATGATCAAATCAGTAGAAAGATCAACAGCTAGAATTGATATAAAGAATATTACAGCGGTAAATAAAATAAGCTTTCCCATATTAATATCGATAAAATGATGAATTTTTTTAATTTTTTTCATTTAAAGTCCTCCTAATAAGTATAAATTAAGAATAAATACATTTGCAAATTAGCAAATAATTATGTATTGAATTATAAACAATATAACATGTTTAGGAATAAAAGTCAATAGAAAAATTATGCTTTAATTTTACTTCCATTCTGACATCTATTTCCCATGCTGTCTATTATCTCATTATCTTTATATACATCAACGATTTCACAATTATTTGAACACCCATTGCATTCTCTGCCTATAGTTTTAAAGGAAATATCTTTTAAATCAAAATTAAAATCAAGTTTTGCTTTACTCTTATTAGCCTTTTTAGATAAAATTGCTATTCCTAATGCACCCATAAGATGTGAATCTTTATCAACATAAACTTCCTTATTTAACGTCTTTTTAAAAGCTTCAACTACACCCACATTTTTACTTACTCCACCTTGAAAAATTACTTTATCTTCAATCTTTTTTCCTTTTGCCAAGTTATTTAAATAGTTGTTTACAACAGCCTCACAAATTCCAGCCACTATATCCTCTTTACTATGCCCAATTTGTGCTTTATGTACGAGATCTGATTCAGCAAAGACTGTACACCTTGCAGCTATTTTAGAAGGATTTTTTGACTTTAATGCTATATCGCCTAAATCTTCAATTTGTACACCAAGTCTCTTTGCTTGTGATGATAAAAAGGCTCCTGTACCTGCTGCACATAATGTATTCATTGCATAATCAACTACAACACCATTTCTAATTATAATAATTTTAGAATCCTGTCCACCTATTTCAAGTATTGTTTTTACATCAGGATATCGTGATAACGTTCCAATAGCATGTGCTGTAATTTCATTCTTTACCAAATTTGCATTTACTATTGTTCCAATTAAATTTCTGGCAGACCCCGTTGTGCCAATACCATAAATATCAGGATCTATATTTTTACTATCTAAACTATTTTTTAAACTTTCTATAATTTTTTTAGTAGCTTCAATTGGACTGCCCTCAGTCCATAAATACTCACTTGCAACTATGTTATTATCTAAGTCAATTACAACTCCTTTAGTGGATATAGAACCTATATCTATTCCTATGTAATATTTATTGTTCATTTAATACCCCCTTAATATTATTATTCCTTTGCTCTAAATTTTCTCTTTTCATAGAAAGCATATCATAAAATGCCTCCAATCTTGTATTTACACCAGTATCACTATTTTGTGTATCAAAAGTCAAATACATAATTGGAATGTTATAATCTCTGCTTACTTCTTGAAGAATAGGAACAGCATTTTCTTCAGGTGTACATCCAAATGGCTTTATATGTATAATACCATCATACCCTTTTTTAGCAAGTTCAATAGCATGTGCTACACTTGTTGTACCATCAGCCCCCAGTTCATACTTTATATATTTACTCGAATTTTTAATGAGTTTTTTCATCTCAAAAGGCTTTTTAACCATTAAATATGTTATTGTAGTATATCTTTTTGTAGCTGCACCTAAATCATTTAATTTTCTTTCTATATTATCCGAGGAAAATTGTTCCATAGATGTAAAAAGTTCACCAATTATACCAATTTTTATTTTTTTATTTCTTTCATCTTTCGATATAACTTTTACTGATTTTAGTTTATTTAAATATATATTTTTTGTTTTTAGTAATTCTCTAAAATTTTTCACCTTTTTTAATTTAATTAAAAATTTTTGGTGAAGTAAATTAAATTCTCCTTTTTTTAATTCATATGCTAAATTTTTTCTCATATAATCTTCAAATTTATCCAAATAATATGCAATTGCTGCAGCAACACAAAATCTATATATAAATTTTAAAAATGAAAGTTTTGGATTTATTTTCTTAAACTTATTATATACTCTAAATGGTTTTATTTTTCCCATATCTACAAGTGTTATATAATCAAATTGATATCCAAGATCTTCTAATATTTGTTTTTGAAGCTCCGAATAATATCCATATTTACATCCTCCCCCAGCCTGTACAAGTACGTTGGCTCCATTTTCTAATGACTCTATAAAATTACCAACATTATATTTAAAAGGAAGACAGATAAAATCTGGACTATGATATGCTCCATATTCAATTGTTGATTTTGACATTTTTTTGGGGATCATTATTTTTGTATTATTTTTATCAATTATATTTGACAGCCAGTTATATATGGGTACGTAATAATTACCTATATGTGGAAAGCTGACAATATACTTAAATTTTTTTTTAGTTAAATTATCCAATCACTTTTTCATCCCTTTCTTTCATATTTAAGATATCTACAAAACTTTCAATTCTTGTTTGTAGCCCTGCATCTGCATCCTGTTCATCTAATACTATATTTATATATGGAATATCTTTTATTTTTCTCATTGCAAGTTCATTAACAAGAGAGTCTGTACCACAAGGAAAAACTGAAAGATAAACAATTCCATCAATATTATTCAAATTTGAACATATTCCATTAAGCAAATTTTTACTTGATTTCCAAAATATCGTTTCAGATATATTTTTATACTCATATTTCTTATTTTTTATTAATTTAAAAAATTTAGGATTTTGCATTGAAAATTCATTAATATTTGCAAATATAACGTTTACATTTTGCCTTTCCAATAATTTTGTAATTTTTTTACCTAATATATTATCATAAGCAATATATGGATGAGCAACTAAAATTACTCTCTTTTTAGAGTCTTGTTTATTTATTTCTTCTAACTGTTCATCTAGTTTTTTCTTATCATATAATTTTTGATCATTTCTTGCCATTAAATATGCGTGTATACACTCTGGAACTTTTTTATTCAATTTTTTTCCAAGTTTTAAAAATGCATTTAATTCTGTACTATTTTTTTCATAATCTATATTTAACGTTAAAAAATTTGAGCCAAATAAATTATTGCATATATCATAAAGAGCAAATAATTTAACACAAGTTGTTTGATTATTTTCAAATGTACAAAGTCTGGGTATAAAAATATAATCTATTTTTTCACTTTTCATTCTATCTACTAAATTAGCAACGTGTCCTATAAATATTTTACTTGCAAGACATGATTCACTAAGTGAGTATTTAACTCCATTACTTAATATAGCTGGATTTGTTTTTTCACTAAATACCACTTCAATGTTAAGATACTTAAAAAAATTTACAAAAAGAACAGGATATTCATATATACTAAGACCTAATGGAATTCCTATTTTCATAACATCACCTAAAATTATTATTTCTAATTATATATTTTTTATACTACATTTTGGTAAAATAAGGAAAAGCCATCACACAAATGTGTGATGGCTTAAAGTTTACTATATTTTAATAATGTATTTTTTTGATGATATACTTAAATCTTCTCTATTTTCATTTTTCTTCTTTCTACTACATTCATGCGGTGGAATATATACAACTTTTCCTGAGGATAAGTGCCTCATATGTCCCCTTACCTGCCAAGAAAATTTCCTATACTCTGGCTTTTTTCTTTTAGGTGAGTTGTACTCAATAGCCTTTGAAATATTATATATCTTTCTTACTTTGTTTAAATAGATATTTTTTGAACCTTCTATATTAGCATTGTTTGTATTCTTTCTACACTTAGTATTGCTTTTTATAACAATATCTTTAGAAGTCCTTTCTACTTTATCAGTTATAACCTTATAATGTGTAAAATAGAAAAAATTTATAATCATCAAATGAACTATATTCTGTGCTAATGTAATTGGCAAAAAATGATCTTCATTTTGTAAATTATAAAAAGAATCAAATGTATAAATCCTAAATTCTTGATTTGGATTTTTTTCAAGACTAATACTTAATGCAAATAGCTTTATTCCAGTTTTTATTATAACACACTCCAAACTTTTTTGTTTTTCATTTACATGGCAAAACACTTCAGATATGTTATTATCAAATGAAAATTTAAAATCATTAAAAGGTATATATATTGCTTCATTAAATGATTTTTCCTCACTTTTCATAAGAGTTTCTAATTCTCTTACGTATTTAATTGAAGATTTTAGTTCAGGGTAATTTGAAAAATTTTCAGTATGAAAATTATCAATAAAACTTAAACGATTTTTTTATCTACAACCTCTCTTCCAATTGTAAAAAATTTAGCAATTTTCTTATTCTTTTTCTTCGATTTTACTATATTTTTTGTAACACAAGGTATACTTTTATTTTCATATTTAAAAAACACTGCAATATATGAAAATATGTCTGTAAGCATCTTTTCATATTCATGACATAATACTTCATTGTATATTTCTCTTTTAATCCATATTGAAGTGTTAGCTATATAGCAATTATTTTCATTATCATAGGAAAATTGGTTATTGTGTATCATTAATATAATTCCATTTGATATATTATCTGTTGCTAAAGAAATTTTTGTTAAATTTTCTTCTTGCTTTACATAAAATTTTTGAACCTTATCACATAATTTATATTCAATATAAAATTCTCCTTTTAATATAATTTCAAATTTTTCTCCTCTATAGTTATTAAAGAAATAATCCCGTAATGGATTTAAAGCTTCATCATCAATTGAAATGGTTGACAAAATTTTGTTCATTTATTATTCTCCTCTCAAATTTGATTAAAACAAAATTTAAACACGAAAAAATTATATCATATTATGTAAAATTTGTCAAAAAAATAGCCAGATAATTTAATATCTGACTATTATACTATTAGGTTATTTTGCTATATCAATAGCTCTACTTTCACGAATTACATTAACTTTTATTTGACCTGGATAAACCATTTCTTTTTCAATTTGTTTAGCTACATCTCTTGCAATAATAACCATAGATGCATCATCAATTTCTTCTGGCTTAACAATTAATCTTACTTCACGGCCAGCCTGAATTGCATATGATTTATCTACACCTTTATATGAATTACATATTTCCTCAAGTTTTTGTAATCTTTTAATATATGTACTTACCGTTTCACGTCTTGCACCTGGTCTTGAAGCAGACACAATATCTCCAATTTGAACAAGTACAGCTTCAATTGTTTTTGGATCTGTATCACCGTGGTGCGCTTCCATTCCCCATATAACTTCTTCTTTTTCATGATATTTTTTTAATAAGTCGATTCCAAGACTTACATGTGTACCTTCAACATCATGATCGAAAGATTTTCCTATATCGTGAAATAATCCTGCTCTTTTGGCAATTGTAGGATCAATTCCAAGTTCAACAGCAAGTGTACCAGCAATATTAGCTACCTCTATTGAATGATTTAAAACATTTTGTCCATAACTTGTTCTGTATTTTAATTTACCAAGAAGTTTAACTAGATCAGGATGAACGTTGATTACACCTGTTTCAAAAAGTGCTCTTTCACCTTCTTCTTTTATTGTTGCTTCAACTTCTGATTTTGCTTTTTCAATCATCTCTTCTATTTTTCCTGGATGAATTCTACCATCAGCAATTAATCTTTCAAGTGCAATTCTTGCAACTTCACGTCTAATTGGATCAAAACTTGATAAAACGATTACATCTGGAGTATCATCAATAATAAGATCAATACCTGTTAAAGTTTCAATTGTTTTTATATTTCTTCCTTCCCTTCCTATAATTCTACCTTTAAGTTCATCGTTAGGAAGTGAAACAGTTGTAACTGTTGCCTCAGAAGTATGATCAGTAGCACATTTTTGAATTGCTCCAACCAAAAGTTGCTTTGCTTTTTTATCTAATGTTTCTTTAGCTTTGTCTTGTTCTGAACGGATATATGCAGCCATCTCCTGCTTCATATCATCATGCAATTTTTCCATCATCTCAGATTTTGCTTGCTCAACCGTCATTTTAGAAATCTTACTAAGTTCTTCTAATTCTCTTTCTTTTGCTTTTTCTAAGTCTTTTTCTTTTTTTTGTAATTCATCACTTTTTCTAATGATATTGTTTTCTTTTTCTTCAATCAAAGCTGCTCTCTTGTCAACTAGATCTTGTCTTTGATTGATTCTATTTTCAATATCTTGTAACTCTCTTTTTCTGTAACGTGCGTCTTTTTCAAACTCATCTTTTTGTTTCATCATTTCATCTTTAGCTTGCAAAATTACTTCTTTTTTTGTTCTTTCTGCATCTTTTTTGCTATCTTCAATAATTCTTTTTGCTTGTTCTTCAGCTGAATTTACTGTAGACTCTGCAATTTTTTTCCTATAGGCAATACCAATATAGAAAAAGATAACTGCAGCAACTACAAACGCAATTACAGGTATTAAAACTGTAAATAACATCTTTTTCCTCCTTCAATATTCTTTTTTCAATGTTCAAAACTATATATAAATAAATATTAGTACATAATATCAAAGCTTTATATAATTTTACCTCAAAAAGTATGCTCTAAACTAACATACTATATAAATTATACATTAAAAGCATTTAATTATCAATAGAAAAAGTAATATTTAGTTATTAATTTTAAATTTTTATAATATTTGTTTTTTATAAAATTAAATCTTTTTCTAAATGGATTTAAAATATAAAAAACTTTATTTAACCATATTCTTCTTAGAAAAAAATAAGTAAAAATATTTTTAGCATGAAAATAAACCTTTCCATTATAATTAAAAATAAGCAACATAAGTTTATTTAAAAATTCTCGAGTTGCATAACCTTTAACTTCAATTAGAAGAGGAACCTTTCCACCAATTAATTTTAAAACTTCTTCAAATAAAGGAACTTTTTCACAGCTCTTTTTTATATAAAATTTCTCAATATCCTTAAATAACATTTTAGTTGTTCTACCCTTTACACCTAAAAGTCTCTTAGTGTACCTATCGTGCATACATATAATGTAGCCATCTTTTGTCATTCTTAAATCTAATTCAATTGACATATTTTTATTAATTGCTTCAGAATATGCTCTTAAGCTATTTTCAGGATAAATATAGTGAAATCCCCTATGCGCTATCGTATTATTATATATTTCTTTTGATTTTTTAGGAATATATGTAAACATTTTATCATCACTGTATTATTATATACAAAAAGGCAAATATTATAAAAAATATCTACCTTTTTATTTCTTTTTTAAGCTTCCATTTGTTTAGCCAGAAAATTAGCCGCATTTTGAGCAAGTTTATATTCCACTTTTGTTATTGGTTTATTATAATCAGTTGAAAACATTATAACAGAACCTATTGCATCCCCGTCACAAATAATTGGAGCTATAATTTGTGATCTATACTTTAAAATACTATCTCCAATTATTAATGGCATAATTCTATCATCTTTTGTTGACCATATAGCTCTATCTTCCATAACATTTAAAACGTGTTCACTTATCTCTTTTGCTATATAGTCTTTCTTAGGGGCACCTGATACGGTAATAATTGTTTCTGTATCACTTATACATGTAGCAAAGTCAGTTGTTCTACTTAAAGTCTCAGCATATTGAGTCGCAATTTCAAGCATATCTCCCATAGTTGCGTGCTTTCTTAAAATAATTTCTCCATCTTTTTCAATAAAGATTTCTAAAGGATCTCCTTCCCTTATACGTAAATTTTTTCTGATCTCTTTTGGAATGACAATTCTACCCAAATCATCAATTTTTCTAACAATTCCTGTAGCTTTCATTTTAACCTCCTAGGTTGTAATTTAATAATATTATTATCTGTTATTAAATTGCATTTATACTTTTTAATTTTAATATTTAAAATTCTCCTACTATAATTTTATATTAAAATTAATAATATGTCATAGGAAATTTTTTACAGAAATTTGTTTTTAGATACATAAAGAGTATACAATACAACTTAATATGTATTATATACTCTTTGTGTGTTAGTGTCAACGCTATTTGTTCTTTTATTTTAGTAAATTATCAATAGAGTCCGCAATATTTTTTAAAAGTGCAGTTTTTAATATTTTTGAACCATTATTATCATTTTCATTATCTCTAATAATAGCTGAAAGTTTTTTTAGATTTCTTGAGTCACTCTTTAACATTTTCTTTTTCTTTTCATACCTTACCTTTAAAATATTTACAAAATTATTTAAATCATAATTTGGAGTATCGCATAATTTTTTATACAAATCATTCATATCATATCTTGAAAATACTGGTATTTCTCTATATTCTTCTGTAAATTGTTTAAAGAACTTAGGCAAGTTATTTGGTAAATTCTTAAACAAACTACTTGCTTTATTTGCAGCTACTTGTTCAATTGTTTTTTGCTTTATTTTCTCGTATTCTTTTTTTATTTCTTTTATATCTGCATCATTTATTACAAATTCAATACTATTTTCAGAAAGGGATTTTAACATATCAACATCATTTATGTGATCAATTGCAGATATTTCCATACCAACGACAAAATTTTGTTTTAAATCATCTATTGGATAATCAATTAAATTCATATTAATTAAATATTTATATACTGAAAATAATCTTACATATTCCTTAAATTCAACTTTTCCAAATTTTACTTCATTAATTCCTTTTTTCCATAAGAAATCAAAATCAAAATCAGATAATTTCCAATAGTCGCCATTTAAAAGTCTTTGATATTGTTTATCTTTAACATCTTTGGTTTTTGTTACGCTTTCGATTGCTTCATCCATATTTTTTTTATATAGTTTTTCATCTAATATTCTTGTCCTTATATACATTTCAATAAATTTAAAAAATCTATATTTTACGTTTGTATTCACAAAATACTTGCTGTCAAACTCTCTTAAATACATTTGCTTTGTATCATTTAAAATTTGAGATGTAAAGATTATAGATACATATTCATCATTATCTTCAATATTAATAAATTTAGCATTAGTTTTTATCTCATACGATATTGCAATAGTAAATTTAAGCATAACTTTAAGTAAATCATATGGGACATCTGGATAATCTTTTAATACATTATTATATATTTTTTCAAAATCATTTAATGCATGTTTTAATATTCTTAAGTTTCTACTATCTGTTTTTAAAAATGTATTTTCAATTGATGCATAATTTTTTTTATAAAATTCATACAAACCATAATTGTAAGTATATTTATTAATCATAGATGTTAATACATATTTGTATTCAGGGACAAACTCAAATGTCTCGCCAATAAGCTTCTCCTTAATTCTTTGGTATTCATTTGATTTTTCAAAGAGGAATGAAACCTCTTTATCAAGCAAATCTCTATAACTATCATCTTCCGTAAATTTTGTTATATCTGTTATTGGTTTTTTGTCAATTCTTCCTTGTTTATCTAAAACGTATGTTGCAATCCATTTTTTAAAATCAATATTATCATTTTTGAACTTAATTGCAAGCTCTTCCTCATTACAAATTATTATAGTTTTAATACCATCATGTTCAACGAAATTATTTATATATCCTAAAATATCAATAACATCAATGTTAGCCCTTTCTAGGTCGTCAAAACATAATACTTTATCATCGACTGTAAACAATTTAGAGAAATCAACCTTATCAGAATTAAAATTCATACTTCCAAATAAGTTTGCCATATCGAGTCCAGTTTTTACATACTCGGGAATAGAATTTCCCTTTTTATTATCTACAAATTTTTTTAAAGTCTTACTAAGCATCGGATTTGTTTCTATAAAAAGTTTTTTACTTATTTCTTCCAAGCTATTTACACCATAAAGGGAAATGTATATTGTTTTATACTTCTTACCCTCATTACTTATCTTTTCTATCTTATCTCTTAAATTATTATTCCAGAAATATGTTTTACCGCTCCCCCATTTACCATTTAGCATTATTGCATAATCAGTATATGGCTTTCTTACATAATCACAAATTGCATCTATTAGTTCATTCAAAATTCTCACCTCTTATATACACGGTTATTTTAGCATAAATTGAATAATTTATCAATAATTAAAGATAATATATTATAATTTTGCTCTTCTCTTTGACATTATGTAAAATATATGTTATAATATTGACATAATTTATATAAAAGGTGGCCTTAATATGAATATATTACCGGAAATGAAAATTGAAATAAATTCAGATCTTGACACTGAAAGAATTGCATCAAAAATTGCTAATGTCATTCTTTCTTTTAGAAATAACAATTTTTTTATTGATTACAAGACATATGAAAAGTTAAAGGAATTATCTCTTGAAACGCAAAGTATTGTCACTTTTCCTCCAAATGTTAAGGTACTTAAAATTCGAAACAACCATTTAAATGTTATTTTTTATGTATCCACTGTTAACAGTGATTACTTAAGTATCGACAAATTTATCGAACTTTCCAGAGGTCTGTACTATGAAAAAAACAAAAGTAAAATTGTAAACATAAATAATGCTAATAGCTCGGAATCTTTCAATATTATTTCAATAATATTGGTATAACAAATGTAGCAAGTCAAATTGACTTGCTACATTTGTTTTCTATCTTATCTTTAAGTCCTGTCATTCTATTTTTAGAATCAATATTATCAACCATATATTCTATCATTTTTTTACTTCCAACAATTACTAGCATTTTTTTTGCTCTTGTCATGGCTGTATATAAAAGATTTCTTGTAAATAGCTTTGGATACCCTGTATATAGAGGTAAAACTACATAATCAAATTCACTGCCTTGACTCTTGTGTATTGTAGTTGCATAAGCAAGTTCAAGCTCATCAAGCTCATCAAAATCATAGGATATTTCTCTTACATCATCAAACAATACTGTAAGTTTTTTATTTACATTATCTATTTTTTGTATATATCCAATATCTCCATTATATACACCTTCAATATTTTGCTTTGCTTCACCCTTAACGTCAAATCTTTTGTCATAATTATTCTGGATTTGCATTACTTTATCTCCAACTCTATATATTCTATCTCCAACTTTTCTCTCCTCTTTAGATATAGATTTAGGATTTAGTAACTCTTGTAACATATTATTTAATTCAATGGTGCCAAGAGTTGTTTTTTTCATAGGTGTTAAAATTTGCAAATCCTTTAGCTTATCAAATGTTGCAAATGATTCTAATCTATATGAAACAAGTGATGATATTTCTGATAAAGTATCTTCTACACTGTTTGTTTTTATAAAATACATATCAGTATCTTTGTTCTTAAATTCAGGATATTTGCCTTCATTTACTCTATGTGCATTTAAAATAATATCACTTTTAGCACTTTGTCTATATATTTGCTTTAGGTATACAGTATTTACAATTCCTGATGTTATTATATCTTTTAAAACATTTCCTGGACCTACTGAAGGTAGTTGATCAACATCTCCTACAAAAATTATTTTAGTCTTTTTCCCCAAAGCCTTTATTAAATTATTCATCATTATTGTATCAAGCATAGACGCCTCATCAACTATTACAAATTCCTCCTCAATAGTTTTTACTTCAAGATTATATAACATATCAATATCTTCATTATCAAGTTTAGTGATTTCAAGAAGTCTATGAATTGTTCTTGCTTCTCTTTTAGTCGTTTCAGTTATTCTCTTAGCTGCTCTTCCTGTTGGTGCACAAAGAATATATTTTATATCTAACTTTTCTAAAATCTGTATTATACACTTTATAATAGTAGTTTTTCCTGTACCTGGTCCACCAGTAATTACAGTAACATCATTTACAAGTGAATTAAGGATTGCCTCTTTTTGTTCATCAGATAGTTCTATTTTATCCTCTTTACTTACTTCATCAATATATTGAGCATAATTATCTTTTTTAGTTGATTTTGATCTACTTTTTTTTACTATAAAATCAGCAATATTTTCTTCTGCTAAAAAGAAACTTTTTCTATATATATATTCCTCATCGTTTATGGTTTGTCTATATAATTTTTCATGTAATTCTAACCTAATTATTCCATTTTGAATACATGACTCAGCAACATTTAAAATTTTTGCAGCATATGAAATCAATGCATCTTCCTTAAGGCATGTATGCCCAAATTCTGTGGCATTATTAAGTGAATATATTATACCCGTATCTATTCTTGACTCTGATTCAGGTAGTACACCTAATTTTTCTCCTATTTTATCCACTTGTTTAAAATCTAAGGTTTTAACAAACATTAACAAACTATATGGATTTTGCTTTACTATATCAATAGTATCTTTTCCAAGATCTTGATAAATCTTACTTGCCATTACAACCGAAATACCAAAATCAGTTAAAAAATTAATCACGTTCCATCTTTCATATTCCTCATTAAAGAAAACATTTAATGCTTCAACATTTTCTTCATTTAATCCTTTTACTTTTAAAAGTTCTATAGATTTAAATCTTATAGTATTAATAGTATCTTCACCAAACATATCAATAATACTTTTAGCTTTCTTTTTTCCTACACCTTTAACATTGTCAGCTATATATTGAATTAAAGCTGAGTCAGTTTTTGGTAAAACTTTTTTATATGTTGTAAATTTGAACTGTTCACCATAAACTTTATGGGAAGACATCTCCCCCTCAAGTTCGATTTCATCACCAACTTCTAGATTTTCAGTTTGACCTACAGCAGTCATATATCCAGATTTATTTTTAAGTAGCATAACTGTCCATGAATTACTATCATTTTTAAATATAATTGTTGATACTTTTCCTTCTAGTTTCATAATTTCACCAAATATATTATATATTAAAGAAATACCATGTGCAAGTTAATATTAAAAAATTTAACAAATTAATAAAAAAGCATTGACATTTTTTATTAATTATAATATACTATTAATAGTGAATCGCGGGGTAGAGCAGTTGGCAGCTCGTAGGGCTCATAACCCTGAGGTCGCAAGTTCGAGTCTTGCCCCCGCAACCATTATTTAAACCGAAAACATTATGTTTTCGGTATTTTTTTAAATAAAAAAGAGACTAAATATATTTTATATCTAGTCTCTCCATAAAACATTATAAATTTTTCCCAGTTCTATTTTTTTCATACAAAGTATGCTACAATGTATATAGAAAATCAAAGTTTTTTAAAACTTCTTCATGCATTGATGTTAATTAATTATTTATTCTTATTGTTCTATTATTCTTTGCCTTATGGCAACAACAGTTTTTGTATTTACAATTATTGCAATTTTCAAATTCAAACACTTCTTCAATACGTCCATATTTATTTCCTTTTAAGATTACTTGTATTTTAATTTAAATTTACGCTTATTGGGACATATCAAATTTTCTTCATCATCGTGTTTAAAATTAACATCTCTATATGAATCATCAATATATATTTCATCTTTTGCTTCCTATTCTTGCAGGAATAATAGTTAAAATTCCCTTATTTTTAAACATTAAAATCACTTTTATAACTATAAATATTTGTATATTTTTAATTCATATACTTATCCATATACATTTTAAAATACTCGGTTGAAGATTGAATTATCTCCCTATTTTCATACAATTTATTAAAAGTAGATCTATTTATAAACTTTACAGCTTCAACTTCATTTTCTTGCAGCTTTATATCATCAACTTTTATATCATCTTTTAATAACCAAACATCTACAAAATCTTTGCTCCTTTTAAAAGATGCAATAAATATCATCTTTTCACTTTTAATTGTCAACCCTAATTCTTCTTTTACTTCTCTTTTTATAGCCTCCAAACTGCTTTCTCCCATTTTAGCAGCGTCACCTGTATTTCCCCACATTCCAGAATAAACTTTTAAATTTCTATTTCTTTTTTGAAGCAGTATTTCATTATTATTATTTATAATCCATATATGTACAGATAATCTAAATTCCCCTTCACACAAGCCATTTCTATCACAGACTTTGCCATTTTTTTCTTTTCTTTCATTTAATACATCAACTAATTCCATATGATTTCCTCCTCTTACTTTTGAATAGCAATTGACAATCCGTCTCATATAGGAAACCAATTTATATTATTATTTTTTTTGACAAAATTCTAATACAGCTTTTCTTATCCCCTTATATGATTCAGAGAAAAAATCATGTATCAAAAAATAATTACCACATGTACCATTTTAGGATAGAAAAAGTTTAACGCCTACAAAGTAGGTTTATATAAATCAAAATCAATATCAACAAAAGAAAAAAATTCATCTATTCTTTCAGCTATAAAAGGAAAATACCCTTTTAAACTATAGATAAAATATTTTAATCTTTTTTTCATTAATTTCCATAACTATTTTTACTTTCATTTTTAAATATTATTTTTAATATTAAAATCAGCATAGCATATTGACTTTTTTTATGCAACAAAATAGTTCCACGAATTGAAATTTTTTAATTATTTTCATAAATCGGTAAATTAATATATTCATAAGGACTAATCCTATTATGATCTTTATCTCTAATTTCAAAATAGAATTTGCCATTAGATCCAACTTCACCTAACTTTTGGCCTTCTTGTACCGGAATAACGTCACCATTTATTGGTTTTTCAAACCCAGCGTAAAAAGCATAAATTTCATCTTTTTTTAAACCTGAATATCCTATTTCTATATAATTACCATATACATTATCTCTACCTGTTTTATATATTAAGCCATCTCCTATACTTTTTACATTCATTCCTGGATCCGCGCTTACTATCATACTATTGTCATTATTTACCTTAATATTCCCCACGCTTACAGGGCTAGAATACTTAGATTTAAAAACAATTTCCGTATTTTTTAATGACTCATAAGAAGGCTCTGTTTGCATATTCTTTTCTTTTTTAGCTAAGAAAAGTTTTTTAATATTAAAAACTGGACTTAAAATCAAAAATATTCCTACAAATATTACAGCTATAATAACAAAGATATATAATTTTGATTCTTTATTTTTCGTTCCAATTCTTACAATATTCATAAAAAAGCCTCCTCTCTACATTTTTATTTTAACATAATTTGTTGAGAATTGCAAATATATTTTATTTTCCTTGACATAAGTTTATAAAAATAGTATAATTCTAAATGCAAATAATTTGCATTTAGACGAGGTGAAATTAATGAAAGATATTATTTTAGATACATTAGTTGATTCTATAAAAATGTTGCCATTTTTATTTTTATCATACTTAATTATAGAATTTATAGAGCATAAATCTTCAAAAAAAATTGAAAATGCACTTAAACGTTCAGGAAAATTTGGACCAGTTATAGGAGGATTTTTGGGAACATTTCCTCAATGTGGTTTTTCTGTTACTGCTGCTACATTATATGCAAGTAGAGTAATTACATTAGGTACACTTGTAGCTGTATTTCTAACTACTTCAGACGAAGCAATTCCTGTACTTTTATCTCATCCTGATTGTATGCCTTTATTACTCAAAGTTATAGGACTAAAATTAATTATAGGAATTGTTATTGGATTTATAATAGATTTAATATTTAGAAAAAAACATACTCCAATTGAAGAAAAAAAAGAAACGCAAGAACATATTCATTCTATGTGTTCAAATTGTGATTGTAATCATTCAGGAATTCTTAAATCCTCAATAAAACATACCATAAATGTATTTCTATTTATTCTAATCTTTGCATTTATTTTAAATATACTTATTCATTATATTGGTGAAGAAATGTTATCAAAATTATTAATGTCAGGCAGTATTTTTCAACCATTGGTTGCTGGACTTATTGGACTTATACCAAATTGTGCTTCATCAGTACTACTTACAGAATTATTCTTATCAAATAATATTTCTTTTGCCTCTATAATAGCAGGACTAAGCAGTGGATCTGGACTTGGTATGGTTATATTATTTAAAGAAAATAAAAATATAAAAGAAAATTTAAAGATATTAGGACTAGTGTATTTACTTGGAGTATCAGTTGGTATAATTATAGAAATTATAGGAATGATGATATAATATGGATTTTAAAAGGACTAAAAATAGAATTAAAATATTAAATGTATTGAACTATACATCTACTCCACTATGTGCAGAAGATGTTTATACTATGTTAAATAAAGAAATAAATATTGCAACAATATATAGAAATTTAAATTTCTTATCAGATAAAAAAATACTTACTAAGTTTATATTTGATGATGGTAAAATGTATTACAAACTTAATAATAAAAGCCACACTCATAATTTAGTTTGCTACATTTGTCATAAAATAACTCCTATCGAAAACTGTCCTATAGACTTAATTTCAAAAAAGGTAAAAGAAACAACTGGATACACAATTACTGGTCACTTTTTAGAATTAAAAGGAATATGCCCTGAATGTCAAAATAGGCTTAGTCATAAAAACTAAGCCTATTTTTCTAAGCATTTAAGATACCTTTCTTCTGCTTTATCAAAGTTAATAATTTTTTTAAAGTTATCTATATATTCATCCCTACGATTGTTATATTTTAAATAATATGCATGTTCCCATACATCAATTAATAAAATTGGACTTAAATTTAAGTCTAGTACTGTATCTTGATTTTTTGTTCCTATAACATTTAAATTGTTATTTTTGTCCATTACAAGCCATGCATAACCTGAACCAAATACTTTTAAAGCTTCCTCTTTAAAACATTTATAAAAATTTTCAAAGTTAATATATTGTTCGTCGATCTTTTTAGCAAGTTTTCCAATAGGTATGTTAGTATTTAAGCTATTTTTTAGTCCACTAAAATATAAATTGTGGTTATATACTCCGCCACCATTATTTTTTACTTTTTCTCTTATATCCTCTGGTAAAAACATTAAACTATTAAGTAACTTTTCAAGTGACCAATTATATAGTCTAGGATAAGGTGCTAGAGCCTTATTTAAATTATCTACATATGTTTTTAAATGTTTATCATGATGTAAATACATTGTTTTGCTATCTATGTATGGTTCCATTTCCTCGTAGCTATATGGTAATTCTTTTAATTTAAAAGGATATGTTTCTATCACTTTTATCACCCTATAAAATAATATGACCATATAATTAAAAAAATACTTTTTTGTGCAAAAAAGATTGACAATAATTATTACATAGTGTATAATAATTACTGTCGTTAGGGCTTTTAATAATGGCGGCATAGCTTAGTTGGCTAGAGCGTTCGGTTCATACCCGAAAGGTCACAGGTTCGACTCCTGTTGCCGCTACCATTTATAAAAAACGTTCAAAACTATAATAGTTTGAACGTTTTTTGTTGTTTTTTTATTTATTAAAAAGTATTTTTTTGTTATTTTCTAAAACTTCATCAAATTTAATCCAGTCATTGACATCCATTATTTTATAACCCGTATCAGAATGTACATCCTTTACAACAACATATTTTATTCCTGCATTTATAATCACTCTTTTGCACATAATGCAAGAATCAATTTTTTCAAGTATTTGTCCAGTCTTAACATCCTTACCAACCATATATAGCGTTGCTCCGATTATATCTCTTCGTGCAGCTGAAATAATTGCATTTTGTTCAGCATGTACACTTCTGCACAGTTCGTAGTTTTGACCTGACTTTATTTTCAATTTTTCTCTTGCACAAAAACCAAGATCAATGCAGTTTTCTCTTCCTCTTGGTGCACCGTTATATCCAGTAGAAATTATCTCATCATTCTTTACTATGACGCATCCATAATTTCTTCTAAGACAAGTTGCACGAGAAAGCACCTCTTCTGCAATACCTAAATAATAATTATGCTTGTCAACTCTGTTACTCATAACAGACTCCTCCTTACATTTTAATATAAAAATAAATAATGAATATTTTTGTATAAGTATACCACGCCTGTTGTTTTATGTCAATAATATTAAATTATAAATTATCAAAATAAGTACTTTTTTCTTGAAGTCCTTCATAATTTATTTGTCTTTGAGCTTCATATGCAACAATTGCAACACTATTTGATAAATTAAGCGAACGTATCTTCTTTCTCATAGGTATTCTTACAGTTTTATCAAATTTTTCTAGAATATAGTCCTCAGGAATTCCTCTAGTTTCAGGTCCAAATACTAAATATGAATCTCCTGTATATTTAACATCAGTATATACTTTATTTGCTTTAGTTGAAAGTAAATACATATCATTAGTATTAACTTTATTCTTAAAATCTTCAAGATTTTCATACTCAACTATTTCCAACTTGTCCCAGTAGTCAAGCCCTGCTCTTTTTACCGCTTTTTGAGATATATCAAATCCAAGAGGATGAACTAAATGAAGTTTTGCTCCAAGTGCAGCACATGTTCTAGCTATATTTCCCGTATTTTGTGGAATTTCAGGTTCAATTAACACAATATTTAAAGCCATTTTTTCACTTCCTTTTGTCAATTATTATATATTATTTTCTAAGCATTGTAAATAGCAAAAGAAAAAAGTATTTAAATCAATATTAAATACTTTTAACAGAACATTATTATTTCATATATTCGTTATATAATTTATCCCACATTTCATCGTCAACAATTCCTGTCACTTCAAGTCCATATTCTTTTTGAAAACTCATAACTGCTTTTTTAGTTTCACTTCCAAAAATTCCATCTAAAGCTATATTAGGAATATTTTGATTTACCAAAGAAACTCTTCTTAAATACTCCTGAAGCCTATATACATATCTTCCCTTACTACCCTCTTTAAGTACATTATATGATAAATCAGATCCCATATTTAAATTATTATTACTTACATTATTACTAAAATCAATTCTTTCAATTGCCTTGATTTGGTCTTTTTTGTCATATATAACTTTTAATTTTTCATATGTATTTTTATCCATTATTCCAGTGTCACTTATTCCCATCATATTTTGAAATGATCTTACTGCATTTCTAGTTTGACTATCATATATACCATTTAAAGTTATAACAGGCATTTTAGGATATATGTGTACAATACCCATTAACATATTTTGTAAATTTTTAACATCATCTCCTTCATCACCTTCTCTTAATGTATTTCTTACATTATTTAAATCATTTGTACATGTATATGTGCTATTTCTTCTCATAGAAAGTTTTTTTCTTCTTTTTTTAAATAAACCAAACATTAATATCACCTATTAAATATGTATGTAGAACAAAAGTGACTTATCACTCCACCACTAACTATTTTTGTAGTTTGTGGTATTTTTAAAGATGTTGTATTTAAGTTTCCACCTATCTCTAGGCCACTCTTTTCTTTAACGGTCGTTGTTCTCGACCATTATCCATCGCAATTTCTTGGTTTGGACTACTTTTTTTTATATATTTTCTTAATATATTTAAACTTCCGTTTATATCTGCATTTATTTTTATTCCTCTATTTGTTACAAATATTCCTCTACTTATTCTTCTCCTTTTATTATAATTTTCTTTTATAATATCTTCTCTATCTAATGCACTTACTCCTGATGTATATTTCTCACTTATTTTTTCTACTTTTATTCCTTCTAATTTTGCTTTATATTCTATTTTTTGTACCAATTTATATAATGGTATTTGTACAAAATTTTTGTTATAATTCATCCTCTGTTTTATATCTTTTAAATCTCCTATTACAATTACTCCACACTTATTTACTTTTGCATATTCTATTACAATTTTTGATACTTTATGCATATATGTATTCATATAATTTTTTCTATACTCATATAACTTCTTTATCTGTTTCGTATTTTTATATTTTTTACTTGTTTTTCTCATTTTCATCTCGATTTGTTGTAATTTTCTTATTTTCTCATTTATGTATTTATTTTTACTTTTGGCTTCCTTCCCTGATATTAATATACTATTTGAATTATCTTTATTTGTACATCCTACTATATTATTTAATCCTAAATCTATTGACATTATATTTGTATTTCCTTCTATTGCCTTTTTTTCTTCCCTCTCATATATTACATTTATTTCTATATTTTTCACTTCTTGTTTTATCTTTATCATCTTTACTCTAGAAAAATCTACTAGCTTTCTTAATTTTCTTGGTATTAAGAAATTTAAACTTTTTACTTCATATTTTTCCTGCATTCTTTTTGATAATGATAACTTTATTTTATTTCCTTCTATTCTTATTGCATATTTTGTAAATATTATTTCTTGTACTACGTTTTCCTTCTTAAATCTTGGAAATCTAGGCTGCCCCCTTAATGAATTTTTATTCTTTTTATACATATTACATAAACTTATATATTATTTATAACTCCCTATAACTCCTATTATTGCTTCCTGTAACATATGTGAATGTAAATAATTGCTATGCCAATTATTTTTTCGATAATCATTATATATCTTACTTGATATTATATTTAAATTTTTATTTACATCTATTTTCTCTTTTCCTTCACGTATATCATATAATAGCATATTACATACTTTCTTTACATGCCACTGTAAATCTTTTATTATATCAAGATTTTTATTTCCTATTTTTGTTATTGTATATTTAAAACTTAGTTTCACTTATCTAATCACCTCGCTTTCATTTTACAAGATGATTATATCACACATTTGTTCTGTAGCAAACATTTGTTATGTATTTTTATATACTTTTCATCGCAATTTTCGACAAAAAGATATGATATGTTAATTTGTATATTTTTTAAAAAGCATACTCCATATGTTCTATTACTATGCTATAAAAAATTGTGACATGGTAATTTCAATATGACTTTCCTATTATACAAAATATTCTTTTATTCTTTATTTTTCTTGCTTTTTATTAATATTAGTGATAATATTTTAATGGAGGAAAAATATATGAAACACATAATACTTGCAAACCCTGTATCAGGAAAAAAGAAAGGAAAAATATATGCTTCAAGAGTACAAGATCTTTTAAAGAAAAATAATATAAATGCTGAAATTATTCTATCTGAATATCCTAAACACTTAACTAAAATTGCTCATGATTTATCAAAAAAAGATTGTTATAGGTTCTATGTGTTAGGTGGAGATGGTACCTTAAATGAAGTAGCTTCTGGTATTGTGGGTAGTAATTCAGAAATAGTGGTTATTCCATGCGGAACTGGAAATGATTTTTTAAGATCAATTTCAAAATATATGAGTATGAGAAAAATTGTAAATGAATCAATTAATAAAAAAGCTATACCAACTGATATAATAACATACGGAAAAGACAAATACTGTATTAATATTTTAAATATGGGATTTGATGCAATGATAGCTAAAAACGTAGATAAATTTAGAAATTTTCCATTTATATCTGGTTCAGCAAAGTATAACCTTTCAATATTATATACGTTAAGTTCTGCAAAGAACTTCAAATTTAAAATAAGGAGCAAAGATAAAGTTTTAAAAGGTAAATTTACGCTTGCTGCAATTGCAAATGGAAAATATTATGGTGGAGGCATAAAGCCATGTCCAAATGCTGACGTAAATGATGGTTTCTTAGATTGTTGCATTATAGATTCTACAGATTTATTTAGTAAAATTAAATTACTACCAAAGTATAAAAAAGGTAACCACACTAACCTAAAACAGGTTAATATTTTTAAAGCAAAGGAAGTTTCTATAGTGTCTACAAAAAAATTCCCAATAAGTGTTGATGGAGAAATCTATTATACAAATAAATTACATATTAAAGTTTTACCAGAAGCAATAAACATTGTACATATATAATAAAAGAAAAATGCCCTAGAGGACCTAATCCTTTAGGGCATTTTATTTTATTTTTTCTATTTTCTTCTATTCTTCGTCATCTTCTACGTTTTCTCTTTTCTTAAGTAAAGGATACAATACAACATCACGTATGTTATAACTGTTAGTTAAGAATTGTAAAAATCTGTCTATACCAAGTCCCCATCCAGAAATTGGAGGCATTCCATATTCCATTGCTTTGATATATTCGTTATCCTTACTCATTGCTTCTTCATCGCCTTTTGCTTTTAGCTCACTTTGTTCCCTTAAACGTTTATCTTGTTCTTTTGAATCTACAAGTTCAGAATAACCATTAATTATTTCTTGTCCATTTACAACTAATTGGAATCTATCTGAAACAGTTGGGTCTTCATCATTTGATCTTGCAAGTGGTGATAAATCAACAGGATGTTTTGTAACAAATACTGGATTTATCATTTTAGGTCTACTTACTTTTTTATACAACTGGTCTATTAAGTTCCCTCTACCTAGCTTGTCTAAATCTGGTGTTTCCAAATCAATTTTATTTTTCTTAATTTCCTCTAATAATTCTGAAGCAGTTTGGTATTTATCAATATCAATTCCTGAGTCTTTTAAAATAAGGTCTCTAAATCCAATTTCAGGCCATTCATTACCAAAATCTACCTCTGTATCACCTATCATGATTTTTAAATCTCCGTTATTAATATTTGAAATTATATACTTGATTAAATCAGAAGTAAGTTTCATATTATCTTTATAGTTATAATATGCACTATACCCTTCTATCATTGTAAAATCTTGTAAATGATTTACACTAATACCTTCATTTCTAAAGTCTCTTGCAATTTCATATATATTTGTAAAACCACCAATAATAAGTTTTTTTAGAGTAAGTTCAGGAGAAATTCTTAAAAAAACATCTGCATCATATGTATTATGATGTGTTATAAATGGTCTAGCAGTTGCCCCTGAAGCTGTATTTTGAAGAACGGGTGTTTCCACTTCGATAAATCCTTTATTATCAAGGAATTCACGTATTAATTTTATAACTTTAGATCTTAAAAGAAATCTTTTTTTAGTTTCATCATTCATGATTAAATCAAGATGTCTTTCTCTGTATAATGTTTCCCTATTTGTTATTCCATGGAATTTTTCTGGAAGAGGTCTTAATGCTTTTCCAAGAAATGTATATTTATATACTTGTACAGTTTTTTCCCCTGAACCAGTTATAAAAATATCTCCTGTAACACCAATAAAATCTCCTACATCTAGTGTTTCATGAATTTTCTTGTATAGTTCTTCTCCTAGATCATCTCTTTTCATGCAAAGCTGAATACGTCCCTCTACATCTCTTAAGTCAATAAAACTAATTTTTCCCATTTTTCTTTTTGACATTACACGACCAGCAACACTTACATTTTTAGTTCCTGGTTCTAAAGCCATAACTTCTTTTAATGAATGAGTATATTTAAAGCTATCTGGTCTAGTATTAAAACCATATTCTTTTAATTTTGCTTCCTTTTCCTCACGTACTTTTTTTAATTCAACAATATCTCCCATTTTTACACTCCTTTTTAGAAATATTTGATTATGTAAAATAAATTTTACAATCTTTTTATAGATAGTATTTTGTATTTTATAACTCCACCTGGAGTTTCCACATCAACTTCATCGCCTTTTTTAGCACCAATTAAAGCTTTACCAACAGGAGATTCATTAGATATTTTATTATTTTTCATATCTACTTCTGTTGCGCCAACTATTCCATAAGTTATATCTTCATCAAATTCAAAATCATGCACTGTAACTTGAGTTCCTATACCAACTTTTCTTGTTGATACCTCATCATCGTCTACAACTTTAGCAACTCTTAACATATTTTCTATATCCTGAATTTTTGCTTCAAGTAAAGCTTGTTCATTTTTAGCATCATCATATTCTGAATTTTCAGACAAATCACCAAATTCCCTTGCAATTTTTATTCTTTCAGCAACTTGCATTTTCTTTGGCCCTTTTAAATATTTTAATTCTTCCTCTAATTTATTGTACCCTTCTGTTGTAAGTACTATATCACGTTCTTCCATTATTTAATCTCCTCCTAAAACAACATATATATTATACACTAAGTGTCAAGTATAATACATTTTTAATATATATTATTTAAAAAGAAAACCTAACTTTACTTTACTAAAATTATTCCTATTGATTTCTAATCTATTTAAAATAGTAAGTATTTCTGGTTCATATCTTTTATAGCATATATATTCTTCACTCATAATATCCATATCTATATCATTCATATCTAAATATAACGATTTACTATTTAAAATATATTGTTGAATAAAAATATTTCTATCCATTTTACTATACATTAAGTAAATGTTATATTTTTGAATATTTCTTTTTCCAATTAATTCAATTGTTGTACCATATTCATTATTTATATTTTTAATAAACTTTTGCAATTTTGAACTATCATATTTATTAATATTTTTTGTTTTTAAAACATCAACAAATTTATATTTTGAGATATATTCAAGTAATTTATTTTCGTCAAAATCTCTTAAATCATTTATAATAATTAATATCTTTAATTTGCATAAGTCAATTTTATTATCATTAATATACTTATCCATATATACTACATCTTTTCTTTTTAGATTATTTTTTATATTAAGTTCCTCATACACTGTTAAATTATTTAATCTAAAAAGTCTTAATATGTATTCTTTAATTACTTTACAATCATCAAATTCGTTTGCAAAAATCAGATGTACAACATCGTTTTTTCCGTATTTTCTATTTATATTTAGTTTTAAAATTTTATCATATATAGAATATTTTCCTTTTTGTAACTGATTATTTATATATTCTCTATCAATTCTTATATATGTAATTTTTGATAAGGAATTATTTAAAATGTCATCATTTACAATATATTTAAAAATTTTATTAGTAACTATTTTTTTTATATTATTTGTACTTTTTTTCTCTTTGGAATCCTTATTCTTAAAATCTATAAAAATAGTGTTCATATTTCCCCCAATACTTATACATATTATATATGAACATATTTTTATATTATTACAACTTAAATAATTTTTCCTATTTCTTTACAATATTTTTTATATTTACGGCAGTTTTTGTTCTATCTAATTTTGTTAGTAGTAATTCTTTTAAAGTATCACCTGTAAGTTCTCTTCTTAATTTTCCATTTTCAACAAGAGAAATTATACCTGTTTCTTCTGAAACAACAATTACAAGAGCATCAGATATTTCAGTAATTCCTACAGCTGCTCTATGTCTTGTCCCAAGATTTTTTGGAACAGAAACTTCAGAGGCAAGTGGTAAAATACATTTTGCAGCAAGTATTTCTGACTTATCAATTACAATTGCGCCATCATGAAGAGGCGTGCGTGGCATAAAAATATTTTGAATTAATTCTGATGATACTTTTGCAGATAAGTTTATACCTTCTTTTAAAACTTCTGATACCTTAGTATTTCTTTCTATTACAATAAGAGCTCCTATTTTTTTTAGGGACATTATTTCAACTGCTTTTACAATTTCAGATATTGAATGTTTAACCATGATGTTATCATCCATATCAAAAACTCCAACTAGCTTACTTCTCCCAAGTTTTTCAAATACGTTTCGTATTTCAGGTTGAAATACGACTATTAGCAATATTACCCCATAAGTTACGAAATTAGTCAAGATAAAATTCAATATTACCATATTAAAAACTTTTGCAATTATAACAAGGAAAACAAGCATCAATATACCTTTTACTATTTGTTTTGCTCTTGTTTGCCTTAAAATTCTAATTATATAATATGCAATAAATAGAACTATTGCAAGGTCCATTACAAGTACAAAAACTCTCCATGGACTAGTAAGGTCTAGAACATCTTTTAATAAATACATAAACTCTATTATTCTAAGCCAAATTGTATGGAACATAAAGGTCACCACCTATACATTTTGTATTGCTGATATAAGGACAGCAAACATTGAAAATACCATTGAAAATATTAAAATACCAACAACTGTGTATTTTACAATATTCTTTCTTTTTTCCATTTAAACCACCTCTTTATATTTCAAATTTTCCATCAAACCAATTTAAAAGTTCTTCAATTTTAACTCTTTCTTGTTCCATTGTATCTCTATTTCTTATTGTAACACATTTATCGTCTAAAGAATCAAAATCAAAAGTTATACAATAAGGAGTTCCAACTTCATCCTGTCTTCTATATCTTTTACCTATTGAACCTGCTACATCATAATCACAATTATATTTCTTAGAAAGTAATGAATATACTTCTTCTGCTCCTTCAGATAATTTTTTAGAAAGAGGTAAAATTGCAATTTTTACAGGTGCAATAGATGGATGTAATTTTAATACAACTCTTGTCTCATCATCATTTATCTTTTCTTCTGAATATGCATCACATAGAACAGCAAGTGTAAGTCTATCACATCCAAGAGATGCCTCAATAACATATGGAATAAATTTTTCACCAGTTTCTGGATCTAAGTATTCCATTGACTTTCCACTATATTCCTGATGTCTTGATAAATCATAATTTGTTCTATTGTGTGTTCCACATAACTCATCCCATCCATGAGGATATTTAAATTGAATGTCACATGCTTCTTTAGCATAATGAGCTAATTTTTCATGATCTTTAAATCTAAGATGGTCTTTATCTATTCCTATTGAAGTTATAAAGTTCATTTGTTTTTCTTTATATTCTTCATAATATTTACTATCTGTTCCTTCTTTACAGAACCATTGATGTTCCATTTGCTCAAATTCAATTGTTCTAAATGTAAAATTACCAGGTGTAATCTCATTTCTAAATGCCTTACCAATTTGACCTATTCCAAATGGAATTTTGCTCCTTGATGTTCTTGCTACATTTAAGAAATTAACAAACTCACCTTGAGCAGTTTCTGGTCTTAAATAAACAATAGAAGTTTGATCTTTTACAACTCCTCTTTTGGTTTCAAACATTAAGTTGAATTCTCTTATCTGAGTATAATTTACCTTACCACAGTTTGGACATGGTATTTTATGATCTACGATGTAGTCATATAATTCTTTATCATTTAAAGTATCAGGATTTATTTCATCAGTAAATGATTCAATTAATTTATCCGCTCTATGTCTTGTTTTACATTCTTTACAATCAATTAAAGGATCAGAGAAACTTCCTACATGTCCAGAAGCTTCCCAAACTCTTGGATTCATAAGAATTGCAGCGTCAACTCCATAACTATCTTTGTTTTCTTGAATAAATTTTTTCCACCATGCTTTTTTTATATTGTTTTTAAGTTCAGCTCCATATGGACCATAATCCCATGTATTTGCAAGTCCACCATATATTTCTGAACCTGGATATACATATCCTCTTTGTTTACATAGATTAACTATTTTTTCCATTGAATCTACCATTAATATTCCTCCTAATTATTTATAGTAATATCTAATACTCCATATTTACTATCTACAAGCTCTCCTTCATTAAATATTAAATGAAGTTTTCCTTCTTTAATATAAAAAGGTTTTACTCCTGTGTATGTATAATTGAAATCTGACTCTTTCATCATCTTATTTGAAACGACATAATCTTTTATAGAGTTCCTTATAATTGTTTTGTAATCTTTTCCAAATAAAATTTGTGCAATATTATTTGATTGAGTTATCTGTTCCTTAGTTGCAGCATCAATATTATATGTTTTTATTTTATTCATAGTATTTTTCTTTGCAGAATCATCAACAATTCTTTCATAAATCGTTATAGATATAACTTTATTTTCTTCAATCATATTTTCATATACATTATAAGTTACTGTATATGTATATTTACTTGAAGCGGAAGCCATTTGTTCTTTTAGACTATTAAACATATCTGTATAATACTTGTTTATTTCACTATTTATACTTGAAAGTTCTTCACCTTCAATAGATATAACAGGAAGAGTCATTTTCGCTTTCATTTTTGCATTAGATGAATCTTTTATACTCTTATCAGTTACACTATATTCAATACTCTGGTTTTTCTTTGTTAATTCATCTTTATTTGCTTTATCTACATCAACCAAACTTTGTGTTTCAGTGTTATCTGTACTTGTTCCAACTACTTCAGGTTCTTCCTCCATTTTTAATCCAAAATACAATATTGTTCCACCTATAATGAAAAAAAGTAAAAGTCCAATCACAACTCCCTTTGAGCTTTTCTTTTTTTCAGTTAATTTCATAGTTTCCATTTACTATCACCCTCGCTACATATTTTACTACATATTATCTATTTTTTCAACTAAAATAAATATAAATAGTTTATTTACTAATAGATTTTACATTAATATTTATTCCAAATAAGTTTATACCTGTAGTTTTATCAACCGAATAAATCACTGTGTTCTTTATTTCAGAACTAAGTTTTGGAATATTATATCCAAACTTAATTTCAATATCAATATCCAATTTCATACCATCTATAAATTTATTTGTATTTACTCTCATTACCTTACTTACACCAGGTACTCTTGATACGCTATATGTTATTATATCATTAATTACAGTATCAGAAATAACAAAATTACCTAAATAACTATATGTTGGACGAATAATCGTCTTTTCATAGTTATCTTCATCTTCATCATCAGCGTTTTTATTGAAGAAATTAAATATTTTTAAAGAATCTAAAAAATACCCCGAAAATTGTTTTTTTATTTCAAAAGTAGGAACTGGTACAATATGCTTACCTTCTTCAGTTCTTGATCTTCTTGCTTCTTCTATTTGCTCCTTTGTTGCTACCTCTTCAATATATATTGTGTGACATATTTCATCTAGCCCTAAATTTTCAGCAATTGTTTTTACCATTTTATCAGATGTACCAAGAATTAATATTTTATCAATTTTTTCTTTTTTTATAAAATCAGCCATTTGCTTTTTTCTAGATTCATCTAAAAATATAGCTGCCTTAACAGAGGCTATTTTACTAGCCTCTGTTTTAGCAGATTTTCCTGCAATTACTTTATTATCCCTAATTAATATGGCATCATCTATTATATATCTAATTCCATATTTTTTTGCAATACGCTGTGCGTTATAACTCTTTCCTGTTCCTGTCTTACCAACAAAAGCATATACTTGCATATATAAACACCTAAACTTTCATTAAATCTTTTGCAGTTAAACTAAATTTTCCATCATCTTTTCCGATTTCAGTAACTTTAACAAGAATGTCATCTCCAACTTTTAACACATCTTCAACTTTCTTTATTCTTTCATTTGAAATTTGAGAGATGTGTAAAAGTCCTTCTTTACCAGGTAATACTTCAACTAAAGCTCCAAATTGTAAAATCTTAGTTACTTTACCCATATACACTTTACCAAGTTCAACATCTTCTGTAAGAGATTTTATTGTAGTTATTGCTTTATCAAGCATTTTTGCATCTACTCCTGAAACAAAAACTGTTCCATCATCTTCAATGTCAATTTTAACACCAGTTTCCTCAATTATTTTGTTTATAGTTTTTCCACCAGCACCAATTACATCACCGATTTTAGATGGATTAATTTTTATACTTTCAATTTTAGGAGCATATTTTGATAAATTAGTTCTTGGTTTGTCAATTTCTTTTAACATAATTTCATCTAGTATATACTCTCTTGCTTTTTTAGTTCTTGCAAAAGCTTCTTCTATTATTTCATATGTAAGGCCATCAATTTTAATGTCAACTTGAATAGCCGTAATACCTTTTTTTGTACCACCAACTTTAAAGTCCATATCACCAAAGAAGTCTTCTATTCCCTGAATATCAGTTACCATTACATAATCTGAAGTATCTCCATTGTTAGTAAATAATCCTGTAGAAATTCCAGCAACAGGAGCTTTAATTGGAACTCCAGCATCCATAAGTGCAAGTGTTGATGCACAAATACTGCCTTGTGAAGTTGAACCATTTGAGCTTAAAACTTCTGATACAACCCTAATTGCATATGGAAATTCTTCTTTTGAAGGTATTACAGGCTCAAGAGCACGTTCTGCTAAAGCACCATGTCCAATTTCACGTCTTCCAGGTCCTCTTGCAGGTCTTGCTTCTCCAACACTATATGCTGGCATATTATAATGATGCATATATCTTTTTGTAACTTCTTCATCTAGTCCATCAAAAGTTTGTTCTTCTGAAACACTTCCTAATGTTACAAGTGATAGAACTTGAGTAAGTCCTCTATTAAATAATGCACTACCATGAACTCTATTAAACAAACCTACTTCGCATGATAGAGGTCTAATTTCATCATGTGCTCTTCCATCTACTCTTTTTCCTTCTTCTTTTACCAATGTTCTAACTGCTTTTTTCTCAGCTTTATATAGTGCTTCTGATAACATAGATTTATTATTTTGATATTCTTCTTCGCCATATTTTTTTATATATTCATCTATTACAAAATTATCTACACTAGTTACATTTTCATCTCTTTGTTTCTTAGTATCTGTTTGAACTGCTTCTTTTAATTTTTCTGTTGCAAGCTCATCAACAAATTTAACCATTTCTTCAGGAACTGCAAAAGATTTATATTCTGCCTTTTTCTTTCCAACTTCGCTTTTAATTTCTTGTATGAATTTGCAAAGTTTCTTTATTTCTTCATGTCCAGCCTTAATAGCTTCTAACATCTTTTCATCTGGAACTTCTTTTGCACCAGCTTCAATCATACATACTTTGTCTTCTGTAGCAGAAACTGTAAGATCTAAAGTTGATTTTTCTCTTTGCTCTAAATTTGGATTTAAAACAATTTTATCATCTACAATTCCAACTTTTATTGAACCTACTAACTTATCAAATGGGATATCAGATATATTAAGTGCAATAGATGCACCAATAGCAGCTGGTATTTCAGGTAAAATATCTGGATCAACCGCAAGTGTTAAAGCATTTATTGATGTATCATTTCTATAATCCTTTGGAAATAAAGGTCTTAGTGGCCTATCAATTACTCTTGATACTAAAATTGCTTTTGTTGTTGGTCTACCTTCCCTTTTTACATATCCTCCAGGAATTTTTCCTACAGCATAAAGTCTTTCTTCATAATCTACAGAAAGTGGTAAAAAATCTATACCATCTCTTGGTTCTTTTGACATAGTTACATTAACTAAAACTGCAGTATCCCCATATCTTACCAAACAAGATCCATTAGCTTGAGATGCCATTTTCCCTGTCTCTACAACTAAACTTCTCCCTGCAAACTCTGTTTCAAATTTTTTATACATATTTTTCCTCCTACTCTGGGGATGTAATAATAATTTCTAAATACATCAATTATATATCCACAAATTATTACTACACAACCCCAACATTAACTACGCATATTATACTATATTTAGCCAAATACTTCAAGAAAAAATAACAAAAAATACTAAACCCGAATAAATTTATAGATTTAGTATTTATAAATTTTATATTGTCTTTTTAACTTGAACACTTATTTTATTTTTCTCAAAGTCTATGTTAAAGCCATTTATACTACTTACAACTCTTCTAATCATGAAAACATCAAGTTCATCAATTTTAAAAATATTTTCAGAGTTTAGATTTAAAAGCCAATTTGACTCATCTTCCGTAAATACAAATTCAATATTATCTCCACTATTAGACTTGTTTATTAATTTTCTAACGATTTCTGAAATTATAAAAATAGACTGATTAATACTTCCTGCAATATAATTAGATGATTTTAAAGCAGTATGTGTTGTGAAATTTATTCCTTTCTTTTTTGCATCATTTTTTACAATTAAAGAAATTAAATCTACTATATCATCACATTTTAATATTTTTTCTTCACCAGTAGACTCAGCAATAAGCGCATCTAAGATTTTATCTACTCTTTCTAAAGAATTTTTATTTTTTTCGTAAAAGTTCTTTAGCTTTTGAATATCTTCTTTATTTTTTAATTCATCTACATTTGAAATCATCATATTAGTTACTTCTATACCTGCTCCAACAGAAAGCATATCCGATTTAATTTCTTCTGCTATGCTGTTCATAAGTTCACCTATAGTTTTTGTTTTGTATTTAGACAGTTCAATTTCTGTTTGTTGGCTAAAAATTTTAACAGCTGAAATTAACTCTAAATTTAACCTATCAATACCTTCAGTTTTATCAAAATAATTCTGAATATTTAACTTTTGCATAGTCTCAATTGGTGGCTTTTGACCTGAAAATCCAGTTTGTAGAATTATTATTAGTTCTTTATTATGTTTCCTTATTTCTGTAATTACTTCTTCTCCATTCAGTCCTGGCATAAAGTAGTCTAGAAGAGCAATTTGATAATTTCCTGACATAAGTTTTTCTACTGCTTGTTTACCATCTGAAGCAGTTTCAACGTTATAGCCTAATTGCTTTAGAAAGCTATCCGTCATTAGCAAATAATCTTCATCATCATCTGCTAAAAGTATTTTTATATTTTTTATAAGTTCTTGATATTCCATATATAACTACCTCTCTTTTTTATAATTATTATATATTAAATTATAAAAAAATAAAAGATATTTTTCTAAAATAATAAAAATTCCGTGTAAAAACACGGAATTTTTTAATCAGCTATTTAATGTTTAAATAAAAAAGTGAAGCTGACAATACAAACGGAATTATTAAAACAATCAACGCAACATCAAAATTTCCACTTGTAACAAATTCAGTAAAGAAAGTAATTAATGATAAAAATATTTCAAAAAAACTTATACCAAAACATATTCTTGATAAAATCTTTTTCTTAGGCAATATTAGAATATTTATTATACCTAAAACAATCAAAGATAAAAATGCAAATCCAAAACAAATATACAATATAAATAACATAATAGTCACTCCTCTAATCAGTTATTTGTCCGCTTCATTATTTAATTTTGAAACTTCGGATTTATCAATTAATGAACAAACAAGAAAATTTAATGTGATTATAATTATCATTGTACAATTTTCATTAATAACTATACATGAAGTTGTAGCAATTAAAAACAAATAAAACAATAATAATGATAAATAAAATTTAAATTTGCAAATTCTCCTTTTCTTTTTTATCTCCACTTTTTTATTTTTAATTGAAAAATATTTAACAGATAAACAAAAGTATATACTTATTGTTAAAAAAATCAAAACATAAATAATAAATAATCCATAAAAAATCTCCTCAATATTAATTTTAGATACATATTAAATTTGTGATTAATTATAACATTATTTATGTCTTATGTCAATTTTTATGCTTTTAAACAGAAAAAAGGCGTTAACTATATAATAGTAACGTCTTCTATCTTAATTCAATTAAAAGAAAAATACTTTTACAAGTACAATGATTGCAATAATTACTCTATAATATGCAAATACTGCAAAATCATGATTTTTTATATATTTAAGTAAAAATTTGATACTTAATACTCCAACAATTGCCGAAACTACAATTCCTACTATTAATTCATAGCTAAAATTAGACACCATATCTGGAAGTTTAAGTACAGCGGCTCCAAAAATTATTGGTACAGAAAGTAAAAATGTAAATTTAGCTGCAGCACTTCTTGATACACCAAGCAATCTTGCTGTAAGAATAGTAGTTCCTGAACGTGAAAATCCTGGAATAACTGCCAAAGCTTGAGAAAGTCCAATTAAGAATGTCTGCTTTAATGTTAAATCCTTATATTCAGTTTCTTTTCCATCATATTTTTTTGCAGCCCATTTGTCTCCTAGATAAATAAGAATTCCCATAACTCCAAGAGCAATTGCAATTAAAGCATAATTAGTTCTTAGAACATTTTCAATTGGTTCTTCAAATATTTTACCTATTAAAGCACCAGGAATAGTTGCAATTACTAAATACCAAAACATCCTATTTTCAAAAGAATTTTTTTTATGAACAATTTTATTATATGCACCTTTAAAAAGTTTCCACCACTCATTAAAGTAAACAAATAGTACTGCTATTAGAGTACCAAAGTGTAGTGCTACATCAAATGAAAGTGAATGTTCACTCCAATTAAAAAGGTATGGAATTAATATTAAGTGAGCTGAACTGGAAATAGGAAGAAATTCTCCTATTCCCTGTATAACTCCTAAAATAATTGCATGAAATATATTCATTAACTATCTCCCCCTGTACTTGGTTTTTCTGTATTTGGTTGTAAAGTTGATTTATTTGTATCTTCTGTTTTTGTATTAGTTTCTACTTTTTTCTCTTCTTTTGGTTGTTCTGTTTTTTTAGTATTGTTAGTTGTATTTTTTGTTGTATTATTAGTAGTTTTTTCTTGGCCATCTACAATATCTTGACTATCATACTCTATATCTTTTAAATCAAGTGTAATTTGCTTAATTGTATCATCATCAACTCTAACATACATCTTATCAGATTTTATTGCTTCAAAAGAAACATTATTTGGAATTTTTCCAATACTTTCAAGTGGTTTATCAGATGATACTTCAATAACATAGTCAGAATAAATAACAAATACTCTTTCATTGTTATAGTAGGTAGATTTAACGTCTTTATCCTTAAGTTCAATAGTATCAGTTATCTTATTATTCTTAACTTTATATACCTTACTATTATCTTGAGATATGAAGTAAAGTATATCTTCTGTATCTATTCCTATCATATTTACTTTTTCTTTAAATATTCCAAGTTTAGAATTAGAATAGTAAATATTTGAGTTTGAATCTTCATAATATACTCTATCAGTTTGCTGTAACATAATCATTCTATCTACAATAAGTCCTGATTTAATTTGAGACATAGTGTTAAACAAGTTAATTTTATAAATTATATTATTAGTTGAATTTCCTGTTTTTTGCTCAACATTAATATAAATCATATTTATTACTGGCGACATATCCATATTTTTTATTCTACTAAAGTTTTTAACTGTAAAGGTATTATATTCTATTTTTCTCTTAGTACCAATATCATAAGTAGTTAACTTAAGTGTGGCTGAAGTTCCATTATCTGTTTTTGTAAAATACAAAATTAAATTTTTGTCATATAACAAGTCAAAATAACAAATTGGATTACTTTCCTCGATAGTATCAATTATTTCCCCTGACTCTAAGCTTCCTATATATACTTTTGAATCAAATAAATATGTATAATATTTATTATCATATGAATACTGAATGTCTTTAGCATTTTTAGAAATATTTATTGTTTTTACACCTTTTTCCTTATTTTCTTTTTTGTTTTCATTTACATCTGCACCTGATAAGGAAATAACATATCTTTCGACAAGATAAAGAGCAACTACTGTTACAATTGTTCCAATTGCCCAGTATATAGCTAAATTAATAAATAATTTCTTTTTATTTATTTTTTTTCTTACTTTCTTTTCTTTTATTTTTCTTTCCTTCAAAGTTATTCTTCCTTTCTAATTATTTTTTATTCGGTTTTGTTACTATAAAAGCATTTGGAACATAACGTTCACCTAATATATCACTTGGACTATTTACAACATTTCCGTTATATACCATAGTTGTAGAAGCTCCACCATCCAAATTAAAGGCATTATATGCTCCATTATCCAAAAGAATATCTTGAACTTGCCTTAGTGTTGCTCCTAGACTTCCTTTTTGTCTTCCGTCAATAACCAACATTAATATTGCTCCATCTTTTCTTTGAGCTATCGCAGTTCTTGGTTGCATACCCCAACCGCCTGTTCCGCTTTTTATTGTAGCATTTCCATTAATAATAATAACTGGTCCAAAGGAAACTGCACATCTTAAATTAAGTTGCTGACACTTAGAATATGTCATTGAATTTGAAACAACCATTTTATTATCTTTATCCATTCCAACTAAACTATATGATGCACCTGTATTTGTTGTTCTAAGCTGTCCATCTTCAATAACAAGTCCAGCTGGCTTTCCACCTGTACCCAAAGCATCATCCTGAAATCCTCCAGCGTTTATTCCTGCAACTGCATCGTTTTCTGCAACAATTTGAGATGTAGTAGCACCTGAAGTTCCAAGCCTTGGAGATGATACAAGTTTAACACGAGATGGATCATTTATAATTAAAAGTTTACCTGTATAGCTATCATTACTTACGTCTTTAAGTTCAATTCCATTCATATCTTCAGCAGATATTCCAGATCCAACGTTTATTGCTGATAAGCTTTGATCTTCTATATTCTCTTGTGGCCTATTCTTTGCTAATATTTCATCAATTTTTTCTTTACTTAAAAATAAAGTTGCAAAATATTGATGCTTCATAGTTGTCATTGCAGTTGTTACTATCATATCTCTTGTATTAGTAAATGGTCCATAATATATAAGTACAATTGAAAGAATTGGAACATATATTATCTGGAATATAAGGAAAAAAGCTATCCACTTTAACACTTTCTTCGCTTTTGATTTTTTGTTCTTTTTTTCTTCATTATTAACTTCTTTTTTCATTTAAAAACCCCGCTTTATAATATTACAAATTAACGTTATTATTTTATCAAAACAAAAAAGTTTTTTCAATAGTTTTGTATAAATATGTAAAAAAATAGGAGCAAATATATAATAATACTTGTTCCTATTTTATATTACCACTAGTTTTTCTTTGTTCTAGTTTTATTATTATTTGTATTTTTATAAATATGTATACCATTTGATTCTTCTTCATCATTACTTGATGATGAATTTTTTGAAGTATGAACATTACAATTTTCTGTAGGAGCCATGTATGCCCAATCAGCTGGTTTTACATTTGGTGTATAGTCTCTTGTTATAAATGATTTTTCTGATGTGTTTGGGCAATATTCTGTAGCAATTTTACCAGTTTCATTACATATTTTTATTGTTTTATGGATATTACATGTTTCAGTTGGTATTGAATCTTTTGCTACATAATCACTTCCAACTTGACTTCCCCTTGGGTCATTTTTACAAGCATCTGTAGGAACCAATCCAGAGACTTTACAAAGTTCTACTTTTGTAACAGAATTTGGAACTTCAAAATGTTTTGATTGTTTACCTTTACTTATACTATTTACAACTTTATTAAATAGTGAAACTGAAGTGTAAGGATAAGATCCTATCTTTCTATATCCAATTGCTTTTTGTCCAGCTTTACCGCCAACTTTATCATAACCATTCCAACAAGCTATTGTATAATATGGTGTAAATCCGCAGAACCATTGATCAAAGTCGTTATTTGTATTACCTGTTTTACCAGCGACATCCATATTTGAAAGTCTTACATATCCAGCTGCTGTTCCTGTCTTTACAACTTCTTGTAAACAACTTGTAAGCATAAATGCTGTTGATTCTTTCATAACACGTTTAGAGTTTATATTATTCACAATTACATCTTCGTCTTTAGAGTCTGTAATTTTAGTATATAGTCTTGGCTCTATATATACTCCACCATTTGCAATAGTAGCATAAGCATTTGCCATATCCATAACAGTAACACCATATGTAAGTCCACCAAGTGATAATGCTGCTGGAGCTTTATCACTTGCTACCAAACTCTTAAGGCCGGCATTCTTCGCAAAGTTATATGCATAATCTATATCAACTTTTAAATTTGCTCTTGCCGCAGGTAAATTCATTGATTTTGCAATTGCATTTCTTGCTGTTACATAGCCATTGAAATAACCATAATAGTTTCCTGGATGCCAATTTCCTTCTGTAAGCTCGCAATCATCTAAACCTGCTCCAGGTGATGATAATCCAAGTTCAAATGCCGGTCCATATGCGCCTAAAGGTTTCATACATGAACCTGGTTGCCTTGTTAATTGCGTAGCTCTATTTACTACAAGATCTGATGTCTTTTCATCTGCACCGCCAATAAGTCCAAGTACACATCCTGTAGATTGTTCAATAACAACCATAGCAGACTGCATAAAGTCTCCTTTACTATCAGTATAGAATAATTTTGAATTGTTATATGCAGCATCAATTGCACTTTGTACATCTGGATCAAACGGTGTATATATTTTATAGCCATTACCATATAACTTTGTAATAGCAATACCTCTTTCGACTCCTAATGTTTCCATTAAATCATTAATTACAGCTTCTCTTACAGCTTCAACATAGTATGTATACTGTGCACCATTTGAAGATTGTTTTGCAGAATCATCTTCTTTCTTAAATACAATTTCATAATTTAAAGCTTCATTATATTCGTCTTCTGAAATTTTCTTAAGTTTTAGCATCTGCTTTAAAACTAAATTTTTTCTCTCTAAAAGCTTATTTTTAGCTTCTTCACTCTTATATGGATTAGTTGACTCTGGTGATTGTATAATTGCAGCCAATACTGCAGATTCAGCTAAATTTACTTCACTTAAAGGCTTTCCAAAATAATTTCTTGATGCCACTTCAAATCCATAGCATCCATCTCCCATGTATATTTGGTTTACGTATGCTTCAAAAATTTCTTCTTTTGAAAGTTTATTTTCTAGAGCTATAGCTCTATACCATTCTCTAATCTTTCTTGTCCATGTTGCTTCTTTATCGTTTTTTATATTTTTTACCAATTGCTGTGTAATTGTACTTCCACCAAAGCTTGATTTTCCACCATGCGTTATATATGTAAATATCGCACCTGTAGTTCTTTTTAAATCAACACCATGATGTTTAAAAAATCTTTCGTCTTCAATAGATACAACAGCATCAACAACAGTCTGAGGTATATCTTTATATTCAACAGTTACTCTGTTTTCTGAATCATAAAAAGCACCTATTTGATTACCATTTTTATCATATACAGATGAAGTTTCTTTGTATAGTTTCAAATCTTCAAGATTTAAACTATCTGTCTTGTCAATTACACCAGTTATAACACCTATAACTAGTCCTGCACAAATAATAAAAAGAGCAAGGAAAACAAAGAAACAAATCTTTATTATTTTTTTTCTTCTTTTCTTTTTTGCATTCTTGCTACTTGCTTTAGAATTAATATCTTTGGTTGAAACTACTTGTGTTTTACCAGCCTCGATATTCTTCTTCGTCTTTTTCTTTAAAGATTTTGTCTTAAAAACTTTTGTATGTTTATTATCATTTTTATCCATATTTTTTCACTCCTAATACAGAAAAATATTACCAATCACTAAAAAAATCATCAAAATCACATCTAATGTTAAAACTTAACTTAAGAGCTTCTTTAACCTTTTCTAATGTTATTTCATCAATACTTCCTATTTTTTCTTTTAGCCTTACCTTATCTAAAGTTCTAACTTGTTCAACAAGAATAATTGAATCTTTCTCTAATCCGCAGCTACCTGCTTTGATTGGAATATGAGTTGGAATCCTATTTTTACTTTTAGTTGTTATAGCAAGAGCTATTACAGTTGGGCTGTACTTGTTTCCTATATCATTTTGAATAATCAATACAGGTCTAATCCCATCTTGCTCTGAACCAACAACAGGACTTAAATCAGCATAAAATATATCTCCTCTTTTTACTTTCAAAATATATTCCTCACTTTCATATATTATACACTATTTATCAAAATTTGCAAATATTTTCTCATCAAATTTATCTAATATATCAAATTTTAAGTAATTTACATTTATAACTACATTTTCTTTTTCATCTAAAACTACATACTGTTCTACTTTTTTTGACTTATTATCAACAACTGCTTCAAATGAAGATAAATTTAATCCTTCTTTTAATAAAAATTTAAGTTCTTCTACTTCATTTATTTTATTTTCGTTTAATTTTATTAAATAATGAGTTTTATCATTTACAATCTTTGATTCGATATTTCCACAAGAAGTTTCTCTTTGTATATAATTGTACAAAAAAATAAATGTTGAAAAGCTAAAAATATTTCTATCTGAAGTTGAATATTCTCTTAAATCAAACTTACTAATTTCCTTTGTATTATTTATTCTTACTTCATTATTTAATATAATATATGATATTTTATCTTGCAAGTCATTTGTAAAGTCAAATCTATACCTTTCTTCTTCATTATTATCCAAGTACCATTCTTCTACTTCATAGCTATTCTTCGTTTTATTGCTAAATATAGCTAATGAATATTTTGTATTATAGTTTTTTATATCAAAAATATCTTTCATTTCATTGCTGCCATTATTATTTGCGTTATATATACCAAAAAAAGAAATTGCTATAAGTAAAAAGGCGACAAAAAGTGCACATATAATTATAAACCACAATCTTTTAGATTTATCAATATTAATAGTTTTAATTAGCAAACAAAACAACCCCTTTTTTATAATATATATTTACATTAAAATATATGTTATATAAAAAAGGAGTATTCATTATATTATTATTTTCTGTTTATTTCTCTTGTATTTCCTAATGCTTTCTTTACTTCATCTAATTTTTCATAAATATCTTTTAAGGTATCGGTATCAACTGTAGTTTTAATTTCAGATTTAACCAAACTACTTACATCATCAACATCTTGTTTTAAGAATGAAAGCATTTCTAATATATCAAATCTTGTTGATTTATATGTTAATTGTTTTGTTCCAACAAATTCACCATCAATTGTATATGTATCTTCATAACTTGGGATGGTTACAGGTATATTAAATTTTTCAGTAATATATGTTTTTAATACTTGTTGTGAAACTATTTCACCATGGTTTATAAAAATATTATGAGGTTTGTTTTTCATTTTGTCAATAAACTCTAATAGTCCATCTCTATCTGCATGCCCTGAAAATGCGTCTAAATATTCAATTTCAGCTTTTACTGCAATTTCTTCCCCAAAAATTTTAACAATTTTTGAACCTGTTTGTATTTTTTCACCTAACGTACCTGTTGCCTGATATCCTACAAATAAAACTGTACATTCTGGTCTATATAAATTGTGTTTTAAATGATGCTTAATTCTTCCAACTTCGCACATACCACTTGCAGAAATAATTACCTTAGGTGTTGGATCATCATTTAAGGCTTTAGATTCATCTGAGGTAGTTACCAAATGTAAGCTTTCAAAATCAATAGGATTATCACCTTTCATTAAATAATTTACAGCTTCTTCATCATAATATTCTGGATTTTCTTCAAATATTTTTGTTGCATTAACAGCAAGAGGGCTGTCAACATAAACCGGTATATTTTTTAATTTTTCAGCATATCCTTCTTTTGCAGCATATTTATTTATTTCATATAAGATTTCCTGCGTTCTACCAACTGCAAATGATGGTATAATTAAATTACCACCTCTTTCTATTGTTCTAAGTAATATGTCTATAAACTTTTCTGATTGATCTTCCATTTTTCCATGTAATCTATTTCCATACGTAGATTCCATTATTAAATGATCAGCACCTTCAATATATGTAGGATCTTTAATAATAGGCATATTTTTATTACCTAAATCTCCCGTAAATACCACTCTTTTTGTTTGACCATTTTCTGTTAAATCAAGAAGTACTATACTAGATCCTAGCATATGTCCTGCATCAACTAAAGTAAAAGAAATATTTTCATTAATTGTTATTTTTTTATTATAATCGACACCTTTAAATAATTTCATTGAGTCAATACCATCTTGTGCAGTATACATAGGTTCATTTTCTTTTTTTCCAGCTCTTCTTCTTTTTTTATTAACCCACTCAATTTCTTTTTCTTGAATATGACCACTATCTGCAAGCATAATACTACATAAGTCAACTGTTGCATTTGTAGCATATATTGGATTTGTATATCCCGCTTTATATAACTTTGGTATTCTACCACTATGATCAATATGTGCGTGAGTCAAAATCATAAAATCAATATCATTTACATCAAATGGAAAATCGTCATAATTTAGCATTTGATCTGTCATTTTTCCTTGAAACATTCCACAGTCTATTAAAAATTTATTTCCTGCTACTTCAACCATTGTACATGAACCTGTAACGGTTTTAGCAGCCCCATAAAAAGTTAAATTCATATATCATACCTCTCTTTTTTACATATATATTTTATAATAAAGAAAAACAATTATCAAGACAATTTTAAAAATATTGTATATTTGATTTAAGATATACTAGTTGGATTTTTTGTTACCACAAAATTCAATAGTTTATTTTTATTTTTATTAAATATATTTATTTTCTCGTATATTTGGCTATATACCTCTTTATTTAGTTTTGCTTTAACAAGTACATTTATTCTATATTTATTATTTATTCTTCTTACAAAAGGTGACTTTGGACTAAAAACTTTATATTTTGCCAATGAGTCATTTAAAATATTATAAAGTCTTTCAGATTCTGATTTTACAATATTAAAATTAGATGATGAAAGTTCAAATAATACAATATCTGTAAATGGTGGATAGTTAAACATTTTCCTATATTCTATTTCTTTTTCATAAAATTCAGTATAATCTCCTTTTATAACTGCATTTAAAATATAATTATTTAAATCTGATGTTGGAATTATAACTCTTCCAGATAAATCTCCACGTCCTGCTCTTCCGGCCACTTGAGAAATATTTGAATATGCTTTTTCACTAGCCATATAATCATTCATTGCAAGCATATTATCAACACCAAGTATTCCCACAAGTGTTACATTTGAAATATCATGACCCTTGCTTATCATTTGAGTTCCAACTAAAACATTTACATTATTCTTTTTAAATTTATCTAAAATATCTTGTTGTGCATTTCTTGATACAGTGGTATCTGCATCCATTCTAAGAATTGAAATTTGTGGATATATTTCTCTTAACTCTTCTTCTATTTTTTGTGTACCAATAGTTCCTGATGATATATTAGTACTTCCGCAGTTATAGCAAGTAGTTATGTTTTTCTCCACATGTGAACAATAATGGCAAAGTAGAAGGTTACTCTTTTTATGATACGTCATTGCAACATCACAATTTGGACATTTAAATACTTTACCACAATCTTTGCATGTAAGATATGACGTATATCCTCGTCTATTTAAAAAAATCATTGTTTGCTGACCTAATTTTATGTTTTGAAGAATTTCCTCTTTTAATTTTATAGGTAAAACTGAAGTATTACCAAGAAGCCTATCTTCTTTTATATCAATTAATTCTATGCATGGAAGTTTAGCATTTCCAGCTCTATTTTTAAGTGTTAATAGTGATATATTTCCACTTTTAGCTTTATAAAATGTAGTTACCTCAGGAGTTGCAGATCCAAGAAGTAAAAGAGCATTGCTATTTTTACAAATATATCTTGCAATTTCTTTTGTAGAATATTTTGGCGTAGAACCAGAGTAATAGCTTGAATCATGTTCTTCATCAATTATAACCATACCTAAATTATCAATAGGTGCAAAAATTGCAGACCTTGCACCAACAACTATATCTACTTTTCCCTCTTTTATTCTTTTATATTCTTCTTTTCTTTTAGCTATAGTCATTCTACTATGTAATATAGCAACATTATTTCCAAATCTAGAAACAAATCTTTCAACTGTTTGATAAGTAAGAGATATCTCAGGTACTAATACAATTACTTTTCTTCCTTGTGATAATACCGTTTCTATTACCTGTAAATAAACTTCTGTCTTTCCACTTCCTGTAACCCCAAATAACAAACATTCATCATACTTTTCATCATAAAGTTTACCATTTATTATATCTATAGCGTTTTTTTGTTCATGAGTAGGGCTCATCGGATAAGTTTTCTTAACATTCAATTCATCTAATAAATCTATTTCTTTCTCGACTTTATATAGTTCAATATATCCTTTCTTAACTACAGTATTAACAATAGCTCTTGATATATCTAATCCGTTTATTATATCGCTTAACAAAACAAAATCATTACTCATTAAAAAAGTAAGTAAGCGTATATGTTTCGCAGAGGAAACAATTCCATCATCTATATCCTGATTTATCTTTTCTGCATCAACTATAAGTCTAACAGCTGTCTCTTTCTTTCCATCTATTTTTTTACTGCTTTTTTTACTACCAGTTCCTGGTGGCAGCATAAGTTTTAAAGCATCATACACATTACAAAAGTATAAATAAGCAATATTTTTTGCTAGTTTAAGTCTATTTTCATCAATATATGAAATTTCGTCAATAACAGAAGAAATCTCTTTTAGTTTATATTTAGATACATATTTTTCATCCTCTATAACTTTTACTATAATGGCTTCTTCTAAATCTTTCTTTCTTCCAAAACTAACTTCTACTCTTTTACCAAGTTCAATTTTACTTTCTAATTCAACTGGGACTTTATAATCATACACTTTATTTAACTTACTTACTGACGTATTTATAAGTACCTTTACTATCATACTACACCTCTTAATTAAGTATTATTATACCAAACATAAGTTTTAGTGTCAAGAAAAGCACCCATACTTTTAAAGTATGAATGCTATGTAAATCTCATTAATTAGTATTTATCATAAATTTGATTTCTTTTCAATAATTTGTGCTATATCATTTGCATACTGAGTAATCTTATCTATATTTTTTCCTTCTAACATTACTCTAACTAAAGGTTCTGTACCTGATGGCCTAATAAGTACTCTTCCCTCATTTTTAAGTTTTTCTTCTACTTCTTGTATCATTTTTGTAATTTCACTATCTTCTTTATATAAATATTTCTTATCTAAAGCTACTTTAGCATTTACTAAAACTTGAGGATAGATATCTATAATACTTGCAAGTTCTGAAGCCTTTTTATTGTATTTAACCATACTTCTAATAAGCATAAGTGATGTTAAAATTCCATCACCTGTAGGATTATAATCTAAGAATATAATGTGCCCTGATTGTTCACCACCTAAGTTATATCCTTTATTTAACATTTCTTCTAAGACATATCTATCTCCTACATTTGTTTTTTCAAGATTTAGATTATTGTTCTTACAATAAATATCAAGCCCTAAATTACTCATTACAGTTGCTACAACTGTATCTTTTTTTAAAGCGTTTTCTTCCTTTAAGTATTTAGATAAGATTGCAAGCATAATATCTCCGTTAATTTCATTTCCATTTTCATCTACTGCTAAACATCTATCTCCATCGCCATCGTATGCAATACCTAAATTATATTTATTAGATGTAACATATTCTTTTAACATTTCAAGATGCGTAGAGCCACAATCTTTATTAATATTTATACCATTTGGATTATTGTTTATTATTTTAAATTCAATTCCAAGTCTTGTAAATATTTTTTCAGCTATTTTATATGTTGCTCCATTTGCTGTATCTATTGCAACCTTAAATCCACTTGGTAATTTATCATTAATAGATTTTTCAAAAATTTGGACTATAAATTCCTCATAATCAGAAATCATTTCTTCTTTATTTTCAGATATACCAATTTTATCATCGCTAGCATTTAAATCATTTAGTTTATCTGAATCCATAATTTCTTCAATTTCTTCTTCAATACTATCTGGTATTTTCATTCCCTTGTTACTAAAAAATTTTATTCCATTAAATTCAAAAGAGTTATGAGAAGCAGATATAACAACACCAGCATCTGCGCCAAGTTTTTTTGTTAAATATGCAACTGCAGGTGTAGGAATTACTCCTAATACTTTTACATTCGCTCCATAACTTAAAAATCCTGCAATCATAGCACTTTCTATTAAATTTCCTGATAATCTTGTATCTCTACCAATTAAAATAGTTGGTGTATTAGAAGCATGTTTTGCTAAAACATATGCACCAGCTTTTGCCACTTTATATGCCAGTTCAGGTGTAAGGCCTGTATTTGCTACTCTTCTTATTCCATCTGTTCCAAAATATTTTTTCAAAATTAACACCTTCCTTAATATAACCAAATATAGTGGCTATATAGCCACTATACTTAGTAATTATTTTTTATTTGAAGAACTTCTTTCTTAATGTTGTTCTTCATGTGGTTCTATAGTAAATTTATCATTAATTTTTACAAAAACCTTTTCCTCTGCTATTTCTTTTCCAGCTATATCAACAGCATCTGTAATATCTGGATCATTTTCGATTACTCTTCTTTTTTCAATATCTCTTGCTCTTTTTGCAATTGCAAGTGCAGCTTGATATCTATTTCCTACTTTAGGTACTATTTTTTTTACATTTGGATCTGATAACATAATATTCCTCCTTAAACTACTATATATTTTACCACAATTTACTTTTATTTACAATACAAAATTTATTAACCTCGTTAATTTTTTAAACAACCTATTGGGAACAACAAAAACTCCATTTAAAGTGGTATATGCCATGTCAGTACCTTATCTAACATTAATTCTTTAAGAGAAACTCCTAAAGCAGCTACAGCAAGAGATGAATCTATCATCGATAATATAGTAAACTAAATATTGTATACAATAAGAAATCATATATTTCAATATATTGAGATATTTCATTTCCATATTTTGTGGTATTTCATTTCTGTATTTTGTAATTATATTAAAATTCACAAATAGTTGTTATTCCACATGGAAGAACAAATTCTGAATTCTTTTGCCTTAAACCAATTTCATTGTGAAATATTTTCTTAGGGTTATTTTCACTAAAAGCAAGTTTTGCGACATTTTCAATGATTGTACCTGACAGTCCTCCAGTATATGTGTTTATAATAACAGAAATAGGATTGTCTGATAAAATTTTTGAACACAAACAAAGCAAATTGTTTATATCCTTTTCTATGCTCCATACTTCACCATTTTTTCCTCTACCATATGATGGCGGATCCATAATTATCATGTCATATTTGTTATTTCTTCTTATCTCTCTATTTACAAATTTTACAACATCATCTACTAAAAATCGTACAGGTCTTTCTCTAAGTCCACTTGAAGATACATTTTCCTTTGCCCAGTTTACCATTCCTTGTGATGAATCAACATGACATACAGATGCCCCTGCACTAAGAGCAGCAACTGTAGCGCCACCAGTATATGCAAAAAGATTTAAAACTTTTACTTCTTGATTTTTCTTAGTTCTTTGTGATATTTTAGATATTATATAATCCCAATTTACTGCCTGCTCTGGGAATAAACCTGTATGTTTAAATCCCATTGGCTTTAGATTAAAGACTAAATTTTTGTATTTTATACTCCAATTTTCATCAATTTTACTATATTTTACCCAATGTCCTCCACCTGTATTACTCCTTATGTATTTTGCATCAGCCTTTTCCCATAACTTTGGATTAGTTTTTTTATCCCATACAATTTGTGGATCTGGTCTTATTAATATATATTTACCCCATTTTTCAAGTTTTTGTCCTTTTGCCATGTCAAGTAATTCATAATCTTTCCATTCATTTGAAACTAGCATAATACTATCTCCTTTATCATATTATTTTTTAGGTGTTACTATGAAAATATATAAAAGTTATAAACTAAAAAACATATTAAATATTGTTATTTTTTGTATATCACTTTCAGTATTACTAATATTTTCAAAAGATAACTTTGAAAACGTAAAAAAGAGTGTTTCTATATTTATTTCAAGTATAATACCATCTCTTTTTCCATTTATATTTTTTACAGAATTTATACTAAATACAGATATTTTAGGAACCATTCAAAAAACATGTGGCAAATTTTTATCAAAGTTTTTCAACATTTCAGAAAAGTCATCTCCGGCTATTATAACAGGGTTTTTATGTGGATTTCCAATGGGTGCTAAAACTGTATCTAAACTTTACGAAGATAGTGAGATTTCAAAATATGAAGCTGATAAACTTCTTTTATTTATAAATAACTGTAATCCTGCATTTATACTATCTACCATAGGAATTGGAATTTTTCATAATATTTATATAGGAATACTTCTTGCTACCTCACATTATATCTCATCTATATTAATTGGTATTTTTATCCGTAAAAAACAACCTTCTACTATTATACACAAAAAAGTTCAAAATTTAAATAGTTTTAACCAAAATAATAAAAGTAGAAATGAAAATTTATTTGAAATTATAAAAAAATGTATTAAAAGTACTTTTGTAACACTCTCTATGATTTTAGGATTTATGATTATTTTTAATTTATTGTTTTGCATTTTAGATAATATTCTAAAATTTATGAATATTTCAAATAGTAATTCATCAATAATATCTGGATTATTTGAAGTAACTGGTGGTGCAAATAACGTTGTAAACAGTACGCTTGATATAAAGACAAAAATAATTGTTACTTCTTTTCTACTTGGATTTAGTGGTATGTGCATTATATCACAAATATATTCTTGCATATCTAAATATAATTTTTCATTTAATAAGCTTGTTATTTCAAAATTTATACATGGTATATTATCTATGGTTATTACATATATTGTATTAACATATACAAATATAATTGATTACGAAACTATATGTGTATATAGCGATATTGATAATTATGAAAGAGTAAACTACATTTCCAATATAAAAACCTCATATTTGATATCTACATTTTTAATAATCATTTTTTTGTTTATATATTATGTTATACGAAAAAAAGTAGCCTATAAAAATATAGGCCACAAAAAAGAAGGGGGGTAAACTTTTTGAATGTGTTTACATTATTATTATGTATAAAATAATTTAATTTATACATTTTTTATATATTTTTTGGAGGTATGAATAAAATGGATAAAACTCAAGGATTTTTTGATCCATATAATTTTAATTTACAAAATTCAAACATGCAAAATTCTCAAGCACAAAATATTCCACAAACTCAAGCAATGCCTGGTATGGAAGTACAACAAATGGTAAGTCCAAATATGTATTATGAACAGCAGTATATGTATTATAAATATCTAACTCAAATGATTGAATATAAAATAAAATTAAAAGAGTGGGAAAATATGAACAGAGAAAAAAAATAAAATTATTGAATATAATTTATTAAGCTTATGATATTTTCAATAAAAATAAAAAAATTCGATCCATGTAAAACATAAGATCGAATTTTTTATTATATAACCATACCTCCATTTGGACTTATAACTTGACCTGTAATGTAACTTGATTTATCTGACGCTAGAAACATTACAGCATTTGAGACATCTTCTACATTTCCAAGTCTATTAAGCGGTATTTCACTTTTTAATTCTTCTAATTGATCACTTGTTAAGTTAGAAATCATTTCTGTTTTTATAGCTCCTGGAGCAACTGCATTAACTCTAATTCCTGACATACTCACTTCTTTTGCTAAGGCTTTTGTAAACCCTATTATCCCAGCTTTTGTCATAGAGTATATAACTTCACATGAACCGCCTGTTATTCCCCAAATAGATGAAATATTTACAATGTTACCTTCGTGATTTTTTATCATTGACTGTTTTAAAACCTCTTTTGTAACATTTATAGTGCCATAAATATTTACATCGATTAATTCTTTTATCTTTTCATTACTAATATCTGTAAATAGGTTATAATCACAAACACCTGAATTATTTACTAGCACATCAATTTTTCCAAAAGTATTAATAACATCATTTACCATTTTGTGTACTTCTTCATTTTTAGTTATGTCTGCTTTATATATAACTACACTACAACCATCTTTTGCTAGTTCATCCTTTAAAAGCATAGCTTCACTTTCAGATTTGTTGTAATTTATACAAACATTATATCCTGCTTTTGCAAAATCAAATGAAATTTTCTTTCCTATCCCCTTTGCTCCACCTGTAATTAAAACTGTCTTGTTCATTTATCTTGTTGGTCCATTTTTCTGTGGTGACTTTTGAGGCTCTGAATTTGTTGGTACATTTACAGTTGGCTCTTGTTGTACACCTTCAGTTAAGTGAGATGTAAAACTATTATTTACTTTTTCTACAGGTTGTTTAACAGGTGTATATTTACAAGAATAATTAAATGCTTCCATTGATATATTATTTATATGTTGATTTTTTCCTGTCATATCATGCTTTGAATTAAACCTTCCAAGTACTTTCCTATTTGCAAAATCATTTAAAACTCCACTTTTTATATATGGTATTATTTCAGAATTAATTTTCATTGCAAGTTCAGGATTATTTTTAAAATCTTTAGTATTTAATTTATTTATCACACTATACAAATCTTCCATATCTTGCTCTGTATACTTTGAAAATCCATTTAATATATTTTGATCAGAATTTTTATCAAATAACATTTCAAAAACTTGTTTTTCGTTAGGGGAAAGTTCTGCTCCTAGTGCATTATTTAATAAATCTGTATATTCTGAAGTTTCTTTCATATTTTCTAACATTTCTTTATTGTTATATCTTAACGCTCTTTTTACTTTGTGATTTTTCCAAAAATCAAATACTCCTCTATTTTGAAGAGAATTACATAAATTAGCATATCCTATAGGACTATCTATATAATTATTTCTTCTATCCTTAGAATTTGAACATTTAACAAAGTCATTCATTGTATCTTGAGAATATTCTACAGGCATATTAGCAGATGTTTCTTGCTCTTGTGGTATAGTAGCACTTGCAACGCCTCCAGCTGAAGAAGCTGTCTTTGCTTCTTTTGCATCTTTTCCGTCCTTTTTTTCTTCTTTACCATCTGGCTTGTTTTTTTCACTACTATCTTCTTTAGATTTATCTTCATCTAAAATTGCTTCAACATCTATACCATTTTCCTTGGCAACTTTATTTATTTCTTCCCCATTTTTATAATATGCTTCTTTTGCTTTTTCCAAAGATTCTTTTGCATCATCATATATTTTTTTACATTCCTCATGATTTTTTTCTAAATCTGATTTTTCACTCTTTAACTTTTGGATATTATCCTGCTTTGTTTTTTTCTCATCTACCTTACTATCTCTTAATTTTTCTTTATCATAATATTCCTTCTCCATGAAATCAAGTTTACTTTTTATTTCTTCAAGTCTTTTCTCTTCTTCTGGAGATAAGTTTTCTTTTGCTTCTAAATCTTCTTTTTCAAGCGTTAAATTTGTTATTTCGTCATTTAATTTATCTAGCTCATTACATATTGATTCTATCTCATTACCTAAAACTTTCATTGCCTCTTCTTCAGCTTTTATTTCTTCTTCTTTTTTGTTTATTTGTTTTTCTTGTTCAGATAACTCTTTGCTTGCTTCTTCTAATTTTTTGCTTACAGTTTTTATCCTCTGAGCAAATCTTTTTTGTACTGCAAGTAAAATTTCAATAACTTCTTTTTTTCCTGTTTCTTGTTCTACAACATATGCTTCATATTTATTTTGAAATTCATCATAAAAGTTTGTATTATTATCATGATCAGAACTTTTAAATTCTTCTTCTAAAATAGCTTTTTTTTCTTCAAATGGAATTTTAGAAAGATCCGTATTTCCAACTCCTGTAGATGCATAATATTCTTCCAAGAATCCATCATTTCCTTTAATATATTTATTTAATAATTCATCAAGCCTTGTATCAACTTTTTGTTCATATTCATCTATGTCTATGTTAACATTATTTTTTAAATCATCAGAAAAAGTCATAACTAATCCTCCCTATCTTGTGAAGATTTATTTAATATTTCTAAATCTTCTTTAAATCTATCTATTGTTTTTCTCATTTTATTTAGTTCTTTTGTGTCTTCTTTTAAACTTTGAAAAATATCTTGTTTTTCAGACATAACATCCACCTCTTAATTTCTTACATAGCATAAATTATATTATATTTTTTTATGTTTGTCAAATATTATTATGTAATTTATTTATAAAAAGGGAAAGAAAAAGCAAAGGCTAACATTCCTCTGCTTTATTAATATTCATAATTATTTATTTTCAAAATTCCATGCATCTTTACACATATCCTCAAGTGTTTTTGTTGCAACAAATCCTAGCTCTTCTTTTGCTTTTTTAGGATCTGCAAAACATTTTGCTATATCACCTGCTCTTCTTGGTGCTATTTTATATGGAACTTTTATATTGTTTGCTTTTTCAAAAGCATTTACAATATCAAGTACGCTATATCCTGTACCAGTACCAAGATTATATATGTACAGACCTTTTCCTTCTTTATCTAATTTTTCTAGAGCTTTAACATGTCCACGTGCTAAATCTACAACATGAATATAATCTCTTACACCAGTTCCGTCATGTGTATCATAGTCATTTCCAAACACAGATAATTTTTCTAATTTACCACTTGCAACTTTTGCAATATATGGCATTAAATTTGCTGGTATTCCGTTAGGCTCTTCTCCTATTAAACCACTTTCATGTGCTCCGATTGGATTAAAATATCTAAGTATTGCAATATCCCATTCATTATCTGATTTATATAAATCTTTTAATATTCTCTCTACCATAAGTTTTGATGTTCCATATGGATTTGTTGTTCCCCCAGTTTTGCAATCTTCTGTTATAGGAACAATTTCTGGATCACCATAAACTGTTGCTGAAGATGAAAATACTAATTTTTTTACATTATGTGCTTTCATTCTATCAAGTAAAGATAAAACTGTTGCTACGTTATTTGTATAATATTCAACTGGTTTTTGTACTGACTCTCCAACAGCTTTATATGCTGCAAAATCAATTACTGCACTTATTTCATTTTCTGTAAAGATCTTATCTAGAAAATCTTTATCAATCATATCTCCTTTATAAAATTTAAAATCTTTTCCAGTTATTTTTTTTACATTTTCTAACGCTTCTGGTTTACTATTTGAAAAGTTATCTAATATAACTAATTCATATCCTGCGTTTAAAAGCTCAACACTTGTATGTGTACCTATGTATCCTGCTCCACCTGTTACTAATATTTTTTTCATAAAATTGACCTCAAAAAAAGTGATAATGCATATGCACTACCACTTCATTATATACTAATTTAATCAACATTACAAGACTATTTTCTTAAAACTTTTTTCTTTACCCCTCTTAACTTTTCTAACATCTTCCAGCCTTTTGAATTTATTATATTACTTATAAATTGATCTAATTCCCTTATCCTTGCATTTCTAGCATCAATTATTTTCCCACGTTCTTCAATTTCATTTTCTTGTAATTTGATTTTATTTTCTAATACATCTTCTATATCATGATAATAATTAACATTCTTACTTATCTGATTCCCATCAAATATATAATCACAAATTTGTTTACATCCTCCATCTTGGAGATTGCCAAACCATAATTTTCTCATTTCATCAAGTTTAGTTCCTTCTATAGAATAGCTACTACTAAAAATATTTTCTATACTTTTTATTAATGTTTCTATATTATTTGCCTGATAACCTGGCATCCAAAAATCAATATCATCAAATATAATTCCTCTATTTTTTTTATATTCCTCAATATCATTATTAAGATAAACAACAGGTTTTCTTAAAAAAGTATACTCAACGCCTAATGATGAATAATCAGTAATCATTAATTCAGCTGCATTTAAAATATCATTTATTGTAATGTTATTTTCGGAAAGTTGATTTTCTTTTATTACTCTTATATTATTAGTTTCCTTAAAATTAATACTTAAACTTTCACTAGGATGTTTTTTTATACATAGTAAAATTTTATTTTTCTCTAAAAAATTAGTTAGTATCTTTTCATCATACTCTTTTATATTAAATATATTATTAATATTAATTTTAGATTCTTGCTTTCTGTCACATCCCAGTCTAAAGGTTGGCATATAATATATAACTTTATTATAATTTTCTATTTTTATATTCAAAATTTTCTCTAAAAATTTTTTTGAATTATTATTTAAGAAATTATCAAATTTTGGATAACCTAATGGTAGCACTCTTGAAAATTTAACATTAAACATTGTTGAAAATATTGATCTCCAAAAATCAGAAGGTACAATATAATAATCTATTTTTTTCCTTATATTTCCATACCACCATGCATCTTCATCAGAAATATTATCAGATAAAAAACCAGATTTTTTAGGCCCTATACCATGCCATAACTCTATATACAAAGAATGTTCATTCTTCTCACCTGTTATATTAGCATGTGTAGTAAAGAAAACATCTATATCTTTCATTTTTTCAAAATAGTCATCTGTCCCAATCTTGTATGTTTCAATGTTCTGCTCCCTTAAATTTAACAAAGCTCGATCTGTATTTACAGCCCAAATTAAATTCATGTCATTATTATATACTTTTTTCATATAATCATACAGTGCCTTAGCATTACTTGAAAAATCAGGAAAACTACAAAAAGCAATATTTAAATTTTTCATTTTATCACCTACACATTTAATATTAAAATAAACTATACCATTTTTCTATAACATTTTTAGCATAAAATTTTTCACTTGTCTCTTGTGCATAAACTTGCATATTTTTTCTTTTATCAATATTCTCTAATATTTCATCTAATTTTTTAATCATTAAATCTACGTTTCTATTTTCAATTAGAAATCCATTCTTTCCATCTTGTATAATTTCTCTTGGTCCAAGATCCACATCAAAAGCAATACATGGCACTCCAAAATTCATAGCTTCACATAAAACTAGTGAAAAGCTCTCACTCTTTGAAGTTAGTACAAAAACATCGGATTTAATTAGCTCATTATTTATTTCATTTTCCGTACGCCTACCAGTTAGAATAACATTTTTTTGAAGATTACATTTTTTAATTTGTTCTTCTAACTTTTCTCTCATACTTCCTTCTCCTATTATTTTTAAAATATAATTAGGATATTTTTTTACTATAACGGAAAAAACAAGTATAAGCGTATAAAAATCTTTTACATCTTCAAGTCTACCTACACTAATTATTTGTCTGTTATTAAGATTAGAAATCTTTCCTGACTTATTTTCTTTTATAATATTTGGTATAACAATGACTTCTGGTTTTATTTTTTCATTCTTTAACCATTCATCATATTTTTCTTTAGCACCTTTTGTCATTACGATCAAATATTTTATATGTTTAAAAGATTTCCTAACTTTTTTTATATATTTTTCATTATCAATAAATGAATGTTCTTGTGATATTGTAATTATATCATTTCTTTTAATTTGCTTTGAGAATTCAATTCGTGATGAAATTAAAATATCAGTATTTAAATTTTTAATTATCTTTCCCAACCCAAAGTATTTTGTGTAAAGTATTTTTAAAGCCTTGCACAACTGCTTTATCAATGTTATTAGTTTAAATTTTTTTAGAGCATCTTTTATTTTATCTTTATTTGGGCCAAAGTTGAAGATATATTTAATCCTAACTTTATCGTCTAATTGATAAAAAGACTCACCCGATAATATATCATAAAGTGATATTATTTCAACTTCATATTCTTTTGAAAGTTCATTTGCAAGCGTAGTTACTTGCTTTTCAATACCACCATAATTTAAATGTAGCATTAGAAAAGTTATTTTTTTCATATTTTTCTCCATAAAAAATTATTAATTTTAATTTTGTTTTACAGCGTCACTTTGAATTTTATCGTTTTCTTTTTTCACCTTTATATTCATTACTATTATTCCACAAATGACTAAGCTTGCACCAATTATTCCTTTAGTAGAAATTACTTCATTAAAAATAAAGAAACCAGATAATAAAGTTAATACTTGTATAAGTCCAGATGTTATAGGCATAATATAACTTAAATCAAATTTTACCACAATATTTGTAAATAATAAAAAACTAAGTATGTAACTTATAAATCCAATTAAACTTATAAAATTCATAGTAAATGAAAAGCTCATATTTTCAATTAATATACTGCCAGTATTTCCTCCCAGTTTCATTAAAACCAATCCTGTAATTGTAAGGAGAATATATAAAATTACTAAAATCATCTTTTTCATAATAAAATCTTCCCCCTTATATATTCATTATTAATACACCAATTATTATTAGGCTTGCTCCAATTATAGCTTTTAAATTAAAATTTTCTTTAAAGAAAATTTTAGCAACAATCAAGGTCGCTATCTGCACTATTCCTGTAACAATTGGCATAATATAGCTTAAATCAAAAATTACTACAATTTTTGTAAAAAGTAAAAAACTGCATAAGTAACACAAAAAGCCTAAAGCACTAATTGGGCTAATTGATAACCCAATTTCATTTTTACTTGCATTAATTTTTCCAGGATTTGCACCTTTTTTTATAAGCACAAGTCCTGAAAGAGTTAATAAAAGGTAAATACATACCATAACTATCTTCATAGTAACTCCCCTCTACCATTTTATATCTACTTTTAATTTATTAATCATAAAATTATATACTTTTAGAAAAGCTCTAAAGAAATGTAACTTGTAAAACACTTTCATAACCCACAATTTAAAATTACTAAATCCATGTTTAAACATGTATGAAATTTTAATATATCTTAAGTGTCTCCACGTTGGGAAGTAATCATCTAAAAATTTATTATTCTTTTTTATAGCCTTTTTCAAATTACATTCAGGATCATTTGAAAGTCTAAACATCAAAGAAACTCCTAAATGCAAAAATGCCATACCGTCCAAAACTGGCAACATCCTAGCCCTGTTCTCACTTTGTTCGTATACTCTTCTTACTTCTATCATCGCTTGATATGTAGAATCTACTTTTTCTTCTTTAATTGTGTTTATTATTGAATCTGTTCTTACCATATAATATACCAAACTATCTGGTATAAACACAATTTTTTTTGCATTTATATATATAAGTAGTAAAAACATCATATCGTCTAATATCTTTGGAGGATGTTCAAGTTCTGCCATTTCCTTTAAGAGATAAGCTTTATATATTTTATTCCATGGAGCTCCATTTATCATTAAAGTATCTTCAGGATTTTTCTCCATATTTATTACTGTTTTATCTGACTTACACATTTCTCTTGAATATAATTTTCCCGTATCCATATCTATACGATCAAAACCACAAACAGATATATCTGCATCTTTAGCTTTTGCTGCATCATACAACTTTTTAGCCCATTCTAGTGATACGTAATCATCGCTATCAACAAAGCCTATAAATTCACCCGTTGCTATCTTAATTCCGTCTTTTCTGCCCCTCCAAACACCTTCATTCTTTTTATCTATTATAACAATTTTATCTGGATATTTTTCCTTATATTCTTTTAATATATTAATACAATTGTCTGGTGAACCATCATTTATGCATATTACTTCGATTTCCTCAAGCGTTTGATTAACTAAAGAATCTAAACATCTTGGTAAGTACTTTTCAACTTTATAACATGGTACAATAACACTTAACTTTTTTTCTTTCATTTTTATTCTCCTTTTATTTCCTCATATAAATCTAAAGCTCTTCTTATTACAGCATCCATATTATAATATTTATATTCGGCTAATCTTCCACATAAATACAAATTAGTTATTTTACTTACGTCTTCTTTATATTTATTATACAAATTAAAATTTTCCTCATTAAATATAGCATAATATGGGACATGCGAACTATTCCTATAATCATATGTTAAAGGGTACTCCTTTAAAATTGTAGTTTTATTATTAACTATTTGATTTGATAAGTATTTAAATTCTGTTATTCTTGTAAAATCATTATCATTAGGATAGTTAACTACTGAGGTTGGTTGATAATAGTTTTCATCTCTATCCTCAAATTTTAAAGTAAGAGATCTATATGGCAATGGACCATATTTATAATCAAGTAATTGGTCTAAAGGACCTGTATATATAATCTTTCCTTCAAATTTCTTTCCATTGTATATAATCTCATTTTTGCAAGTATCAACTTTAATAATTTCTTTTGCATCTACACCTAATTTAACATCTATATTTTCATTTTTTAACATATTTTCAAAAATTTCATTATATCCATTTTTAGGCATAAACTGATATGTGTCTTGAAAATATCTATCATCATACCCAAGTATAACGGGTACTCTGTTTATTACTGATTTGTCAACTTGATCTATTGGAATATTCCATTGCTTAGCTGTATAATTAACAAATACTTTATTATATACATATTCACCAAATTTGCTTATTTTTTCATCGTCATCATTTAATAAGTCCAAAATAGAAACTTTTTTCTTATTTTCATATTTCTTTAAAAGCTTGTCCTTTATTTCTGCACATTCTTTTTCGTCAAATAATAATTCTAAAGATTTAAAATTAAAAGGTATTGGAACGTAATTTTCATCTATATACCCAATTACACGATGTTCATAAAAATAAAATCCTGAAAATCTTTTTAAATAATCTAAAACCTCTTTATCGTTAGTATGGAAGATATGAGGTCCATACTTATGAATCCTAACACCATTATTTCTTAATTCCTCATACATATTTCCACCAATATGTTCTCTTTTGTCAATTACTAAAACTTTTTTCCCATCTTCTGAAAATTTTTGAGCCAGCGTGCTTCCTGCAAATCCTGCGCCAACAATTAAAACATCATAATCCATATATTTTCCTCCTTAATAAATAACTCAAACTAATTTGATTTTTTTTCAACTTCTTGTTTCAAAATAGATACCTCTTGTATTAAAATTTTAATTTTCTTTTTTTGTCCTGTTATCATTACCGTCAAAGCAATTGATATGAACATCAAAACAGCTACAAACAAACAAAGTACCATATTTGATAATAATTCAAATCCCAAAAAGTTTGCCATACTTTCCATCAAGCTTGGCAAAATAGAAAGTAAGAGAATAAAAATTGCAGCTAAAAACCATATTAGGCCATACTTAACGGAAATTTTGTTTTTTCTCATTAAACAAAATATAACAATAAAAAGTAAAACTGCAAATATTATCATAAGAATAATTAATCCTTTTTGCATAATTATTTAAACCTCCTTGTGCCGGTTATAACTATAGATAAGCAAACATTTAACATGTAATATACATTTTTCCATGCATGAATTGATGATTTTCCCCCAGTGCGTTCTTTCATGTTAACAGCAACTTCTTTAAATCTAAAACCTCTTTTTATCACTTCAACTGTAGTTATTGGTTCAGGATATTCTGTTGGATAACTTTCTGAAAAAATTTTTATTATTTCCTTATTAACAGCTCTAAATCCACTTGTAGTATCATATACTTTTGAGCTACACGCCATTTTTATAAATAAAGATAAAATCTTTATTCCCATTCTTCTTGATGCACTAGTTCTAAATTTACTTAATTTCTTTATAAATCTGCTACCTATAACAAAATCAGCTTCGTTATTCATTATTGGTTCAATAATATTTTCAATATAACTAACGTCATGCTGACCATCTCCATCATATTGAACAGCAATATCATAATTATTATTGTATGCATACTTATATCCTGTTTGCACTGCTCCTCCAATTCCTAAATTATGAATCAAATCTATATGTGGTATATTATTTTCTTCCAATATTTTCTTTGTATTATCTGTAGAACAATCATTTATAACAATACAATCATAGGAGGTATTATTTTCTTTATTATATTTTATAACATCATTATAAGTATTTAAAATATTTTCTTCCTCATTATAAGCTGGTATAATTAATAAAACTCTTATATTTTTCATATTAAACATTCTATCAAATTGCAAAATATTGATAATTCTCCTTTCCCATATAACTAATATTTAATAATAAATTTAATCTATTCAATCAATAAGATAAAACTAGTATTTTTAACTTAATACAACGTTATAAAATCCACTAGCAATTGTCCAACTGATTAAAAATGATACCACTAAAATTAATATTGTATATATGTAATTTTTGTTTTTTACATTAAAATTAAACAAATTATTATCTAAAACTATATATATACATATAATAGCTGGAATGAAATACCTAGGTTGTAGACCATCTATTTTTTCCTCTCCCAATTTTGTCCATCCAAAGAACATTGCTGCATATACAATTCCTATAATTAATAAAGAAATTAATACCAATACACCTTTCTCTTTTTTATTCAATTTAAACTTTCCATCATTTTTCACGGATATTAATAATATATAAATAATAGAACAAATGGAAAGTACAAAAGGCGAGTTCCATTTTGTAGAGACCGCAAATCCGTCGAACATTCCCCTAAATAAATCCAAATCGATTCTCCATAAAAAAGTGTTATAAATAACTTTTAATGATTGCAAAGGATTATGTAACACATAATTTATATTGTAATAAGGATTATCTTTTTTTATTCCTAAACTCATATTATTTAAATATGATATAAGAGACGGTAAAATTAAAAATAAGCTTTTAAAAATTATTGCAACTCGTTTATTTTTAAATTTTGAATTAGGTATTAAAAATACTAATAATAATATTGGAAAATATCCAAATTTACAAAAAGCCAACGCTAAAGATAATAATCCCATTATAATAATATGTTTAATTTTTATAGTATCAGTAACAAATTTTAAATAGAATATATATGAAACTATTGCTATAATTACTGAATTAGTTAAAAAATCCATATTAATTGCAGATGATTGTTGTAAAAAAATAGGAAATGTAGCTACTATAAATATTACTTTTTTTAAGCAAGGAATATTTTTAATTGAATAATAACAAATAAAAATCGTTATCAATAAATTTATAAATTTACCAGCTAAAACTAGAATTAATGGCGAAAGCCCAATTATTCTTAACAATCCTATAATTAAGGCCGAAGGTAAATATGGTAAAATACTTAAATATCTAGTATTAGTATATGACTCTACATTTTCACTTATATTTTTATAATTTCCTGATTCAAATAAATCAGATAAATAATTTTTACCATTATAAGTTGTATAATATGAATGACAATCTTTAGTATATTTATATGCAAAATTATCAACAGAAACAGGTAATTTAACATATCCATTGTCAGATACAATACCATATGACATTTCAAAACTTTTCACGAAATGTTTATATTCGTCGGGAATATTAAATGGTGGCAAAATATACAATAAAGTAATTCCAATAAAAACTGATATTATTAAATACGCATAATGAATATTGTCCTTAAAAGATTTCCTTAAATAAAAAGCAATCCCTCCCATTACAAAAAATATTGGTATTATAATAAGAAATTTCAAAAGTGCTAATACTATATAGAAATCCATAAAATAAATAGTAAAAACAGATATAGTAAATAATAAAATATCATACCATTTTAATTCATCTAAATTTTTTATCTTTTTTATTACATTTTTTAAACAAATTATGCAAAAAGTTGATATAATAAATGATATAAAAAAGAAAACTAATGAAAAATAAGTTTGTGATTCAATTATTGTTTGTAAAATATTCGTATAATTCATATATAAACAGTCGTGCATTTCTTGTATTACACCATCTTTAACTACATCTATATTATGAAAATCTGATGTGTCAAAGTTTATAATAACATCATCAATTGAAGAAGTAATTATCTTGAATTTTTGTACATCTTCTGAATATAAACAGCTCTTTTTATTATCAATTTTTATCTTATCATTTTGATATCTTTCTAAAGGTATTAAATTTCCATTTATAATAACTCTACCAACACATACATCAGGTTTTACAGTTACTTCATAACAGGTATATTTTCTTGCTTTCAAAGCAACAGAAAAATTACAAGTTGAAATAACAGCAATAATTAATGAAATCATAATTAAAAATACTATTTTTAACTTTCTATTCATTTTTTCACAATCCTTTCTTTACAATATTATTTATTGAATATATTAACTATATAATTAATACGATTTTTATATTATTATTCTATCAAATCATAATGTATTGATTTAATAAAGTTCCTCTTTTATTCAATTTTATTATAAAACTATATAAAAGCTACAATTAATATTTAAGAGCACTATTTAATTAAAATATATTATGAAAATTAAATATGCACATCATGTACCTTCTAAAAATATAAATCTATAATTTGAAATATTAGTAATTTAATAAATTTTAAAGATGTACTACTAATCTATTATTATTTTTTCATCTTTAAATATTTTGTTAAATACAAAAGTTACCAACACAATTACTAAGAAAATCAAAACTAAATAATTAGAGTATATTAAGCAATCATAATTTATATTAAATATAGTATTTAACATAGGTAAAATTAACAAAAATAAATATTTAAAGTTCTTACTTGTTAATGCAATTAGAATTAAGACAATAGCGTCTAACATAAATATTCCAATTGCTGATGATAAAATATGTAAACAAGGATTACTTAAAAATGTCTTTATTATACTCACTAACATATTGTTGCTAGCTTGGAAATTTGTTATTATATTAGAATTAACGTCATAGTTTTCAATAGATGTTACTGTTGAAAACTTGTTTAAATTTTCAAAGTTAAGCATAACGTTAAAATTAATATCAAACATTCCAAATAAAAAATTAACTATTTGAGCTATAACAATAAAAAAGACTGCCGCACCTATAAAAGCTATATTTCTTTTTTTTGATAGTTTTGCCTTAAAAATAAATAATGCAAATACAAAAAACATTAAAGACCCAATAATTAATCCATAACTACTTGTAATTGACATTATTGAAAGTATAAAATCAATTAGTAATAGATCTAAAATTCTATATTTAAATTCTTTCCTAATACCAATATAAAATGTAAATACTGCTTCAATAAAGCAAAATGAAAATATTATTTGACTAATATTAATCCCATTTATTGAATAAAAAATAGGACAAAGTATACTGAAGATAATTAAGCAAACAACTTGAATACCCCAAATTTTATTTTCATATAACTCAATGGACTTTAGTTTTTCATTGTTAATATGAGACTTTCTATAATCACATGACTTATTTTCTAATAAATTTTTATCTAAAGCCTTGTTTATTTCAAATAATCTTATTCTTTTACAAATATCAGTCCATATGTATGCCAATACTCCTTCAACCAAGATTATAGTTAAAAATTTACATGAATTATTTCCAAATAGTATAGTATTTTCATCTAAAGGTTTAAAAGCTAAGGTCGTTAAAATCATTACTAAAAGCATCATAATAAAAATAACTATATCTTTATAATTTAAATATTCAAAAATAAAATTTTTTGTATTTATAAAAAAGTCAATAACATATACAACCCATTTCATATTTTTTCTTTTCATATCAGTTTTAAATTTTTCCATAGGTGAAATCCATGTTGCATCAAAATGGTGTATCATACATGAATTTTCTGTAAATTTATTATGTTGATGGTCGTAACTTAATGGATAAAAATATTCCATTGGATAAATGTATACACTATTTTCATCTAAGACTTGAATTTCTTCTTTTTCTTTATCAAATCCATAACTTTTAAAATATGTACTTAATACTTGAGGAACACTCTCTTTATATAGATCTCCTGAAATATTGAAGTCTTCTTTATCTTCATATGTTTTAACAATATTTTTTATATGCTTATTATTTTTTTCTTTACTCCATACCACTGCCGCATTAATAAGTTTTGAATCTTCGCATCCCAAGAATAAGTCATGTTCCAAATATTTTGCAATATCGGCTGTAATTTCCATATCTGTATCTAGGTATAATCCTCCATATTGTTCTAGAACTTTAAACCTAGTATAATCAGCAACAAATGCCCATTTTTTTTGTTCATAGGCCTGTTTTACAAATTCACATTGATTTACGTCAAAGTTTTTCTCATTCCATTCTTTAATTTCAAAATCTGGTAAATATTTTTTCCAACTAGCTATGCACTTTTTTGTTAGCTCAGATAAAGGATTTCCACCAAACCAGCAATAATGTATTACTTTATTTGACACATTTTTAGTTTCCATTTTTTCCTCCAATTTAAGAATTTAAAAAGTTAATAACGCTATTTTTTGATTCTTCGTCGTATTTATTTTTCCACTGATTATATAATTCCATTATTTCCTTTTTATTTTTTATAACTAAATTAATTTTTTCATATATTTCATCAATATTATCTTCACTCTTTACTACTAAATACTCTTCTAATTTAGTACCTTTAAAATAATGTGTATTATCTCCTATTATACATGGTACCCCTAAAGCAAAACTTTCAAGTGGTACCATAGGTGCACATTCAGAAAACGTCACATATAAATTGACATCATTTTCTTTCATTTTACTAAATAATTTTTCTTTCGATACATAACTTGTTAAACATTTATTAGTTTGATTTATATTCATAAGTTCACAGAAACTTATGGCAAGTTTTGTATTTGGAATTATATCTACAACAGAATCTTTTACCATTGCACATGCACTTAATTGATTATACACATTCTTTTCCCATCTGTCACCAGATGAATATAATCCTATTTTTATATTCTCATTCTTATTATTTTCTTCTAATTTAGAATCTTTTTTATAACTTATACTTGTTACAGTATTTTTTAAAAAATATGAATTATATCCTTTATTTTTATAAAATTCATACATACTTTCCTTTAAAAACCCTATTTTAGATACAATTCCTCTTTTACATAAATCTAATATGCATTCAAGAAAAAATTTCTCATTTTTATTAACAAAAAGTGCATGGCTACCATGCCATAAGAAGTCTATCTTTATTTTTTTGTTTTTCTCATAAATTTTTTCTGCAAGTGCCTTATATCCAAAAGCCATAGTTGAAAATACAACCTGTTTTATACAATTTTCATTTATACATGTTGCAATTGTTTCAATTTCTTTTCTATTAAATAATTCTTCTAATTTAATTAATTTTTGACTATCAAAAAGTTCATTAACAGAACTAGTAATACCATTACATTCAGGGTTATAGAAAACAATATATTCACTATCTTTATTTTTCTCAATTTGCTCAAGAACAACTTTAATTCTTTTTTTATTATACTTAAAGATAGAGTAAATCTTTTTTATATGTCTATTCACAACTTACTACTCCTTACATATTTAAAAATTCTTCTACTGATTTTTTAGTTCTTTCATCATTACTTTTTTTCCATTCTTTATAAAGCTTAAATATTTCATCTTTATGTTCTAATGCATAATTAATTTTTTTATATATTGCCATAACGTCATCTTCTCTTTCTACAACAAGATAATCATAAAGCTTTGTATTATCAAAATAGTGATGATTATTACCTGTTATACAGATTGTTCCTACCTCCAAACTTTCTATTGGAAGCATTGGTGCACATTCAGAAAATGTTACATATAATGTTATATCATTTTTAGCCATTTCAAGAAGTAGATCTTCTCTTTTTAAATGAGAATCACTTCCAATTATATTCAAATCATTTTTATATGCAATTTTTTGAAGTTCATATCTTAGAGGTATAACTTCTAATGTAGCATTTTTAAACAACGAAGCTGCCATAACTTGATTATACGTGTTTTTTCTCCAATCTGTACCAGCAGAATACAAACCTAATTTTAATTTATCAGTATTTTGAATATTTTTTTTCTTATTTTCTATCCTTTTTTTCATTTCATCATTTAATACAACAGTATTATTTAAAAATGCTGTTTTGTATCCTTGTGATTTATAAAAATTTACCAAACTTTCCTTACAAGTTCCCATAACATCAATAATACCTTGTTTATGAAGATTAATAATCATAACATTTGTTTCCCAATTTATTTTTTCAATTACTTGTGAATGACTTCCATGCCAAAAACTTTTTATTTTTATTTCTGGATTAAGCTTTTTTAATCTTATAGCAATTTTATCCCATCCGTAATCAAATGCACTGAATATTACCTGTTTTACCTTGGATTTTAAAATCATATCTGATATTAAATTTACATTTTTATCTAAGAATACCTCTTCTAAAGGAAGTAAATTTTTAAATAACTCCTTAGTTGCACTTGTAACACCTAGCCATCTTGGATTATGAATTATAATATAATCAATTGGTAACTGTTTTCCTGATTTTTCAGCCTCTAAGTTAATTTTGATATATTCCTGTAATTTTTCTTTAGCTTTATCAATTCCAGGATCTTCTTTTATGCTAAATTTTTTCTTTATATTCTGAGTCATAATGTACTTTTTATATCCTAAATTGTTTTTAACTGTCCTTAAAGTTGAAAAGAAGTAATTAAATGACTCAACGCCATATTTTTTTGCCATTTTAATTTTAATTTTGGCTTTTTTAGGCACCTTTCTATTTTTCTCATAATATACAGCCTTTGTATTATCCGTGAAACTTTTTCCAATCCATTCATAATCTATAGGATAAAAGTATTCATATGGATATATGAATATCTGATTATCAAATTTCTGCAAAGAGTTATAATTATTTTTCATGTCCTTTTCCAAAACGTCAGCAAATAAATCTGTTATATTTTCAAATTTATTTTCCTTGATTAAATCAATTATTTTTTTAACAAAATGATTATTTTTTGAATTAGAGTACATTAATTTTGTTGAAATATTTTTATCATCAGAATATGATATAAAAAAATTGTTTTCAAAAAAAGTTTCAAGACTATACAAGAACTCAAAATTTCCATCAATAAGTAGTCCACCATTTTCGTATAAAATTTTGAACTTTATATATTCATCTTTTAATTTATTATCCTTTTCGATTACATTTTCTTCGTTATATTTTTTTATTAAGTCATCAAACTTTATAACCTTAAATTTTTTAAAAAAGTTGGTATACTTCTGAAAGAATTTTTCATTGCAATTTATGCAATTAACTACTATATTTTCCATATGTTCATCCTTTTTAACTTTCAATTCCTTGATCCTTTAAATATTCTCTTGCAACGTTTTCCGTTGTATCATCCATTCTGATTTTTCCTTCATATAGCCAAATAGATCTATCACAAAAACTTTTTACTTGAGTCATATTGTGAGAAACAAAAACCATAGTCTTGCCTTGTGCTTTAAGTTCTTTCATCTTCTTCAAGCATTTATCTTGGAAATGTGCATCACCAACAGCAAGAATTTCATCAATAAGTAAAATTTCTGCTTGTACATTTACTGCAATTGAAAATGCAAGTCTCATATACATACCAGATGAATAAGTTCTAACTGGTACATCTATAAAATCACCAAGTTCAGAAAAATCAATAATTTTATCTATAATTGGATCAACATCTTTTTTTCCAAGCCCATACATAGATGCATTAAAATATATGTTTTCTCTACCTGTAAAATCAGTATTAAACCCTGCTCCAAGTTCAATCATACTTGATACTTTTCCATTCATAGTAATAGTTCCCTTTTCTGGATAAATTATTTTGTTCATAAGTTTAAGTAAAGTTGATTTTCCTGAACCATTTACTCCTATCAAAGCAACTGATTCACCTTTTTTTATATCGCAGGAAATATCTTTTAACACAACATGTTTGGTTTTTTTATTTCTTTTTAAATTAGCAAGCCTTTCTTTTAAAAAATATGCTTTATCTTCATAAACTGTAAATTCTTTTGTAACATTTTTTACAGATATTGCTATATCGTCTTTTTTACTTTTTTTTGCCACCATTAGACCTCCTCTGCAAAACGCCTTTGTAACTTATTAAACACTAAATACCCTATTACAAGTAAAATTAAGGAACCTAAAAAAACAATTCCTAAATTTCTAAAATTTGGCAATGTTTTATTATATAAAATATTTTGATATTCCATCATGATAAGTGTCATAGGATTTAGCTTATATATCTTTAAAAATCTCTCTGGAACCATTGAGATGCTGTATAGTATTGGACATGCATACATCCATATCATCATTATTGGATTCATAATATATTGCACATCTCTTACATAAACATTTGCTGCAGAAAGTAACATTATAACACCTAAACTAAATATTGCCTGTATTAGAACAATTAAAGGCAAGAATAATGCACACCATGACACTCCAACACCAGATACTAGTAACGCTATAAAAATTATAACCGCACTAAGGAAATATTGTATTGTATTACTTATAACAACAGCCAGTGGTAAAATTTCTCTTGGGAAATATACCTTTTTTAATATGCTTGCATTATTAGATACGCACGTTGTTCCAATTGCAATTGTATTTGCAAATGCATTCCATGGCATTAAACATATAAATAAATAGATAGAATAGTGTTCTATTCCTGTCCTAAATACAAATTGGAATACTAAAGAATATACAAAAAGCATAAGTAATGGATTAAGCAATGTCCATAAAAATCCAAAAAAAGATCCTTTATATCTCCCATTTATATCTTGTTTTACCAATGTTTTTAGCATATGTCTATATTGGTATATTTCTTTGCATTTATTTATAAAATTCATTGTTACTCTCCTTTTGTTTTATTTTCATTTAAACATTTATTATATATTTCTTTTAATTTATTAATTTGTTTCTTTTGTATATTATATATATTATCATAATCATTATCTTTTAAATATTTAATAACTACAGGAATATTATTATAAACAGGATATTCTAATGTAGTCATTTTTACATTTTTAGCTATTTTTAAAATCATGTAATACAGATTATAAATTGTGTCAAAACATTCTAAATGAGCATCTTCATATTTAACACCATCATCATAATATCCAGAAATATGTATCTCAATTATTTTATCTAAAGGAAGTTTAGATATATAATCAGTTACATCCATATCTAAATTTTTACATGCTACACACATGTGAGCAATATCTAAAATCATTCCTAAATCATATTTATTACAATATTCACTTATTTTTTCTGGATACAAAAACCAATTTATATCTTTATATGGATAAGGTACATTTTCTATAATAATTGGTATATTAGGTAGTTTTTCTCTAATTTTTTTTATATTATTTTTACAAACTTTATCTATATCTTTCTCACAACAAATTTTACTATTATAATAAAAATGTAAAGAAACCCATCTATTATTATGTTCTTTAAATAACTTTACCCACTCATCCATATTGTCACATAAATGTTCATCAAATATCGAACCTGATGATGGTACAATGCCATGAAGTAAAATTTTGTTTTTTATTTTTGGCATTGTTACCATTTCATCTAAGCTTGCAGAAAACCCAGGATATTTTAAATAAATCTCTTCATCAAATAAATATTGCTTATTATATTCATTATTATAATAATTAACTGAAAAATCCATTTTATATCCTTTATTTTATTAATCCAATAAATTCATCTTTTATTGTTTCCATGTCTTCTTCTGTCTTACCTTCAAATCTAGCTGTAATATTAGGTCCTGTGTTTGATGCTCTAACTAATGCCCATCCATTATCAAATTCTGCTCTAACGCCATCTATATCATTTATTTTGTATCCTTTATCAATACAATATTCTTTAATTTTCTCTATAATCTTAAATTTAACATCATCACTTGCTTCAAACTTGATTTCAGGTGTAGAATAATATTTGTTTATTCCCTCTAACATTTCAGTTATAGACTTGCCAGTTTTAGACATTATTTCAATTAGTCTTAAACCTGCATATAGTCCATCATCAATATTAGGCCATTTATCTCTAAACCATACATGTCCTGATAGTTCGCTACCAAACATAAAATCGTCATCTCTCATTTTAGCTTTCATGTATGAATTACCAGTTCTATAACATACTGGTGTTCCACCTAATTTTTCAATTTCATCAGCAAGAGATTTTGTACATTTTACATCAAATAAAGCTTTTTTGTTTGTAACTTTATCCATTAAATAGCGCCAAACAATTATTGCATAAAAATCAGCAAATATCATTTTTCCATTTTCATCAATAATTCCTACTCTATCACCATCACCATCGATGCCAATTCCAAGGTCAGCCTTGTTTGCCAAAACAGCTTTTTTTAAATCTTCATTATTAGATTCAACACTTGGATCTGGATGATGATTTGGAAATTCAGGATCGGATTCCATATATAAAGGAATCATCTCTATTTTATCTTTAAACATATCAAACATTTCTTGTGCTATAATTGATGCTGTTCCATTAGCAGTATCAACAACTGCTTTTATTTTTTTATCACCTAGGTCAATTGATTTTTTTACTAAATTAAGATATCCTTCTCTTACGTTTTCTTTTACAACATGACCTATAACTTCTCTTTCATTATTTACTTCTTTTTTAGAGTTTTCTTCAACAAATCTTCTAAACTGTTGTATCATTTCTCCACAAGCATTTCCAAAGTCATTTACAGTCATCTTCATACCATTATATTCTTTTGGATTGTGGCTTGCAGTAATCATTATTCCAGGCATTATATTTTTACCATCATTTAAAAATATCTGTCCATAATAATACATTGGTGTTGTAACTAAACCTATATCAATAACCTCTATATTATCGCCTTCAATTATACCTTGAATTAAAGCTTCAGATAGTGGAAGTGATGAACTTCTATTATCTCTTCCAATAACGCATCTACCATACCCATTATTTCTTATGTACTTTGCATATGCAAGTCCTATTGTATATGCTATATTTTCATCTAAGTCTTTTCCGTAAATTGCTCTAATATCATACCCTCTGAATATATTAGGGTTAATATTTTCAATTACTTTATATTTCATATAATCACCTGGGATGATTATATCACATGATTTTTAATTTTTAAACCCTTTTTTACAAAAAACTACATTTTTAAAGCATGTTAACATAAAGAAAAGGACTTGCTTAAAATATAAACAAGTCCTTATAAATAAACTATTATCATATATTATCAACTAGAAATTGTAATTTCCTGTACCTTTTAATATCTCACTTAAGATATAAAAACTTCCATCACTTTTCATAGCAACCGGTTCACAATATCCATTTGCACTTACATTACCAATATATACTATATCAGTAACTCCAGATATTTTTCCACGTGAATTATAATTTGATGTTTTATATGCGTTATATACTGGTACATACTCTACAGTTCCATCTTTCATTAAAAACAATAAAGTAGAATAATCAGCTGTTTGTCCCCAACCAGTAGAAATTACATTTACGATTTCTCCTTGAAATCCATTAGAATTTTTTTGTTCATATATTCCATTTCCACCATTTGGAACAAATCCCCAAACTTTTGATGCATAATTCCAATCAGTTGTTAAAGTCGCTGACTTTTTATCGTCATTTACGATACATGTAAGAGGAACTAATTCCTCTGAAATTCTATTTTTATACTCCACACCTTCTTGCTTGTTTATACATTTTGATGAATCAATTTCAGGATAGAAAACATACTTTGTTTCTACATTTTTTGCTTCAGTTTTATTATCTAGACTTACATCTATACGACTTTCTTGAGCACTATTATCACCTAAATTTTCTTCAACTTTTGCCTCCATACTTTTTAATTTATTATCGCTATCCACTTTAAAAAATATTGCTAACCCAGCTGCGATAATTGTTGTAATTACAAATATAGTAATATACACATTCTTTCTTTTACTCTCCATAATATAAAAACCTCCTATATATAACAAAAAAATATTATATTTTTATTTTATATTAAGTTTTAACATTATTCAATATTTAATTTTATTTTTTTAAAATTTTTGGAAATTTTTCTCAAGCAAAAACCAACTTTACTGCAAAAGTAAAATTGGTTTATATAATTATATATCTATTTTAAATCTTTCTCTGTTTCTTTAACAATATATATAGGTCTATTTTTAGTTTCTAAATATGTCTTTGATAAATATTCTCCTATTATTCCAAGGAAAAATAGTTGAAGCCCTGCACAAAAGACCATTATACATACCATTGATGGCCAACCGCTTGTAGGATCACCATATGCAAGTGTACGAACTATTATTAAAATTATAAATATAAAAGAAACAAAACATAAAAACATTCCTAAAATTGCTGAAAGTCTAAGTGGAAAAGATGAGAACGATGTTATTGCCTCTAATGCGTAGCTTACTAATTTGAAAAACGAAAAGTTTGTTTTACCAGCCACTCTTTCTTTATTATCATAAGAAATCCATTTAGTATTATACCCCACAAAAGCATATATTCCATTTAGATATCTGTTATATTCTGCCATTTCAAGTACACTATTTAACATTTGTCTTGTCATTAGTCTATAATTTCTTGCACCATCTACAATATCAAGTTTTGTCATTTTTCTAATTAATTTATAATATATAATAGAAAATATAGACTTAATAAAAGGTTCACCTTTCCTTGTCTTTCTTCTTGTTGCAACTGAATCATAACCTTCTTCTTTTATATACTTTAACATATTCTCAAGAAGTTCAGGTGGATCTTGTAAATCTGCATCCATTACTGCTACGTAATCACCTGTTGCTTCTTTAAATCCAGCGTACATCGCCGCCTCTTTACCAAAATTTCTTGAAAAAGATAAAAATCTAACTCTTTTATCATTTCTTGCAAATTCTTTTATAACATCAATTGTTTTATCTTTACTACCATCATTTACAAAAATAAGTTCAAATTCACTATTACTCATTTTCTTCATTACCTTTTTCATTTCATCGTAGAAAAAAGGTAATGACTTTTCCTCGTTATAACAAGGAACTACTACTGATATCTTCTCCATTTTATTTCCCTTCTTTTACACATTAAAATTTTATATCTTGATTTGAGACATTTTGAGCTTTTTCATTTTGCTTTGACTCTTTATCTATATTAAAGTATTCTTCCATAATAGGTTTTACAACATTTGCAGTATATGTTCCCTCTCCACCATGTTCAATTACAGCAACAACTGCAATTTTCGGATTATCATATGGAGCAAATCCAACAAATATACCATTGTTATTACCATTTGGTACTTGAGCTGTTCCTGTTTTACCAGCAACCTGTATATCACTATTTTTAAACACTATATATGAAGTTCCTCCTGTTTCACTAGTAACAGAAAGCATTCCTTTTTTTATTGCATCAATATATTCAGAATTTATATTAAGGTCCTTTTCTTCAAAATTAACACCAGTATACTCACTGGTATATTTATTTATATCTGCAAGTGACTCACTAGTTCCAGCAACTTCATTATCCACAGATTTAATCAATGACACCTTATTTAATTTTCCTCCATTTGCAATTGTAGCAATATAATTTGCAAGCTGTATAGGTGTATATGAACTACCTGACTGACCTATTGCTGCAGATAAAGTATCTCCTAAATACCATGGACTTTTTAATCCATCTTCTGACTTATCATCTGCTCCAGCAATTGTACCTGCTACCTCACCAGAAAGTTCTATTCCAGTTTTTTGTCCAAGTCCAAATAGCTTAGCATATTTTACAATCTCAGATATTCCAATTCTCCTTCCAACTTCATAGAAATAGCAGTTACATGAACCTTTTATTGCTCCTTCAATATTTATCCATCCATGAGTCATATGCCTATCAGTATATAGCCAACATTTAGGATGATAACCATATGGATAAATTCCAGGATCATAATACTTTTCATCAACAGTAATTTTTCCATTCATAAGTCCTGCCATACCTACTAGCATTTTAAATGTAGAACCTGGTGAATATGTTCCTGACACCACTCTATTTAACATTGGATGAAGTGAATTATTTTGTAAGGCATTCCAATCTTTAAGAGATATACCTCCTATCAAACTATTTATATCATATGTAGGATAACTTGCTGATGCTAACACTTCACCACTATCTACATCAAGAACGACAACTGCTCCTGCATTTGCATCTGAAAATTTCTTTCCAACCAATGTTCCGTTTTGAAGTCCATTAATTGCATTAAGCAAAGATTCCTCTGCAACTTTTTGAAGTCTATAATCAATAGTAAGAGTAACATTGTCACCTGATTTTGCCTCAGTTGTTTCTGTTTGTGATGAAACATTTCCAAGAGTATCTGTTTCTTCTTTTATTACACCATCTTTTCCTCTTAAATATTTTTCAAATGATTGTTCAATGCCAGCTTTACCTATAACACTATTCACATTATATCCTTGTTCTTTTTTCTTCTCATACTCCGTACTACTTATTTTACTTACATAACCTATTGTATGTGAAAGTAAATTTCCATTTGGATAATATCTTTTAGGCACAGATACTATACTTATACCATAAATTTTATATTTTTCTTCTCCAATTTTTGCAACAGATTTTTGTGAAATATCCTTAGCTATTGTTGCACTATTAAACAATGAATATCCATTAAGATTTGCTTCGTATTTTATCTCTATCATTTTTATTTGATTTAATCTATTATCAGAATAATCTTGAAGTTCATATTTTTCAATATATTTATCTATTACTTGATCAAATGTTAGAGTACTATCAAGTTTCATTTCTTTTTTCCACTTTTGCTCCTCTTCAGTATTTTCAAAATTAAATCCGTTTAAATCATCATTTACTGGAAAAGTAGAGTATACTTTATCTGAATTTTCATTTAAAATTTCAACTAGTCTTAATATACCATCATTTTGCTCTTTCGTACTTACACGAACTTTATATAATTCAACATCATATGATAATTTATTAGTTGCAAGAATTACACCATTTCTGTCATATATTTCTCCACGTGGTGCAGTAATATTTTTGGTTCTAAGCATTCTTTTTTCAGATTGTTCCCTATAATTTTCACCATTTACTATTTGTAAATTAAAAAGGGTTGCTATAAATATAACAGAGATGACTATAACAACTATATACATGATAAGGTATCTATCTTTTATAATATCTAAAAATCTAGTAAATATTTTTTTTATAACTCTTCACCTTCTTTACATATCATATATGTCTAATCCATTTTCAAAAAATGATATTAATTTATATAACAATGAGTGTACAATATAGACAATTATTATATTTAAAATAGAAGTAATAGCTACTTGGTAAAGAAAATACAAAATACTTGTATATGTATTTGTAGTTGCAAAACACATGATATATTCAACTAGTTCAAAAATTGCTGTGGATATACATGTTACACATACAAGTGCAACTTTACTTTCTTTCCTATAATTATTACTAAAAAGCCCTACTAATACTCCTACAATAGAATAACTTATTGTAAAAAGTCCTATTCCATTTCCAAATAATATATCTGTAACCATACCTATTATAAGTGAAAAAATCGAACCTGTATAAACCCCAAACCATAAACTTACTACAATCACACAAATAAGGATTAAATTAGGTTTTACTCCAAATAACTCCCTGCTATCAATTACAAACATCTGGAGTACAAATATAGCTATAACAAAAAGTATTATATATATTATTGTAAGTGTTTTTTTCATAATTTACTTTCCCTTAATTTATTATTACTGCAACCTCTGATATTTTTTTAATATCTACACAAGGCTCAGTAATTGCATATCTATTTATATCATTTTTTTTACTAACAACTTCTGTTATTTTAGCAACAGGAATTGAACTTGGATACATTGAACCAAGACCAGAAGTATAAAGCATATCGCCTATAGATACTTCAGCATCTAACTCTATAAAATCTAACTTGAGTTGGTTTTTTGACTTTAAAGATAAATCACCTTGTAACATAGCAGGTTCATTTATAGTACTTATATTTACGCTAACTGCTGATGATGGGTCAAGGATAGTTGTAACCGTACTTGTTGTGTCGTTTACTTTTGAAATATATCCAACTAATCCATCTTTATGAACAACAGCTTGATTTAATTTTACTCCATCATTAGACCCTATATTTATTTGAAATGTTTGTGTCCAATTATCATGTTCTCTATATATTACATTTCCAAGTTTTAAATTAAAATGCTTGTATGAATTTTTTATATCAAGCATTGTTTTTAAAGATTCATTTTCTTGTAATATTTTTTCAGTTTCCAAAGCTTGTAGTTTTAAATTATTATTTTCCTCTTCTAGCTTTTTGTTTTCCTCTAATAATTTATCTTTATTAGTAAAAATATTCTTTGCTCCGTTACCTACCCAAGAAAACGCATTTTTAACACCAATTACAGGATAACTTAAAACACTTGAAATAGCATTTACTACTTTATTCTCACTATTTCTGAAAAAAGTTGCTGATATCATTATTACAATTAATATAAAAACAATAGAGAATATAATCTTTTTTTTATTTGATTCCTTTTTATCATTAAAATTATACCTATAATTCATGTATTTCTCCTTTTATTTTCTTGTTTTTGTAGCTTTTTTTAATACCTCTATATTATCTAGAGCCATACCCACGCCTTTTACAACGCATTTTTCTGGTTCATCTGCAATAAACACAGGCATACCTGTTTCATCACTTATTAATCTATCTATATTTCTAAGTAAAGATAGTCCTCCAGAAAGTGTGATACCTCTCTCCATTATATCAGAAGCCAATTCTGGGGGAGTTTGTTCTAAAGTAAGTTTTATTATTCTTAAAATTTCATTTAATGAGTCCTTCATTGCTTCATTTATATCTTCTGTTGTTACAGTTATAGTTTCAGGAAGTCCTGTAAGTAAATTTCTTCCCTTCACTTCCATTCTATCTTCAGTCATTGCAGCTGTTGCAGCACCTATTTGTTTTTTAACTTCTTCAGCCTCACCATCGCCAATTATAACATTAAATTTTTGTTTTATATATTCAACAATATCTTTGTCTAACTTTTCTCCTGCAATTTTAACAGAATTAGATACAACTATTCCACCAAGAGATAAAACAGCCATTTCACTTGTTCCACCACCAAGATCAACTATCATAGCTCCTTCTGGTTTTTCAACTTCAAGTCCAGATCCTATAGCAGCAGCCATAACTTCTTCCATTAAATATACTTCTTTAGCACCAGATTTATAAACTACTCCTTCAACAGCTCTTTCCTCAACATCTGTAATTCCTGATGGAATAGAAACAACTATTCTTGGTCTATAAAACAGACTCTTTTGAACAACTCTTGAAATCAAATTTTGCATAAGAGCTCTTGTAGATTCAAAATCTGCAATAACTCCATCTTTTAAAGGTTTAAAAGCAACTATAGAATCTGGTGTTCTTCCTATCATCTCTTTAGCTTGATTTCCTACAGCAAGAATTTCTCCTGTAATTTGATTTATTGCAACAACAGCAGGTTCACTTAGCACAACACCTTTTCCCTTTAAATGAATTCTTATATTAGATGTTCCAAGATCTATTCCTATGTCTTTTGATATTATACCCATTTTTTACCACCTTATCTTATATTTTTCTAAATTTATATAATTTTCATTTCTTTTAAACTAACATATCCCTTATTCGAAATAATTAAATGATCTAAAAGTTCTATACTAAACAATTTAGCACATTCATCTATTTTTTGCGTAAATCTAATATCAGCCTTACTTGGCTTTAGATTTCCACTTGGATGATTATGTGCTAATATTATTGAGCTTGCCATCTGTTTTATTGGTTCAGATAAAATCTCTTTAGCTCCAATATTTATATTATCAGTACCTCCTATAGCATTTGTTATAACGGACATAACTTTGTTTGATTTATCTAGTATAACTGTTTTAAGTTCTTCTTGTTTTTTTCCGATGAAACTTTTATGTAGAACTTCAAATATATCCCTTGGAGAATTAACCCTCTTTTTATCATGCGAATATGTCGCTGCAATTCTTTTTGAAAGTTCAATTACAGCTCTTATTTGTATAGCCTTTATTTTTCCTATTCCCTCATAAGCTTTGAGTTCTTCTAATGAGAGATTACTTAAAAACTCCAAATCAGACATATTTGAATTATTAACATTTAATTTTAAAATATTTTGTGCTATCTCTAAACAATTATATTTTCTAGTCCCATTTTTTATTATTATTGCTAAAAGTTCCGAATTTGTTAAATTAGACTCTCCCATGAGTTCCAGTCTCTCATATGGTCTGTCATTTGGTGGTAAATATTTTATATTTTTAGCCAATCTAAGATTTTCTTAGATAGAAAAGCAAAAATAATCATAAAAACTACACCACACACACTAACCTTGCACCAAAAACCTATAGTAAACTGTATAAAACTAAGGTCAATTGTTACGGGATTTTGAAGTCCAAAAGCTCCACCTATTGAAAGCCAATTTAAATAATTAACACCTTTTAAAGCGTCACCTACTGCAACACCTACTATCATACCAAGTATGGTACAAATAACTACTATTGTTTTTTTCATTTCTATCTTTCCTTCCTTAATTTTCAAACACAACCTACATGAAGTATATTATATAACTTTTTTACTTAAATTTCAACCGAAATAAAAAATTTAGGTATAAGAAATAACAAAAAGTAAAAGACAAAGCCTAATATTTTACACATAAGGCTTACCAAAAATGTGAAACTTTTTTTGGTATTTTAATAAAATCGTTTCACATTTTAAAAATATATTTTATTATTTTTTCACTGCTTTTGTATAAATAAAGACAATATAACATTATTTATAATAATACTGCCTTAATTTATAAAGAGTATTTAAAGTAAAAAAATCAAACACTATACAATATTCTTTATACAATCTAAAATTTTACTATTATTTTATTATCACTTATCTGTGCATTCAAACCATTTTCTTGCATCCTACTACATATGCTTTTCATATTTATATTTGCAGCGACTTCATCATAATCTTTATATAGTAAAACTTCTTTTGAATCTTTTATATAAATAGGCGTCATCTCAATGCTAGAAAGTTTTGTATTTTCAAATTTTAAATCAAATAAGTAACTTACTTTTGTAGTTTCATATTCTAAATCTGTCATAGCATAACCTGTTGTGTATATGATAGGCTTTCCGTTGTATGTACTAATAGGTTGAATACCTATGGCATGTGTTCCCATAACCAAATCTGCACCACTTTCAATGACAAATTTTGCCATTTCTTCCATTTGTGTAGTTACGCCAAAAGACGCTTCTCCTTTTCCCCAATGTATGTCAACTATAACAAAATCAGCCATTTTTTTAGCTTCTTGAATATTCTTCTTAATATTATCTTCATCATATACACTTATACCATTTTTAGTATAATTTTCTTTTGTACCTATAATTACAGAATTAGTTGAAACAATAGCAATTTTTTTACCATCTTTTTCAAAGTACATAGGCATATCTTTTTTTCCAGCAACATATATTGAATTTTCCTCTAAAAGACTCTCTGTATTTTTTATAATTTCACTTGGATAATCAGTTATATGATCATTAGCAATAGACAGTGCATCTAGACCTAAGGCATTAAAAGCACTTAAAATATTTTTAGTCACTAAATAATTCGTTTTTGCATCCTCAATTTTATCTAAGTTTGTTATATTAGTAGAAAGATTGGCATAAGTAAAATCTGCTTTTTTTGTTAAATCATATATATTTTTAAATGCCATCAAATAATTATAGTCTAAATTTGTTGTAACCTTACCACCCATCATTATCTCTCCAAGTACCATTAAGCCTATATTTGTATTTTCGCTATAATTGTTATTATCCGATTTTTGGTTATCTTGTTTTTTTTCATCATTATTATTTTCTACCACAAAATCACTTGAATTATCTTTTACTTCTTCTTTATCTTTAGCATATTTAATTGTAGATTTTTCTACTTTTTTCTCCAGTAATTTCATACTTGCTACACTTGATAAAGCCACAAATGACAGCACTATAATTACAACTATTAAAATGTTTTTTAATTTTAAATACTTCCAAGCATTAATTCTTCTTCTTTTGAATATAACGTTACGGGAACTTGTTTTCCCCATAAACTTTCATCCCCTTTTACTTTAACTTTTATATAATTTGGAGTATATCCATATAAATATCCATTATCATATGATTCAAATAAAACATCCAAAGTCTTACCTAAATATTCATTCATATACTTATCTTTTAATTCATTTCCAATAGAAATTAACTCTTCACTTCTTTTTGCTGATATATTTCCATCTACTTGATTTTCCATTTTAGCAGCCCTTGTCCACTTTCTTTTAGAATATTTAAATACATGTAATTCATAAAACTCTATTTTTTTAACACCATCTATTGTATTAGAAAATTCCTCATCTGTTTCTCCAGGAAAACCTACAATAATATCACAGGTAATAGCAGGATGTAGGAAATATTTTTTTAACATAGAAACTCTATCAAACAAAAATTCTCGTGTATAATGTCTATTCATTCTTGATAAAACACCATTATCAATACTTTGAACTGAAATGTGAAAATGAGGGCATAGTTTATCAATTTTAGATAACCTTATAATATTCTCATCAGTAAGTATTCTTGGTTCTAAAGAACCAAGTCTAACCCTATTTAATCCATCTATTTTGCTTATAGTTTCTACAACGTCAACTAGATCAATATTTTCATCCAAGTCCTTTCCATAGGATGCAATTTCAATTCCAACTAAAACAACTTCTCTTACTCCATTTTTTACTAGAGATGTTACCTCATCTTTAATATCTTCTAAACTTCTGCTCCTAACTCTTCCTCTTAAATATGGAATTATACAGTATGAGCAAAAATTATTACATCCATCTTCAATTTTTATACTTTCTCGTATATTTATTCCTTTTTCTAACTTCTCTTTTTGAATATATTTTTTTACTTTTGAAATATCTCCTATCACATATTTAGCCTTGTTATTTTCTATTTTGCTATCACTAAATTTAATGTTATTTTCCTCTAAATATTTTTCTACATATTTTACAACTTCTTTTTTTTCTTCATTTCCAAGGACTAAATCAACATTTTTAATATCACTTTCTTCTTTTACCACTTCAGCATAACATCCAACTAAAACTACAATACCACCCATATTTTTTGCTCTACTTAAATATTGTCTTGTCTTCCTTGTAGACATATTAGTTACCGAACATGAATTTATAACATATATATTCGCTTTTTCTGTAAATTTAACGACCTCATAGCCTTTATCCATAAATTCTTTTATCATAATATCGGTTTCATATTGATTAACTTTACAACCTAATGTATAAAATGCAACTTTCATCTTTACTCCTTCTTTAAATGTATTTTTTTACATTTACAACAATTTTACCGCTTTTAGTATGTCTTAATACTTTTCCAATTTTAATTTTTCCACATCTTTTAAATGATACTATATCGTTTTCTTTTACAATGTATGCAGGAAAAAACATTTCCTTTGAATTTACATATAAATCTCCATTTTGTATTTTTTGTTTTACTTCATTTCTACTAAGTATAAAAATATCAGATAGTATTAAATCTACTCTAAGTGATGATACAGTTATATCCATATCTTTTAATTTTACTTTTATTTTCATAACTTCATCTGAATATATATCTATACACTTTAATTCTATTTCTGATCTTGCTACCTTTACTAAATTATCACATATATATTTGCTATTTTTCTTAAAGCAGAAAAAATAACACATATCATTACATACAAAGATATCACCTATCATTTCATCTTTTAAACCTAATGAATAAATTGTTCCCATATAATCTTTATGCGTAATTTTCCCTTTAGTCTTAGGTATTATTTTAATTACTTCAATATAGTCTGATATGACATAATCTATATTTTGATCCAACATATATTCTGGGAAAAAGAAAATAACAAATTTGGATGTATCTTCTAGTGGGCTATAAATATAATAACTAATATTTAATTTATTTAGTACACTTATAGCAATTTCCTTTTCATACATGTTCAAAAATGTTGTATATATTAAATGATTACCTGTTTCAAATTTATTTACCTTTTCTATAATCATTGAAACAAGCATTTTATCTTGTTTTTTTTCATAAAAATTTAGTATTTTACTTTTTATTTGTTTATCAATCATGCATATATTATATCATGTATAACATATTCTTACAAGAAATATTTTTAATCTATCAATATATTTATGTAATTTGACTTTTGCCATAATATATGGTAATATACTAGTTATAGAAAAATATATAAATCAAATAACTAATTTGATTTATTTTTTCAAAAAAATTTTTAAGGAGATTTACTTATGAAAGAAACATCATACTATGCTCATATTCCTAATTTTGAAACAAGTTTTCCTGAAATAATTCTTTATGCAATAAGGACATTGTCTGAAGATAAAAGTGGTATTGATTCTTTTACAGCAATAATTGATGATAAGGACTATACTATAAACCGTGGTGATAAAATTACAGATATACTGGATTCATGGTTTAAAATCAAATATGATATTAATCCTAACAGTAATCTACCTTTTAAAAATGATGATGAAAAACTAAAATTTTACATTATTCTTTTAAGAGAAGAAAATTCTTGTTTTGCTAAATACGCTTTCTCCCTTGCATTAACTGTTAAAGATTATTTAGCAAAACATAAAGATATGTCAAAAAGGAAATATTATAACATAGAGATAAAGTGCTCCAGAAATTATAATTTTAATTCAAAATATTTTGAAGCAATAACTAGAACAAGGCAGCTATTAGAAGAATGTATAGATTTTTCTGATCATTTAAATATTTAATGGTAAACAAAAACCAGTTTGGATAATTATTCTAAACTGGTTCTTTTTTTACAGTATACTAATATATAACAGTCTTTTAGTAAATATTTTTCATTTTTTCTACTATTTAAATTTTTAATTTTCTTTTAACTTATTATAATAATTTTTTAATATTTTTTTAGTTTCTTCAATATCTTCAGATTTATTTACTTCATCTCGTATTTTACTACTACCATTTAATCCTTTTAAATACCATGCAATGTGTTTTCTTAATTTTAAGTTAGCTTGTTTTTTATCATCAATTTCTAATTGATATTCTATATGCTTATATATTACATTAAATAATTCTTCAAGAGAAGGTATATAATCATTTTCTTCTAAAATACTTTTAAATACCCACGGATTTCCTTGTGCACCTCTTGCAACCATTATTCCATCGCAACCAGTATATTCAAACATTCTTTTTGCTGTCTCACAATTTATTATATCTCCATTTCCAATAACTGGTATTTTAACACTTTCTTTAACTTTTCGTATTATATCTAAATCAGCTTGTCCTGCGTAGTACTGTTCTCTTGTTCTTCCATGAATAGTTACGAAAGCTACTCCATTATCATTACATATTTTTGCAACATCCACTGCCGTTATTCTTTCTTCATTAAATCCTTTTCTTGTTTTTACTGTTATTGGTTTAGTTGATACTTTCACAGCTTCTTTTACAATACTTTCTACGTTTTTTAAATCTAAAAGAAGCCCTGCCCCATCTCCATTTTTTACAAGCTTAGGAGCAGGACAGCCCATATTTATATCAATTATATCAATGTTTTCATCTTCGTTTAACTTTTTTATAGTATCAGATATAACTGTTTTATTACTTCCAAATATCTGCACTGCAGATGGTCTTTCATATTCCGGTATTTTGAGTAATTTTTCAGTTTTATTACTTCCAAACTCCATTGCTTTACTACTAGCCATTTCGGTAAATGTAAGTGCAGGTGATGATACTTCTCTTACAATTTTTCTAAAAGCTATATCTGTAACTCCAGCCATTGGTGCTAAAAACACATTATTATTTAATTTAATATTTCCTACATCTAATTTCTTTATATAACTCATTTTTCTCCTTAATTGTTGAAATATACTTTACCTCTATACTTAAAACCTTTTAAATAATATACATTATTTGTATTTTCAGTAACTAAAAATACATCTTTATTTTCAACATTTCCTCTTCCTTTTTTTATATTATAATCATTTAATTTTGAAATATCAACCAGATAAAATTTATTTGCCAAATCTCCATTTTCTTTTACTTGATTTAAAAAATCTTGACCAAGCGAGTTTATGGCAATAACCTCATTTGTTACTGGCAAAGTTCCATTATCTGTAACATATATATTTACTTCATCTGATACTCTATCGATATTAGATTTATATTCTTCAAAATTAGCAGAAGTTATTGCAGAACTTCCGATAACTGAAACAGAAGAAACAAGTATTAGCATAATACTTATAGCTATAACAACTGTTGATAAACTTAATCCTTTTTTCATTATTTTCCACCTACTTTAAACTACATATATATTCAAATATTTGAGTAAAATTTGACATGTTGATAACATGAGCATACTCTTCTTTACTATTCGTTAGCCTAATTGTCGTTATGCCACTTTGTGATATTTTCATACAATTGTTTAGTTGATCATCTATAAACACATCAATGCCAAGTTCCTTACATACCTTTACTTTATTAGTTGCTCCTACAATAAGTTTATCGTATACAATCCCATTTTTATCAAGCCATGTTTTAGCTCTTTCATATGGCATATCATCGTGTTTATCCGTTCTTGCAGTGACAATATATATATTATTACCATTATCTTTCAATTTTTTCAGTACATCAACAACCCCTGGTCTTGGAAGAGCTTTATCAACAATTTCAATTCTTTCATTTCTAAAAAAACTTTCCAACTGTTCATTATTCCATCCAAATAAATCTGTATA
>ULWQ01012566.1_pt1 | contig 90379 bp, 88 predicted proteins | sample 1960491 | NCBI WGS metagenome assembly ULWQ01 (sample SAMEA4835816, study PRJEB28245) | human gut metagenome | biome: gut microbiome; material: fecal sample | place: Denmark | collected 2008
CTGATATGGTTTTTGCAGGACACAATATTATTGCTGAAAACGGTTCTGTTCTTGCAGAGTCAAAACTTTTTGAAAACGGACTCACAATAGCTGATGTTGATGTATGCAAAATAGCTTCGGAACGCCGAAAAAGTACAACATTTAAATATAATGAGAAAAATTCTTATAATATTATCAATCACTTTTCCATGGAATGTACTGAAACAAAGCTTGACAGAGTTTTCCCACAGACTCCGTTTGTACCGTCTGTAAAGTCGGATCTTGACAGGAGGTGCGAGGAGATTCTTACAATTCAGTCTGTCGGACTTATGACAAGATTACGTCATATAGGCTGTAAAGATGTTGTGCTTGGACTTTCAGGCGGTCTTGATTCTACCCTTGCTCTTATTGTAATTGTTCATACCTTTGATATGCTCGGACTTGACAGAAAGGGCATACATGCAGTGACCATGCCGTGTTTCGGCACAACAGACAGAACATGCAGCAATGCTTGCAAACTTGCAAAATCATATGGTGCAAAGCTTGAAGAAATCAATATAAAGGACAGTGTAAATCAGCATTTTAAGGATATCAGCCATGATTCTGAAATGCATGATGTAACATATGAAAACTCGCAGGCAAGAGAACGCACACAAATTCTTATGGATAAGGCTAATCAGTACAAAGGCATAGTAATAGGAACAGGTGATTTATCGGAGCTTGCATTAGGCTGGGCAACATATAATGGTGACCATATGTCGATGTATGCTGTTAATTCGTCAGTACCTAAAACACTTGTAAGATGGCTTGTAAGCTATGAAGCAAGCTGTTCTGACGGCGAATTGAAACAAATTCTTACTGATGTTCTGGAAACTCCTGTAAGCCCTGAACTGCTTCCGCCTGAAAAGGACGGTTCCATTGCTCAGAAAACAGAAGATTTGGTCGGCCCGTATGAGCTTCATGACTTTTTCCTGTATTATATGATAAGGTTTAGTTATTCTCCTTTAAAAATATTCAGAATAGCATGTATTGCTTTTAAAGGCAAGTATACTGCTGATATAATTTTAAAATGGGAGAAAACTTTTTATAGAAGATTCTTTGCACAGCAATTTAAACGCTCATGTATGCCTGACGGTGTAAAGGTGGGAAGTGTTACGCTTTCTCCAAGGGGGGATTGGCGTATGCCAAGTGATGCTTCGGCAAATATATGGCTGAAACAGCTTGAACAAATTAAGTGAATTTAAAGCATTACCGTACACTGTCTTGTGCGGTAATGCCAAATAAAAAACATGGAGGTACATAAAAATGAATTACAAAGAAAGCTTTATTAAATTTATGGTGGACTGCGGAGTCCTTACATTCGGAAATTTTACGCTGAAAAGCGGAAGAAAAGCTCCTTACTTTATCAACTGCGGAAATTATAAAACGGGTGCACAGCTTGCAAAGCTTGGAGAATACTATGCAGAATGTATCCATGAAAACAATATACCTGTAGAAACACTTTTCGGGCCTGCTTATAAAGGCATTCCGCTTGCTGTATCAACAGTCGTTGCTCTCAGCAATAAGTTTGGCATAGATGTTTCATATTGTTTTGACCGTAAAGAAGCTAAAGACCATGGCGAAGGCGGTATGTTTGTTGGAAAGGCCTTGACTGATGGTGAAAAGGTTATTATCATTGATGATGTTATGACATCAGGAAAAGCACTCAGAGAGTCAATGACAAAGCTAAAATCAGCGGCAGATGTTGATGTTACAGGAATGGTTATTACTGTTGACAGAATGGAAAAGGGTACAGGTGAACTTTCTGCTGTTCAGGAGGTTAAGCGTGACTTTGGTGTAACGGTTTATTCAATTGTAAATATGCAGGACATTATTGATGCAATTAAAAATGATATAGTTCCCGGAAAGGAATATCTTGATAAAATGCTTCAATATCGTGAAGCATATGGAGTAAAGTAATAAGACAAATGCCATACAAGGTTTGTATGGCATATAAATGAGGAACGATACAATGGTATTAAATACAGAAAGATTAATGCTTCGTAAATGGACGGAGGCAGATGCAGAAAGTCTATTTGAATATGCCAAGGATCCGGAAGTTGGACCAATTGCAGGTTGGCCGCCGCACAAAAATAAAGATGAAAGCCTGAGTGTTATTAAAAATGTTTTTAATGGGGCTGAATGTTATGCAATTTGTGAAAAAGGCAATAATGAGGCTATTGGAGCAATTGAACTAAAACTAAACGGCAGTACGGATATGACAAACCGTGATGATGAATGTGAGCTTGGCTATTGGCTCAGCAAACCTTTTTGGGGTAAAGGATATATGCCTGAAGCTGCGAGGGAAATCATAAGACATGCTTTTGAGGAGCTCGGAATGACAACAATCTGGTGCGGATATTATGAAGGAAATTATAAATCAAAAAGAGTTCAGGAAAAACTAGGATTTATATATCATCACACTTGTGAAGAAGTAGCTGTTCCATTGATGAATGAAGTAAGAGTAGGGCATACAAATTACATGACAAAAGAGCAATGGAAGAAATCGTGACATAATTCTCATGTAGCTTGTTGTTGATATGTTTACAAAACAAGGCTCTCAGAATATTCTGAGAGCCTTGTTTTAATATTACTGCTGATTAGCCGAATAAACCTTTTTGATCTAAGGCGCTTCCCAGCCCCATTTCTAAAGACTTTTTAACTACTTTTTCAAAAGGGTTATCATCAATCAATTAATATATTAAGTTTTACTTATGTGTCATAATCTTAATTTATTAACAAAATAAGTTTAAATTAACTATTATTTTTTGTAAAAAACTCTTGAAAATTTTATTAAATACGGTTATAATATAAGTATTATAGCAATGCAATGAAGTAATGCGACATAAGATGAAAAAAGCAAACCGTATACTACAAGTCTGACGACAAAATCCTTTGACGTGCTTTGTGCGGTGTTGCCTTTATACGTTTTATGATAACGGATTTTAAGAAACGGAGAGGTTAAAATGAATAATAAGAAAAAATCAATCTTTTTATTATCGGCATTTATTATGTCACTTATGAGTGTTTCAAATGCAAATGCTGCTGAAATTGATATTTCAAGCTTGAATAAGGTTATTCTTGCAAAAAATCAAGCGACTGAGTCTGATGATATAAATTCTGATAACATCATTGATATTTTCGATTCTATTGAATTAAGGAAAATTTATATGAAAAATCAATCTTCAACTGGCGAAATAAAAACTGATAACTACTCTGCAACGGAAGAAAATGTTAAGCTTGTCGGAAGAAATTATATAAATAAAGGTACAACATGGCTTACTCAAAGTGGTTCAGCTGTTGAATTTGACGTAACAGGTACTTCTGTTGAAATTACATTGGCAGGGGACGGTTCTGTTAATTCGGAAGATGCATATAAACCAAGATATGCAGTTATTCTTGACGGTGAAGTAATTAAAGACTCCCTTATGAGTAAATCTTCTGAAACGATAAAGGTGTTTGAAAGCAAATCTTCCAAAAAAGCAACTGTCAAAGTTATTCTTCTTTCAGAGGGAGCTATGGGTGCTGTTGGGGTAAGCAACATTTCGGTTACATCTGAATATACAAATCCGATAAAGCCTGTTCCAAAAAAAGAACTCAGCATTGAATTTATAGGAGATTCAATAACCTGTGCTTATGGTGTTGAGGGCAAATCTTCTTCTGAATCATTTAAGACTTCAACTGAAAACTTTATGAAGTCCTATGCATATCTTACTGCAAAGCAGCTTAATGCTGATTACAGTGCAGTTTCATACAGCGGTCATGGAATAATTTCAGGATATACCTCGTCTAACAAAAGAGTAACAGAAAGCCTTATTCCTGATTATTATGGCTTGATTAATAAAAACAGCGATTATGCTTATGAATGGGACTTTAAAAGCCACCCCAATGATGTTGTTGTAATTAATCTTGGTACAAATGATTCGTCATATCTTAGTTATGACTTTGATGCGTCCGCACCTGACTTCATTAATGGTTATGTTGATTTCCTTTATGATGTCCGAGAGAAAAATCCTGATGCATATATTATCTGTACTCTTGGTACAATGGGCGGATATGATGTGTATGAGCTTATTACTCAGGCTGTTGACCGATTTAATTCTGAAACAGGAGATAAAAAGGTCTCATATTATCGTTCCACAACACAAAATGCATCTGACGGTTATGGTTCAGACTGGCATCCATCTGAAATAACACAGCAAAACAGTGCATATGTTCTCGCTGATAAAATTTGTCAGGTTCTTGGAATTGAGTCAAGTCAGATTGGACTGAATATGGCTGAAAATTCCGAATATAATGTTGTGATTAATAACAGCAATGCTTATGCTGCACAATATGTAGGTTATGACAAGTCATTCTGGATAAATACTTCAAATGGTGGTGAGGATAAATCTGATATTGAAGCCTGTATTTCAGATATAGCACTTAAAAAGGGTGCTGAATATCGCCTTGAATTTGATTATACTTCATCAGTATCTGATGTTGAAATTCCATTTGATATCAGACTGAGCAGTGATGCCAATAAATCTGCGTACAGCGATAAATTCAAAACTTCTTCCGATAAGCTGCATTATTCAGCAGAATTCACTTCTGAATTTACTGATGCAGAGTCAGCTCTTGTATTCTATTTAGGAGGCAATGACTATTTTAATTTAACGCTTTCAAATATTAAACTTACAAAACTTTCATAAAATAAAGCTGCTGCGGCTTTTAAACCACAGCAGCTTTTTATTTTACTCTCTTTTTGTTAATACACTTTTTTCTTTTTCTATATATTTAAATATTATTTATTCAGAAATTAATTCTGAACAATCTCTCGTTTTGTTAATTTTATGTTTTTATCTGTCTGTACCTTGCGATTCTTCATATCTAATGTCATCTGACTCAGCTATAATTTGATAATCATTTTCAATTACATTAGCGATATTATTAACAAATTGTGTGACTTTTGAATTTGTATTATAATAAACAAATCTTATTTTTGTATTAGGAATAAAGTTATATATGTCATTATATCCATAATACAATCTTTCAGTATCACTCATTGCATAGAATGTAAAATTATTTTTTTTCTCAAACTGAGGGATAAATATGTTGTCAAGTTTAGTATATTCTGAATCAGTAACTTCAAAAAGATATTCTGTCATTTTTGAATTTTTCAAAACATTTTTGTAATTATCATTGCTGATATTTATTTCATCATCAAATGATTTAAAGAAAGGATTTATATTGCCGTTTTGTTCAACCTGACCTTCTTTGTATGCTATCTCATTCCAACAATCATTTAAAAGTTCATTATCAAATTCACATATATTTTTATATTGGTCATAATAGCAGGATTTGAGTTCATAGTTATAGCTTATTCCGCAGTTAATACATAAATACAAAACGTCTGTTGATAGATTATATATGTTTCCGTTTAGTTTATATACAGATTTATAATTATATGAGACTGCGTATGAAGGATAATATTTATAAAGTAAAAATCCACTTTCATTTGCATCAAAATTACTTAAAATAGTTTCATCAAACAAAGCATTTCCGTTTTCTGTTTCCGGATATTCGGGCAAGTCAGGCATGTCATCAAGACTGAATTTAGCCTTTGAATCTACAATACTGATAATATTTTCATCTGAATATTCATTTTGATATTCAACAAGATATATCTGGTTTGTTTTAATTTTATTTTTGTCGACTATAGCAGGCGGGTCATAACAGAGCTTGGTATAAACTCTTACATAGATATTTTCAGAGCTTTCTTCCGGAAAGTAATATACATACAATGGATTTATAAACATCGAAAAGTAATTATATTCATCAAGCGTGTAATCCGAATAATCATATTCATATTCGGAAAGCTCATAATCAAGTTCATTTTTTAATATATCAAATCTTTCAGTTGATGTTAATTGGATTTTTGCATTTTGGTCTATATAATTATGCAGACCATTCGGTACAGTTAAGAATAAAATCAAAGCAAAAACTGCACATAAAGCTAAAACGTGGGTGAATTTAAATGTCTTTTTTCCTGTTACATTTTCCAGTTCGGTAACTGTAAGATAATTATCCTCTAACTTTGAATTTTTATTTGGGTATGCTTTTTTGGCAATTTTGTCAAAGCAGTCAACAGATTCGGAAAGGTCATCAAGCTTTTCCTTCAGATATTTTTCAAATTCATTCATTATTGTTCACCTGCTTTCTTTTGTAAAATTTCAATCGCTTTTTTATAGCGTGATTTAACAGTTGATTCAGGAACTTTTAGAATTTTTGCAATTTCTTTAAAGGTCAGCTCATTGTAACACTTCATTATAACAATCTGCTTTTGCTTTTCATTCAGATTTTTAAGCAGCTGATTTATAAAAATACAGTCCTCAACTTGCCTGTCAGCTTCGCCATAGCTTTGTATAACTTCGTTAAGGCAATCACGTTTATAGCGCCTATAGTGTTCCATGGCAACATTTCTTGCAATTTTATAGATAAATCCTTTTCCGTTGCCTTTTGATGCAGAAAATTTTTTTATTTGAGTAAGCCTTATAAAAGTTTCTGCAACGCAGTCTTCGGCAAGATGATAATCGCCTACAATACTGAATGCAAGTGCAAAAACCCCTTTTTTAAATGTATTGTAAAGAATTTCAAGACTGGATTTATCAGTTCTGCATTTGATAATGAGTTCATTAAAATCAATGAGATCATTATCAACGACATTAGTAATTATTTCACTCCCCCCAATAACCGCTTCGTTTGCTGCAATCATATAAAACCACTTCCTTTAAACTGTTTTCATATAATTAGTGACTTTAAATGATAAAAAAGACGAAAAATTTTTATATTTTTATAAAAAAATGTCTGCATATTAAATTTCATGCAGACAGGTATGACTTATGTGAATTATTTTTTGCCGTTAATTATATCCCAATCTCCGCTTGAACCTGAAGAAATCATAGCATAATAAGTTAAAATTCCGGCTGCATCAATGGCATCAATAACGTTATCATTATTTATATCGGCTTTGGAAATCTGCACATCAGTAAGTTCTTCTTTTATGCTGCCTGTCTGGACTTGAGAATAGTATGTTAAAACAGCTGAAGCATCTATTGAGTCAACAGTTCCGTTTTCATCAATATCTCCCTTTATAAACGGCGTTTGAAGAGTAATTTCATAAGATGCAATGTAGTTTGTGTTTTTGGGAGGATATATATATATTGTAGCTTTATCAGACTCCGCAAAAGCTTCTTTGGCAGTAGAGTAATTTGAAATGCAAATATCCGAAACGTCTATTTTTTCTTTTTCAATTATTATTTCATTTTCTTCATTTAATTTTTGTGATTCTGTCATAATTGTGACTGATAATCCCGTTAAATCAATAAGTTCAGATTTGTATTTATAAATAGTTTTAACAGGCAGACTTTCCAATGCAATACTTGCTTTAATATATAGAGCATGTACTTCTGTATCATCTCTAATTAATTCAGGGATACTTTCCCATGATAAAAATTTCATTTCAGTATATGAATTTACACGTTGATACATTTTATCAGTATCAATTTTTGAAAAATCAATGTTTTTTTCATATCCTACAGTTTGTGTTGCGTATACATTTCCGTTATAGTCATAAAAAGTAACCACACAATCCTTGTTTTCGGAAAATTTTACTTTTATGTTTGTGTCCTCAGAAACAGAAAATTCAAGAAGTCCCTTATCGTCTGCATCATATACTTTGTCACTTGGCATTGCGGTATCATTTATAAGAATTTCTGATACATGATATTTTTCATCTGACTTCAATTTGAGCAAATAGACTTTTTTGTCCTTATCATATGTTAGTGATGCTGTGTTATTTTCATTGCCGCTGTTGTTGTATTCAAGATTTACTTCAAATGTTTTTTCTGTATCCTGTTTACTTAATTGAATGTCAGCAGCTGCTATTGCATTATTTTTGTAATTTGGGTTAGATAAAGTACAGCACACTGAAAGCACCAATCCAATTGAAAGTGCAGTTATTTTTTTTATATTCATTATTAAAATCCTTTCCTGAAATATACGATTATATAATAATTTATAAATATAATATTATGTCGAATTGTCATGTAAATTTGCAGAATGCTGTGTTAAATTCTCTTTGAAAAATAATCTGCAGTGTGGTGAAATTTTTTTCGCAAGATTTATGTATTTTTCTTTATTCATTCTCAGCATCATAAAGTCTGCCGAAATTAAAGAATTGGATTTATTGTCATATTTATATACCGCATAAAGAACTATCTCGTCCCAATCAATATAATCAAGTATTTTTTCAGCATTCTTTTCAAATTTAAGAAATTGCTCGTTTAAGCTTTCAATATCTGTAAATCCGCAATAATGTGAATTTCTATATATATCAACAAATCTTGCCATGAAATCACCTCTTACAGCATTAATATAGCTTTCTGATTTTTGCGGTACTGCTTTTTAATTTTATCACAAAATCGGAGCAATATCAAGCACATTATATTAACAATTCCATTTTTATTCGTGCTTTTATCAGATTTTAGGGCATTTGGAGAACTTTCCGCTAAGTCATATAATTGACTTCTACCAGAAATTTCTACCAAATTTTCTACCAAAATCGCTCTTTTTTGAAATTTTCCATTTCTTCATCGGTCTTGTCACATTATATTATATAATTACACGACTGTGGGATGTGACGATTCCGCAGGCGTGTCTTTTTTCTTTTTTCTGCTGTTTGACTTCTTAGGTGCAAGCCTTTCGCCTTCCGTTTCTGTCTTTGCTGACTGTTCGCTTTTGGCAGGAGTTTCCTCCTTCTTTGCACCAAGCACTCTTGAAATGGTCTCAGCCGATGCTACCTTTGCGTTGTATTCAAGGTGACTGTAAAGGTTCGCCGTGATATTGAAAGTCGCATGACCAAATCGGCCACAATCTCCTCGACAGCTTCATTCAGTGCTTTCTTAGTGCATTTCTCAGGCAGTCCCGTTGACAACCACTTGCGCTTACGCTTTCCTGCTTTGTCTTTGTAGTCAAAAACAACATACTGTTTTCCGTTCTTTACGGAAGTGATGTATTTATAGGGCAGACTTGCTTTCATTATAATTTCCTCCTTGCATTGAAAGCGGTAGAAGTCTGCTGTTGACTATTCAATTATAGCGCGAATCGTAATATAATGCAAGACCTACCAACCGCAATTCTCTATTTTCGGCGCATTGACCGGTTTTCACGGTTTGTTTTGTGCGCGTTGCAGAACGTAATTTATGACCTCGATCTTCGCCACTCGGATCTTGCGTCCGTGAGGCATTCGGGGTATCTTACCTTCTCTTACAAACTTGCACACCGTTCTGTATTTCAGGTCAAGCATTTCGCAAAGCTGTTCTGCACCTACTCAAAATCCACATCAACGTGCTCAAGTATTCTCTGCACGGGCTCACCGTTCACCAATAAGAACTCAGTCCTTAGTATTTCATGGCGGTCAAGTATCGTTTCAAATGCTATTTTAAGTCTCTCAGCCGATACATTTCCAATCATTTTCATACTGAACGGCATATTATAGGTCATCACATCCGGTTCTAGTTGCTGAATAAGGTATATTCTCTTCTGTGCCGATGACATCGGATAGAATTCCTTCTCCTCAGCCTTCGGAATAGATTCATAAATATCTTCGCTGTGGCTGTCAACTATTTCAGCAAGCTGCTCAGGTGTTGTGCTTACAAATACGTCTCTGAGTGCTATTTTTACTCCTGTCTTTTCTTCGATTGCATTCACAAGTCTAGTTGCCCTGAGCGAATGTCCGCCAAGTTCAAAGAAGCTATCCTTGATTCCAACCTGCTTGACTCCCAGTATTTCACTAAATATCGCACAGATTATCTCCTGCGTCTCCGTCTCGGGGGCTGTATACTCTCTTCCTGTTTTGGCCGTTATCTCTGGTAATGCTCTCTTATCTAATTTACCATTTCGTGTTACGGGTATGGTTTCTATCTGCATCATATATGCAGGTATCATATATCCGGGCATGCTTGCGCTGAGCCTATCCCTTATCTCAGATACACTCATTTCATCGTCGCTTGTATAATACGCATATATCGCCTTGTCTCCTGTGCTGTCTGCTCTCACTATCACAGCACAGTCATTTATTCCTTCGATCTCCCTGATCTTACTTTCAATCTCCCCAAGCTCTATTCTGAATCCTCTTATCTTTACCTGTTCGTCGATTCGTCCAAGATACTCGATGTTTCCGTCAGGCAGCCACCTTGCAAGCAATCAATACATATTCCATGAAACAGCTTACTTTTTCAGATATAGCACAGCCGCTTGTTGTTACGGCAAGTTGTGCAGCGCATGTTGCATTTACAGAAGAGTTTGGCGTAACATAAACAGTACAGCTTCCTCAAGGATAAGTCATTACTTCAATTTCAGAGGCCCGTCTATTGCTGTAGATACAGCATGTTCATCGTTTTTGGTATCGCTACACAATGCAAGAAAAGCTATCCAGCGAAGAGAAATATCAGGTGCAGTTGTATCAGCAGCTCATTTTATGATGGATAAGGAAGCTTTCATGGTTTGCGATAATGCCGGTATCTTGTCAAAGTCAGATAAGTCCAAAGTATTTGACAAGGATGCAGACGGTTCTGTACTTGGAGAAGGTGTTGTGTCAATATATGTTGAACCACTCAGTAGTGCTATTAATAAGAAAAAGCATATCTATGCTGTGATTAAGGGGAGTGCGTGCAACAACGATGGTTATTCTATACTGAAAAGATGATTGGTATGTTCGTAAATACCCTTGCAATGCGCGGCAGACCAGAAGGAGACAAGACCTTTGAGGAGTTTCTTGAAGAAATCAAACAGACAGCCCTGAATGCTTATGAGAATCAAGAGTATCCTTTCGAAGAGCTTGTAGATGCTGTTGTGGTAAGATGTGATATGTCCCGGAATCCAATCTTTGATGTTATGCTTACAATGCAGAATGATGAAGGGTATGAATTCAATTTTGACGGTATAAAGGTATTTGAGATAAACGATGATGATGAAAACATTGCTAAGTTTGATTTGTCTTATGATATTTCGGAGATCAACGGAAGATTTGTTATAGCAATGGAGTACAGCATTGCGTTGTTCACAGAAGAAACGGCGAAAAATCTTCTTGCACACTACGAGGAGTTGCTGAGAAATGCTGTTAAATGCAGCAGTAAGAAAATCTCAGAATTGAGGATGATAACATCCTCTGAAATCGCCGCTATCGACAGATTCAACGCTACAGATTGTGATTATCCAAAGGATAAGACGGTTATCAGGCTTCTTGAAGAGAAATCTGAGGAGATACCGGATAGAACAGCATTGCAGTTTGATGGAGCAAAGGAAACGTTCTGTGAGCTTAATGAAAAAGCCAACAGACTTGGTATGTATCTAAGAAACAAGGGCATAGGCAAAAACGACTTCGTTCTGCTGATAGCGGAACGCAGTTTGCAGATGTTAGAGGCGATTTACGGCATTTTGAAGTCTGGAGGAGCATATGTTCCTGTTGATCAGAACACGCCTGATGAGCGAATTAAATTCATGATTGGTGACTGTGGAGCAAGCCAGGCTTATCCACAGACAACGCAGACCTCACGGTATCACAAAGGCTGATACTGAAACCCAGAACAGAGAGAACCTGATCAAAAGAAACTTCAGTGCAGACAAACCGCTGAAGAAACTGCTTACCGATATCACCGAGATCCAGTGTGCTGACGGAAAGCTCTATGTATCGCCGATCCTCGACTGCTTCAACGGTGAGATCGTCGCTCTTGAAATGCGTGACAACATGAAGAAGGAACTCTGTATAGACACCGTAAAACAGCTGCGTGAGAAGTACGGCAGGCTCGATGGAACTGTCCTTCACAGCGACCGTGGCTGCCAGTAACATACCTGCCGTCTCCGGTTTTGTTCGGGTTGATGATATAAGCAATTGCATTGTACGTTCCTTGGTGTATCGTATGGACGTTAGTAACTGCCAAATTTCATTCATTCCTTGTAGTATGTCTTGCCCTGATATTCGTTCGGAACGACTTCGGGCAAAACGATAGTCTTTCTGCCGTTTTTCATGTAGCTTGTGCTTTTGCCGTTCAGAAGCCCCTTGACCTGTGCATCGGACAGCGTTACACCAAAGACCTTAGCTACATTCATTCCGCACTTTCCCTTGCAGTACCACCCGAACTTGCCGTTAATGACCTCAGCACCGCACTTCGGGCATCTGCCTGCCGATTCAAATTTGCCGTCTGAAAAAGAAACAGAATTATCGGACTTGCCGTATTTACCGCACATTTCACGGACATTCTGCTCGATCTCCGACATAAAGCTGTCGGCGGAATACTGTCCGTGTTCGATATGCTGGAGTTTCATTTCCCACTCAGCCGTCAGCTTTGCCGACTTCACTTCATCGGGAACTACGCTCACAAGGTCAATGCCCCTTTCTGTTGGAATGATCTGCTTTCCCTTGCGCTCTGCATAGCCGTTCTTGACAAGACTTTCGATGACAGCGGCCCTTGTTGCAGGCGTGCCTAAGCCCTTTTTCTCGGATTCGTCATCATATTCGTCCTGTCCGGCGTGTTCCATAGCGGATAACAGCGTATCTTCGGTGTAAGGCTTCGGCGGACTTGTGAAGTGTTCGCCCTTGCTTAAACTTCCGGTCAAGACTTGACCCTCAGTCAAGACAGGGAGCGACTTGTCATCTTCCTTATCATCGGCAGACTTCACCGCATAGCGTTTCCAGCCCATATCAAGGACGGTCTTACCGCTTGCCGTGAACTCCGTACCACCGCATTCAGCCGTCACTTTTACCGATTCATACTTATGTGCAGGAGCAGAAGCACACATCAGTTTCCTTGCCACAAGAACGAGGATATTCTTTTCTCCTGCCGGAAGCCCGTTAAGGTCTGCCGTTGCGATACCGCTTGTGGGGATAATTGCGTGGTGTCCCGTAACTTTCTTATTGTTGATACATTTCCGCAGGTCGGGAGTATGCACCATATTGAAGCCGAGATATGTATTGCAGAGTTTCAGCACATCAAGTTCCGTCTGCTCCATATCGTCCGATAAGAATTGGCTGTCCGTTCGGGGATATGTGACCAGCTTCTTTTCGTACAGATTTTGAGTATAGTCAAGTGTCTGCTGGGCGGTGTAGCCGTGGGTTTTGTTTGCTTCACGTTGTAAGGTGGTCAGGTCATACAGCTTCGGAGCATTGACCGTCTTGATTTCCTTTTTGACCGACTTCACCATAACGGGCTTTCCCTCACAGGAAGAAACAAGGTCATTTACCGCAGTTTCATCGTCAATTCGTGCCGAGGACAGCGTAAAGCCGTCACAGGCAATATCCGCAGTAAAATACTTCTGCTTGACGAAATGCTTAACGTCATAGTCACGTTTAACAAGCATTGCAAGTGTGGGTGTCTGCACTCTGCCGATGTTGAGTTTACCTCCGTAACGGCAGGAGAACAGCCGAGAACCGTTCATGCCCACGATCCAGTCCGCCTTTGCCCGTGAAAAGCCTGCATAGAACAGGTTATCGTATGCGGACATTGGCTTCATATTTGAAAGAGCCTGCCTGATAGCCGATTCTTCCAGAAAAGAAACCCACAAACGCTTGACAGGCTTTCTGCAACGAGCCATTTGATAGACATAGCGGAAAATGCATTCGCCTTCACGGTCTGCGTCCGTTGCACAGATGATCTCCGAAACATCATCACGCCCCATAAGTGCCTTGACAATGCCGAACTGCTCCTTAGTGCTTTCAGTGACCTTGAACTGCCACGAATCGGGTATCATAGGGAGCTGAGAAAAGCTCCATTTCTGCTCCCAACCACAGCCGTATTCGTTGGGATTTTTAAGGCCTACCAAGTGGCCGACACACCATGACACAATGTAGCCACCGCCCTCAATGCAGCCCTTGTTGGTCTTGTTAGCACCGACCACCGAGGACAAGGCTCTCCCGACCGAGGGTTTCTCGGCAAGAATAAGGATCATTATTTATCACGACCTTTCTGTAAGTTGTTCCAATATGCCGTAAATAACCGAATTTACCGCATTTGGCTATTGATTTTTTGTTTTCGATGTGGTATAATATAAGTGAAAAGAAACATAGTATATAAGAGGTGCATACCATTGGCTGAAAGAGATACTGCTGAACTTACTCAGCAAGAGCTTCATCAAAAGGATTTAGAGCGTTTGGAGAAAATGCGTCCTTTAGATGATGACTTCATGAGAGAGCTGTTTAGAAACAATATCCCTCTTGCACAACTTGTTCTCAGGATAATGACTGGTAAAAATGATTTGGTCATCACATCTGAAGAAACTCAGTATGACCTGAAACACCTTTTAGGTGCAAGATCTATCTGTCTTGACGTATTTGCTACTGACAGCGAAGGAAGAATATTTAATCTTGAGATCCAGAGGTCAGACAGAGGTGCTTCACCCAAAAGAGCAAGATACCATTCAAGTTCCATTGATGTTGAATTTTTAAAAGAAAAACAGGACTTTGATGAGCTGCCGATCACATATGTGATCTTAGTTACCGAAAATGATGTAAGGAAAGCAGATCGTCCCGTGTATACTTTTGAAAGGCGTGACACATTGACAGGAGAGCCTTTCGGAGACGATGAATACATTATCTTCATCAACGGTGCATATAAAAATCCCGATGATGATTCTGATTTAGCCAAGCTGATACATGATTTTGGCTGTAACAAAGCCGAAGATATGTATTTTGACCTTATGGCAGAGAGAACCAATTATTATAAGAAAATACCGGAAGGAGTGAGTCATATGTGCAAACTTATGGAAGATATGAGAAACGATGAAAAGATCCAGTTCGCTGTAAAGCTACTTAAAAGAGGGAAAGACACCTTAGAGGAAATATCCGAGCTTACAGGTCTTACTCTTGAAAAGGTGAAAGAAATTCAGGAACAGCTTAAACCCGTTTCTGCATAAGCCACATCAACCTAAGCACATTCCCCACATCGGGGAGTGTGCTTTTATTTTTCCAGAATAGGATACGGCTTAACACACCCGTCATCAGGCTCGTCATACTTATGCTCAAAGCAAGTGCCGTAGTAGTTGTCTATGTCCTCATCAAAATCATCGAGGTCATCGCCATACTTATCACGGAACTTCGCATTTGCTTCTCCGTTACACTCACCGAACTTGTACGCTGCAAAAGCGATACCGCCCACAGCTACGAGACCTGCCACACACTTGATGATCTTCTTGATATTCATATAAAAACCCTCCGTTTAATACTCTACGGGATCGCCGTAGTTGATTTTTTTGATACTCTTTATATTGGAACTGAGGTCAAGCCCATTCCAGTTGTAGAAGCCCCAGCTTCCGCTGAAAGCGACACAAGGCGGTAAATAATCATCATCGTAAATAAACTCGATGATACACTTGCCGTTGCCCTCACCGCCGTACCAATGATACTTACCCTCACCGTCATCGGCATAACCTTTGCTGTCGCAAATCTTGACGGTAAACTGCTGTCCTGAGTCTGTTTCGATTAAAAATCTGTCTTGGCAATATCCGTACCATACACCCATAGCACAGCAGTAATCGCCGTACTCATCACGCATTATCCCCGTGTCTGTAATGGTGTCCACGGAACTGCCTTGAATGGCACTCCATACAACAGCTTTTCAGCCTTTACCCAAAAGTCATCACCACCGGGCTGTTGAGAAGAAGAAGTATTCTTGATAAGGACTTCCACGAATTTGAGAATGTCCTTCTCACGGTTTCTTTCGGAAATATAGCCAAAAGGGTTATAGTGCATACTTTTTGAGAAGTCTATCGTGTTAAAGACTTTTATGTTGTACGGCTCATAGACAGGCATAGGCTTGCCGTTCTTATCTTTCTTCAAGCCGTTTTTGCCGTTCCTCTGATACACTATCCTGCCTTCGCTGTTTCTCAGCGGTCTGCCCCTTGCAAGAAGATGACCGCACTCCACAAGCACCGTACCTTTCGGATCAGTGATTACATAGGAGCTGTGCATCTGCATCAGGTTCGGCTTTACGAAAAATCGTGTCTTACCTGAGCCTTAACCGCCGATCACAAGAATGTTATTGTTTCTCGCAAACTTCGGAGCTGAGGGCTTGCCCATCGTCAGAGATTCCGTTTTCGTGAGGATAACGTTGTTTTCGGGGGTGGATAAGTCCATGTAAGGCTCAATATCCTTTTCCGTACCCCATACAGCTGAACCGTATTCCTCACCCTGCCTAAATTTCTTCTTGTTTTTCGACTTGACATAGAGGACTAACCTCATCACACCCGCTAAAACCAAGCCGAAAAGAATATCCAACGGGTGTAAACTGGGAAAGACTTTAGCAAAAGCGACCCCAAGATTGCTCATAAAAGGGAGTATCTTTTCCTGAAATCCTGTACCCTCCGCTGTTCGGTACGCATAGCCGATAAGGTTTCCTGCATACGCAAAGATCGCATAGGGTAAGGCTTTCAGAATGACCTTTTTTAGCTTTCGGGTGCCCAACTGCACTCGGCAGACAAAGCCTTTCTCATGTTATCGGCATAAAAGTGCGCCGTAAAAACATCATCGCCCCTTGCCCTTGGTGTCGGGGGATAGGTATGTTCGATCATCTGTGTGTCTCCCTTTTTCTCTCTTTCGATCTGTGTTTCCTGTGCGGTGACTGTGCAACACGGGCAGCTTCTCTCTTTAACTGCTCCCTCGTGAACACCCCACGCTGGTTTGTCTTAGCGTTTTTCCCGACGTATTCGGTAAACGCTTTCTTGAAGTTCTCAGTCTTGCTTGCTGAAAAGAAAACATGATAGGTAGCCGGCTCGGTAGACTTGTCCGCTTTCAGGGCAAAGTCAACATCGTATTTTCTCGCCGTTTTGAGGAAGTCACCGATATTGTCCTCGCTGACATCAATGCTGTCGAGCTTGCTGTCCGACTTCTTTTCCAGCTGACGATAGGACATTCGCCCTTTCTTTTCAGCCTTGCCTGCCATAAACTCCTGCAAGGCTTCTTTGAGAATATCCGAGCTGATCTTCTCCGCCTTGATCGTCAGATCTATCGTTTTCTTCGTGCCGTTTTCGTAGTCGTTAGCCATCAGGTATCAGCTCCCTCCGGCTTGGGAACTTCGTAAACAGCATACGCCTGATTCTTGAACCACTCATGGAGTGCCTTAACAGCTTCCTCCGCTTCTTCATAGGTCTTGTAAATGCCGATAGGGATCTCAAGCCCCGTAATATCTCTGCCGACCATTTCAAAATCGGGAGCGATAGTGCCGTCATCGGAAATATCAGCGTCCTCCCAATTTGTCTTGATGCCGATTTTTACGATAGCATGAAGCATAGGTAACATCGCGCAAAGTACGTTAAATTTTTTGCATTGTATTACAATAAATTGTACTAAAAATATGTAATAAAATATAAAGCTCCCACTGAAATTCGGTTTTCACGAATCTCAGCAGGAGTTAATAATAATTATTCGTTAAATTCTATTTAAGCTGTTAGAAGCTTTACTTCATAGCCTCTTCAACAGCAACAGCACAAGCAACAGTAGCACCTACCATCGGGTTGTTACCCATGCAATGTCAAAAAAATTTACCGTTACAAGGAGTGACTTGCAATGACGAGAAAAGCCCGTAACTACGCCATTATAACGCATTGTCGAAAATTTATCAAAATCTATTTTGACGGCGTTTTACTCACAAAAATTTATTTTTGGGTGACAAATGGGTGACAAAAATGCTTGACTTTTTCGGGTGTGGCGCGCTATAATAAATGAGGGTGATCTTATGGCAGATATCAACGCTCGCAAGCGTGGAAAGAAATGGGAATACTACTTTGAGATAGCCAAAATGGACGGCAAGCGAAAGCGTATCAGCAAGGGCGGTTTCAATACAAAGGCAGAAGCGGTCAGCGAAGGTGTCAAGGCTATGCACGAATACCAGACCGCAGGCACAGTGAATACGCCTTCCGAGCTTTCCATGCACGACTACCTCAACTACTGGATCGAGATGTACTGTATCCCGAATCTGAAACCAACGACTGTTGCTAACTATAAAAAGTATATCAGGCTTCACATATCTCCGAAGATCGGCAAGTATCGTCTTGCTACGATCACGGCGGAACAGCTCCAGAAGCTGATCAACGATATGGTCGCTAACGGTTACAGCAAGAATACCGTCATCGGCATCAAGGGTGTGCTGTCAAGCAGCCTGAACTATGCTGTACAGCCGCTTCACTATCTGAAAACCTCGCCTATGGCGTATGTGAAGATACCCAAAGGTTCACGCACCAATTACCGTTCGTCACAGTATAAGCGTGAGGTCATCGAAAAGGATATTATCGACGAGATATTTGTGCGTTTCCCGAAAGGCAGTTCCACTTATCTTCCGCTGATGTTCGCCTATCACTGCGGTATGCGTCTTGGTGAAGCCTTTGCGATCACATGGGATAACGTAAACTTCGCTGACAGGACGGTCACGATCAACAAACAGCTTCAATGGGACTTGGAAAAGAAGTTCTGGTATCTGACTCCGCCGAAGTACAATTCAAGCAGAACGATAGATATAGATGAAACTATCGTGGAACTGCTGAAAGAATTGCAGGAAAAACAGATACGGGCAAAGGAATACTATGCCGATGAATACTCACTGATATACTACGATGAGGAACTCGGCATCAACGAAAGCACAGGCAACGTGATAGACTTTGTAAACGTATATGAAAACGGCGGTTTCATTCAGCCGAGAACGATACAGCACACAAGTCAGGTCATACATAAGTTCTATCCTGCGTTCACATTCCATTCCCTGCGCCATACACACTGCACCCGTCTGCTCGAAGCTGGGCTTCCTATTAAATATGTGCAGGAGAGATTAGGTCACAAAAACATCAGCGTTACAATGGACATCTACAATCATCTGACACAGAGCCAGGCAGAACTGAGCAAGAGAGCGCTGGAAGATGTGTTCAAATAAACATAAAAGAGGATAGCACCATATTGCAGTGCTATCCTCTCTCTTTACAAGGTGTTGGTGAGCGGAGAATTTCTATAATACTAATTGATTCCGCTTCTACAGAATGCTAAAAAGCTGGACAAAAAGATTTTTTTGAAAAATTAGAGATTTTTCTACAAATTCAAACTTATTTTGCTGCTTCGTAGCTAATTTTTTAGAAAATTTCGAGAAATCTATTGACATCTCATGAGTGTTCGATTATAATATATATTAGATCATCGTATCGAAAGGAGGAAGAGCTTAAGCTCTGATTAACATTATGCTTGAATTATTTAAGGTTAAAAATTTTATGTCCTTTCGGGAAGAATCATATTTAGATATGAGAGCAACCATTCTTAAACAGCATCCGACACATATAATAGAAACAAAGGAATCTTTCCCTGATGCAAAGAACGGGCTATTGAAAACTGTTGCAATTTACGGTGCTAATGCATCCGGCAAGTCTAATCTGATTTCAGCGTTATATTCAATGAGAATGTTCATATTATCACAGATTTATAATAATTCCCATTCAGATAATGAACCTTTTAGGCTTGAACCTTTTTCACTTTGCAGCAAAAACGAAACAACAGAGTTTGAGATTGTGTTCCGTTATAAAGGTAAACGTTATCAATATGGGTTTGAAATAATGATTCCTGATAGCGATGATGAAAAAAGCGTTCAGAAAATTGTAAGTGAATGGTATTATATAGACGAAAACAAAGTGTTTGAGCGCGATCTAAATGATGTTAAATTTGGAACTCAATATGAAAGCACACTTAAGGATTATAAGAAGATCCCTTCGGATCGCATATACATATCTGTTCTTGACTATTTTCTCGATGATTCAAAAAAGAGCATTGTTTCTGATTTGATTACATACTTAAGAAAACACTTTTATGTATTTGCCGTTCCGATTATTGATTTCCCTGTAAAAAGGATGGGGGCATTTTCTTCAATTTCACGCAGGCTTATTGAAGACGAAAAGTACCGTGAAAGAGTCGTTTCCTATTTAAAGCAAATTGATGTTGGAATTAATGATCTCGTTGTTACTGATGACAAAGATTTTAATCCAGAAAGCGGAGATGTTGAAGAACATAAAGTTGTAAAAAGTGTACACGCAATGTTTACTACAGACGGAAACTTAGTCGGCTCTACTGAATTTGGATTGTTTAAGGAATCATCTGGAACTCTGCGTTTTCTTGCTTATATACAGCGTATAATCGAAATTCAGGAATCTGGCGGTATATTCATTGTAGATGAACTATCAGATAAGCTCCATCCGTTACTTACTAAATTTATTATTGATATCTTTCAATCAGAGGAAAACCAATCAGCTCAATTGGTTTTTTCAACACACGATGTATTTCAACTGACGAAAGAACAGTTCAGAAGAGACGAAGTTGTATTTGTTGATAAGAATGAAAAAGGTGAATCTACTACTTTTTCTTTGGCACAGCTCAAGGTTAGAGAAGACTCCTCCTTTAGCAAAGACTATATCAATGGTAAATACGGTGCAATTCCGATTTTCAGAGCTACATTAGAGGATAAAGAATAATGGGCAGGACTTTATTAAGGCAACGAGAAATTGAGCAAAAAGAACTATACATAGGTAAAATACTTATTTTTTGCGAAGGATACACAGAAAAAAATTATTTTGAGTTCTTTAAGAAACTCATCAAAGATAAGTTTTCAAATATTGTAATTGAAACGGAAACGGTTGGATCAAATGCTCGTGCAGTATATAATTATGCAGAATCATTTTTGAAGAACGATCAAAACATTTCTAAATACGCAGTATATGATAAATATCTTGTGTTTGATTGCGATGCTCCAGATGATATTCTCGATGTTATAGACGATGCCAAATCATCAGCTAATCAATATCAACTGTTGATTTCAAGTTTGCTCTTTGAATGCTGGCTGTTGATGCATATTGAAATACTACCTGCTGCTCCATTAAGAAAAAAAGCTATCGGCGATAAACTTACTAAACATCTTGATTTAGATGATTATGAAAATCATAAAGATGATGAGGGGATAATAGCTAAAATAATCAAAGGTCAAGACAATCTTTCAAATGCTATTCAAAACGCAAGGGATTTGAGAGAATTATATCAGACTCAAGGAGAAACTATTGAAACTATAATTGATAAATACTTGCCATACAGTGAGGTTTATGAGCTTGTAGAGCAACTTGCTATTGCCGCATCAATATGACACTTTGCAGGCTGATTTTGATTGATTCTATGTTGTCGCTTTTTGTCAAACTTGACAAGAAGGTCAAAATCGGATACAATATGTATAGAAGGTGTATCTCAGCCCTAAATGAGAAACTTATCAAGAGAGCTTCTCTTGGCTCTAAGCAAGACATTTTAAAGTGAGCGTTTCGCAGCTCTGAGTGCGACCGTAACAAATAATAAACTGCCTGACGGGAACTTCACCTGTCAGGCAGTTTCTGTTTCGTATATAGCGAAGACTTATACCGCTGTGGCGGTGAGTTTCTCAACGTTCTTCGGGTCGGAAAGGTCATAGCCTTCGTATTCGGACAGGAACTTCATCAGAGCTTCGTGCCGAACCTTATATGAGCCCAGCTTCAGCACAGGCAGAAGCCCCGTATTGATGAGCTGATAAACATAGGACGGGTTTGTGTGAAGTATCTGCGATACCTCTTTGACTGTGTAAAGAACTTTCTCCATTCTTTTTTCCTCCTTTATTTTTCGGAACATAAACAACTTGATAAAATGGCGTGTCCCCGTGTAAACAGCGCAAATACGTTGTTTTGAGCGTGTACCTATGCCGTGTAAATTGTCTGACAGCGTGTGTCCTACACGCCGTTTCTGCGGTCACACGTTCCTTATACACGGCAGAAAGCTCGCAGTTACGGGCTTTACACGCTTACACACCATAATAACCACTTGACTTAAACTTTAACGCAATGCCCTTGAATCCTCGGACATGACTGCTCCCGCTCGGAATATTGAGGTCATACCTGATATGATACGCCGCTTCATTCTGCCTGAGCCATGATACAAAAGTCTCACGTTTCAGGGCTGTGAGGGCGTTGTCCTCGCACCAATGATAATAACTGTCATACAGCACCGATGAAGCGACCCGCAGATTTTCCCCATACTGCACTCTGTCCGTATCTTCCAGAAATTCGGTAATATTACAGTTGTCCTGCATAGTCTCCCTGACATTCTGCCTTGCCTTGTCGGAGATCGTAAAGCGGTAATTGTTGGCAAGAAGTCTCAGTAGTCCGTCATACATCCAGCAGAATATCTTCTCTTTCTCAGCGATGAATTTCTCGGCGATGTAGGGGTCAATAATTCGCCTTTCGGGCGGCGGCAGAGTTGTGAGGATTATCATTCGCCTTGAAAAGCCCTTGCTCTTGTCATACAGCGTTTTCGGACTGCCGTTGCCGAAACACAATAGCCTTGTATAAAGCAAAGCCTGCTCGCTCTGCTTGCCTTTGGCTTCAACATCGATCGGCGTTTCTGCGGTGACGAGGTTCTTGATATATCCCGTGGAGGACAGCGCCTGCATCTGCATATCATCATCGACCATGAGCAGACGGTCTTTCAGGTTATAGCGGAAAAAGCGGTCGTTCTCGATTCGGTGGACATTGCCCGTCAGCATATTGTCCATGAATATCTCACGGAGAACGATACCAATGCGTGACTTGCCCTCACCGCCCTGACCGATGAGGAACATCATCTTCTGCCCTTTGGTGGACGGTATCAGCAGATAGCCGAGATACTCCTGCAAAGTGGTCACATCTTCGGGGGTGAGCATCTCCAGCAGGAACGTCAGGAACTTTTCGGGATAATATGCACCCTTTCGGATATTCGGGTCATAGCAGATGTTCAGGCGGTTTTGGCAGAACTCCTTTCGTGGATAGAAGTTGCCATTCAGGTCGAGCTTTCCGTTCTGAACGTGGATAAAGTTCATGTCGGGCGGTATCGGTTCGCTGTATGTATAGAGCTTGAGTGCGTCCATGATCTGCACGACCTTTTTTGAAAGCCCTATCCACACGCCCTGACGGAGCATACGGTAGACTTCGTTGCCGAGTGCGTTCTCGTCCACAAGTCCGTCATAGTCGAAAAAACGTCCGCCGATGCACTTCATGGGGTGCTTTTGCGTGAAAGCCCCACAGAATTTCAGCTCGTTGACAGTAGTCTTGTCAAGCATCCAGTCCGGCAGTTCACGTTCCTGCTTTTTCTTTTCAGGTGGTGCTTCAGAAAGTGGTGTGTCATCGGGCGGCATTGCAGCAATATCCTGTTCTATCTCGGCTTCAACTTCTGACCGCAGCCTTTCAAGTTCCTGCTCGTCATTCTCCCCATTCTTCGACACATCGTTTGTATTCTCGTTCAATCCTGTCTACCTCCAGTTTTATTTCTGCCTGTTGTTCCTTGTCAAAACGGTTAAATGATTCAAGCATATACTCCGCATAGCCGATATTCTGCAAAGCGTACACGAAACGCCTGTCCGTTTCCTCATCGGGAGTTTTCGGAGCATAACGCATTTTGTACTTATCAAGCAAAGTAAAGTACCTGAGCAAAACATCATACATATGCGTTACCCTTGCTTTCTCTGCTTTCCGCTCGGCGATCTCCCTGCGCCTGCGTGCCACTGCTTCCATATCGGGCGGCTTATCCAAGTCCAGACCGAGAGCGAAATCGCTGTTGATCTGCTTCACAGCTTCTATCGCCCTCAGCCCGAAAAGCTCCTGCACCAGCTTGATAACATCGCCATGTGCCTGACAGCCGAAGCAGTAATAATGGTCTTCATACAGCTTGCAGGACGGGTGACGCTCCCTGTGGAACGGGCAGAGCGCCATGTTTCCTCGGTGTACTTCTACACCGTAAGTGCGAGCTGCCATCGGCACATCGACAAGCTCTTTTATATCGTCGAAAATAGTCATTTCGTGACCTCCTGATACTTGAATTTGATATAGCTTTGTGCTATAATTATATTGGAATATTATAGAAAGGAGCTGCCGTATGAACTGTGATATCAAAACCGTGATCGCCATTCTGTATAAACAGCTTGTATCATCTTCTGTCAACACCTATCAGGCATTGGTGGATATGCTGTTCAAGTCCTATTTTAACGATCCGACCAGTCCGGAATATGACCGCTCAGAACCGTCAAAGCTGAATAAAGGCACTCGCACGTTATCCTCTAATATCACGGATTTTTATGTGCGAAAGGATAAGTCTGTTCTGCTCGGTGATATTAAAGGTGTGCTGAAATACATCCTTGACAAGCCGCAGCTCCACGTTTCATTTTTTGACCTTATCATCAATGATCCGCTTATATCCAAGCCATATAAAAAGCAGTTTGCTTTGAATAATTCCCGTGAATACTCCGATGATGAGCATCTTGCGGAAGTGTTCTATACTGCTGTGACCATTGCCGCATATCGTCCGTACTATAAGGACGGGAAGGATTATTACGCCGACTTTTACTATGAAAATATCACACAGGCGGATTCCATCTTTTCCAACAGTAAGCTGAAACCACCCTGCAAATATTTCTGTGGACGTGAAATGGAACTGGAAGAGCTTCACACTCTGGTTCAAAACGAAGGCAGAGTGTTTCTCACAGGTGTTGCCGGTATCGGCAAGAGCGAGCTTGTCCGCAAATATGCTCAGGAATATAAATCGGAATATGCCCATATCGGATATTACTATTACTCCGAAGAAAAGGGACTACAGCATCTGATATGCAATATTCTTCCAAACACGGCATTGGTGCGAAATGATATGGAAGAAGTCTTTCAGGAAAACCTTGATTTGCTGTCTTCTTTAGGAAAAAGCACCTTGCTTATCATAGACAGTTTCAATCTTCCTATTGATGGTGATCCGAACATGGAACATCTGCTTGAATTGGAATGCGATGTTATTGTCATCTCACAATCCAATTATGGTGATGATTATGCTGTTTTCGATTTGACAGAGTTCAGAACCTTCCGTGAAAGCTATGCTCTTATCGCTGCTTTTTATCCCTTTGATATAGAAGATCGGGAAACAAAAATCAAAATGCACCAGCTTGTATCCATAAACGAAAAATATCCATTTTCATTGGAACTGTGCGCTCGTTCCATGAAAAGGGGAACAGATACGCCTGACACCTGTACAGATGCCCTTATAGGAGGAATCAAGAATATGAAAGCAAGAATCCCTGCCAATAAAGATGGCAAGCCGAGGACTGACACACATTATAATCATATCAAGCGACTGTTTGAGAATGCTGACCTGAATGATGAAGATAAGCACGTTCTGTCCTATATGCGCTTTATGCCCGAATCAGGCGTGCCAAAGCTGCTGTTCAAAAAGCTGTCAAATCTGATGTATTTTACTGCTATTGACAAGATGATAGATTTAGGGCTTATTCACGAAAATTCCGACGGAACGATCTCTCTGCCCTCTATTGTAAAAAAGCTGGTAGAAGCAGATATAAAGATTAACCATCATGACCTGTATATCTTTGCCGAGATACTCTTTGATACCACTCCGAAAGAAGCTCCGAAGGAAGTGCTGAGTGAGATTGCCGAAAACCTTGCAAATAACCCGTATATTGATATGATTGACCATGATATTTATGTGGCACGGCACTTGTTCTTCCAATATTTTGCACTGCTTGAAGATCGTTTCCGTATGGATATGATGCTCATGCAGCTGGCTATGCTGTACAACAAGAACATTTTCAAGCACCGCCTTTTGTATTCTGCTGATAAGGCGCATTTTCTCTCGATCGTCGAGGGTGATGAATACTTTGATATTATCAAGCAGACGATTGAAAATGCTGAGACCAATCCTCGCTGGCACGCTCACGAGGACGGCGAAGAACCGCCCAGTGAGCCGCTTGTCAGATCATTCATTGTATCGGAGGAAGATGATGCTGAGATTTTCGGCTTGAATGACGAATGATCAGATAAAATCAAACAACCTCAGCAGTACATCTATCACCACCGCAACAGGAGCAGCGTAGTAAAGAAGATCGCCTATCGTTCTGACAGTGCAGAAACGTTTCACCGACTTGCTTATCTGCAATGATGCTTTATCGGCGGCTTCGGTCGCCGATCTTACTTTACTGGCACAGGCGGTAATATCCTTCTCCATCTGATCGCTGTTTGCCTGCACATACTGCATCAGGTCGTTGATGGCTTCTTTCTCCTGCGCCTTGACCTGATGATAGATGTTGTAAACGCTGTCAGAGACCTCTGTCCTGACGCTTTTTGCGTACTGTTCTTGCAGGCTCAGGTTCTGCATCTGATGTTCGGACAACCTTTGTATTTCGACGTTTATAGCTGTCGAATAATTCTTCAAAAGTTGGCACATTTTTAGCGTTGCCGTCACCAGAAGAAGAACCCTCTCGTCCCTCTGTGCGTCCACCGAGGAGACTCCGATCTCCTCCGCCATTTCCCGAACTCTCGTTTCGATTGCGTCCAATTCCAGAAGCGGTGTTTCCTGTTTGTGCGGTTTCTGAGATTCCATTACTGCTGCCCCCTGTCTCTGTGCCTTGCGTGATTGTTCGTACTCCCTGTGGATACGCTCCGCTTCTTTTATCATCTGTTCCCGTGTAAAGACCGCCGTTTGCTGTTTGGATTCTGTCTGCGGTTCTTGTACTGTCGGCTGTGAGGACTTCGGCTCTGTCGGTTTCTCGTCCTCGTTGATTCTTTCCAAGCTCATAGTTGATTCCTTTCACTGTATATTTATCACCCAGCTTACTGCCCCTGACCGAGACAAGTTTACCGCTTTTATCGGTAAAGTTTGGGTGACGGTAGGATATGGTGTTGCCCTTGACACGGCACTCAACATGATAATGCTTCATGAGGGCATTCACCACATCTTCTAAAGTCCTGTTGTTCGGGTCGGCACACTCGATTCTGATTACTTCCCGAAGTTCATCTTTGAATGTTTCCTTTTGGGCGGAGTTTTCAGCAGCTCATCCACAACGGAAGCATAACTCAGATCATCACGCAGTGCGTGCATTACTTCTCTAAGAAGAGTATCCTGCCATTTATCTGCGACATCATAATCTACAACACCGGAAGCGCCACCTCTTGCACCGCCAAAATCCGGCAATTCAAACATTGTCTTACCGGTTTTTACATCAACTGATACTCGAACACGAGCCAAAAATTGAACCGTTTCTCCGTTGACCATCTGAAACTTATACTGCTCGAAGTCATCACGGCTTGGAATGTATCGTTTGATATATCTTCTAACACTATCGTAATCAATAGCGCCCTCATCATCTGAAAACTTCATGACAAGCCAGTCACGCATATATGAGGGAATACTCAAATTGGAAAAGTATTCGCTTCGCTGCGGATCTTTTAACACCACCATATCCGCAAATACTTCCCTTATTTTTTCTTCCAGCATACCAACCCTCCTCATCACAGAAACAGAGTACAGCCTTGTTCCTTAAACTCTTGTATCTTATCTTTTAGATCATCAACAGTACAGCCTATTACTTCCGAAAGGCAATTTAAGCAGTAGAGATCCTCGGTATCAACATCAATTAGTTTTTTTGACAAAGCTATCTCGTCCTTTTTTAATGGTTCTTTGCAATCACAGCATAATATCTTTTTTCTCATAGGTCAAAGTCCCCATCGTTATTACCAATAGCAGAGTTTATAATCAGTTCATCTGCCTGCACAGATTTACCGTTTGCAATTATAGAGACCGTATATTTTCCATGCTTGATGTTTTCAAAAACTATCTTCCAGACTTTATTGTCATCGGTTGCAGTTACATTCGCAGGAATACTACCAATATTGATTTGCAGACTTGCTATTGACTGATTGAATTTAATAACTGCATTTGCCTTCTTTTTTTGTATTTTCACAGGATTCTTTTCCCATTCAGCTTGTAGGGGAATGATACTGTTACTATCAAATACTATGATTGGCACAAGCAGCTCTTCCGGAGTCGCTCCACCATGAATCTCACCATATGTCGGCACATCATCATCTGCACCAGCAGCATGACCAGAAATTATATAATGGTCATAATTGGTGAAAACTATATAGCTTTCATCTCCAATATGTCGGACTATTTGGGTTTCCATTTTTGTTCCAGGTGCTTTAGATGAAACGCCGAATCTTCCATGACTACCTACAGTGATTGCATCATAATGCAACTGGAATGAACCACCATCTGTAGAGAAAGGCAGTTGCAGACGAACAACTCCATTAGCTGCTGTATCAAGGGTAACGAGCTTGCACTCTTCAAGTGTTGCAAGTAGATCTTTCACCTGATCTTCACTCATAACACCAGCAAGGCACAGCGATAAGCAATCAACAGTAGCTGCTATTCCGCCTTGTGTGCGTCTTCCACTACTGCCTTTTGTTCTAAGCTGATCATCAGTGTCTTATTTACTTCATATAGACCTCACGTCTGCCGTTGCAAATGGTAGTGACCTTGCGTGACTTCGGCATTGCCAATTCAGGTGTTTTCAACATAGCTGTTACCTCCAAAAGTTTTATCGTGAATCCATTATAGCGGACAAAGCAACAAGAATCCAGCTCTGCGGCAAATCTGTAACTATTCTTGTGAAATGCGCAGCAATCACGGCACATTCCCCGGTGCATAATAACGTGAGTGATAGTATCGCTTCCCGGTGGCATACTATCAATAACAGGTCATCGAATCAAATCCGTTGCTTTCTGAATAACTTTTCACTGAATTTTTATTCAGAAACTTGACAATGGCAAAGCACTGTGGTATAATATCATTATACTGAAAAAATATTCAGAGAAAACATTTTCAGAAAAGAAGTGATACTATGTTTATCGGCAGAGAAAAAGAACTCGGGCAGTTAAATGCCGAGCTTTCCTCATGGAAACGCAAAACAGCGGTGCTGGTCTACGGCAAGCGCAGAGTTGGAAAATCCACGTTGCTGAGCGAAGCAGCAAAGCGCTTTGAGGGTGTCGTCATCAACCATATGTGCGTGACAAGCACCTTTGAGGGCAATATGGAGCTGATATACCAAAGCGTTTCCGAGGGGCTCGGACTGCCGAATATCCGCTTCGGTTCGCTGTTTGAGATGATGGATTACCTGAAAACACTGGACAGAAAGATACTGCTCATCATTGACGAGTACCCCTATCTGAAACAGAACAAAAAGAAGAACGAAGTCGATTCGTATATGCAGGCGGTCATCGACAGACTGCCCGAAAATGTCAAACTGGTGCTCTGCGGTTCGTATATCACGGTGATGAAGGAACTGCTGGAGGAGGGCAATCCGCTGTTCGGACGGTTCTCGCTGATACAGCATATCCGTGATTTCGATTACCTTGACGCAGCGAAATTCTATCCCGATCTTTCTGTTCGTGACAAGGTCGCTTTCTATGGGGTGTTCGGTGGAAGCCCCTACGTTCTGGAAAATCTTGACACGGGTCTGACCATTCGGGAGAACATCGAACGTCTGCTGCTGCCCGAAACGGGTCTGGTGCGGTCACATATTGAGAATGTCATGCTCAAAGAGATACAGAAGACATTCGATGCGAGGATACTGGAAATTCTCGGCAACGGCAAGAAGCGTTACAGCGAGATACGGGACAAAATAGCGAACAGCGAGACAGGTCTCCTCGATAAACAGTTGAAAATTTTGCTCGACATGGAGACTATCCAAAAAACCGAACCCATCAACCGCCGCAATGACAAGAAAAAGCAGTTTTACGAGATCGTGGATAATCTGATGCGGTTCTATTTCACGTTCATTTTCGGCAAGGCAGGAACGATCGCCCGTATCGGTGAGGAGCAGTTCTTTAACCGGAATATTGACGCTGTACTGGAGCAATTTGTCAGCAGACGGCTTGAAGGCATCGCACTGCAATACTTCCACAGAGCCGCTATGCTCGGCAAATACCCCGATATTGACGATTTCGGCAGCTATTGGTACGATGATCCTGCCACCAAGACCAACGGCGAGTTTGACTGCGTGATACGGCGTGGGGAGCAGTATGATTTCTACGAATGCAAATATTTCGACCGCCCCATGACCCTTGAAGAATGCCGTCAGGAAAAGGAACAGCTTGACAACATCAAAGGCATCACCGTGTCGTGCGTGGGCTTTGTCTGCACGGGTGGATTTGCGTTCGAGGGTGCTGAGGGATTCACACTCATTGACGGAAAGACGCTTTACTTCAACGAATGAAAAAGCCGCCGCTCAGGACGAACCTGAACGGCGGTTTATAATTCTTGTCATCCGATTTTGTCATCCGTCTTGTCATCCACTTAGAATTTAGGGTGACAAATGGGTGACAAATCGCATTTTTGAGCTATTCGGCAAATTTTGTTAAATTTCTGAAATTACAGAAACGCCGTATTTTAGCCCTTCATAGCCTCTTCAACAGCAACTGCACAGGCAACTGTCGCACCAACCATCGGGTTGTTACCCATACCGATAAGTCCCATCATCTCAACGTGAGCAGGAACAGAAGAAGAACCTGCAAACTGAGCGTCTGAGTGCATTCTGCCCAAAGTATCAGTCATACCGTATGAAGCAGGACCTGCAGCCATATTATCAGGGTGGAGAGTACGGCCTGTACCACCGCCTGAAGCTACAGAGAAGTACTTTTTGCCCTTTTCAAGACATTCCTTCTTATATGTACCTGCAACAGGGTGCTGGAATCTTGTAGGATTTGTTGAGTTACCTGTAATAGAAACGTCAACGCCTTCCTTCCACATGATAGCAACGCCTTCAGTAACGTCATTAGCACCATAGCAGTTTACCTTAGCACGAAGTCCGTTTGAATAAGCCTTGCGGAAAACTTCTTTAACTTCACCTGTGTAATAGTCCATTTCAGTTTCAACATAAGTAAAGCCGTTGATTCTTGCAATGATCTGAGCTGCATCCTTGCCAAGACCGTTAAGAATAACTCTGAGAGGCTTTTTACGAACCTTGTTAGCCTTTTCAGCAATACCGATAGCACCCTCAGCAGCAGCAAATGATTCGTGACCTGCGAGGAATGCGAAACACTCTGTTTCTTCTTCAAGGAGCATTTTTCCAAGATTACCATGACCAAGACCAACTTTTCTCTGGTCAGCAACAGAACCCGGAATACAGAAAGCCTGAAGTCCTTCGCCGATAGCAGCAGCAGCGTCAGCAGCTCTTGTGCAGCCTTTCTTTATAGCAATAGCACAGCCAACAGTATATGCCCACTTTGCATTTTCAAAGCAGATTGGCTGGATACCCTCAACGAGCTTGTAAATGTCAAGACCTTTTTCCTTGCAAACATCAGCACATTCTTCAATGCTGTTCATACCATACTGCTTGATAACAGCAAGAATCTGCTTTTCTCTTCTTTCATATGATTCAAATAAAGCCATTGTACAAGTCCTCCTTATTCTTTTCTTGGGTCGATAATTTTAACAGCATCAGCAACTCTGCCGTACTGACCCTTAGCCTTTTCAAAAGCTGTATTAGCATCGTCACCGGCTTTGATGAAGTCCATCATTTTGCCGAAGTTAACGAACTGGTAACCGATAATTTCGTCATCTTCATTGAGAGCAATACCTGTAACATAACCATCAGTCATTTCAAGGTAACGAGGACCCTTTGCAAGAGTACCATACATTGTACCAACCTGTGAACGAAGACCCTTACCAAGATCCTCAAGACCTGCACCGATAACAAGACCGTCCTCTGAGAAAGCACTCTGTGAACGTCCGTAAACGATCTGGAGGAAAAGTTCTCTCATAGCTGTATTAATAGCATCACAAACGAGGTCAGTATTAAGAGCCTCTAAAATTGTTCTGCCTGGAAGAATTTCAGAAGCCATAGCAGCTGAATGAGTCATGCCTGAGCAGCCGATTGTTTCTACGAGAGCTTCCTGAATAATGCCTTCCTTAACATTAAGAGTAAGCTTGCAGGTACCCTGCTGAGGAGCACACCAGCCTACACCGTGTGTGAATCCTGAAATATCAGAAATCTGAGATGCCTTAACCCATTTAGCTTCTTCCGGAATTGGAGCTGCACCATGAGCAACGCCCTGTCTGACAGAGCACATGTTTTCTACTTCATGAGAATAAATCATAGTAATTTAATACTCCTTTCATAATTGAGACAGTACCGCACAAAGACTGGTTGTATATAAGCTATGCTTTTATTTCCGCCGCACAACCCTTGTGCGGTACTGCCTTGAAAAATATGCAATATAAGCACATACAAACATTATATAACATTTTGTGACTAAAATCAAGTATTTTTTTATCATAACTTTTATCTTGAAAATTGCAATATAAAATGTCACTAAATCTTTCTCCGAATCTTTGGTGACATTTTATGTTTGAAATTTGAAAACAGATGTGATATAATGAAAGCAATTAAAAATATAATGGAGGAAGAAAATGAGATTATGCATTTATACAGCTCCATGCAAGGAATGACGGACTGCATGGAGAATTAAATCTGCCGTCACACCTTGCATTCCTGACTAAAATTCATTTCAGAAAAGGAGCAAGGTATTATGAAAACCTTAAAAGAACTAAAACTTTTTATTATTCTTTGGCTTACCCAATCATTTTCTTCTTTGGGCAGTGCTATGACCAACTTCGCACTTGTAATATGGCTTTATCAAGACAGTGGCTCTGCTTTGACCACTGCTTTATTGAGTGTTTGTTCTTACGCACCATATGTCCTGATGAGTATTTTCGCAGGAGCTATAAGTGATAAGTGGAACAAAAAAGCAGTTATGCTTGTATGTGACAGTTTTGCGGCTGTCTGCACAATTATCATACTTGTTTTGCTGAAAACAGATACTCTGGCTGTATGGCACTTATACGTTTTAAATGCATTGAACGGCCTTATGAATTCTGTACAATCACCTGCTTCAGATGTAGCTGTCACTCTGCTTACACCTGAAAAGCACTATCAGAAAACAAGCGGCTTGCGTTCATTTTCCAACTCACTTGTATCTATTCTGACACCTGCTTTTGCCGCTGCACTTCTTTCTTTTGCAGGAATTGAAGCAGTTATTGCTTTCGACCTTATCACATTTTCAGCGGCATTTATAGTACTGCTGTTTTTTATCAGAATTCCCGAGGCAGCACAGAAATCGGAAAATAAGGAAACACTGCTGCAATCAGCTAAAAGCGGACTTGTATATTTAAAATCAAATCAAGGTATTCTATGGCTTATTCTTTTTTTATCCGCAATTAATCTTATTGCTTCAATACATAGTTCGGCACTTCCTGCACTGATACTCTCTAAGTCAAATAAAACTGCATTGGGAATCGTAAACAGCTTTACCGGAATTGCTACTTTGCTTGGAAGTATTATTGCAACATTTCTTCCTAAGCCTAAAAGCAGAATTAAAATGATATGCAACTGTCTGCTTATTGCAATGAGTACTGAAAACTTTTTGCTTGCTTTGGGAAACAGTACTCTTGTTTGGTGTATAGGTACTGTTCTTGGGTGGATATTTATTCCGCTGATGAGTGCAAACTATGATGTGATTTTCCGAAGCAATGTTCCAAAAGAAATGCAGGGACGAGTATATTCTGTCAGAAACACACTTCAATTCTTCACCATTCCGGTTGGATATTTTCTTGGCGGACTTCTGGTTGATGATGTTTTTGAACCATTTATGAAAAATATAAAAATCAAACCCCTTATTGATATATTTGGTTTAGGAAAAGGTTCAGGAGCAGCTCTTTTGTTCTTTATAATCGGTATTGCAGGTGTAATTGTCTGCCTGTTTTTCCAAAATGTCAAAAAATTAAAGGTGCTTGAATAATAACCAAAAACATATATTCAATGACGAGTATGGGATTACAGTCTTGCCTTAAGCTCAAATTTTGTCTGCGAAATCATGAATTTCCTGAAAGAACACACCACTATATATAGTGGTGTGTTCTTTCATTAGTACAAGAAATGAAAAGAAACGCAGAATAGGGAAAAAGCTGCATTTCGGCAAATTATTGTGTTAGTATTTACTAAAATAATAATTAAAATGTGAGATTTATATAGCCTGTTGTACCATTGACATTATCGTCTGAAAGGATTATACTAGAATATAGTTATTCGCATGAAACACTAGATATAGTATTATGGAGGTTCGGGTAAAATGATAATTCATATTATAAAACGAGACGGCAGAAAGGTTCCGTTTAATATCGAAAAGATTGCAAATGCCGTTTTTAAAGCAGCACAATCATGCGGCGGAAGTGATTTTAACGAGGCAATGGATGTTGCTGTAAAAACTTGTGAACTTTACGAAAAAGAGTATGGCAATGAAGTTCCTACAGTTGAGAAATTTCAGGATATAGTTGAAAAAGTCCTTATTGAAAACGGACATGCCAAAACTGCCAAAGCATACATTCTTTACAGATATGAGCGTACCCGTTCCAGAGAAATGAAAACAAACCTTATGCGTGTTCTTAATGAACTTACTTTCAATCCTGCCAAAGACAGTGATATTAAGCGTGAAAATGCTAATATTGACGGCGATACCGCAATGGGAACGATGCTTAAATACGGTTCTGTTTCTGCTAAAGAATTCTATGAAATGTACGTTCTTGAGGAACGTCATGCAAAGGCTCATAAAAATGGTGACATTCACATACATGACCTTGACTTCTTAACTCTTACTACAACATGCTGTCAAATCGACCTTTTAAAGCTGTTCCATGGCGGATTTTCAACAGGTCACGGCTTTTTAAGAGAGCCAAACGACATTGCAAGCTACTCGGCACTTGCCTGTATAGCTATACAGTCCAATCAAAACGACCAGCATGGCGGACAAAGTGTTCCAAATTTTGATTACTCAATGGCTGAGGGTGTAAGAAAGACATATTCTCACAGATATGTACAAAATATTGCACGAGCTTTAGACCTCATTGCTAATATTGATAATGCAGATGAAACAGCAAAAAATATTTTTAATGAGATAAAAGAAAAATACAATATTATTCCAAATCTGGCGAATGACAGTGGATATACCGAAAAAGAATTTGAAAAACTTTGTGAAATCACTGATACAGAAACTGCTGAAAAAATACAGAAATTTGCTGTTAAAAATGCTCAGAAAGAAACAGACAGAGCTACATATCAGGCAATGGAGGCACTTATCCATAACCTTAATACAATGAACAGCCGTGCAGGTGCTCAAACTCCTTTCAGCTCAATTAATTATGGTACCGATACAAGTCCTGAAGGAAGAATGGTTATAAAAAATGTTCTTCTTGCTCAGGAAGCCGGACTCGGAAATGGTGAAACTCCTATTTTCCCGATACATATTTTCAAAATTAAAGAAGGCATTAATTACAACAAAGATGATATCAACTATGACCTGTTTAAGCTTGCCTGCCGTGTATCTGCAAAAAGACTTTTCCCTAATTTCTCTTTCCTTGACGCACCTTATAACCTCCAGTATTATAAAGAGGGTGATTATAATACCGAAGTTGCATATATGGGCTGCCGTACAAGAGTAATCGGAAATGTTTATGACCCGACAAGAGAAATCGTAACAGGCAGAGGAAATTTAAGCTTTACATCTATTAATCTTCCTCGTCTTGCAATTAAAGCTGACCACAATGTAGGTGCATTTTTCGATATGCTTGATGAAATGATGGATTTGACTATCGAACAGCTTTTGCACCGTTTTAAAATACAGTCGCAGAAAAAAGTAAGAAACTTTCCTTTCCTTATGGGCCAAGGTGTATGGATAGATTCAGATAAACTCAGTGCCGATGATACTGTAGGTGAAATCCTGAAGCATGGTACTCTTTCAGTCGGCTTTATCGGACTTGCTGAAACATTAAAAGCTCTTATCGGAAAGCATCATGGTGAAAGCGAAGAAGCAAGAGAGCTTGGTCTTGAAATTATACAGGCAATGAGAAATCGTCTTGATGAAGAATGCAAAAGAACAGGTCTTAACTTCTCACTTCTTGCAACTCCTGCCGAAGGACTTTCTGGCAGATTTGTCCGTATGGACGCTGAAAGATATGGCATTATCGAGGGAGTAACAGACAGAGAATATTATACAAACTCTTTCCATGTTCCTGTATATTACCCAATCAGTGCATTTGACAAAATAAAGATAGAAGCTCCTTATCACGCTCTTACAAACGCAGGTCACATAAGCTATATTGAGCTTGACGGTGACCCAATGGAAAATCTTGATGCTTTTGAAAAGGTTGTACGCTGTATGAAGGAGGCAGGAATAGGATACGGCTCAATAAACCATCCCGTTGACCGTGACCCTGTATGCGGATATACAGGTATTATCGGTGAATGCTGTCCTATGTGCGGACGTAAGGAAAATTCAGATGATGTAGCATTTGACCGCATAAGACGTATAACTGGTTATCTTGTCGGAACTATTGACAGATTTAATAATGCAAAACGTGCTGAGGTCAATGACAGAATAAAACATAATATATAAGGTGATTTTATGAATTTAAGAGTTGCCGGAACAGTCAATGACTCGATTGTAGACGGTCCGGGAATAAGATTAACTATCTTTACGCAGGGCTGTCCGCATCACTGTGCAGGCTGTCACAATCCGCAGACTCACGATTTTAACGGCGGAAGTATTACAGATACAGCTGATTTGCTGGAAAAAATCAAAGGCAATCCACTGCTTGACGGTGTTACGTTCAGCGGTGGTGAGCCGTTTTGTCAGGCAGAGGCTTTAGCTGAGCTTGGCAACAATATCAAGTCATTGGGACTTAATGTAATTACATATACAGGTTATACTTTCGAGTATCTTTTTGAACATAAAAATGATAATTCTTATGGAAAGCTGCTTGAAGTAACAGATTTTCTCATAGACGGAAAATTTATTGAAAGCGAAAAAGACTGGCAGCTGAAATTCAGAGGCAGCAGAAATCAAAGATATCTGGATTGTCAAAAAAGCCTTGAAACAGGCAGTGCAGTTGAAATTGAACCGTAAAAATCCCCCCTTGTGCTATTATACACAAGGGGGGATTTCAATTATATTACTTACTGCATTTTATATGCGTCAATCATTTTCTTTACCATCTGACCGCCTATTGAGCCTGCTTCTCTTGCTGTAAGGTCACCGTTGTATCCCTGCTTGAGATTAACACCTACTTCACTTGCTGACTCCATCTTAAATCTTTCGAGAGCTTCCTTGCCCTTCTGAGTAAATTCACCCTTCATAACAAAATCTCCTTTAAATAATATTTTTGATGCCGTAGTAGTATTATGGCGTTTTTTCATTTTGATATGTCAGGTAATTTTTTGAAATTAAGGTAACACTTAATCATCATTTTCAGCAGTTACTGCAATGCCAAGAACATCTAAGCTTTCCTTGTCAACAGTTGACGGACAAGCAGACATAAGCTCACTTGCATTCTGAACTTTCGGAAATGCTACAACATCTCTCAGATTTTCAGCCTGCAACATTACCATAGCAAGTCTGTCAAGACCAATTCCAAGTCCGCCATGAGGAGGTGCACCATATTTATAGGCTTCAACAAGGAAACCAAATTTTGCTTCTATTTCTTCATCTGTCAAACCTAATGATTGGAACATTTTTTGCTGAAGTTCATAATCTGTTATACGAATTGAACCTGAAGATAATTCCGTACCATTAAGTACAAGGTCAAAAGCCTTTGCAATAACCTTTTCAGGTGCAGAATCAAGATACTGAATACAATCATCCATAGGCATTGTAAATGGATGATGCATTGCAAGCCATGTATTGCTTTCATCATCCCACTCAAAGAATGGAAATTCAGTAATCCAAAGGAAATTAAACTGATTTTCAGGAATTATATCAAGCTGCTTTGCTACCTGCAAACGCAATGCACCAAGAACAGGCAATGTAATCTTATTTTTATCTGCTACGATAAGAGCAACGTCACCCTGTTGGCAACCAATTCTCGCAAGAATCGACTCAAGCTCACCCTCTGCCAAAAACTTTGCAAATGAGCATGAAGGCTTTTCGTCAACCCAGCGTATGAATGCGAGTCCTTTAGCACCAATGCCTCTTACCATTTCAGTAAGCTTGTCTATTTCTTTTCTTGTAAGAACTTTGGCAGAATTTTTTGCTACTATTGCACGAACGCTTCCTCCTGCCTCGATAGCTGATGTAAACACACCAAATCCGCAATTTTTAACAAGCTCGGAAATGTCCTGTATCTCCATATCAAAACGTGTATCAGGCTTATCCGAACCATAACGTTCCATAGCTTCTTTATAGGTCAAACGCTTAATCGGAAGTGAAACATCCATATTAAGCACTTTTTTGAACAAATATGAAATAAATCCCTCTGTCATTTCAAGAATATCATCAACATCAACAAAAGACATTTCAAGATCTATCTGAGTAAATTCAGGCTGTCTGTCTGCTCTTAAATCTTCATCACGAAAACAGCGTGCAAGCTGAATATATCTGTCAAAGCCTGAAACCATAAGAAGCTGCTTATAAATCTGAGGTGACTGCGGCAATGCATAAAATTTTCCGTTATGAACTCTTGATGGGATAAGATAATCTCTTGCTCCCTCTGGAGTTGATTTCATCATCATCGGAGTTTCAATTTCTGTGAAATCATTTGCATAATAATACTCTCTTGCAGCCTGAGCAATCTTATGTCGCATAATAATATTATTCTGCAAAGGTGCACGTCTAAGGTCAAGATAACGGTACTTCAAACGAAGCTCCTCATTTACCTTTGTTTCATTTGTTATTTCAAAAGGAGGTGTCTGAGCTTTTGCAAGTATTCTCAAATCGCTGACAATAATCTCAACATGACCTGTTTTTATCTCATTGTTTACGCTTGAACGTTCCTGAACCATGCCCTTTGCCATAAGCACATATTCACTTCTGCATGATGACGCTTTTTCAAAAATATCTCTATCTGTTTCATCATTGAATGCAAGCTGTACTATACCTGTTTTATCTCTTAAATCAATAAATACAAGGTTGCCTAAGTCACGAATTTTCGCAACAAATCCACCGACCGTAACCTCTTCCCCTGCTTTTGTAACTTCTCCGCAATAATGTGTGCGTTTAAGTCCGTTCATATTATCTGCCATTATCGACTTCTCCATTTCAAGTATTTTTCCTTTTATTCATTATCTGTTTTCATAAGCTCATCAAGATTTCCAAGCATGTTATCAACACATACAGCATCAAACTTGTTTTTAAAGTTATCATCAAGATCCAATTCAAGTTCTTCGCCTTTTGCCATGTTCTTGACCTTTACCTTACCGCTTGTAAGTTCATTTTCACCAAGAACAATTGTAAATGCAGCATCTATCTTATTTGCATATTTCATCTGAGCTTTCAGACCTCTGCCGATTACGTCATATTCAACCCAATAACCGTATTCACGCAAATCTCTCGCTATCAGCATAGCTTTTTCCAATGCGGCATCATCCATAGGAGCAATATATAAATCGCACTTTCTTGGCTGTAAAAAGTCGCAGTTCTGCTTTTCCATAGTAATGAGTATTCTTTCAATTCCCATTGCAAAACCAAGTGCAGGTGTATGCTGTCCGCCCAACTGCTCAATCAAGCCGTCATAACGTCCGCCGCCACAGACTGTTCCCTGTGCACCGATTTCAGTCGTAACAAATTCAAAAACTGTCTTTGTATAATAATCAAGACCTCTTACAATCTTTGGGTTAACCTTAAATGCTATTCCAAGGTTTGTAAGATATTTTTGCAGCTTTGTGAAATGCTCACTGCACTCCTCACAAAGATAATCAAGGATAATCGGAGCATCTTTCGCAATTTCAGAACAGATTGGACTTTTACAGTCCAATATTCTCATAGGATTTTTTTCAAGTCTTGAAAGACATGTATCGCAAAGCTCTGATTTTTTGCTTTCAAAATATTCCTTTAAAGCAGCATGATATTTTGCTCTGCACTCCGGACATCCGATTGAATTTATATAAAGCTCAATATTTTTTAATCCGAGTCTGTCGAGAAGTGTTTTTGCAAGTGAAATAACCTCGGCATCTGCACTTGGTGACTGACTTCCTGCCATTTCCAGTCCGAACTGATGAAATTCACGCAGACGTCCTGCCTGTGGTCTTTCGTGTCGGAAACATGAAAGAATGTAGAAAACTCTTTGGGGCATTGCTTCATTCATAAGTCCATTCTGAAGCATGGCTCTTATTGTACCGGCAGTTCCCTCAGGTCTTAATGTAAACTTAGTTTCCTTTGCAATAACAGAGTACATTTCCTTCTGAACTACATCTGTTGTTTCTCCGACTGAACGCAAAAAAAGGTCAGTATTTTCAAAAGTAGGGATTCGTATCTCACTGAATCCGAAACTTTCAGCAACATCCCTTGCAATTTTTTCAACAGTATGCCATTTGTGAACATTTTTAGGAATAACGTCCTCTGTTCCGTTTGGTCGCTTAATATTAAGTGCCATTTATATCATGCCTTTCCTCATATTTTTCATTACTTATACAATAAAATTGTCCCTTTACAAGGGACAACCTTATTCAAGGTATCAGAATTACTGAAATTGCTTCAGAACAATACGTTATGCAAAAATTCTTATATTGTCGGATTTCCAATTTCACGCCAATCCAGATCTCCACGTTCAAGTGCAAGTATCAAAGCTTCAGCAGTAGCAATATTTGTTGCTACTGGAACATTATGTACATCACAAAGTCGTAAAAGATTCATATCATGAACATCTGTTTTCTTTGGATTAATCGGATCACGGAAAAATAAAAGCACATCAACTTCATTACATGAAAGCAATGCAATAATCTGTTCTGCACCGCCTCGTCCGCTTAAATATCTCTTGATTTCAAGACCAGTGGCTTCACTAACCTGCTTACCTGTTGTACTTGTAGCACATAATGTATGTTTAGATAAAATGCCACAGTAAGCACTGCAAAACTGAACCATAAGCTCTTTTTTAGCATCATGTGCTATAATCGCAATCTTCATATTATCATTCCTTTCGGTTAAATATAGTTATAAAAAATTTGTATTATGAAATCTTAATTGTAAGAGGTGCATTTTCACCATTCAATCTTTTTGAAATAGCATCAAATGCTTTCAGACTTTCGGAATTTGTTGGTATCGGATAGCCCTTTCCTGTTGCAACTGTAAGATTAAAATCTTCAGGAATTACACCTATAAGCTGAACACCTATTGTATCTATGATTTCATCAAGGTGCTTTACAAGCTCACTTCCAATTGCCTTCTTTGTTACCCTGTTAATGATAAGTCGCTGACTCTTATTTCCTCTGTTATAGAACTCATCAGACATCATATTTGCATCTCTTATGCAGACAGGATCAGGGGTAGTAACAACCAGAATAAGATTTGCCTGTTCAACGATATCGAATACATGTGAATTAATGCCTGCACCGGTATCAATAATAATATACTCGAAATACTTTTTAATAGAGCGGCAGATTTCTACGATTTTATCTGCTGAAACCGAAGCAAATGGATTTTTCGGTGAGCAAAGTATACTAAGGTTGCTTGCCATATCTACTTGTGTAACAGCTCCAAGCACATCCTTTTTCCCACTCAGAACGTCACCAAGGTCATATTGGATTTTACCTTCCATACCAAATATAATATCAAGACATCTCAGTCCGAAATCCAGTTCAATGATAAGAGTTCTGTGTCCCTGTTTAGCGAGGGTATAACCTAAACCTGCACAAATACTTGACTTTCCTGTTCCGCCTTTACCTGAAGTTACAGCAATAATTTTTGACATAATAGCTCCTTCCCAAAGCAATATCAACTTGTGCCATTGCATCCGCAAAACAGCTGAACTCTCAGGCAACAAAATAGCTTTATTGTAATTAAATTAACATAATGAAATCATTTTCAAATAATACTTCATTTATTATTATAGCACAAATTTTAAAATTGTCAAAGAAGTTTTATATAAATAAACTATAATTGTGCAATTTACTGTCTTTCCTCATATGCTGATTGTGCAATATTACGAAATTCAGCATCAAATTCGCCAAGAGCTGACACTATTTTATTAACAGTTTTTTCTATTCCGCAGTTATTCTCATCTATAATTATATCTGCATATTTTTCGTACAGCGGAACACGCTCTGAATATAAATCCCAAAGCCGCTGATTTTTTCTTATTACAACACCTCGATTTTTTATATTTCCAAGGCGGTATTTAAGTTTATTGTAATCCAGCTTCAAGTAAATTATTATACCTATATCAGAAAGATTTTTCATTGCCTCTGTTCCATATACAACGCTTCCACCTGTTGCAATAACAGAGTTTTCTGCTTTTAATCTGCTGTTTATTCTATTTTCAACAGCAATAAATCCATCTACACCTTCACGAGCAATAATTTCCCTGAGCAGTCTTTTTTCCTCCTGCTGAATGACCAAATCAGAATCAACAAATTTATAACCTAATATTTTAGCAAGAATAACTCCTATTGTACTTTTGCCAACTCCGGGCATACCAATTAAAACAATATTATTTTTCAAATTAACCAGCTCTTTCTGAAAATAAACATTATTGATATTTTACCATATTTTATACAAATAGTCAAGAAGTGCAATATTAAGCTTTAAGTATATAAAATATATATTAGAAAAATATTTATTACTTATCATAAATCAAAATAATACGTCAGGTAAAATAGATTTCCTTATATATAAAATGCCTGAGAAAGCATCAACTTTCTCAGGCTTAATTTTTATATAGTTATATGCATTATGAATTTACCATACCTTATAATCTTTTGCAACGATTTTATATGATGTTCCCGGAACAAACATCTGTCTTGGATCGTGTCCATCCTTAACAGCCTTTTGCATCTCTTTAAAAGCAACACTGTTTGCAACGATTTTCATAACCTTTTCCTTTTCAGGCTTTACTCTGTTAAGATAGTCAAGCACGACCTGCTGCAAATAGAAATATGATCTAAGCTGCGTCTTTTTAAACTCAACTGCTCTGACACCTTGATTTTCTGTTTCAGCATTTTCTTCATTATTTTTGTCATCTGAGTCTTCAATCAGGAAAAGACTATCACCCTCGCCATATCCGAGAACTATTCTCGCAAAGATTTCAGGAATAAATATTCTTATTTCTGTGGAAAGTGAAATATTGCCTGCAAGTTCATCAATTTCTTTTTTAAGATTTTGATAATCCTCAGATGAATTGCAATTTTCCATAAGCTCAATAGTCCTTCTTGCACAATTTACAACATGCTCTTTAGTAAATGGACACTTATCGTCCTCTCTCTGAACAAATATTGCATACTGCTTTTCAGTAACAAGTATGTCCTTGTCTTCCCAGCTGTCAATATACTTCTGGAAACACTGATGAAGTCCGGGACACACTGTACCATTTACTCTTACTTCAATAGTTTTCTTATCCTTATGACGTGCAAGGAAAATTCTTACCCAATAATATTTTTTTGAACCAAGATAACGTGGAATAACGTCCTTAATGAAGTTTATAAGCATTGCAGGTTTCTTATCCCTGTCACCCATTAAAACTACAGACTGTGCATACATGTCATAATCATAATGCTGTTTAAGATAATTTGATGTAACATGAATACCGCCTTTACCTGTTGATGCCATTTGAAGCGGATGCCATAAACCGCCTCTGAAACTATCAACAGCCATTTGAACTGCCATTTCAATTCCCTTGCCCTGTGCTGCAACCGGTTCAATAATCGGTTCATCAAGATCATCATGCTTTAAAATATAAATCACCTGAAGAAGATTTATGCCATCTTTTTCTTCAGACTTTCCAATCTGAACGTCAATTGAAAAACCTGTTCTTGGGAGCAAAAGACAATTATCATAAATTGTTCCCTGCAGCTTTTCATTAAGGCATTCCAAAATCAGAAGCTTAACGTCCTTTTCCTTATTTTCTTCCTCTGTCTGTGCATTTTTCTTTTTAAAAATATTCACTTTAACATACTCCTTTGTGTTTAATAATTACTTGTATTTAAACAGATAATTATTTCAGATTTTATTATGTATAAGCTTTACAGCTGCCCATCCTTCCTTTATATTATTCTCCAATGCAGTAAATCCGCATTTTTCAACAGCATTTACAACTTCGTCCATACGCTCCTCAATAATACCTGAAATAATAAGTATTCCATTATTTTTAAGGTATCTGTCAAAAAGGTTTCCCATAGCGATAAGAACGTCCGCAACTATATTTGCTGTTATAATATCATATTTTGCGTCTATTTTATCTGCAAGGCTGTCATCACATAAAACGTTTCCACAATATGCCTTATAACATTCTGTTGATATATGATTTTTTTCTGCATTTTCCATTGCTGCTGCTACAGCATTTTCCTCAATGTCAACTGCAACTGCACTTTCTGCACCCAACAGCATTCCTCCAATTGAAAGAATACCGCTACCGCAGCCCATATCCAAAAGTTTATCTCCCTTTTGAATTGACTTTTCCAAAAGCTCAAGACAAAGCCTTGTTGTATGATGCTGACCTGTTCCAAAGCTTGAAGCAGGGTCAATTTCAAGTATAAGCCTGTTATCAGGGTTATCACATTCTTCCCATGATGGCTTTATTATGAGCTTATCACCTATTTTCAGCGGCTTAAAATACTGCTTCCAATTATTTGCCCAATCTTCTTCACGAATACTGCTCAGCTCCGCCTCAAGACGTCCGTATTTTCTGTCTGCATCATCAGCTTTCATTGATTTCAGCATTGTTCTTATTGAGATAAGCATTTCTGCACCTTGATTATTATCAGGTAAGTAAACGGTAACGCATGTTTCACAGTTTGAAAGTCCCATTAAATCATCATCAATGTAATCCCATTTGCCGTTTTTATTTTCAAGGAACTCATTAAAATCCTCGGAGTCCTTGATTACAAAGCCATTAATTCCTATGTCCATTAATTTTGAGCAAAGTATATCAATGCCTTCCGTGCTTGTATATATATTTACTTCTGTCCATTCCATTAAAATATCAATCTCCTTATCTTGTGCAAATCATAATCAGAAAGTCTATAACGTCATTATTATCAACCAGTCCGTCATTATTTATATCAGCTGCTTCAATTTCACAATTTCTAAGCATTGATATTCCGCCAGGTAATGTCTGCTGACTTTCGATATAATGATTTAAAACTGAAAGGTCACGTTCATTTACAATTCCGTCACCGTTTATATCACCCTTTTGCAGCTGAACCTCATCACCTGCAAAAATAAGGTCATAGTAAGAAATCCACGCTGTATCCGTATCAAACTTTATTTTACAAAAGCCGTTTGTTACATTTAAAACTTCAACAACGTATCCGTTTAAAGCCGATGCAATAATTTGCGATGACGCATCAGCTTCCTTTCTGATAACTGCATTTTGATTGTTTATAAAATACTCACCCAATGGTATTTCGTATTTATATTCAGCAGAATATAAATACGCCCAGCCACCGATACCTTTGTAAGATATCCTTGTCATACCATTGGCACTTTTATCTGCTAAAAATTCAACTCCCTCAGGAATAACAGCTATAATATTTGATGATACATTATTAATCAGTCTTACATTGATTGGTGCAGATGCTGTATACATACCGTTTGCAAATGATTTATCACTGTTGTATGTAACCTTGGAATTCATATTCAGCCAGCCGTTTTTTCCATTATAAGTCACATATCCCCAGTTATCAGACGATTTTGTAACCTCAAAAGAATCATTGATGTCTATTTCCTGAATTACATTAGCATTTTCAGCTTTTGCATCATAAATTTTCACCTTTTCATCTGCATTATAACTTCCTGTCTTATACTCAAACGGAGAAATATATTCAGCATAATCAAGACATATCCACGCTTCCTTGTTATTGTATGATATCTTTCCCCAATTGCCGCTTATTGCAGTTACCGATACAGACGTACCATTATCAAGCACACCGTAAGAAGATGAAGCTGTTGTAGGCTGAACACGATAATTCAGGTAATCTGTAGTTTTATATTTACCGATAAGATATTGTTTTGGCTGAGTTGTAGTAGTCACAGCAGGAGATGTGCTTACGGGAGATTTTGACGCTTTAAATAAACGCAGGCATGATATGCCGCTTACATTGTATTCATCAAACATAACAGTAGAATTTTTACGTCCGGGGTCACATATATATACTGTATCACCAATAACGCTGTCAACAAGCACAAAATGCCCGCCTACGTCACAAAGCACATAGTATCCTTTCTTTAACTGTGCATTTATTTCAGATGCAATACCCGATTTGGTTCTTTGTGTAATATCATATCCTGACACAAATTTAACGTCTGAGACTAGAGATGTAATATTTGCCCATGATGTTATTGCCCCTGTACTTGTAAAACCACCAATTGAATTAAAATGGTCAACAACTGTACCGGGATTAAAGTTATCGGCTGAAACAGCTCCTGCATGAACACAAAGCATGGCTAATGCGGTTACGGCACAGCCATATTTTGCGACTGTGTACTGCGGATTACCTCCAAGACTTTTGTTGCCCCATCTGGAATCCATTTGAAGCCATGTCCGATAATCTTCAGCAGCACTGGCAGTTCCCGTTTTCATCGGAAACTGATAAAACATTCCGATACCAATAACTAAAACCAAAAGAAATGTAAATCCTTTTTTTATCATTTCCCTATGCATTGAAATAACCTCCGATTCTACCATTTTACACTATTTCCCTAAGAATCCCCCTTATTTCACTGTTTCTTTTTTCTATGCTCCTTATAAGCGTTATATATTTTAAGGTAAACTTCAACTATGCTTTGTTTTTCTTTCTCTGAAACCGCTATATCTCCGTATACCTTTTTGTTAAAAGCATCAGAAATTACATGCATATCTATTTTTTCTTTTTTATTTATTTTATCTGCAATTTCATCTGCTGTCTTATCTGAACCAATACCGTAAAGCCTGCATATTCTACGCATTACAAGCAAAGCAGCTTTATCAGGTTCAGATCTGTTAATCTTTACAGCAAAGTATCTCTGATATGCTGACGGATATATCTTTACAGCTGCTAAAATAATCAGACCAAGAATTACAAGAACTATTCCTGACTTAAAAAGATTTTTAGTTGCAGTTCCCTGTACGGAATCGTCTGAAATAGTCAGGTTATCTGATATAGTTGGTTCAAATGAAACCCAACCAATTGTACCAATGTAAAGTTCGGGGAAACCATGAGCATCCATTTCTCTTATTTTATATAGTTTTTTGCCATATGAGTCGCTCCCTGTTTCCATTGACATACTGTATCCCTCTGCATATCGTGCAGGAATTCCCGCTGCTCTTGAAAGCAGAACCATTGCTGTTGCATATTCATAGCAAACGCCTCTATGTGTTTCAAAAAGAAACGTTTCTGCATTATCACCCTTATCTTTTTTATATTTAAGGTCATAAATAAAATCATTATTATAAAAATATGATTGAATTGCCAATGCTTTATCAAAATCAGAATACAAACCGTCTGTTATTTCATCGGCTAACTTCTTAATTTGCGAGCTGTCACCATAATCAAGGAAAAATTCATCATCAAAACCAATTGCTTTGTTTATAACAGCTTGCTTTTCAATTTCACCATTTTCAGAAAGAACGTCATAAGCATCATTTAAAAGCTCTGAATATGAGTCGCTGTATGAAACTGCATCCAGTATACTCTTTACTGATTCCGAATAAAGAAAATTATCGGAATAATATGTCATCGAGAAGCTCTGCGTATATCCGAAACGTCCGTTCTGCTTAAAAAACACATCATTATCTGTACGTTTTATTTCAGTTTTTCCGCTGCTGCCTTCAACCTCATGATACAGGGTAGGAACAGGCAGGAGCTGTGACGAATGATTCTGTGTTTCAAGCCTAAGCTCTTTAAGTTCTGGATATTTTATATTTTCAGTATTCAATCCGCTGAGATTGTACTTTTCAGCAAATTTGGAATCCATTTCCGCTGCTGAAACAACAGCACTGTATACTTCCGTTACATCTTTTGTAAAAACAGCCTTTTCAGACGTTGGATAATATGTGTCATCATATTCTGTATTCCATGAATCAGTATTAAAATCATATGTCGAAAAAGAACGTGTTTTCAAACGAAGCGGCTCGTCCGCATGACCATAATACAAAACCTTATCAGATGTATTTGACAAAAAATTGTTGTTTGATGTAGTATCAATAAAAACACTGACAGTTTTAAGAAGTTTATCAGTAAATTGATCAGCATTAATAAGTGTTTCAAGCACCGTTCTGTCCTCTTTCACTGTTGGTTTAGGAAGAATAGCTGCCGCTGAACCAAAAACAAGTGCAAACACAAGAGTACACTTCCACATCTCACCCTTATCCACAATTTTTACACTTCCGTCACTTATCATCTGACGATAATTTACCATTGTTATAAAATACATCATTGCAAGTGCAATAATAAAGTAAACCGGCATTTTCTCATATTCCTTGCCATACACAGCAAACGGTATGATGAATATAAGAAATCCCATAAAAATTCTGTAGCGGACTTTTGTGAAATAATATACAACTGATGTAAAGAATCCTGTCATTAGCACAAACATTGCGAGTGTATACCATGACGAATATTCCAAAGCGTCCTGAGGAGTAAGAAACCAAACCATGAAATCTACAGGATAGTTTTCTGCTCCGTTGTCAATAAACACTTTAGTCAAAAACATCCCCAAGAATAATATAACGATATATATAACAGGTCCAATAAGTTTATGCTTTGCAATAAAGTCAAAAATCTTAAACATAATCGCAGTCATTATTAAAGCTATAAAGCCAAAAACAAGTGTCAGACTGCTTTTGTAATGATACATTACCGCCATAATCAGCAATACATTATATATCAGTACATTATCCCCGAAAATGCTGAACAGCTTTTTTTTCAATGAAGATTTTTCTGTTGTTCTATCCATACTTACTTAACCAACTTATAATTATTGTCATCATCGAGATACCATATTGATGATGAAAAGTCTTTTACTGTATTTATTGTATCTGATATAATTATATTGCAATTTTCCATGTTTTTAAGCAAATCAATATTTGCTGCATAAGCTTCTGTAAGACATGGCACTGCTAAAATTAATGCACAAGCACCGCCTATATCAAGATTTTGCATCTCTATTCCCGAATCATCATTTATTGGTACAGAAAGTATACCGAAAAGAACCTGATTTGCCATATCTTCGCTTTCAACAGTTCTTTCTGCAACAGAGCCATCAGCAGAACGAAAGAAAAATCTGCACCCTATCCCCTGCTTAATAAAAAGCATGAGAAGTCCGAACACCGATTCATATAGTTTTTCCTCACGAATTACTGAACCTAATATATTTTCACTTTTGGGTCTGTATAAGTCAAACACTATTGCAGGCTGAACTGAGGAAACAGCTTCATCAAGACGAACCATAAGCTTATTTCGTTTTGAAGAAACCTTCCAGTTTATGCGTTTAAGTGAATCACCCTCGATATATTCTCTGTGTTCATAACCGGGATTTGTATTTGCTGAAAAAGCAAGAACAGAATCCTGTTCTTCCTCATCATCACTTGTGATTACAACATCACTGATAAGTCGGTAAAGCTGTACAGATGCTGAAATCTCCGGAATATCAGGAATCACACCTATTGATAAAGTTTTAGGGAGAGTATTTTTAGTTTTGAGTTTAAAAAATCCAAGAAAATCGCAAATATAAACTTCCTTTACGGCAAAACGTCCATTTCCACCGTATTTAGCAAATAATTTATGATTTATGGTTATACTTTGTTTGAAATTCAAAGCTGTACGATAAGCATTCACAGACTGCGTAAAGACTTCTCCGCATTCTGTATGAATTTCAACAAATCCTATTGGACAATGTGTATGTTTTACTGCATTTATTTTTATTTCAATCTCATTGCCTTTTTTCACATATGCTTCACTTTCAAGCGAAACCTGAACCTTATCTCTGCCCAAAGCAGTAAAAATAATTGAAACAATCGGTGCAGAAAAAGTAAAAAACACCAAAATTATTCCCATTTCACCGTCCATATAGAAAGTAAAAATAAATAAGAGAAAACAAACAGCCAGAAATGAAAATATCGGTTTTATAGAATCTATTTTTTTCTTCATACAGGTATTACCGTAGTATCTATAAGATTTTGAACGTACTTTTCGGCTGTACCGAACGTATTTTTACCCTGCTGAGATAAAATAATTCTGTGAGATAAAACAGCTTCGGCTATCTTCTTTATGTCCTCAGGAATAACAAATGCTCTTTCATAAACAAAAGCACATGCCTTTGCCCCCTTATACAATGCAATACTTCCACGCGGACTTATTCCGAGCGTAACATACGCACTTTTTCTTGTTTCAGTTACAAGAGCTATTATATACTGACGTATTTTATCAGAAACCTGAACATCTTTAACCTGCTGCTGCAAAATCTGAATATCATTGACTGTAAGTGCAGGTTCTGAAATATTACGAATCGGATTTCCCTTTTCCGTGCGTTCAAGAATTTTTATTTCCTCTGACGGTTCGGGATATCCCATTGAAAGCTTCATAAAAAATCTGTCCATCTGAGCTTCGGGAAGGTGATATGTTCCGTATGTTTCAACAGGATTTTGTGTAGCCATTACCATAAAAGGCTTTGGAAGCTTATGGGTTTCTCCGTCAAGACTTATCTGATATTCCTCCATTGCCTCCAGAAGTGATGACTGTACCTTTGGAGAGGCACGATTTATTTCATCTGCAAGAAGGAAGTTACACATAACTGCGCCCTCACGATAAACAAAGTCACCGTTTTTCTGGTCAATAGAAGTAAATCCTGTAATATCAGATGGCATAACATCAGGCGTTAACTGAATTCTGTTGAATTTTCCTCCGATTGAACGTGACAAAGCAGTAACAAGCTGTGTTTTTCCTACGCCGGGAACATCCTCAAGAAGAACATGTCCCTCACAAAGCAGTGCAATAATTATTTTACTGATTGTATCATTTTTTCCGACAATAACCTTACTTATTGAGTCATGCAAGGCAACAATACTACTGTTCATAAATCAAATCCTTTCAAAAATATGCAAAGAACTGCCTTTTATCATTATAACATATTTAAATAAATACTTCAAGTATCGTAAAGGAAATATTGGCATGTGTAATTTGTTAACTTTGCACAAAAAAAGAACTGTATTGAAACAATCTTCAAGTACAGTTCTTATATTTACGCTGTCATAAAGTTTTTTTAATCAACGTGTCCGATTTTCTCAACTTTCATCAAATTCGTTGTTCCTGAAACTCCAAGCGGAACACCTGCTGTAATGACAACAATATCTCCGTCTTCTGCAATTCCTCTTGACTCAGCCGCTTCTACAGCTGAAGCAAACAAATCATCGGTATTGGTTTTTTCGTCTATTACAAAAGGAGTAACGCCCCAGCTCATATTAAGCTGTCTGCAAACAGTGTCACTTGTTGTACAGCCGACAATGGGGCAATCAGGTCTGTATTTTGAAATAAGTCTTGCAGTTTTTCCTCCCTTGGAAACTGTGATAATTGCTTTTGCATTAAGATCGTGTGCTGTGGTAACCGTAGCATGTGCAATTGCATCGGCAATTGTATTGCTTACCTCGGTTGGCCTGTTAAGAAATCTCTTTCTGTAATCTATATTTTTTTCTGTTGTTTCTGCAATAAGAGCCATAGTTTTTACAACTTCAATAGGATAAGCACCTGCCGCTGTTTCTCCTGAAAGCATAATAGCACTTGTGCCATCATATATTGCATTAGCAACATCAGTTATTTCTGCTCGTGTAGGACGTGGATTTGTTATCATTGATTCAAGCATCTGTGTTGCAGTTATAACCTGCTTACCTGAATTATATCCCTTATGAATAAGTGTTTTCTGAATTGCAGGAATTTGCTCAAACGGTATCTCTACACCCATATCTCCTCTTGCAACCATAATTCCGTCTGCTGCATCAAGGATTTCATCTATATTTTCAACACCGTCAAGATTTTCGATTTTTGCAATAATTCTTACGTCAAACCAACCAAGGCTCTGAGTAAATTTTCTAAGATAATTTATATCAGCCGATGTTCTTACAAAGCTTGCTGCAATAAAATCATATCCCATTTTTGAAGCAAACTCAAGGTCATTCATATCTGCATCGCTTAAATAAGGCATTGACAGCTTTACTCCGGGAACATTAATTCCCTTGTTGTTTGAAAGTATGCCGCCATGAATTATTCTGCATGTAATATCAGTTCCGCTTACTTTTTCGGCAACAAGCTCAATTACGCCGTCATTAATAAGTATCTTTGTACCGATTCCCACATCTTTAGGAAGATTTTTAAATGAAATACTGCCAATTTTGTTTGTACAGGTTACATCATTTGTAGTAAGAACATAAGTGTCCCCGTCAAAAATCTCAACAGGCTTATCATCAGTAAATCTACCAAGTCTTATCTCAGGACCTTTTGTATCCATAAGAGTTGCAATAGGCATACCAAGCTCATTTCTAAGCTTGTTTACCATTTCAAAACGCTTTTTATGAGTTTCATAATCTCCATGTGAAAAATTGAAACGAGCTACATTCATTCCGGAAATCATAAGCTCACGCATTACAGCCTCATTATCGGTTGCAGGTCCTATTGTACAAACAATTTTAGTTTTTCTCATAAACTTTCTCCTTTAATAAACAGAAAAGCAGACAGACTTTTCATCAGATTGCATGGAACTTCTTGCGGCATTGCCTTTACATTATTATACATCAAAACTGTAAAAAATTAAAGCGTCGAATGAAATTCTTAACATTTGCTTAATATATTTTCAGAATTGTTTATTTTTATAAACACAATTCTAAATTTTACGGATTTTAGCAAAATTAGCCATTATTTTTTTTGTCCCTACTTTATCAAATGCGATTTCAAGCATACTGTCATTTGTTATTTTCTGAGCTGAAATAACAACTCCTTCACCAAAAATATTATGGATAACTCTGTCGCCGACATTAAACTCTACATTTTCGTTTTTAGCAGTCTGCTTTTTTCTGTTCCTTGCAAGCTGCTGCTGCAAACTGCTCGAATGAACTGACGTTACAGTATCATCACTTTTATCCTTTTTCTTTAAGGCTATTGTATTATCATGCTTTTCTATAAACTCACTGCCTATTTCCTTGATAAATCTTGAAGTCAGGTTACGCTGTGTCTGACCATAAAGCATTCTTTGTGCAGCACTTGAAATGTAAAGATGCTTTTTTGCTCTTGTAATGGCTACATAAGCAAGCCTGCGTTCCTCTTCAAGTTCCTCTAAGCTGTCCATTGAACGAAAGCCCGGGAATATTCCCTCCTCCATGCCGACAACATAAATATTATCGTATTCTAGTCCTTTAGCTGAATGTATGGTCATTAAAGTGACTTTATCATCTAAACCGCTATCACGGTCAGCTTCCGTATAAAGTGCGACTTCTTCAAGAAATCCACTGAGAGTCGGTTCTTCCGCTTCATTAACATAGGAAGCTATTGTAGAATGAAGTTCATCAACATTCTCTATTCTTGATGTACCTTCTTCACCCATTGACTTCAGATATGCCATATATCCTGTTTTATCCAGAACCTCATCAAGAAATTCGTCAAGAGGAATCGTATCCGCTTTTTCAATGAGATCATCAAAAATCTCTGCAACTGCCTTTAACACAGCAGATTTTTTTGAAAGCGGAGGATAATCACTGCTGTTTCGCATGACTTCAAGCGGACTCAGTTTAAGATCTCGGCTTATCTCCTCAAGAACAGTAACTGTTGCATCACCGATACCCCTTTTCGGTTCATTTATAATACGCTTAAGCCTCAGCATATCGTTAGGATTATTCAAAAAGCTAAGATATGCAGTAACATCTTTAATTTCCTTGCGGTCATAGAAACGCATTCCGCCGTAAACACGATAAGGAATACCGCTTTTAATAAATGAACGCTCAATAATATTAGACTGTGCATTCATTCTGTAAAGTACCGCATTATTTCCGTATTTACCAGTCTCTTTGTAATGTTTAAGTATTTCAGACTCAACAAACTGTGCCTCATCATTTTCATCACAAGCCTTATACCAGTAAACCTTTTCCCCTTTAGCGCCCTTAGTCCAAAGTGATTTTGGCTTTCTGCCCTCGTTGTTGCTTATAACAGAATTTGCCGCATCAAGTATTGTCTGAGTAGAGCGGTAATTCTGTTCAAGGCGAATTACCTTGCTTCCATCAAACTGTTTTTCAAAGCTGAGGATATTTGTAATATCCGCACCCCTGAATTTATAAATACTCTGGTCATCATCACCTACAACACAGAGATTTTTATGTTCAGCGGAAAGAAGTGATACCAGTCTGAATTGAACCTGATTTGTGTCCTGATATTCATCTACCATAATGTATTTATATCTGTTTCTGAATTTTTCAAGTGCATCAGGAAATTCCTCAAAAATCTTTACGGTAAGAAGAAGAATATCATCAAAGTCCAGAGCATTTGAATCTTTCAATCTGCTGCAATAATGTGCATAAATACGAGCAATTACCTTTTTTCTGAAATCTCCACCTGCGTCATTTTTCATCATTTCAGGACTTATCATTCTATTTTTTGCAAAGCTTATCTCGCTAAGCACACTTCTCGGCGGAAAATTCTTTTCTGATATTTCAAGCTCACTCATAACGGCTTTCACCAAGCGCTGTGCATCATCAGAATCATAAATTGTAAAATCCCTGCCATAACCTATTCTGTCAATTTCCTGACGCAAAATTCTTACACAAGCTGAATGGAATGTTGAGGCGTTAATATTCAGTGCTTCTTCTCCCAGAACTGCATTAAGACGTTCCTTAAGTTCTGCTGCTGCCTTATTTGTAAATGTAATTGCAAGTATATTCCAAGGTCTTACAGGATTTACTGCAACAGCGTCACGCAAACCGTCAACGTCATCTGTTTCACCGTTTATATAGGATTTAAGGAACTCTACATCAAAATCAGATCCTTTTCTTGCTGTATCAAAAAAGGCATTTCCAAAATTAATCATATTTACAATTCGGTTTACAATTACAGTTGTTTTACCGCTTCCTGCACCTGCAAGAACAAGCAAGGGGCCGTTTACAGTAAAAACCGCCTCCTGCTGCATTTCATTCATTCGGCTGAAATATTGTTTTAAAGCTGTTTGCTTTAATTCAATATATGAATCATTACTCATATTACTTACTCCATTCAGTATTAATTTTCAGAATGCAACTCCATAAACGCAATCTGATTTTTATTTTGACTATAAATCCTGTTCAAAACATATCCTCTATGATTATACCACAAATTTACAAGCATGAAAATACCTATTTTACTATTTTCAATTTATAAATTTATCCTTTAAGGAGATAATATTTTAGGCAATACCACACAAAAGCATATTTTTATTAATAGGAGATAACATAAATGAAAAAAGAAAAATGGTCATCTGATTTCGGATTTCTTATGGCAGCTGCCGGTTCAGCAGTCGGGTTGGGAAATATATGGAAGTTTCCGTATGTCACAGGAAAAAGCGGTGGAGCTGTTTTCCTTGTTGTTTACTTCATATTGCTTATCATTCTGGGTGTTCCTGTACTGCTTTCCGAAATGTGCATAGGACGTTCCACAAGAAAAAATCCAATTGACGCCTGCCGAACAATTAATAAAAACTGGGGATTTACAGGTGCATTCGGAATAATAGGTGCATTTATTATCCTTTGTTATTATGGAGTCATAGGAGGCTGGGTTATAAAATATATAATTCACTATATTTTCAATTCTTCAATTGACAATGCATCAGAATATTTCGATAAATTTTCCTCCGGTACATTTATGCCCATACTCCTGCATTTTATTTTTACATTTTCCTGTGCATTAATTGTTATCAACGGAATTTCAAAGGGCATTGAAAAAATCTGTAAGTTCTTTATGCCTGCACTTCTTATTATGATTATAATACTTACCTTTAAATCATTTTCACTTGACGGCAGCATTAATGGAATAAAATTTTTTCTGAAACCCGATTTTTCAAAGCTTCAATCGTTCAGTGATTGGGCAGTTCTTCTTACCGGTGCAATGGGACAGGTTTTTTTCAGTCTGAGTCTTGGTATGGGTACGCTGATAACATACGGTGCATATCTTGATAAAAGTACAAGCCTTACTAAATCGGCAATATATATCCCTCTTATAGACTTCATTATTGCACTTCTTTCAGGTCTTATGATTTTGCCTGCAGTATTTGCATGCGGCATTTCTCCGACAGCAGGTTCCGGAATGATTTTTATTACACTTCCTCAGGTTTTTGCTCAGATAAGCGGCGGACGTTTTTTTGCGGTTATTTTCTTTCTGCTTATTCTTTTTGCAGCAGTTACATCTGCAATATCACTGCTTGAAGTTATTGTTTCATACATTATGAACAGACTAAAACTCAGCAGAAATAATGCTGCATTAATAAGTGCATTTGTAATATCAGTAATAGGAATTCCTGCATCAATGTCATTTGGAAAATTAAGTAATTTCAAAATTTTCAATATGAATTTCTTTGATTTGCTTAATTTTATATCTGATAAACTGCTGATGCCTCTTGGAGCTTTAGGTATTTGCATTTTATGCGGATATGTCTGGAAAATTGACAATCTTTCAGCTGAAGTGGGTGTTAAAAGTCCATTTGTAAAGAACTTGCTCAATATTTCAATAAAATATATCTCCCCTGCAATGATTTTTATTATTTTTATAACATCACTTTTCAATTTATAGCAAAAGATAAAGGGACTGAATCAGTCCCTTTATAATCCACAATCAGTGCAATATAATGCTCATGCAACACCGTACAAAGAATGTATGATGTTGTCATTGTTGCCATTATTTAATTACAGTAATGATAAATCCGTCAATATTATTTCCGGAAATAGTATAATTAAAATCCACCGGAACACTTATTGTAGTTTTTGTAGTTTCAGCTCCGTTCATATCAGCAGAAGCATAATATATCTCATAAGTTTTTTCGTTTAATGTGTACTCAAAAGCACCTGTATCAAGAGTATAATTTTTTAAAAAATCTATATATTCTTCAAGACAATAATTTTTTTCTTTCATTATTGCCGCATGAACGTCGCCTACATATCTTAAATGAGCAACAGATGCTGAAACGCCTGTTATGCTTTCCTTGTCTTGCGGATATCTTACTATAAAGCCATACTTTGTACAATTATCTATTATCCAGCTTTCTGTGTCCATGCCGTCATATTCAATTATCTCACCGCTTGAGGACTTTATCGCAAGATCAACTGTATATCCTGTTATTGATTCGGGATATGATACAGTGTATATGCTGTCCTCACCACTGTAGCTTTGAGTTGTACTGTAAACGACAAAATTATCATTTCCTGTTACAGCATTATAATCACTCATCATTTTGTTAAGCTGACCGGCAGCCTCAATGCTTAGCACCATATTCTCATCTCTGAGAATATAAAAATCATTTTTAGTTTCTGCCAAACCTGTCATGCTGAGAAAAATTCCATTTGCCGGATTGCCTGCATTTATCAGGCATAAACTCCCTGTATACATACTCTCACGAGAAATATTTATCTGAGAATAGCCAAGATGTTCAACTGAACCTTCTGCATCAGGTTCAGAATCTGTGCTTAAAATGGTTATATTACTTCCTGAAATATCCAAGCTTTTGAAATTTCCATTTACAATTATACTTCCTGTTGTGGTATCATAAAATTGACGTCTGACGCAGTCAACAGCAATTATTGAAACTATGCAAACGATAAATGTCCAAAAGACTCTTCTCCAATTAAGTCTTTGGTTTTTTTTCATTATGCTCCTCCATTTTGTTGTTTTCTCTATCTTAATCTATATGTCATTTAAGGCAACAGCGCACAAGGTACGTCATAAGCCTGTGAATTATCCGTCATATTACACATAATTTTCTCACCATTTATCATGTCACAGGAGGAACATAAGGCTCTCCTCCATAACAAAATACGCTGTAACCGCTTAATGTTTCATAAATTGTTTCCCATTTTGACCAACCGTCTGCAAGCACCATAACATAGATTTTACCGTTAATTTCCGCAAAGCTTGCAAGACACTGTCCTGATTCATCAGTAAAGCCTGTTTTTCCGCCCTTTACAACTACTCCGGGCATTTCAGTACCTGTCATTCTGCTGAACATTGTACTAGTCAAAGTCAAGCCTTCAGGATTATATTCCGTTGGTGCTATTTTATATTCATATGTTTCAAGAACTTCACGACAAAAATCATTTTTAAGAGCATACTCCAATATAATTGCAATATCCTCCGCAGTACTGTAATTTTCAGGATCATGAAGTCCTACAGGATTTGTAAAATGAGTATTTTTAAGTCCGAGTTCCTTAACCTTATCATTCATCATGCTGACGAAAGCTTCTTCCGAACCGCCTACATGTCTTGCAACCGCAACTGCTGCATCTGCACCTGATGGCAGTACAACACCATAAATCAAATCTTTTACAGTAGGAGTTTCACCAGCCGCAAAGCCTGCTACCGACGCTTCCTGTGCGATAAGCGGATCAATCATATCGGCAGTTATCAATACTGTTTCCTCCAGATTATCCGTATTTTCAGCCGCAACAATAAGAGTCATGATTTTTGTAAGTGAAGCAGGGTACATTTTCACATTATAATCATGTTCGGCAACAATTTCATTTGTTTCAGTATCTACAACAATTGCATACAAAGAATTATATTTTCTTACTTCTTCCGCATTATCTTCAATTATTTCAGAATTTTCTGCTGCCTCTGAAATTTCTGATGCCGCTTCAGTATTTTCCTCTTTGCCAAATTCAGGATTAAGTAAATAGAAATCAACCGTTTTATCAGTAAAAACGGGATAAAAAACGGCAGGCTCCGACTCTTCAATCTGTTCAATTACGGAGCTTTCTGAATCTGATATTACAACAGATTCCTGACTATCCACAATAATCTCAGCCACACTTGCAGGCTTTTTGTTAAATGAGGAAATAATCAGGGAAATACCGAAAATCAAAATAACCAGAAGAAGTAAAGTCACGCCTACCCTAAAATAGTTTAATCTGACTTTGCCCTTTCTTTTGCTATACATTCTACACCTCAATGGTTTTATCTCTATTAATATTATTGTAATACATATTTTTCAGAATGTCAACTGTATTTGCAAAATCTACATTATGCACAAACAAAACTTATAAAAAGCACATTATATTTTGTCGCAAACAGTCATATCCTGACTGCATAAGTCAGCACCGCACAAATATTGTGCGGTGCTGAAACAAATTAATTGATTTTTACTTTCCGTAAAGCTCAGAAACTTTAATGCGGTTTACAGCTCTTTTGAGTTTCAATTCAGCTCTTGTCATCTGTGACTTTGTTTCCGCATATTTTATCTTGTTCAAGGCATCTTCCTTTGACTTTTTTGCCCATATAATGTCTATATCTTTTCCCCACTCAGCAGCAGAAGCAATTATTTTTACGTCCTTGTTATAATTTACCTTTATAAATCCACTTGCAATGGCAGCATAAATTTCTTTGCCGTCAGCAGTTAATTTAAGTACACCTGACGGCAGAATTGCAGCATAATTTTCATGTCCTGCAAGTATTCCGACATCACCTTCAGATGTTCTGACTATAACCTGTTCTGCATTATCATCATAGAGAATTTTATCAGGAGTAATTATCTGGAGCTTAAAGGTTTTCATTTATTATCACCATTCTTCGCTTTTTCAACAGCCTCGTCAATTGTACCGACAAACAAAAATGCAGATTCAGGAAGGTCATCGTGCTTGCCCTCGATAATTTCTTTAAATCCTCTTATCGTTTCTTTAAGAGGTACAAATTTACCTTTCATACCCGTAAACTGTTCAGCAACAGAGAAAGGCTGTGAAAGAAATCGATGAATTTTTCTTGCTCTTGATACAGTAAGCTTATCCTCATCAGAAAGCTCATCCATACCCATAATGGCAATAATATCCTGCAATTCAGTATAACGCTGAAGTATATTCTGAATTGCTCTTGCCGTATCATAATGCTCCTGACCAACAATTTCAGGCGATAAAATTCTTGATGTACTCTCCAATGGGTCAACAGCAGGATATATTCCCAAAGACGAAATCTGACGTGAAAGAACCGTAGTAGCATCAAGGTGTGCAAATGTAGTTGCAGGAGCCGGGTCGGTAAGGTCATCAGCAGGAACATAAACAGCCTGAACTGATGTAATAGAGCCTTTATTTGTAGATGTAATCCTTTCCTGCAAAGCTCCCATTTCCGTCGCAAGAGTCGGTTGATATCCAACGGCTGACGGCATACGGCCAAGAAGTGCAGATACTTCTGAACCTGCCTGAGTAAAACGAAATATATTGTCAATAAACAAAAGAACGTCCTGCCCCTCAACATCTCTGAAATATTCTGCCATAGTAAGTCCTGAAAGTCCGACTCTCATTCTTGCTCCGGGCGGCTCATTCATCTGACCGTAAACAAGAACGGTTTTATCAATTACTCCGCTTTCTTTCATTTCATTGTAAAGGTCATTTCCCTCACGAGTACGTTCTCCAACACCTGTAAAAACTGAAATACCGCCATGCTGATTTGCAACATTATTTATAAGTTCCTGAATAAGAACTGTTTTTCCAACACCTGCACCGCCGAAAAGTCCGATTTTTCCGCCTTTAAGATATGGAGCAATAAGGTCTATGACCTTTATTCCTGTTTCAAGAATTTCATTTGATGCGGTCTGTTCCTCATAGCTTGGTGCTTCACGATGAATAGCCCAATACTCATCAACTCTCGGCATAGGCTTTTCGTCAATCGGTTCGCCAAGAAGATTGAAAACACGTCCGAGAGTTTCCTTTCCCACCGGTACTTTTATCGGTGACCCTGTATCAACTGCATCCATTCCTCTTACAAGACCATCAGTTGTACTCATAGCAATACAACGTACAACATCGTCACCGATATGCTGAGCAACCTCAACAACAAGCTTTTTATCATTATTATTTATCTCTATTGCATTAAGAAGTTTAGGTAAACTTTCCTTTGGAAAGCGTATATCAACAACCGCACCGATTATCTGCACAATTTTTCCGATATTCTGCATAAATCCTCCTTAGTCCTGAGCATTTGCTCCGCCCACAATCTCTGTTATTTCCTGAGTAATTGCAGACTGCCTTGCTCTGTTATATATAAGTGAAAGATTATCAATTATTTCTGTTGCGTTATCTGTTGCATTTTCCATTGCCATACGTCTTGCCGCCTGTTCAGAAGCAAATGAACACACAACTGCTCCATAAATAAGACTTGCTATATATTTTGGCACAAGCTCCTCAAAAATTGCAGAAGCAGACGGTTCATAGCGTATAACCGATTTATTCAAAGGCTGCTGTGCAAGATTTTCAAGCGGAATAACACTTATGCATCGTGCCTCCTGCAAAACAGGAGATACATAATCAGTAAAAATCAATTCAACTTTTCCGATTGATTTATGCTTTCGATAAAGCTCGATAATCATTTCAGCAATATCCAAAGCCTTGTATATGGTCATATTCTCGCTTATATCCTCAAAGCTTTTGAATATTTTTGCATTTCTTTTTGAAAAATGCTCAACTGCTTTTTTTCCTATAGGAATAATAACGCTGTTTCCGCCAATTTCTTCTATTTTTGATTCAGCAAGTTTAAGTGCGTTTGCGTTATATCCCCCTGCAAGTCCCCTGTCACCTGCAATTACAATTATCAGTGAGGTATTGCAGTCTGATTTTCTTGTATAAACCGAATTGAAGAATTTATCCTGAGCAGCAATTTCACACATTGTTTCATAAACAATATTGAAAAACGGCATGGCTGCATCAGCTTTTTCTTTTGCTTTTTTAAACTTTGAGGAAGCAACAAGCTCCATAGCCTTTGTAATCTGCATAGTGCTTTCAACGCTTTTTATTCTGCGTTTAATATTTTTCATATTGCCTGAAGCCATTATATCACCTCAAATTATTTTTTATCAGCCATGTACTTTTCAGCAAAAGCTGTCAGTGCCTCTTTAAGACGTTCTTCCGTTTCAGGAGTCAAATCCTTGGTATCTCTGATAGAATCAGTAATTTCAGGATATGAAGTATCCACATATTCAAAAAGAGCCTCCTGATAATCACTTATCAGCTTTACAGGAATGGTACTGAGGTAATTATGAGTAACTGCATATATGATAATTACCTGATTTTCAACAGCAACAGGTTTGTTTCTGTCTTGTTTAAGAACCTCAACTATTCTTTCACCCTTCGCAAGGCGTTCCTTGGTATCCTTATCCAAATCCGAACCGAATTGTGAAAACGACTGTAATTCACGATATTGAGAATATGAAAGTTTCAATGAACCTGAAACCTTTTTCATAGCCTTTATCTGAGCAGCACTTCCTACACGGGATACTGAAATTCCTGGGTTTACAGCAGGACGTACACCTGCATTAAACAGGTCTGTTTCAAGGAATATCTGACCATCTGTAATAGAGATTACGTTTGTAGGAATATATGCAGAAACGTCACCTGCCTGAGTTTCAATAATCGGCAGGGCAGTAAGACTTCCTCCTCCATAATTTTCATTAAGTGAACAAGCTCTTTCAAGAAGTCTTGAATGGAGATAGAAAACATCACCGGGAAAAGCCTCACGTCCAGGCGGACGTTTAAGAAGAAGTGAAAGGGTACGATATGCAACAGCATGTTTAGACAAATCGTCATAAACGCAAAGCACGTCCATTCCTTTATCTAGAAAATATTCTCCTATCGTACAGCCTGAATAAGGTGCGATATACTGCAGCGGAGCAAGCTCTGAAGCTGTGGCCGATACAATAATCGTATAGTCCATAGCACCTGATTTAGTAAGTGTTTCAACAACATTTGCAACAGTAGAACGCTTCTGACCTATTGCAACGTAAACACATATTATATCCTTGCCCTTTTGATTTATTATTGTATCAAGGGCAATTGCAGTTTTACCTGTCTGTCTGTCACCGATAATAAGCTCACGCTGACCTCTGCCTATAGGAATCATGGAGTCAATTGCCTTGATTCCTGTCTGCAAAGGCTTGTGAACTGATTTCCTTGTAATAATTCCCGAAGCAATTTTTTCAATCGGAGCTTCACCTTCAGCTCTTATCGGACCTTTTCCGTCAATAGGTTTACCAAGAGCATTTACAACTCTGCCTATCATTGCCTCACCGACAGGAACAGATACAATTTTTCCTGTTCTTTTTACAACAGAACCTTCCTTTATATCAATGTCTGAACCAAGCATAACTGCACCGACAAATGTCTGTTCAAGGTTAAGAGCCATGCCCATAACTCCGTTTTCAAATTCAAGAAGTTCGCCTGACATACATTTTTCTATACCGTTTATATTTGCAATGCCGTCGCCTACCGTCATAACTGTTCCGACATCTGAAAGCTCCATTTTATTGCGGTAATGCTTAATTTGTTCTTTTATAATGCCGCTTATTTCTTCTGGGCGTAAATCCATTAATACACCTTCTTTAAATTAATTATCAGTCATTATCTTTCAATTCCTTGGCTATACTGCCTATCCTGGACGAAATACTGTTATCTATAAGAGTATCGCCATATTTAAGCTGTACACCGCCAATAATGTCTTTATTGATTTTTTCAATAAGTTTAATTCTTTTGTTGAGTTTATTCTGGAGCTTTACAGTAAGTCTGAGTCTTTCATCTTCGGTAAGTTCAACCCCTGTTGTTACTGTAACCTCCTCAATATTATTTTTCTGGTTATAAAGTTTTCGGAATACTTTTTCTATTTCACAAATATAGTTGATTCTTCCACGTTCGGTAAGCAGACAAAGAAAGTCTAACAGCATACCGCTTGTTTTGCTGAAAACCTGTTGAAGAACAGAAATACGCTCCTCTTTTGAAAGAGTTGGGAGAGTCAGCAGCTGCGTAAGCTCAGGGTTGCTGCTGAATATTTCAGCAATAGTTGAAAGCTCATAGCAAATATCATCAAGGCAGTCGCTTTCTTCTGCAAGCTCAAAAACAGCCTCTGCATAGGCTGACGCTACATTGTTCTGACTCATGTTTCATCACCCACATTTTCAATAAATTCATCAATAAAGCGTCTTTGGTCTTGTTCATTGATTTCCTTATCAACAATTTTTGAAGCAACCATAACAGCCAAATCCGATATTTCAGAACGTATTTCACTTCTTGCAGACTGTTTTTCACGTTCAATATCAGCTTCGGCTTTCTGCTTAATCTGAATTGCGTCAGCTTTCGCATTATTGAGAATTTCTTCTGAACGTCGGTTAGCTTTTTCAGAGGCTGCTTTTATAATATCAGCAGATTCATCTCTTGCACCTGAAATAAGTTTATTATAATGCTCCTCAGCTTCTTTTGCTTTTTCAAGAGCATTATCAGCTTTACTGTAAGTTAAAGCAATGTCGTCCTTACGTTCTTCAAGCATTTTATTTACGGGTTTAAACAGAAAATGCTTTATAACAAGAAATAAAATAAGAGTATTTATGAGTGTAAAAAATATAGATCCAGGATCAATAGACAAAAAATCTAAATTCATTGTGTCACTCCCATATTTATAGTATCAAGACAATTGCGCACACAAACAATTGAAATGCGGTTGTCATCAATAATTTGTTTTTTATTAAAGCATATCAATGAAAGGATTAATAAACAGGAGAATAAGAGCAACAACAAAGCCGTAAATACCTGTAGATTCTGCAATAGCACAGCCAATAAACATTGTCTTTGTAACCTTGCCTGATGATTCAGGCTGTCTGCCTATACTTTCACAAGCCTTGCCTACTGCATAACCCTCACCAATACCAGGACCTATACCTGCGATCATTGCCAAACCTGCACCAATAGCTGATGCACCTAAAACGATAGCTTTTGCTAATTCCATAATAAATCTCCATTCTGCCTGAAAAGGCGGTAATTTAGTACAGTCCGTACAATGCTGTTCAACTTGCTTGTACGATTCTGATTTATGTTTTGCTGTAATTATTCTGTATCAGCGGCATTGCTGATGTAAACCATTGTAAGCATAATAAATATAAATGCCTGCATAAAGCCTGAAAACAAGTCAAAATATGCAGAAAACAAAGCAGGAACACCTACTGCAAAAACAGGAAAGGCAAGTCCGAGTGCTGATGATGCAGCAGTAAGTGCAAAATAAAGCAAACTTGAAATTATCATGCCTCCTGCAACATTGCCGAAATGACGGAAACTCATTGAAACAGGAGTTGAAGCCTCACTTATTATATTCAGCGGAAGCATAACGGGAAACGGATCTGTAAAGCTTTTTAAGTATCCAAAAAATCCGTTTGTTTTAAGCTTAGTTCCCTGAATGAAAATAAAAGTAACTAAAGCCCAGCTCATTATTACATTAAAATCTCCTGTCATAGGACGAAGCCCCAACATACTTATCAGGCTTCCAAAAAGGGAAAATGCAAAAATCGTACAGATATACGGAGCAAAAAATCTGAAACTTTTTCCCATGGTATCATCTACGAGATCATTAATGGTTGTAACAATCCATTCTGCAATAATTTGTCTTTTTTTGACAGGAACTTTTTGCATATTGTGAGTAAGAACTTTCAAAATCACAGCTATTGCAATAATAATAATCCAGCCTATAACAATTGATTCAGTAAGATTGATTTTTAGTCCGAAAACATCAAACTGATGTATGATTTTAGGCCCTGTGACCTTAATTTCTTTCACTCCCTGAAAAAAATCGGATAATTTCACAATTCATATTACCTCCTTACTATTATAGAATGCACAGTATAAATTGGTTTTGGATAGATAAGCGGAAGAATAATTCCCAAAGGATTAAGAAAATCCAGTTTTAATCCGGCTGCAATAGCCGTACATGAAATAAAAGAACGTAAAAGATATCCTTTAAGCATTGGATTTCCTGTTGTATTTTGTATTCTTGTATTTTTCAGAACTGAATTATAAAGTAATCTCATATTTAAAATCAATACAGCAGTTCCAATAAGCAATGAAACTGCCATTGAAAACGTAAACCCGATAAAAAGCGAAGAAATCAGGAAAACAGCTCCATCAAGGCAAAGAGAGCATATAAGAATAAACTTAATTTCTCTTTTAAAATCCGAATACTGCACATAGACCTCCTGAAAAATACAGATACATATTCTTATTATAACACTTTTTTCTGAAAAAATAAAAGTCTGAAAATTTTTATTTTAAAAAACAGACTGCCATGTTTACAGCAGTCTGTCAGAACCTGTCCGGATAGGAGATATGTGCAATTTTTTTATGTGGACAGGTTCTTAAACTATTATTTATTAATAAGTTAAAGATGTATTTGCTATCTTATCAAATTCACCAACTGAGTATGCATCAACAATTGTCAAAGCATTTTTATCATATTCAAAGTTGAAGTTCATAGCACAAAGCCCCGGATTATTAAGCATCTTAAATCTTACAGTAACAGTATCTCCCTGTTTGCCTGAAGCACTTTCAGCAATAACAGTAAACTTGCCGCCATCGTCTACATTCTGCTGTTCAGCATCCTGAGAAACGTATACATATCCGTCAATTACATTTTCAGGGTATGTAGCAGATAATGCTTTAATATTTGAGAACTGTGGTTCTGTAATGGTAATAGGATACTTTCCGTCCGGAATATCTTTCTTTATTTCAAACTTTACTTCAATAAAGTAATCGTTAAAAGTAAAGTCTTTTTCCTGAGAAACATCAAGCCACCATGCGTTACAGTTTACCATATTTGATTTATAGCTGCTTGAAGTTGTTGTCTGAGTGTTGTTATTATTAGAACTGCCCTTAGCAGTTACAGTAACAGCTGATGTTGCAGGAACTATATTTGTAACAACTGAACCTGAAGCATCTGTTTCTTTTTGACCGTCTGCTTTAGTAGCTTCAACAACTTCTGTTGCAGGCTGTCCGTTTGCCTGAGTAACAGTTACAAACTCAGTAACAGGCTGTCCTTTAGCATCAGTTACAACATAATACTCCTCTGATGAAGAAGTTGTATTTTTAGGATCAGCGTCTGTAGGGTCTGCACTGTCAAGAGAATTATCACTTGAATCTGAATTAGTATCATAATTAAAAGTAAGGCTATCCTTTGAAAGTTCCTTTTTCTCTTCATCGGTAAGTGACGGTGTATTGTTTTTTTCAGCACATCCTGCAAAAGCAGCAACCACAATTGCTATCAATGAAGAAAGTGCAATAAATCTCTTTTTAAAATTATTCATAACAAAAATCCTTTCATTATAAAAGCTTTCAGCAAAATTCTGAGAAGCACAGAAAATGCTACAGCTAAACATTTTTCTTTTACTCATTATACACACAACTAGTAAAAATGTCAAGGGATTTAATAAACTGTAACTTTATGTCAACTAATTATCATATTCCTTTCACATATTATTTATTCATTATACACAAAAAGTTTATTTTGTAAAAAATAAGTGAATAGATTTTTATAATGTTGAATTTAAAAAAATATTGGTATATAATAAAGGAAAAGCGGTTTTCGTTCAGGAGATGGTTTAAATGAAAAAGAAGTCAAAAATAATATTCACTTTATTTATTGTGATACTTTGTATTGCCTTAACCATTCTGCTTATTCCCTTTGTCAAGCTTTTATCTACAGAACAGGGCAGAGATATTATAGATGAAAAAATATCATCTTTAGGAATTTTTGCTCCGCTTGCCTTTATATGTCTTGAAATTCTGCAAATTGTTGCAGCATTTGTTCCCGGAGCACCTGTAGAAATTTTGGGCGGAGTTTTGTTTGGTGGATTCTGGGGCGTTATCCTTTGTTTTGCAGGAATATTTACAGGCTCGGCTCTGGTATTCTCTCTTGTAAAAAAATTCGGACAGCCTTTGGTGCATAAAATTTTTTCTCAGGAAAAGCTTGAACACAATAAATTTATGAAGCTTATGAATGATGAAAAAAAACTTACTTTAATTATATTTATTTTATTTCTTATCCCCGGAACACCCAAGGATTTTTTAACATATATTGCCGCACTTACATCAATAAATCCATATAAATTCTTTTTTATTGCGGCAATAGCGAGGACTCCTTCCATGGCTTGCTCAGTATTTATGGGTGCAAGCATCGGTGAAGGACGTTATATAATGAGTCTTGTCTTATTCGGAGTCATAATTTTATTAAGCATAATAGGTTATCTTGTAAAAAATAAAATAGATAAAAATAAAGAAAAGCATATAAAGTAACATTTATTCAAATCCAATACAGCATTATAGGCAAGTTTTGTCAGATTTATAAAAAACACTTGAAATTTATTGTGAAATAACGTATAATATAATTAAGTCAATACCGCATAAAAATTTATATGCCTGTTTTATTGGTTCAGCACTCAATTATTATATTGCTGTTGCACATGAGCCTTAATTTATTTTGATTGGAGTCTTATTATGCTTAAAGCTATCGGTTCAAAGAAAGATTTAACCGAAAACAGTTATTATGACTGTATAAAAGATATCGTTGAATCCGATGAAATGATAAAATTAAAGGACATAACACATCATGTTTCAACAACAAGATTTCAGCATTGTCTTAATGTATCATATTATAATTATATTATCTGCAAAAAATTAAAACTTGACGCCGTATCTGCTGCAAGAGCCGGTCTTCTTCATGACCTTTTTTATTATAACAGAAAAGAGTACAACAAGAATAAAGGCTTGCTTTTAAACAGCAAAAAAACACTTTCACATAGTGCATTTCATTCTCTTGTCGCTTTGGAAAACGCCTCTAAGCTCATTGATATGAATGAATGTGAACGGGATATTATAGAGAAACACATGTGGCCTGTTACAAAAAAATTTCCTAAGTACAGAGAAAGCTATATTATAGTTTTAGTCGATAAATATTGTGCAATTCTTGAATTTTTTTCTCCGAATATAAGAAAATTAACAGGAAAAATAAAAAGAAAATAATATAATGCAGTACAAGGTCAACAAATATCACTTTGTACTGCATTATTTTTATGCAATTCTGTACACTGCTCTTTGTACGGTGCTGCCTTTATTTTTTTACAGCTTCTTTCATACTTTTGACATAGTCATAAATATAGTCGTCTGCATTCTCACCATGTTCTGCGATTATTTTTACAATTGCACTTCCTACAATTACTCCGTCTGCAAGTTTTGCGTACTTTTCAGCCTGTTCCGGAGTATTTATGCCGAATCCGATTGCAGCAGGCACGCTGCTGTACTTTCTTACTGCTTCAACAATACTCTCTAAATCAGTTTTTATTTCTGAACGCATACCGGTAACACCCATTGAAGAAACAATATAAATATATCCCTCTGCTTCCTGTGCAATCAGCTTTATCCGCTGTTCTGAAGTAGGTGCAATGAGTGAAATAACATCAACATTATTTGCTTTTGCATATTCTTTAACTTCGTCTTTTTCTTCATATGGCATATCAGGTATTATTATACCGTCTACACCTGTTTCAGAACATTTTTTAAAAAATCTGTCTGCTCTGTATTTAAAAACAGGATTTAAATATGTAAGAAATACTATTGGTGTATCATATTTTTTTCTTATCTTTACTACAAGTTCAAAAATATCTTTTAACTTTGTTCCTGCTGACAACGCTCTTACATTGGCTGCCTGAATAACAGGACCTTCTGCTATCGGATCTGAAAACGGTATGCCTATTTCTATAAGATCTGCTCCCGCTTCAATCATTTTTATTATAAACTGCTCGCTTTTTTCTATTGACGGATCGCCTGCTGTTAAAAATCCTATAAAAGCCTTTTCTTTAAATGCACTTTTTATATTACTCATAAAGTTTCTCCCCTCTGTATCTTGCTATTGCAGCAACGTCTTTATCTCCTCTGCCTGAAAGACATATTATTATTATGTCATCCCTGCTGTAGTTCTTTGCAATTTTCATTACATGTGCAACAGCATGTGCTGATTCAATTGCACATATAATTCCCTCTGTTCTTGCAAGATATTCAAATGCTGCAACTGCTTCTTCATCAGTTACAGGAACATATTCTGCACGTCCTGTATCATGAAGATTTGCATGTTCAGGGCCTATTCCGGGATAATCAAGTCCTGCTGAAATTGAATATACAGGGGCAATCTGTCCCTCATCGTTCTGACAGAAATATGACTTCATTCCATGGAAAATTCCAAGGCTTCCATTGGCAATCGTTGCAGCATTTTTTTCTGTATTTACACCAAGTCCTGCCGCTTCACAGCCAATCAGCTCAATATCTTTATCTTGAATAAAGTTATAAAACATTCCCATTGCATTGCTGCCGCCGCCGACACAAGCTACAACTGCTGACGGAAGTTTACCCTCCTTATCCAATATCTGCTGACGAGCTTCTTTGCTTATGACGCTTTGAAAATCTCTCACAATCATTGGGAATGGATGAGGACCCATTACCGAACCGAGTACATAATGAGTATCTTCTACTCTTGAAACCCATTCTCTCATTGCTTCATTTACTGCGTCTTTAAGAGTCATTGTTCCGCTCGTAACTGCATTAACCTTTGCACCTAAAAGTTTCATTCTGTAAACGTTAAGTGCCTGACGTTCCGTATCTTCCTTGCCCATAAATATTTCACATTCAAGACCAAGCAAAGCTGCCGCAGTTGCTGTTGCAACACCATGCTGTCCTGCACCTGTTTCAGCTATTACTCTTGTTTTTCCGAGTTTCTTCGCAAGAAGCACCTGCCCAAGAACATTATTTATCTTATGTGAACCTGTATGATTCAAGTCCTCACGCTTAAGATATATCTTTGCTCCGCCCAGATCCTTTGTCATTTTTTCAGCATAATAAAGAAGTGACGGACGTCCTGCATATTCTGCAAGAAGCTTATTCAGCTCATTATTGAATTCTACATCATTTTTATAAAATTCATAGCTTTCCTCCAGCTTATGAATCTCATTCATAAGCGTTTCAGGTATATACTGTCCGCCATGAATACCATATCTTCCCTTACTCATCTCTTATACTCCTGACTAATTTTATTATTTTCTCTCTGTCCTTAATGCCATCAGACTCTGCACCACTGCTTACATCTATGCAATAAGGATTTAAAGATACTGCATTTTTTATGTTTCCTGCATTAATACCTCCTGCAAGAAAAATTCTGTCATTTACCTTGTTTTTGATTAAGCTGTAATCAAAAGCTTTCCCTGTACCTCCGCTTCCGTTGTCTAAAAGAAAGAAATCTGCATCAATCTCATTAATTTGGTCAATGCTGAATTCATTGCTGATTGAAATTGCTTTTATTATTTTGACTTTACCGTCTGTTTTTTCTCTCAGTTTACTTATATAAACATTATCCTCGTTACCATGCAGCTGAGCTAAGTCAATTATACCATTTTTGGCAAGCTCTGCAATCATATCCTGTGGTTCATTTACAAATACGCCCACAGATTTTATTCTGCTGTTTAAATCTCTTTTCAAATCATAAGCCTGTTGTAAGGTTACCTGACGTCTGCTTTTTGAAAAGACAAATCCTATGTAATCAGGCAACGCTTCATTAACGTATTCTATATCTTCATTTCGCTTGAGTCCGCATATTTTTATTTTCATATCATACCTCTGAAGGTCTTAAAAAGCTCCGCAATGTTATCACTTTTCATAAAAGCCTCACCTATTAAAACTGCGTCAGCACCATATTCCCGAACTGCCTTTATATCATCTGCTGTATGTATACCGCTTTCCGAAACGAATATCTTGTCATCAGGTATATGTTTTCTTAATTTTTCACTTGTTTTTAAATCAACTGAAAAATCATTAAGATTTCTGTTGTTTACTCCGATTATTTCTGCACCAGATGCCAAAGCTTTCTGAACTTCATCTTCATTATGTACCTCAACAAGTGCAGAAAGTCCCAGACTATGAGCTAACTTAAGATATTCTGAAAGCCGCTTTTCATTAAGAATACTGCAAATCAGCAGTACTGCTGACGCTCCTATTACTTTTGCTTCATATATCTGATATTCGTCAATTATGAAATCTTTGCGTAGCAATGGCAGTTTTATTTTTTCCGATATTTCAGTAAGATAATGATTATCTCCTTTAAAAAATTCAGGTTCTGTAAGAACTGAAACAGCGTCAGCTCCATATTTTTCATAGTTTTCGGCTATTTCAATATAAGGAAAATCCTCTGATATAATGCTTTTGGATGGTGATGCTTTTTTTACCTCGCATATAAACGACAGTTCTTTCTTTGACAATGCCTTTTTAAACGGAAAATCTCTGTTAATCTCATATTTTTCCGCTTTTTGTTTCATTTTTTCAGGAGCAATAAACTCTTTGCTATGTGCAACTCTTTTAGCTGTAGAAACAACTATCTTATCAAGTATCACTGAATTTCCTCCTTTGTCAGCTTTAAAAATTCATTAAGCTTATTAAGTGCTTTGCCGCTGTCAATTGAATTTTCTATTATCTCTTTTATATCAAGAAGTTCCTTTTCAGGATGTACAAGATGATATGCATATATACAATTCAGAACCACTGCATTTCTCTTGTGTCCCTTTTCTCCGTTTAAGATACTTAATGTTATCTCTGCATTTTCCTGCGGACTTCCTCCTGTTAAATTATTTTTAGAGCATCTATCAAAGCCCAGCTTTTCAGGAGTAATAATATATTCGCTTTCCTTGCCATCAATTATCTCATAAACTGCCGTTTCACCGCATAATGAAATTTCATCAAGTCCGTCACGTCCATAAGCTGTCATAAGATTTTTTACTCCGATATTTGCAAGTGAATGTGCAAGCGGCTTCAAGAGTTCCTCACTGTAAACTCCCATAAGCTGATATTTTGGAAATGCAGGATTTGACAAAGGTCCTACAAGGTTAAAAATTGTTTTTATTCCTATTTCCTTTCTGACCTTACCTACATACTTCATTGCTGAATGATACTTCTGTGCAAATAAAAAGCAAACTCCTGTTTTATCAAGGATTTCTCCGCTTTTTTCAGCTGATATATCAAGCTTTGCTCCAAGTGCCTCAATTAAATCTGCTGCACCGCATTTGCTGGATGCTGCTCTGTTGCCGTGTTTCGCTACATCTATACCGGCTGCACTTAAAACGAATGCTGATGTGGTTGAAATGTTAAAGCTGTCAGACTTATCTCCGCCTGTTCCAACTATATCAAGAACTTCACTTTTGTGCGGAAGCTGTAAGCAATATTTTCTCAATATGGTTGCAGCTGCTGTAATTTCATCTATGGTTTCACCTTTTATGGAAAGTGCTGTAAGGAATGCACTTATCTGTATATCATTAACTGCTCCGCTCATTATCTTATCAAAAGCATTTTCAGTCATTTCACGGCTTAAAGATTTTCCCTGAGCTATATAGCTTATTTCATTTTTTAACATAATAAAAACTCCTTACTTATTTAAAAAATTTTTTATTATTATGTCGCCCTGAGGTGTCATTATTGATTCAGGATGAAACTGCACTCCCCAGACTCTGTAATCCTTATGTGCAACCGCCATTATTTCCCCATCATCTGATTTTGCCGTAACTTTCAGGCAATCTGGAAGCGACTCCTCTACTGCCGAAAGTGAATGATATCTTGCTACCTTTATGACGCTGTCCATATCCTTAAACATCGGATGTGATGTATCTATTTTTATATTGTCTGACTTTCCATGAACAAGCCGCTTTGCATTGGAAACCTTACCGCCGTATGCTTCAATGATTGACTGATGTCCAAGGCAAACACCAAGAATACTTATTTTGCTGCCTAATTCTTTTATTATATTTATACACTCACCTGCTTGTGACGGTGTTTTTGGTCCGGGAGAAATTACAATAAAATCAGGATTGAGTTTTTCAATTTCAGCAGCAGTCATTTCATTGTTTCTTATAACCTTTATGTCATCATCAAATTTTCCTATCTGCTGATAAAGATTATATGAAAAGCTGTCAAAATTATCTATAAGTAAAATCATCAGTTTATACCTCCCTCTGCTCTTTTTACTGCCTGAACAACTGCACCTGCTTTATTAATGCATTCCTGATACTCTTTTTCAGGTACACTGTCAGCCACTATTCCTGCTCCGCTTCTTATAAAAAGTTTTCCGTTTTTCTTAACGGCAAGTCTTATTGCAATACATACATCAAGATTTCCTGAAAAATCAAGATATCCTATTGCTCCGCCGTAAATGCCTCTTTTATTATTTTCAAGTTCATTTATTATTTCACATGCTCTGAGTTTTGGTGCTCCGGAGAGAGTTCCTGCCGGCAGTATTGAATCAACAGCATCAAGAGCGTCCTTATCATCTGCAAGCTCACCTCTTACAGATGAACCTATGTGCATTACCTTTGAAAAATATTGCACTTCCATATATTTGTCAACTTCTACTGTACCTATCTTGCTTATCCTGCCAATATCATTTCTTCCCAAATCTACAAGCATATTATGTTCTGCAAGTTCTTTTTCGTCACTAAGCAGGTCATATTTAAGTGCCAGGTCTTCATTTTCACTTTTGCCTCTTGGCCGTGTGCCTGCAAGCGGATATGTGTGAAGAACACCATTATCAAGTCTTACAAGAGTTTCAGGTGATGCACCTGCAATCTCTACATCATCACTTGAAAAATAAAACATATAAGGTGATGGATTTTCTGTTCTTAAAATCCTGTAAGTATCGAACAAGCTACCCTCTGCTTCAGCTTCAAGTCTGTTTGAAAGAACAACCTGAAAAATATCACCGTCATATATATACTTTTTCGCTTTTTCAACCATTGAGCAATACTCCACTTTGGTAAAAAGAGGCTTGATTTCAGATTTTAGCTTCAAAGGTTCACTTTTATGTGACTTTCCATTTATTATAAGCTCTGAAATTTCTTTCAGTTCATCACATGCCTTTTTATAATTTTCAGTTAAATTATCTACAGCTATATTTATAATAATAAACACTTTCTGCATATTACTGTCAAACGCTATTACCTTATCAAAGAGCATCAGGTCTACATCTTTGAAATTTTCAGTATCCTCCGCATCAAGTTTAAGTTGAGGTTCACTGTATTTTATATAATCATAAGAAAAGTAACCTACAAGTCCTCCTGTAAATGTAGGGAGATTGCTGCAATGTGGGCTTTTATATTCCCTGAGAATTTTTTTGATATACTCTCTCGGATTAACATTTTCAAACTGTTTTACATCTCCGTTTTTTATCCGGAGCTTTCCGTCAGTACAAGTAATCTCCATGGACGGTTCATATCCGAGAAAAGTATATCTGCCCCACTTTTTTGCACTGTCTACACTTTCAAGCATGAAACAATGATGACTTGCTTCTTTCAGCCTTGTCATTACTTTTATCGGCGTAAGCATATCGGATAAAATCTCAGCTGCTATTGGAACAATGCTGTATGAACCGCTTTCAGTCATTTTCTTTGCGTCATCAAAAGTTGTAATAATCTCAAAGTTATGCATATAGCTACCTCCCTTATCTGTCAGGAAAAAGTTTTAATACCAATCACCTAAAAAATACCAGTATAAACAAAAAGTCCTTGACAAGATAAAGTAATCTTGTCAAGGACTAATATAACTATACTTATATCAGCGGTGCCACCTTGATTTACAAAACTGTACTCTCAGCAGGATACTATCATATCCCCGACAACTAACGTATGCCAAAACGTCATGGAATACTCGGAACAATCCTTTGACCATGCCCTCAGCGGTCCATTTAACAGTCCGTATCATTTCAGGCTTTCACCTACCCTGAATCTCTGTAAAGTCGGTTTCTGTTTTTATCTCCGCTTCAACGGTTTTAATTTATCGTTATTATACCCCTCCAAAACAAAAATGTCAATACCCTGAAGTGATTTTTTGTTTTTTTAACAATTTGAGCCATAAAAATTAAATTCATAAATGTCGATGCTTAAAAAACAAAAATCTCAAAAGTCTAAATTCTTATTTAATTGAGGAAGCAACCAAAAACACATTAAACTCAATTTATAAAACTTCAATCATTCTGTATCCAACGCCAATTTCTGTAATGATATAGACAGGCTCTGCCGGACTTTTTTCAATCTTCCTGCGAATATTAGCCATATTCACACGCAGTATCTGATTATCACATTTCATATTTGGACCCCAGATATTCTTTATTATATAATCGTATGTCAAAACCTTGCCTGCATACTTCGCAAGCAAAGAAACTATTTTATATTCATTTTGTGTTAATCCTGCATCTTTTCCATTTATAAACACTCGCCTTTTGTTATAATCGACACATAGTTCGCCAACACAAAATTCGTTTAATTGAACATTCATGCCTGTTTGACCGGAGTTTGAATGCCGCAGTCCTGCACGAACTCTTGCCAGCAGCTCCGCAGTACCAAAAGGCTTGCTTATATAGTCATCTGCACCCAAATCTAATGCCTCAACCTTATCATGCTCATGAGTTCTTGCTGACACAACTATAATTGGCATAGATGACCATTCTCTGATTAACTTTAAAATTTCAAGTCCGTCCATATCAGGCAGTCCCAAATCCAAAATAACCAGATCGGGACAATATGAATTTACCATCATCATAGCTTCAGCACCGTTTTTAGCTGTATATGCATTATATCCATTAGCAGTAAAAACCATTTTCAATATACTGCTTATGCTGTTTTCATCCTCTATAATTAATATTGTATATTTGTTTGACATATGTACTCCTTTCAGACAGGAAGATTAAAGCTGAAAAACGCTCCGCCGTCTTTATTATTTCCGGCATTCATTGTACCATTGTGTGCTTTTATTATAGTATTGCAAACCGAAAGTCCAATACCCATATTTCTTTTTGCATCACTGTAGGATTCACTCATATTGCATGCATCGTTAAAAATATCAGCAAGCTTCTTTTTTGAAATTCCTACACCGTTATCGCTTATTTTAAACATTATGCTGTCATCCTCCGCTACAACAGACAGTATGATTTGCGTAGCAGTTTTTGAGTGCATTACAACATTTTCTAAAATATTTATGATAACCTGTTCAATCAGCATAGCGTCCATAGGAATAAACAGAAGTTCATCAGGTACTGTTAATTTTATAGGCATATCCGGGAATCGCTTTTTGAATTTTCTAACGGAAGCAGCGACAACTTCTTCAACTGCCTCAGGAGTTTTCGTAATTTTTGCGGAACTGTTTTCAGAATTATCAATTCTTGTTATCGAAAGCAGATTTTCAACCATTCTTATAAGCCATTCCGAATCTTCTTTAATGCCCTGCAAAAATTCTATACGCTGTTCTTTTGATATATAGCTGTCGTTTTCAATCATCGCTGAACTTGCACCTACTATAGAAGTAAGCGGAGTTCTAAGGTCATGAGACACTGCACGGAGCAGATTGCTCCTCATCTTTTCACGTTCCGCCTCAATTTTAATCTTTTCCTGTGCTTTGATTTGCGATGTAAGGGTACTTGTAGCAACAGCAACAACCAGCATGGATAAAATTGAAACAGGATAGCCGGATAATGTGAAATTAAAATCATAATACGGATATGTAAAAATAAAATTAACAATCAGCACACTTAATAATGATGAAATTATACCATAAACGTAACCATAAGTAAGTCTGGAAATTATGAATACCGCTAATATAAAGATCATCGGAGCATAAGCAGCTGTATGGTCCACTATTCTTAAAATGTAGCAGATGAGAATTGCACACATTATTATTATTACAGACACAATCACATTTCTTAGCAAGGATTTAAAAGAATCCCTTTTTAAAATTCTCATTATCCATACCCCTAACTATATTTTGACATAAACAAACTAAATTCAACACTGTTATTATATCATATTTCCAAAACTTAATAAAGTATTTAATTGCATTTTTACGTTAAGATGAAGTTAAGATTTTATAACATTGCTATAGATAAAAACGTAATATGCTGATATATAATTAAAAACCTGTACAAACAAAACTTGTACAGGTTTTTATAAAATCAATGTAATTTAAAGCAGCACCGAACACGCTTTATGTGGTGCTACCTTAACTTATTATAATTGATTCATCTGAAGCTGAAGAATCATTAATAACTGCCGCCTCATTTGAACTGTAAAATTTCTTAAAGTCTGACGGCGTACAATGCTTTATTTCCTTAAAAATACGGTTAAAAGTAGTAAGACTCGAAAATCCTGAACGCATAGCAACCTCTGTAATAGGAATACTTGGATCCAAAAGAAGCATCTCAGCTGCTCTGGTACGTCTTGTGTTTATATATTGCAGATATGACATTGAATTATACTGCTTAAAAATTCTTGAAAAGTGATACTTGCTGTAGCCTGCAATATCAGCTAATTTATCAAGTGAAATATCATACATATAATTCTTGTCAATATATTTTAAAACCATACTGAATTTTTCATTATATTCAAGCAGCTTGTTTTTTTCACATGGAAAACTTATCCTGTACTGCTGCAATTGGTATTCCCTTACAGCAACAAGCATTCCTATAAGATACATATAAATTTTCACGTCTGAGATTTCAGAGCCTGAATAATATTCCGAATATATATCAAGCATGCCTTTTTTTGCTCGTATATACAGGTTTTTATCAATTTCAGGATTAATATAGATAGGAGCAGCAAGAACAGGCGATACTGCCTCCAATGCAGATGCGTCTGCTAAAACAGAATTGTCACATTGAAAAATAATGCGTCTTCCCTCTTGAGACGGAAGCGTATGCAGTTCTCCGGGAGGAATAATTATTATTTCTCTCTCATTAAGAACATATTTTGTTTCACCTATGTACACAACAAAGCTGTTTTGCAAAGGCATAATTATCTCCACAGCATTATGCCAGTGGGTCGGATATGTTTCTGTTTCCACATTATCATAAAGCATTACAAACCGCTTATTTTCATATTCAACCGTTTCATAATCTCCCAAAAGATTTTTTATCATACTTAAACACCTCACTTTTTAATCAGAACTTGTTCTCAACACTCAGCAAAATCTGTATTATATGTTACTCGTATTTTTGTCATACTGCACACATAATCTGCTGCCGTATTCATGTACCTTTGCCCTAAATATTCAGCCAAAAAACAACTTGCCTCGTTCATACCAAAAATTGTGATTAAATTCCGGTCACACTACTATAATTTATACTATTATTATAAAACGATTTTAGTTTTTTGTAAATAGATTTTTAAATTTTTGTGTAAAATGAGCAATAAACAGCAATAAAACAGCAACAAATGACTAGTTAATTTTAAAAAACTGTAATATAATAATATCAGTAAATAAAAAGGAGAACAATATGCCTGTTAAATGTTATGAAACCGAATACAAAAACTTTGGTAGATGTGTTTGTTTGGAGAATGACATCATCAAGCTCATGGCAACGGTGGATGTTGGTCCAAGAATAATCTATTTCGGACTTTGCGGAAATGAAAACATATTATTTGAAGATATAGACAGAAATTTTTATGAAATGAATAAAGGCTATGGAATATGGTACGCTTACGGCGGACACAGACTATGGTCAGCTCCGGAAACGATGCCGGAAACATATCTTCCCGACAACCATTATGTAGATTACTCATTTAAAGATGACACTCTTACTCTTACTCCTCAAACAACAATTTCAGGCAAGCAATTCTCTATTGTATGCAGAATGTCAGACAAAAACAAGGTTAAAATTGAAAATCGCATTACAAATTGTTCATCAAAACCTCAGAGCTTTGCTCCATGGTCTGTAACAGGCTTCTCGTCAGGCGGAACTGAATTTATCCCCTTATGCAGTAAAAATACCGGCTTTCTGCCAAACAGAACCATGGCTTTGTGGAGTTACTCTGATATAAATGATAAGCGTTTTACATTAGCAGATAATTATGCCACTCTGAAACATAATGAATCTGAAAGCAAAGCATTTAAGGTTGGCTTTAATGTCAATGACGGATTTATAATCTATACGGCAGGAAACCAGATTTTCAAGAAAACTTTTGATAATTATAAGAATACAAATTACCCCGACTTCGGATGCAATTTTGAAACTTATACTAATAAACATTTTCTTGAATGTGAGCTTCTTGGTGAAGAACGTGAATATATGCCTTCTGAAACAGCAATTATTTCTGAAACTTGGGAAATCAGAAAAACTGAGTGGGATACTGAAAAAATAATTTCAGAATATATTAACAACCTGTAAATCAACATCATTGATACAGTCTTACACTTAACGCAAGATTATACAGAATTTGAATTTGTCATTACATACAAGGTATATTATACGCTCGGAGGTATAAAATGGATAAATACTTGAACAAAAAATATTCTCCTCTTGAAAGAGCAGAGGATCTTACAGATAAACTGACTGTAGAAGAACAGGCTGAACAATTGAAATATGACGCTCCTGCAATACAAAAGCTTAATATTCCTGCTTATAATTGGTGGAGCGAGGGTCTGCACGGTGTTGCTAGAGCCGGTGTCGCTACAATGTTTCCTCAGGCTATTGGACTTGCAGCAATGTTTGACGAAGAAGAAATCTTCAATATCGGTGAAATTGTTTCAATAGAGGCCCGTGCAAAATACAATGAATTTTCCAAGCATAATGACCATGATATCTTCAAAGGACTTACCCTTTGGTCTCCTAATATAAATATATTTCGTGACCCCCGCTGGGGCAGAGGTCAGGAAACATATGGAGAAGATCCCTACCTGACTTCCAGACTTGGTGTTGCTTTTACAAAAGGACTTCAAGGAAATTCAGAGGTTCTCCGTACTGCTGCTTGTGCAAAACATTTTGCGGCTCACAGCGGTCCTGAAGCAATAAGACATGAATATAATGTCGAAGTAAGCCAAAAGGATCTTGAGGAAACTTATCTTCCTGCTTTTAAAGCTCTTGTTCAGGAAGCAAAAGTCGAAAGCGTCATGGGGGCTTATACCAGAATAAATGGTGAGCCGGGATGTGCAAGTAATTATTTGATGAACAAACTGGAAGAATGGGGATTTGACGGTCATTTTGTTTCAGATTGTTGGGCATTAAGAGATTTCCATACTTCTCATCATATAACTAAAACTGCACCTGAATCAGCAGCTCTTGCACTTAAAACAGGCTGTGACCTGAATTGCGGAAATACATATCTTAATCTGCTCATTGCATTTCAGGAAGGACTTATTTCTGAAAGTGATATAAGAAAATCCTGCATAAAGCTCATGAGAACAAGAATGCGGCTCGGAATGTTTGATAATGGTACAGAATATGACGATATTCCTTATAATGTTGTTTCATGTGATGAACATAAAACGGCTGCATTAAAATGTGCAGAAAAATCAATGGTTCTTTTAAAGAATAATGGTATTCTGCCTCTTGATAAGCAGAAGATTAAGACTATAGGTGTTATAGGACCTAATGCTGATAGCCGAGAGGCTCTTGAGGGCAATTACTGCGGAACTGCCGACAGATACATAACCTTCCTGAACGGAATACAGGATGAATTTAACGGCAGAGTGCTTTATGCTCAGGGTTCACATCTGTATAAAGACCGTACAATGAGTCTTGCATTGCCTGATGACAGAATTGCAGAAGCTGAAACGGTTGCAGAACAATCAGATGTTATTATTCTCTGTGTTGGTCTTGACGCATCCATTGAGGGTGAAGAAGGCGACACAGGAAATGAGTTTTCTTCAGGTGATAAAAATGATCTCAGACTGCCTTTAGCTCAGCGAAAACTTGTAAAATCCGTAATGAAAAAAGGAAAGCCTGTTATAATAGTAACAGCCGCAGGAAGTGCAATTAATACAGAAGCTGACTGTGATGCTCTTTTACACGTCTGGTATCCCGGACAAATGGGTGGAAGAGCATTGGCAAATATTTTGTTTGGAAATACATCACCGTCAGGTAAACTGCCTGTTACATTTTATGAAGATGCTGATAAACTGCCTGATTTTTCAGATTACAGCATGAAAAACAGAACATATCGCTATGCTGTTGATAATATCTTATATCCGTTTGGTTTTGGATTAACATATTCCAAAGTTGAGTGTACAGATTTAAAATATGATAACTTTACTGCTGAAATAGCTTTGAAAAATACGGGAACCAAAGATACCGAAGATGTCGTTCAGCTTTACATAAAGGACACCTCTGAATGTGCGGTTCCGAACTACAGCTTATGCGGATTTAAAAGAGTTTTCCTAAAAGCAGGAGAAAGCATAAAAATCTGTATTAATATTGATAAAACTGCTTTTGAAGTCGTTGATGAAAACGGTATCAGAGCAATTAAGGGTAAAACCTTTACATTATTTGCAGGCACATCTCAGCCTGATGCATTAAGTGAAAAGCTTAATGATGCAAAATGTTTATCAACTCAAATCAATCTATAATTTTATGGAGGAGTTTTTTATGAAAAAATACTTTGAAACAATTGACAAAATAAAGTACGAAGGAAAGGACAGTCAAAATCCGCTGGCATTCAAATATTACAATCCTGATGAAGTTATTGACGGAAAGCCTATGAGAGAACAGCTTAAATTTGCTCTTTCATGGTGGCACACAATGGGCGGTGACGGAACTGATATGTTCGGCTGCGGAACGACCGATAAAACATGGGGCGAAGCAAATGTTCACAAGCGTTCATTTGCAAAAGTTGACGCTGCATTTGAAATCATGGATAAACTTTCAATTGATTACTACTGTTTCCACGACAGAGATTTATCCCCTGAATACGAGTCACTTTCAGCTACTAACGAAAAGCTTGATGAAATAGTTGATTACTGCTCTGAAAAGCAGAAAGAAACAGGTAAAAAACTGCTTTGGGGTACTGCAAAGTGCTTTGACCACCCACGTTTCATGCATGGTGCAGGAACTTCACCTTCTGCCGATGTATTTGCTTTTTCCGCTGCACAAATCAAAAAGGCTATTGAAGCAACAGTGAAACTTGGCGGAAACGGATATGTTTTCTGGGGTGGACGTGAAGGATATGAAACTCTGCTTAACACAGACATGGGACTTGAGCTTGACAATATGGCACGTCTGATGAAAATGGCAGTTGATTACGGCCGTTCAATCGGATTTAAAGGTGATTTCTATATTGAACCTAAGCCAAAGGAACCTACAAAGCATCAGTATGATTTTGATACTGCAACTGTTCTTGGATTCCTCAGAAAATATGGTCTTGACAAGGACTTCAAAATGAATATTGAAGCTAATCACGCTACTCTTGCACAGCATACCTTCCAGCATGAACTTAATGTCGCAAGAATTAACGGTGCATTCGGTTCTATTGACGCTAATCAGGGCGACACTCTTCTTGGCTGGGATACTGACCAGTTCCCTACCAATGTTTATGAAACTACTATGTGTATGTATGAAGTTATCAAGGCAGGCGGATTTACAAACGGCGGTCTTAACTTTGATGCAAAAGCAAGAAGAGGTTCATTTACAATGGAAGATATCTTCTATAGTTATATTGCAGGCATGGATGCTTTTGCTCTTGGATACAGAGCTGCATTGAAGCTCTTAGAGGACGGAAGAATAGAAAAGTTTACTGCTGACCGTTATTCATCATGGAAAAGCGGAATCGGTGCAGATATTATATCAGGCAAAGCAGATATGGCTGCTCTTGAAAAATATGCTCTTGAAAAGGGCGAAGTCGTTTCCTCTCTCTCAAGCGGCAGACAGGAAATGCTTGAATCAATTGTTAATAATGTTATTTTTAATCTATAATTTATCTGCGGAGGTTATTACATGAACTATACTATTGGCGTTGATATTGGAACAAGCGGAACCAAATCGGTTCTTTTCGATGAAAAAGGAAATGTAATTGCTTCCGCATCAGCAGAATATCCTATGTATCAGCCTCAGAATGGTTATGCCGAACAAAATCCTGAGGACTGGTATAACGCATCAATTTCTACAATCAGGGAAATTGTAAGCAAAAGCGGAATTGATACAGATAAAATAGCAGGCTTGGGACTTTCAGGACAGATGCATGGTCTTGTTATGCTTGATGATGAAAATAAAGTAATTCGTCCTGCAATAATATGGTGTGACCAGCGTACATCAAAGGAATGTGAAGAAATTACAGAAAAAGTCGGTGCAGAAAGACTTATTGAAATTACAGCCAATCCTGCTCTGACAGGCTTTACAGCTTCAAAAATTCTTTGGATAAGAAATAATGAGCCTGAAAATTACAGTAAATGCCGTCATATTCTTCTGCCTAAGGATTATGTAAGGTTTATGCTTACAGGTGTTTATGCTACTGAGGTTTCAGACGCATCAGGAATGCAGCTTTTAGATATCCCAAACCGCTGCTGGTCTGATGAAATTCTTGAAAAGCTTGATATTGATAAATCACTTCTTGCAAAAGTTTACGAATCCCCTGATGTTACCGGATATATAACCGAAGCTGCAGCAGCCCTTACAGGACTTAATGCCGGCACAATTGTTGTCGGCGGTGCAGGAGATAATGCAGCAGCAGCTATAGGAACCGGTGTTGTTTCAGATGGAAAAGCTTTTACAACCATCGGAACAAGCGGAGTTGTTTTTGCCCACACTTCTAAAATTTCTATAGACCCTAAGGGAAGAGTACACACCTTCTGTTGTGCAGTTCCAGGATGCTGGCATATAATGGGAGTAACTCAGGGTGCCGGTCTTTCATTGAAATGGTTTAAGGATAATTTCTGTCATGAAGAATCGGAAACTGCTAAGCTTCTTGATAAAAGCGTTTATGCTTTGCTTGATGAGGAAGCTGATTCTGTTTCTATCGGTTCAGACAGACTTATCTATTTGCCTTATCTTATGGGAGAGCGAACTCCTCATCTTGACCCATATGCAAGAGGTGTCTTTTTCGGACTCTCAGCAATACATACCAAAAAGCATTTATTGCGTGCAGTAATGGAAGGTGTCGCTTTTTCTCTGCGTGACTGTGCTGACATCTGTCATGAAATCGGTGCTGATATTGATGACATGATGGCTTGCGGCGGTGGCGGAACATCTGCTGTCTGGCGTCAGATGCTCGCTGATTTATACAATTGTACGGTAAAAACAGTTTCAAGTAAGGAAGGTCCTGCCTTAGGTGCTGCAATTCTGGCAATGGTAGGGGCAGGAATCTATAAAACAGTCCCTGAAGCTTGCAGTCAAATCATAAAAATCAATAAAACTCAGGCTCCTATCAAGGAAAATGTGACTAAATATGAAGATTTTTATAATGTCTATAAAAAATTGTATCCTGCTTTAAAACAGCAATATAAAGAAATTGCTCAGATTTAAAGCCTAACGTTTTAGTGATTGTAAGCTATAAATATATTGATTTTAGGCGGCGACGTACAAAAATTACGCATCAGAAAACAGCAGGTTTACAACACAAGTTTTGTATGGTGTTGCCTTTATAAAGGAGTTGTGATAAAATATAAGCTATAAACAGCAAATACTTTTATAAAAAACAAAAAATTAATTTATTTGGAGGAAATTATGAAAAAATTATTATCTACTTGTGCAGCTTTAAGTATTCTTTTAACATTTACAGCTTGCGACAACAGCTCAAACTCAGATTCATCTTCAAACAAAAAATCAAGCAGCGGTAAAACTACACTTAACATCTGGGCTTTTACTGATGAAGTACCTGGAATGATTGACAAGTACATGGAACTTCACCCTGATTTTGCAAAGAAGTATGAATGTAATACAACAATTATTGCTACAACTGACGGCGCTTATCAGCCGGCTCTCGACCAGGCTTTAGCAGCAGGCGGAAAAGACGCTCCTGATATTTATTGTGCTGAAGCTGCTTTCGTATTAAAGTATACACAGGGTGATGCTGCTAAGTATGCTGCATCTTACTCTGATTTGGGAATTGACGTTGAAAATGAAATTAAGGCTGCTGATATTGCACAGTATTCAGTTGATATCGGAACAAATCCTGACGGAGATGTTGTAGGCCTTGGTTATCAGGCAACAGGCGGTGCGTTTATTTATCGCCGTTCAATTGCCAAGGATGTTTTTGGTACTGATGATCCAGCAAAAATCAAGGAAATAGTTGGTCCGGGCTGGGATAAATTCTTTGACGCTGCTGATAAGCTTGCTGATAAGGGCTATGGCATTGTTTCAGGTGACGGTGATATATGGCATGCTGTTGAAAACAGTTCAGATTCAGGCTGGATCGTAGATAATAAACTCGTTATAGATCCTCTGCGTGAAGAGTTCCTTGATCTCTCTATGAAGCTTAAAGAAAACAACTATCATAATGATACAGAGGACTGGAAGGACGCATGGTTCGCTGATATGAAGGGTGAAGGTGATAAGGAAATTTTCGGATTCTTTGGTCCTGCTTGGCTTATAAACTATACTATTGCTCCAAACTGCGGCGGTGAAAAGGTTGGAGAAGGTACTTACGGCGACTGGGCAGTTTGCGAACCTCCAATCGGCTTCTTCTGGGGCGGTACATGGCTTCTCGCTAATAAGGACAGCGATAATAAGGAAGCAATCGGCGAAATTATCGACTGGATTACTCTTAACTGCACAGAAGACGGCTTACAGTATATGTGGGCAAACGGAACATACAATGAAAGCGGCACTAAAGATGCTGTTGCTTCAGGCACAGTTATGGAAATGTCAGACGGCTCTCTCGACTTCTTAGGCGGACAGAATATGTTTGATGTATTTATCCCTGCTAACCAGTTTGCTAACGGTAAAAACCTCACACAGTACGATGAAACAATCAATAAGTATTGGCGTGATCAGGTTAGACAGTACACTTCAGGTCAGAAATCACGCAAGGAGGCAATTGATGCATTTAAGCAGAACGTTGCCGATAACCTTGATGTAACAGTAAAATAGAACTGATTTTATCCTGTCCGGAGCAGTTTTTTACGAAAGACTGCTCCAATGGACAGTATGAAAGGAGGAGTTTGCCATGAAAAGTAAAAAGCATGGCATTAACTACGCAAAGTATGGCTATCTGTTCAGTATTCCGTTTATTGTTACATTTTTGATATTCTCCTTATACCCTACAATTTATACTGCCGTTCTGGGATTTACAGATTGTAAGGGACTCGGAAATACAGACTGGCATTTTCTTGATAATCCATTTGATAACTTTAAAAATGTCTTGGATAATCCATCTTTTATTACATCTCTAAAAAATACAGCTGTTATATGGATTATAAACTTTATCCCTCAGATTACAATTGCTCTTTTGCTTACAGCTTGGTTTACATCAAAACGTAATAAAATAAGAGGTCAGGGTTTCTTCAAAGTTGTATTCTATATGCCTAATATTATTACTGCGGCTACTGTTGCAATTTTGTTTAATGCAATGTTCAGTTATCCCGTTGGCCCTATTAATGATTTGCTCGTTTCTTTAGGAATAAGAGATTCAGCTTATTATTTCCTTTCGGATAAATTAGCTGCAAAGCTTATTGTTGCTTTTATTCAGTTCTGGACGTGGTACGGCTATACAATGATTATTCTCATTTCAGGTGTACTTGGTATCAGTCCTGATATTTATGAAGCAGCAGAAATCGATGGAGCAAATGGTATTCAAACTTTCTTCCGTATCACAATACCAAACCTTAAAACTGTCCTTCTCTACACAATGATAACAAGTCTTGTAGGCGGACTTAATATGTTTGATATTCCAAAGCTCTTCCTCGGAGGAGGTCCTGATAATTCTACACTTACAACAAGCGTATTTATTTACAATCAGGCATTCAGCGGAAGTTATATGTATAATCGTGCTGCTGCTGCAAGCATGATCATGTTTTTGATTATTGCAGTTTGCTCCGCTATAGTTTTCTACATAATGCGTGACAAAGACGAAGCTAAAGCTAAGAGTGAAGCTCGTCTTGAACGCAAAAAAAGAAATACCATTTAAGGAGGCTGCAGAATGATTAAAAAACAAAAAACATCAAGTGTTGTATTCAAAGTATTTGCTTATGTGTTCTGCATCCTTCTTGCAATCATCAGTTTACTTCCATTTGTTATAATGATAATAAACTCAACAAGAAGCACCACACAAATTCAGCAGCATGCTATCTCACTTGTCCCTTCCACACATCTTTTAGAAAACTTCAAGGTTCTTACAGGAAAAACCTTTGACCCTATAAAAGGCTTTATCAACTCAATGATCATTTCATGCGGTGCAACAATATGTACTGTTTACTTCTCAACAATGACAGCTTATGCTCTTGTAGCATATGACTGGCGTCTGCGCAAACCTTTTTTCACAATGATCATGTGTGTCCTTATGATACCTGCACAGGTTACAACCATTGGTTTTTACCAATTTATGTACAGCATAGGCATGACAAACAACTTCCTAGCATTAATTTTACCTGCTATTGCATCTCCGACAACAGTTTTCTTTATGAGGCAGTTTATGATCCCCTCCCTGCCAATGGAGATTTTGCAGTCCGCAAGAATAGATGGTGCAGGAGAATTCAGAATTTTCAATCAGATTGTACTGCCGATGATGAAACCGGCAATGGCTACGCAGGCTATTTTCGCTTTCGTTTCAAGCTGGAACAATTTATTCCTGCCGCTTATTCTTTTAACCAAGAATGATAAATATACCATGCCTATCATGGTAAGCTTACTTAACGGTGATATTTACAAAACCGAATATGGTGCTGTATATCTTGGTTTGCTGCTTACTGTGCTGCCTCTGTTTGTAATATACTTTTTATTATCTAAGTATATTATTGCCGGTGTCGCACTTGGTGGTGTCAAAGAATAATTGCCCTCTCTGCAATGAAGTTTCAGTAAAATGATATTTCATTGTTAAAACCAATAACGTGCAAAATGTTAAACGGATTTTGTACGGTATTGCATTAATACATACCCCTCCTTAAATATTTTCTCTTCTTTTCATGGGACTGCTTTGCAGTCCCATTGTTTTATCTGTTTGCAAAGTATAATTTCATTCTTCAACTACTTCCTTCAGAAAATAAAGCTGTCGACCTTATTTGCTTCTCCATGAGAAACAAATAAAATCGGCTGTACAGCAAATAAAGCCCATAGATACGGGCTTTAAAGGGTGGATATCTATTTTGTTCCACAAGCATATCTGTCTTATACAAAATAGATGACTAAAATTTTCATGATAAAAGGAAAACGGACTTCAACAAGTGAAGCCCGTAATCGCCCAGCATTTGGCTGGTGTGTATGGGCTATAAAAAGATAGATTTGCGTTTTTGGATTGTCAAGCAAAAATTGTACAGAAATTATTTAGCCAGGTGTAACTTTTTAAAATCAACCGGAGAGAGATAGCCGAGAGAGCCATGAATACGAAAATTATTGAACCAATGCACATAATCAGAAAGCTGAAATTTAAGTTCGTGAAGAGAATTAAAGGTTTTATTCATGACAAATTCAGTTTTGAAAATTTTGTAGGTTGCTTCAGAAACAGCATTATCTTATCATAAGGACAGCCTTTATGACTTAGAGAACGCTGTATATTAAAGGTTTTAATAAGCTCATCAATGATTTTATTTTTAAATTCACTGCCTCTGTCAGTATGAAATATACAGATTTTTGACAGGTCTGCAGTGCTGTTTAAAAAAGCCTCATATACAAGCTCTGCGTTCTTTTTTCTGCCGGCGGAATATCCTATAATTTCTCTGTTAAACAGGTCAATAATCAGACAGACATAACACCACTTATTTCGCACTCTCACATATGTAAGATCGCTGATGACCACTTCAAGGTATTTTCTGCCGTTGAATTTACGGTCAACCTCATTTGCAATTTTTTCCTCATTGCAAGTGCTTTTGTAAACCTTGAATTGATTAATTGTATAATTTGATACAAGTCCGTATTTATCCATAATGCGACGTATTTTCCTGCGTGAAGCAGTTATGTTTTCCTTTTTCAATTCAACCTTTATCTTTCTTGAGCCGTAATTATTTAAATTGTCAATAATAATTGACACATTAACCGCAAGGATTTTGAAGTTAAGTAGCGACAGTCAAAGCAGAATATAACCTACGCCGTTTTACAGCTGGTGGGATACCACCGATCGCCGAGCAGATTCTGCGGTTGCTCCAGTAGCTCATGAAATATCGCCAGACCATCGTTTTTAATGCTTCAATCGTATAAATTTCGGATCTTCTGCCTCTGTTATAAAACAACCCCTCCTTCATTCTTGCCCATATACTTTCACATCTTGCATTATCATGGCATCTTCCTCCAGCACTGTTCATGCTCTGGACAATGCCATATTTTTGGATAGCAGCTCTGTACGCAGAACTTGTATACTGGCTGCCCCGATCGGAATGTATAATTGTTCCGCAAATATCAGGATATCGCAAGCTCGCATTTTTCAGTGTTTCGCAGCATAGTTCAGCTCGCATATGATCTGCCATGGCAAGACCGGTTGGCATAAGGTCATAGCAATCAAAAATCGCCGAAACATACGGCAACACCGCATAAAACCCATTTTTAAACGGAGATATAGA